>Ga0078972_1002352_pt1 | contig 63131 bp, 72 predicted proteins | sample YelNatPaOPGAMG01_FD_67568 | JGI IMG/M metagenome (GOLD analysis project Ga0078972, IMG submission 67568) | Hot spring thermophilic microbial communities from Obsidian Pool, Yellowstone National Park, USA - OP-RAMG-01 (SPADES assembly) (version 2) | ecosystem: Environmental > Aquatic > Thermal... | reverse complement strand
AAAGCTTAACGTTCCAGAAACAGCGCTCAAAACGCCATCCGCAGGGTCAAGACTTTCAGTCCAAGCATCCTTATCAGAAGGCACACTTTTGTCAGCAACGCCATAAACAGTAATCTTATTACGAATGCGATGAATATCCTTACGATATTCGCTAGATTCAATCTTCTCACTCAAACTGATGGAACTGCTTTTGCTATTTCTAGGGAAGAATTCAAACTTAGCATCAGGAGCAACACGAAAATCATACCCAATTACTCCAGCCTTATCGCTTGCTGCAGCAATAGCCTGAAGAATATCCCAAACCGGCGTGTTCTCGTACTCAAGCAAAGTGAATGTTGTGTCCGTATCCTCAACGAGCTCTATTGAATTTCGAATATGGCTCAGTCCTACAAAATAATCCAATAGGTCCTTGACTATGGCTTCGCCCTTTTGGTTAGAATATGTCTTCGAGACGACTCTGCGGAAGAGTTTCTCTCCCCAACATCGACCGCTTACCCGAAGATAATTCTCATTGGGCGTTGACTCACATTGAACAGATTCAACGCGGCAAGTAATGATTTGCGGAACATTCGTTCCTCGTCCAATATCGATGTGACCATCCATACCAACGCTTATAGGGTAAGTCCCGCCTGGGCTGTATTTTTTATCCCAATTCTGCAGAAGAACCTCAAACGAGGAAACTTCTGTTGTGCCGCCCAAATGGACCTTGCAACTGATAACATCGCCCTGAGGTGGCGCTACGGCTCCGAAGGCAAGAGCAAGCTTTGGAATCTCGACGCTCACTCAACACCCCGCCGATAAAGGTCTAATTCGCCAGCACGCTGAATACTACGACCATGAGAAGGCATTTCCGCTGTCGCTTCATTGAAACTTTGAACCGATGCAGTTGCAGCGTTCATTTGACTTGCAAAATACCACATAGCAGCCGCTGCTGCTATGATAACTCCGATTCCTATGCCAGTTAGGGCGAGAAAGGTCGCATAGGAAATATTTAAGGAGTTTTGAGCCGCAGTCGCGAGCCAGCATGCAGCAGCATAAGTCTTCTGAGCCACAGCCACCCCGACGCTTGTCCTCATAAACATGCCCATTACTGTGACGACCATCATGGCAGAATTGAAAACCTTAGCCTGCTCATCATTCAATAAGCCGAATTGGTGGGCGATATGTCCAATGGCTGTTCCAGTAGCCCCTAAGCCAGCAATAGCGGCGCCAATGCCTTTGATTCTGACAGAGAGGGCTTCAGCGTCGGTTTGGATCCTTGAGAATTCAGCGCTCGCCCGGTTAACTGCTCGAATTGTAACTGCAATCTCACGGAAACTCATAAGCCAGCCTCCGCCTTGGCAGTCTCGAGGGCCTCGACAATTATTGCTTCAAGCTGTGGAAGATATTCCTGGATGGCTGGATAGAGAAATGGTTGAGCTTGCATCCGTCTTGTGCCCAATTCCACGAAAAGGGCGTATGCAGCCTCAGCTCCGATCTCTGCAACCCAGTCTTTTATCTTCGCATAAATTGTACTCCGTAGATGCCCTGTTCTCACTGGCGCGTTCCGCATTGCTGCAGCCTTAACATCACTGGCCCAACTATGCAAATATCGATAAACTTGACGTTGCATGCCACTGTCAAACTTCTGCATAGCAGCTTGAAACTCTTCAACGCCCCGAACATCGCAGGTTATTTCAACGGCCATATTTCTTCGCCTCTTTTTCCTTCTCCTCAAGAGCCATTTGGTCTAGGACATTGAGGATGACAGTAAATTGCTGAATGGTTTTAGCTGGCTGTCTTGCAAGTTGTGTTGGCGTCCATCCGAAGGTTTGACAAAGCCGAAACTCCTGAAGAGCTGGATGCGGCTTTCCTCGTCTAACTGCTCGAGTAAAAAACGGAGGTCCTCGTGGCTCATGCCATTCAGTTTATTCACAATCTTTGAAAACAATTCGCCAAGCTCAATAGGAACCCCGACATCTTCGCCTAGAAGCTTCTCAAGTGTAATAGGCTTACCCTGTGGCTGCTCCTTCAATGATGCCCAGATAGTTTCTGCCTGAATGGCTATGAAGTCGCTATTTTCAACTTCTCCAGTGGCCTTGCTGTATTTTGTGTACTTTTGAATGATGCGGTTCCGCTTGGCCCAAGTGATCTCTTGGAAAACATAGCGCCCCTTGTACTCTTCCCCGAATCTATCATCAATCTCTAAAGATTCTGTTTTCATTCTTTCACTCTCTCCAATGCCCGAAGGCGATTTTCAATCGCGGTTTCCAAGTCCCCCAAAAAGGTCTCCTGAAGGTCCTTTGGGAGCCTGCTTATGCGTTCAGAGAAGCGAGCCCACATAGCCCCTACACGAATCAAGATTTTAGTCTCCGTTTCAGAAATCATCGCTCTCAGCTCCTTAACTCGCACTGATTGCGACAGGACCCTTTGCAACAAAGGCAGCCTTTAGAGATAGCAGTTCTTCCATTCTGCTTGGAATCGACACATTATCCCACTTGCAGTATGGGAAAATAGCTTTGCATGTACCCCCTAACCCAAACTCGAGAGTAAATTCTGTGTCAGCCAGGATCTCGTCAGCCTCGGTCTTGCTTTCAAATTCGAAAGTAAGTTCTCCACTCAGTGCACGATGACGGAAAGGCAAATACTTCAGCAGATGACCGTTAGTCGAGCGGATCACTGGTACTCTTCTGAGATTATTTTCGATATCGAATTTCCAATCAGTTACGCGGTCCAGAGTCGTAGTATCCTTTTTGACGTAGGTTTCATTGAAGGCTACAGCTCCAGCGTGATCGGTATAGGTGGCGCCTGTGATCTTGGCAGTTCCAATGGTCACGTCTAGCCCTTGAAACTCTGCGACTGCCCTAATGACATCTTCTATGCTGCAACTCACGCTTACTTTATGGAATTTCATGCCGGTGAAAAGCAGCGAGATGATATCTGTGGCTGAGGCGAAAGTTCCCTTGTAGTATATTACTTGCATGGATAGACTCTTGTTCAGGTCAGTCTTCGCCCATTGGAGCAATTCAATAGGCGCTGCAGAAGGCAACGGATAGCCAACTTTTAGCCCCACTTGGCGAAGGCCCTTCTTGATAGCTTGTAAATCGTAGCTTCCGGCTCCTCTAAGCTTTATGTTTCCAGGATCGATGCTAGGATCTATCTGATCAGCTGGCACTGAGAGCATTGAAGGGTTTGTTGGGGTTGTTCCGAAAACGGTTTCTGCTACATAGTAGATGCGCTCTTGGTCCGAACCATAGGTTTCAACCATTTTTTAAAACGCTCCTGACAATGATTCGAAAAGCCAACCTTTGAGCAGAAACTCAGCTCTGAAAAGGTATGGCTTAACGTCTGTGACGTCTATGTTCCTGTAGCTAATGACGTCACAGAAGGTGATTCCATAAACTTGGATCGTGCATTGGACAAAATCGCAGTAGAGGACCGCTGGCGTTGAGCCATCGCTGGGATTCGTGGTTTTAGCCAGAAGCCAGACATAACCATCTGAGTCGATATAGTCGGTCCAGTTTGAATAGATCGTAATGGTTAAGGTCTCGTCTCCGCCTCCTGTTCCGCTCTGGGCTTGCTGCCATGCAGAAGCAACGTGATTCCATATCTTGATTGTAGCGCCGTTGCCTTCAGGAGCGGTTCCATATCCCTCAAAACTAAGCACGATCTTCTTGACACATTGCTCTCGAGCCCCTATCTTGAACCTGAAAAGCATTAGGGCATACTCATTATTGACATTGTGGCTTTTTGAAAAGCGGACGTCGTCGCTCGACCAGATGTTTTGATACTGAAGATTTGTTAATTCGGTCCAAGATGCGTTTGAGGGAACGAGTTCTGTCGCTGCACCAGCAGAGAAGGCCTTATGTGGATCGCCACTTGGATATCCAAGCCCATAGAAATTGTAAACTGTCTGATGTGGCAAATTGCGGTTCTCTCGGATAATAGCGTTAATCTGAGCTGTTACCTTATCTCGCATGACTTTGCCCGTATCAGCTCCTGGAGTCGTCTTGTCAACGGTGTATATGTTGCATCTGAAAACCAAGTAGCGACGTCTGAGACGCCCAGCAAGCTCAAGCTTCTGATCTTGGCTGCTGTCAAGCCCCATTGTTATCTGAGCGTCATACTCCTTGAGCAATTCTCGATCATAAGCCTCTTTAGTTGCCAAAACACTGGCAAGAGAACCATTATCCTTGATCACTCGGATCCTCGTAGTGATTAGCCGCAGAAGAGTTGTCACAGGATCCTCGAGCTCGCTCAAGTCGCAAGCAACCTCCTAGCTATCGCTTTGAAATAGATAGTTTGATTCTCATAGGTGAAAGGCTGAACGCTCTGGATCTCGTAATCTTCGCCCTTTCGCCTTAACTTGTCATGATGGCGCACTGGCAGAAACGTATAGAAGGCAAGATAGTCGTTAAGAAGATATCCAGCCTCAAGAAGGACCTCTTCAGCTCTAACAGGCGAAACAATTGCTAAGATGTCTAATGGCTCTCCATAATCGACGGTTTCAACAGCTTGGCGGATTGGGTAAAGCAGAACGGCTTCGCCTTTGCTATTAAGAATCTGAGTGAACCTAGTCACGGGCTCTTCATAGTTGAGAAACATACGGGCAAGCCAGCTGACATTTGCCATAGCTTTCTGAGGCGTGATCGGGCTATAATCGGTGAAAAGAGGCCCCCAATACATGAATTTATCCTGATACTTCTCCACTACTTGATAAGCTAGTTTGAAACTCGGCGGATCTTGCTCCTTCCGAACCTTCCATAAAATACCAGTAGTTATCGCATCATAATAGGCGCATGCTGGAAACCTTGTCACCACATCAATGTAGCCTGGCCAACAGACCTCTGGCCAATAAGCAGGATACTGTCCTGAAGCTCTGATCGTCTGAATAAAATTGTAGACTCTCTGACAAGTGAAGCTCCAACCCTCATACGTGTAGAGACCAAGAACAGCGAAGCTCACAGGATCATCATAAACTTCCGTATCATTTAAGCCCACTCTGTACCATTCGCCAGCGCCAGAAGGTGGAGGCTGATAATACAAGTAGAGTTGCTCGAGACCATCACGCAAGAAGCCAACCAAATCAGCCATCATGGCGACGTATCTCGAAGCATTTGCAGTATCATAGGTATCTGCGAGCATCTTCAAACCGATCAGGCAATAGAGATTTTCAATGCTCATGATGGTGTCCCATGTATCGCTTATGCTGACGTAGTTTGCGAATCCACCATAGTATTTGTCATGGATTCCTAGATTAGCTGGCTCATGCTGCATCGTATAGAGAAAGGTGTAGCCTGCAAGTTTGGCTGCATTAAGATAGGCTGCAGTGCCAGTTAGAGCATAGGCTTTGAGAAGGGCAGGAATCACACGGCCACCATCGATAGCAAAGTATTGAGTGCTTGACTCGCCAGATTTGAACCCGCCATAAGCCTTCTTAGCTGGATCAGTGCACTGCTGCGTCAAGAGCCAATCGGCTAATTCAATTATTTTGGAGCGAATCTCGGTTTGCCTAGAAGAGAATTGAGTAACTGAATAGGCTTCATAGAGAAACTCAATGGCGAAAGCAGCTGCAAAGGCACCCTTTCCATAATCCTTGTCTCCATGGTCCACAGTTCCGCCCTTGGCAACGTAATAGGTGTATTGAAGATTGTTTTTCATGGTGACGATGTTGCCGTTTATGCTGTCAACTTCATTCCATTCGCTATGAGCAGAATCCTTAATCTCAACCTGCATACCTACGGAGAACTTTGTGCCATCCGTCACAGTCACATTCTTTTGACCCGCAGGAGGATCAGCAGCCATCGCCGTCGTAATCACGTAAAACCAAGGTGCATAATGCATAACATACTCGTAATAGGCTTCAGGAACGGTTCCCATCTGCTAAGCCATCCGAAAATCAGTCTTGAACTTATCTATGAATCGTTGAACCTCGTTCATTAGGAATTGGAGATTGCTGCCGCTTAGCCCACTGCCCCCGCTCGTAGAAGACTCATCGACAGACAAATCTCCAACCCTGAAGCTTAAACCACTAGCCGAACCTCCTGACACTCGACAAACGCAATAGATAGCTGCAAGATTACGGATCGGAACAGCTTGCTGCTCAGTACAGTTAGAAGGATCAATAGATAAGCCCGTTTCGAGTTCAATGGTTTCTGCAGCGTCCTGAATGAACTGGTTTACGACGTCGTCGGGAACGTCAGCTGCAGTAAGATTCACCCTTTTGCGAACACTATCAGGCGTTATAGAAACCACGAATCAAACCTCTACACTAATACACATGACTCTGAAAAGAAGCCCTCTTAAGGCTGATTCAACGAAATGCAATAAAATATAACATTATTTCTGGCTAACAGACGCAGATTTTTGGTATGCTTTCACTCCTTTACGCAGAAGCATCTCAAGCGTGTTACTCCAATCAGGTTCCGCTCGGTCCTCATCTCTGGCCCTTTGGATCTCGAGCTTATGAATCAGCTCCATCTCCTCACATAACTTACGATCCACAGTCGCCACCACTCGAATCTTCGTGTTAGGCGCAACCTCAAACTCGCTCTTGATGTCCTTCTTCTTTCTGGTCATGTCAACCGCACCTCCACAGGCTTCTGAGCACTCAAATAGCCACAGACTGGGCAGCGCCTAAGAATATTCATGGGATGCTCTAGGTCACCACGGACATCCCCAGAAACCACCTTAATAGATCCATAGGTAACAAGCGTCAAATCAGGCGTGTAGGGCTCCATCTTCGTCGCATAAGCGCCATTCCCATGGTCTCTAGGGCAATACTCCCAACAATCGCAAATAGCCAGGTCAGTAGGTCTAGAAGCAATAATCTTGCGATTACATCTTGGACAAACGCCAGAAACAAGACCAACTTTAGAACTCATGAGTCTCACCAAATTACACATGTGAATCCGTCACTAATTACGATCCTCTGAACTTCTCCGCCGGGAACAGTGTACGTGACTTCTATCGGAATCCAGTCAACGTAACTCGTTTTGTGTTTACTTCTCTTTTTGCGCATCTTTCCCACCTACTTTATATAATATGCAAGAAGATATCTTCCTAAAAACTTGCTTCTATCTTCTGTCTGAACATCATAGACCTTTCCTTCAAAAATCTCCTTGTCAATTCTTACGATTGGAACACCCCTTGTAAACCAAATTCCATCCTCACACACATACTCATTCAATCTATCTCCTATCTTTAGCGCTCCATAACTTGTTAATCCTCGTCCTCTAACCATGACAGGATGATTAGAAGTAGCTATCATATCGCCTAAAATGGGAGAATCATAACGCTCTTTCAACCCTAAAAGTTTCCTCCAACCTGGATTTTTGGCGTAAGCATTCATGTAATTGTGATGGATTTCAAAGAAAACATGAATAAGCTCATGTATTCCCTCGTGCACGTTTATTCCAGTTATCTTTGCAGGGTGCACGAATAACCTTATGGGTTTTTTCAGAACCTTATTTGGGTCGGAGACTCTTTCCCCAGTTGTTTCGTCCTCACTGTGAACGGTCAAAATAATGTCTCCCACTTTTAAGTCACATAGGCGAATGTGTTCAAACAAGTCTTTTTCAACTAAAAGCATCGCCAACCTATTCCAAAATTTGCTGTCATTCTTCCAGTCTAGCCCCATTTTCAATTGCTCTACAATTTCCTCTATCTGCATCTTAAATCTGACAGCTTGAACATCTGGCGGAAAACAAGTATCTCCACCGCCACCAGCGTAATGATATCTGATTCTTGTTTTAGCCGCATTCACCTTTGCTGGTGTGTTAAGAAAACTAGATACATCAATCTCAATAACTTGCTCTACAGATGTGTATGGAACATCAAACTCGCTTGACCATTGATTTCCATCCCAAACCTTAATGTATAAATCCTCGAGGAGCGGAGCATTTGAGTAACATTCAACCTTAACCTTACATTGATTAATTGTGGCGTTATCTGGAACACCGAAGCCGTAGCCAGCATATTCCTGTTCAGCATTATCCGCTGACGTAGAAGTTCTCAAATCATCACTTGAATATGCATTCTGTGGGGAAACCCAGCCGCCAACGATTGTTGTGTTACTCGTCGGAGACTTAGTTTCTGTTGGCATTCTTAAATCTCCTGTCCCAAAACTGTCACGTCAACCGTACCCGCGCCTGAAAGATTAATGTTCAAGGCCTCATTAACCCCCCCTTCCCAATTGCATCCTTTGAGGTTCATGATAAAACCTGTCTTAGGCGCCAGCGTCTTCTTGAATCTCGCAGTCCCAGTACCAAACCGAAGATAAACAGTTATGTCGGCTGCCCCATTGTTCCAAACATCCAAAAATTTTATACGCAACTTCTTACCGCTTGTCGGCGTCTTGACGACATTATCCCCCGAGGCACTTGCCGTGCAGGACCAAGGTGTAGCCGGGTCATCTAAGCTGAGAATTTCGCATAACTTATCATAAATAGCCTTCCAAGCTTCATAGCGACGTTCCCACGATGCCAAGTTAAACCTTTTCCTTTTCCTTGATTCCTATACTAAAAAAGGGAGAATAGGGCTATGTCCAGAGTTAGAAATCCTAGAATGTAGTCTTGAAGTTTGTTCCTCGGGCGACAGCCTTGCTGCGGAGAATGCCATAGCCTATACGTTCATGTGCAACAATGCCAAATTTGCCTGCTCTCGGGTCCTCCCACGGATCCGTCGTGATATCTCGCCTTATTAGAAGAACGCCAGCAGGATACTTACTCACTGCATGAACCTTACCGTTAGTGCATTTGCTGCTTTTCAAAACATTCATTGTAAGGGCCTGTCCAATCTCGCCCCGCGAAAGGCGAGCTCCAGCGCTTGGGATATATTGGCTGTTGATGAACTCTGTAGCGGTGAAAAGCTGGCTTACTTGTTTCGGATGCATAAACATAGTGTCAGCTTCAAAGTTTTCGCCTTCAACAGCATCCCACATCTCAACAACTTTGCTCCAGCTAAGCACCGCAGCGCCTCCAGCAATTTCAGCATTACCAGCCAAGTCAGCAGCCGCAATACCCTCATACAATGCAATGATTTTTGCGGTTTCAAGCTCCGCTACTGAACGCCCAAGCTCCTCAAGCTGACGATTCATCACGTTCCAACGAGCATCCTCAGCAAACTCACGCGTCCACTCAACCGAATCCTTGATGATTATGTTTGTTTGGATATCCACGGTTTCGTAGCGTTCGCCTGATATGCGCACGTTACCGCCTTCAGCGCCAACATAAGCCGCTGACGTTTTAGCCTTAACAAACCGCTCAAGAGCCTCCGTAGTCGTCCGTGTATCAATAATCTGGCGTCCAATGAGGTTAGGTTTCGCTGCTTCCACGACAACATCATGAATTTTACCCAGAGCACCAGCCATGTCACTGAAAATACCTTCCTTCATGCCAAGCTTCGCATAAGCGTTAATCCACGGGTTCCCCGCTGCACGTTTAATTTGCTGCTCAAACTCGACCTTATACCACTCCTCGTTAAGCAAACCCTCATGAAACTTCGGCATAGGAATCTCTTTCATTACTTGTTCACCCTCACAAGGATTAAGTCTCCATCAGCAGACGCTGCATTCAACGCTTGCCCAAGCATTGCACCCGCCATCGTAGCAGCCCAAGTTCCACCAACCACCAACACTTTTCCAGCAGTCCCGCCAGTCACAACGTTGCCAACTGTTATTGCGCCTCCAGCTGTAACTTTCACGACTCCTTTCACCAAGACAGGAAGCACTTGCCCGGAAGATGCACTTTTAAGTGCTACTCCTGCCGTTTGGTCAGTTGCAGCTGAAGCCGCCACAACAGTTAAGCTGCCTGAAAAAGCGACAACTTGCCCCTTTGTTATGGAGCCCCCAGCCGTATATTCAGCAATAGTTTCACCGGATTCAGCGATGTCTCCGACTGCAAGGTCTGTTCGCCCCGAATTATCAGCCATATTTCATTTCTCCCATCCTTTTTTTGATTTCAGCCAATTCGTCTTGGCTTACTCTCCGTCATACTCGATGACTAGGATCACTCACCACCATGCGTCTTCGTAGATTTCGTAGCGGAAATTGTGCAGGATGGTGTGTGAGAAGCAATGGAAGTTCTGCCAGTTGCAGCTGTCTTCTTCTCGCTCACGCAATATGAGCCCGTTGGCAATTCTTGTTACCACCTGTCGTTAGGCGCAATGCCTAGAATCCGCATCTGCTCAGCTATCATTTGTTTCGGTCCAAAAGTCCAGCACTTCCAAACATGAGGCGGCGGAATGCTCTCAGTAATGCCCTTATGCAAGGCGACATACTTGTTTTGCCATTCTCTTATGCCTTCTCGCATTTGCTTCTCTAAATCCGCCATTTTAGCTTCAGCTTCATTCAATTTTTTCCTCAGGCTTACAATAACTTCGCTTTCGCTGGGACCATGAGCGTTCAGCTTCTCGCCAATCTTTTTCAGAGCAACTTCAAACTCCGATTCCTTCGCAGCTAAAGACTTCTCCTTCTCGGCAACAGCAGCCTCACGCTTCATTTTCTCCATTACATAAGCCTCTTTCAAAGCCTTCAACTGATCAACCATACTCTTCAACTGCCCAAGCTCACCAGCAATTTTCGTTTCCGCTTCCTTGAAAATGATAATTGCTGGAGCCGACGCTTGCTGCCACGGGTCGCTACGAGTCAAAGCATTAATCTGCCCCTCAAGATATCGAATGCGCTCTTCAAACATCTGCCTCAATTGGTCAATCTGCACATCAAAAGGCGCCGGAACCATAGGCAAAACAACACCCTCCCACAATTTAACATAAGTTTCCTTATCCGCCGGCGGAAACTGATGCATAAAATGCACACTTGTAAAGTCAAAATTTCTCGGGGCTATGGCACCACCCATCTTCTCAAGCATCACACCATCCTTAAACCAGTTCAACTCGATGCTTAAGCCTTTGAATGCTCCTTCCTTGATCTTCCTAGCAATGTCATCATCCACGGTGCCCTCGAAAGCTACACCATTCTCCTGCTCATCATACCAAGCCTTCTCAACCACATTAGGCTTAGGCAAAAGACGCAGATGATCAATGCCAAATGGCTTGCCAGCTAGGCTTGCTGCACTCTTCTTTAACTCCTCTTTGAGGAACAGGTGCGTTTCGCCTTCTTCAGGATGCCAAAGCCGCTTTGGATGAATAGCAACCCCAGAAACCTTATGCCCATCAAGTTTAATGGCTTCCGCGAACAAATGCAATTTAATAGGCAAGATACCCTCTTTCGGTGGCTGCTCTCCACAGAACTCACTGACAATGTCAGATTTTTTGGCAGCAGCACATAAAACACGTTTCGCCTCATCCCTAAGGCTCGCAGGCTCAATTTGATTCATACGCGCTAGAGCGTTGCGAAGATGCGGAATGTCAACGTTACCCTGCGCATCCTTGTAGGGCAAATGCCGTAATGTCCGTGGAACCGTTTTTCCCTGATCATCCTTCTGTCCACCAGGAGCAATAACAGCAAAACTGGAATCAGGCAAATCATTGATAAACTCAGTAGTCCATTCAGCCTCTCTTAAACCCTCAAATATCGGCTTGCCAGCGTTTTGGAAAGTCGCTGTGCATATGGCAAAGGCACTATCTTTGTCTTTTCCTTGACTCATCACGTCTTGAATGCACTGCTCAAATTCAGCCGTGTGCTTCTTCTCCTGCTCTCTTAACACGCTTTCACCTCCGCGACTTTCGACTATGTTCTTCCTTTGTCACGGGTTCCATTTCTTTGGCGACTATCTCCACGATCTTGCCAGCTGCCTCTTCAATCTGAACTAGGCTTAAGGGCGGAGAATAAGCCGCCAAGACCTTCACGATCTCATCTTTGTTCACGGTTTTTCTCCTCGAGTTGTTTTTCAACTTTCAATACTTGTGAAGGAACCTCAGGCTCCGCCTCCTCCAGTGGCAACTTGGCCACGTCACGAAGGATCTTGCGGAGTTCCTGGCTTCCGATAACGGATGGATTAACCTTCAACAATTCGGTAATCTGGCCCAGAATCTGGCTTAGTTTTTCATAGTCGAGGCTTTCAGGCATGCCCCAATTCAAACGCACCTGAGCATGAGCCGGGTCTAATCCGGCCGCCGCGACTACAGGATCAAACAAATAGCGCTCGACACAACGCTTGAGAAACCTCTGCAAGGCCGTAACACGTCGCTCACCAATCTCAAGAGCAGCATTCGCACTTGCCTCAGTAAACCCTCTCGTTGTAACAAGCTTAGCCAAAGGCGTCTCAAGACCCAACAGAAACTCATCATTCAACGTCTCCACATACAACTCCATGCCACGCATCCTTTCAGCCACAATCGTAGTTACCTTAGCTTCCGAGCCCGCAGGCGGATTATGAACAAACCTTGAACCGCGCCTTCCAATCTTGTTTATTTCAGCTCTTACCTCAGCCATCTTATCCTTGGATAAGCCAGGCAAACTCCAAAGCTCATTAGGCGACCCAAAAGTGTAAATCGTATCAGCCATACCACTGTGAATCTTACCCTTAATCTGATAGAAAGGCTCACGAGTTTCCCCGTCGCCAATATCCAAGGGCGCACAGAGGCTATGCAAAACGCCGACGCCTAAGGGACTCGACGTCATAACATTATAACCGAGATGAATCAGCTCTTGCCCCGGAATCTCCTTGAGATCACGGTCCCAATCAAGCTGAAGAACTGTAACCTCGCCATCGTCATTAAACTTTAAGCCACGGTCCTTGATTACCTCAAGCGGGACCGTACGCAAAAAATCAATCCGCCTTTTATTCCCAACCCACCAAAAAACATTGCCCCAGCCCACAAGATACCGGCTTGTCTCCTGGAGACGCTCATCAAGACCGACGCGCTCACAAAACTCGTCAACAATCTCCTTCGCAGTTTTGCCCTCACTTTTTTCCCGATAATTCTCATTGAATGTGGTATAGAAGCCTTGACCAGCAACCTGATCCGCAAGGAAATCGATACTAGCCCGCGCAGCCAAGTCAGCCAAATAGACCTTCGTCATGGTTTTAAAGCTGACTTCAGGAGAGACGCCCATGACCTTCTCTGTAGATGACACGAAAAAGGTGCTTTCATGAAAAGCACTCCGAATTCTACTTAAAATCGACCGCAGAGGCGAGGGCATGCTTCTCTATATTTACGCAAACCGTTTATATCACTTTCTACAATTCGGAATCTGAAAGCTGAAAACTGAAGCTTTCAAAAGAGCGGGAGAAACTTTGAAGAGGCTGAAACTGGAAGGCCAGAATCTTCTAGAACCCTTCTTCATAAACTCTCCTTTCTCCCCTCAGAACAGGCGCCTTCCAGCAGCAAACCCAATACAATAGGAGGTGAGAGCCACGAATCCATTGAATATTGGCTTAGGAATATTGGCTGCACTGATCTACGCTTTCTTGGGCTATGCCGCGCAGAGTAAACCTTTTGACTGGAAAAAGTTTCTGCGCACCTTCGCAATAGGCGCATTTTCCGCCCTAGGGCTAGACCTGGCTGGATTAACTTTTGACGTTTACACAGCCCTGGTAGGACCCACAGCAATAACAGTCTGGCTGCAAAAACTCATCGATACAGCAAAACCCGAAACACCAGCCAGCCCAAAGTAAACAGTTTAGACTGGTATTTTCCCTTTTCCTGCATCCATCTTTTTTTAGAAAACAATTTTATAGAAGAATCTTCTAGACCAAAGGTCCCCTCTGAGGATGGGAGAAAACATGGCAGAAAGAAACATTTTTCTGTTAAAAGCAGCTCTCGCCATTAAACTATCCAAGCTAGGCTTCGACGTCGCAATTTGCCATAGGTGTGGCAGAATATTCGAGAAAACTAAAGGAAGAACGCTATGCAAAGACTGCCAAGAATAAGCGTTATAATGATGCCTATTGTTCTTCCCCTTTTTCTGCTTCGCCCCAAACATCAACTGCAAAACTTGTCAACGCCCAATGATGACCACGCTTCTCAGCCACACGCTGCCCAATCTCCTTCTCCAACCGCCTATTCATAGCTTTCAGTCGACGCAAAACCTGAAAACGGTTAAGTTTGAACTGCTGCAAGCGAGTAGCCACATCCTTCGGAAATAAACCCTCAGGCTGATTCTGAAACAGCAACTCCAGGATTTCCACGTCAACTTCGTCTCTGCAAGCGATTTTCTGAATAAACGGCTTCTGAAAATTAAACATGCCCTCTAAACCTTTCACTATGGTGCGCTGCATCTGCTCAACCTTCTCAATACGGTCCAAAACCCGCTTCAGCAGCTCCTGATTATACTTCAAACGCCCAATTTTCTCGCTCTGAGACCGTTTTTTACGCGGTTCTGTTATGAGTGGCTCAGGCTCAGTCATAACAACATGCACTCTCTAGGCAATTCCTGATGTTGACAACACACGAAACTAGGCCCATTTGCTCTAGATTGGCGAGAGTCAAAATGCCATATCGGAAAAAGCATGGACTTTTTCCATAGCCCAAGAGAGAGCCGAAAATGGCTTCTGTGCACCTCCTAACTGACATAATCATCTCTCCTAGGCAAGCTCCTGGGACCTGAACCCAGAAGATTCTTTAAAGTTTCCTGAAGCTGTTCAAAAAGCCGCTCGTTTTTCTCTGCCCAATCGGGATATGTAGCCAAGACCTCTAAACTGTCAGGATGAGTGTCATCCCCAACTTTTATGACTATTCCGTTGCTCTTCTGAAAAAGATCTATCGTGAGTTTAGGCAGCCGCTCGCCAACAGGAAACACATAGTGAGCGCCCTTGAACCGTATTCCTTTGAGAACTTCCTCAAGAACCTTAATGTCCGTGATTAACCCGGTGAAGCTGAAGGCATTACAGATCAATTGATACGCCCTACCCAAATTAGCTGGCTTCCGCACATACAAGTTAACCCGACCAGTCTCAAACCACTGAAGCCGACCCAGCCGATCCTTCCACAAAAGCCACCTATTACGAGCCTTACTAAGCTTCCAGCCAACCTCAACTGCCCGCATGCGCATATCCGTAGGTATACACGTATGCATATCCGTAGGTAAATAACACCAACCACGCCAAGCATGACTTGAACACTTTAAACCTCGCTCATTTCGATAGTTATGGCGCCACTGAGTCTTGTAATTCGCAAGCAGCTGCAGACTCGTTTTATCATCAAGTTTCAGAACAGAGCGCAGGGTTGAAGGCGTAAGCAATGGATTTTTGTCAAGCGCTTGAAAAACACGTTGCCTTAAGCTTTCACCATAACCATCATAATCATTAGGGCTTACAGAAGAAGAAAAACGCCTGCGGTCCTGAGCCCCAGCCAAAAAGAGCAACTCCTATTTCTTGGGCGCTCTATCATAGATTTCTTTCAGGACTTTTTGATGTAACTCGAAAGGCATGACGCTAACTATTGTCGCCCATGCTCTATCATGTGCTCCCATTGCAGCCTCGAAGATTTTGCAGAATAAACCGTCTTTCGCTTTTGCAGCCCGAGCATGCTCAGCATACAGTCGCTCATGCTCAAGCGCAAATTTCTTGTCTAACTGTATAAGAGCGTCAAGCAGAATAGCAGAATCAACCAATCTTTCGCTCATTCCAAGCCTCCCTCAACGTCTTACGATAAACCGTAATTCCTGCCTTCTCGAGGCGGTCAATTAACTGCATGGTCTTAGCCAAAGACGGCTCCGGCAAATGATTATTATAATTATCATAACCAACAGCCACAGCCCAAGGCTTAATCCAATTTGCAAGCATATTCGCAAACTTGTCCAAGTCGAAATCCAGAATGGGCTCGATGCATACGAAAAGTTCATTCCAAGGCTTTCCAGCTTTCCGCCTAATATTCATTATTTCTGCAAGTTCGGTCATCCAAAAAAGACGCTCATTTTGACTTGGTGCTTTGCTGATTTCGGGGTAATTGTTGCTTGACTCTATTGTGCAGCCCAATACGCAGTTATCTGGAATTTTAGGATGAAAGGTTAAGTAACGCCTTGGGTTCTTTGTTAACAACAGAAATTTTGCACTCATTGTGCTTATTCTGTTTAAAACATCTTTAATCCAGCCTCCAGGAACCCAGTCGCCGAATACGTCGCCCATGTCAGATACAAACACGAAATCCTTAGCGGTGAAATACTTATCAAGCTCTTTTTCTATAAACTGTGGCCCAAATCCATTTTTGTAACGGCTTGTTTTTCTCAATTTGCCTTTTGCAAGTTTCCGCGCCCAACAATACGTGCAGCCATGCATGCAGCCGACAACAGGATTCCACGTCTTCGTGATAAAAGGAAACATACGAAAACTACTCAAGATTCAGCCTCCTTTCTGAGGAAGATTATCTGTTTGCCCCTCACATATTTCGCGTACTTGCCTGGATACTTCTCCTTGAAAACTCGCAGCGCCTCTTCATTTTCAAACACGGGATTAGCAAACACTACACCAGCCCCATCCAAGTGTTCCGCACAAAAAGGCATGCCAATAACGTTCTTTCCATTCTGCATGAACAAGTAGCCAGTTCTTCCGATGCTTGGCGCACCACAAACAATACGCTTCGAAAAGTCTAGGTTCATGCAGAAGTCTCCTTTCTTTCGCCTATTCTAGCCATTATCCATCCGAGCGGAAACAGTAACGCTAAAGGCATCAACAGAAAAAGCAAAACTATCTTCCTCACGAAGACACCTCCATTATGACAGCATGGAACGCTTTTTGCATTAGCCCAATAACCTGATTAAAGCGAATGCCAAACAGCGATAGGTCTTGCTTGCACCACCTGCAGATCTGGAGTTCACAATCAAACTTGCCGAAAGACACTGAATACTCTGCTTCATGACCCATAACAGTCCCGCATAACCTACAACGACACATTAGGACTCTTCCTCCAAATCTTCGATGCCGAGAGCATTACACAAAGCCGCAAACTCAGCCATTGCAGCCTCTCGCTTCTCTGGATCTTGAATGTCTTCGATGAACCGCTCTATTTGCCTAAGATGGCCCTTCGGATTCATCGACCTCTCGAGCTTCTGCAACCGCTCCTCATGATTCTGCAAGACATCAAGAATCTGCTGAAGACAAACGCCTAGGCTCTGTTCCGATTCTTTGAGGACCTTCGCAATCTCTGCAATTGCCTTATCCACACTCAGACCTCCCTTGCTTCCTCGATGTGCTTTTTCAAGTCTGCGAGTCTGCTGGAGGTATAACCACATTCACAATAGTAGTAGGGTCCACCCTGAGGCCCATAATGGCGTCCATGACCGACTTTCTTACCGCAAACACCACATTTCTTGTGCGGCAAAATCTAGACCCCCTTTGCCCTCTGGTCCTGAATAGCCCTACGCATCAAATCACGGATCGCTTCAGCGCGGCCGCCAGGAAACAGAGGCTTAACGACAACTTCATCAAACTCTTCCAGGAGCTTCTTTGGAACGTTGCGGACCTGGATATCGACACAGCTCTCCTTAGCCATGCCCTCTAAGCCTCCTTCTTTCGGTAGATTATATCCTTGCCCGCCAAGATCACGACAAATTGAGTTTCATCACTGATGTCTAGTTTTTCTCTGACCGCTAAAGGAATTAAAACGTAAAGGCTAACTTTGGTAGAGCCCTGCGATATCGGCTTCACAACATCAATTATTTCTTCTTTCATGGCACATTTCACCTTTCACATTTCGAAATAGAATATACTTTCACAAGTTATTTATAACACTTTCTACATTTCAGAATCTACAATGGAGAGGGAGAAAAGTTGAGAGAAATCAAACAACTTGAACATCCTGGCGCTCTTCAGATCCTTCTATTCCTGTTTGAAAGAGGAAAAACAAAAGTCACAGCCATCAACATCGACGCCAGCAGCGGAACCCTATACCGAGCCCTAAACACCCTAGCAAAACTGGAGCTAATCGACGAAGAAAGAATCAGACCCTATACACGATACATACAACTAACCGGAGACGGCGAAGCCATCGCCCAGAAACTAAAAGAGATCAGCGACATCCTCGAGGCTAAAAGAGCTCGCCAACAACGCCAAGCTCAGTCCTAATCTGCTCAAACTTCTTCGCCTTAACAAGAACCTGCAAATTTTCAATTTTCTTCATAGCTTCATTCACATCCTTCGCCTTCTGCAGAATACTCAGAACCGCATCCAGGCAATCGTCCCAACCCTGCTGATACGAACCACCCATAGGAAACCCTCCTTCACCAAGCACTTCTACTTTCATGATGCACTCCGAATTTAAACTTAAAGATTAAAGGTACTTCCCACATAGCAGGGAGAGAGACAAGTTAAAGTGAAAAGATAACGTGTCCCAGGGACACGTAGTCGATGTATTTAGCGTCCGGGGGAATTGAACCCCCATCCCTAAGAGTCATAACTCCTATTCCGATGGTCAAACACACAAGCCAAACAGTCATATGCAGTGCTTCTTCAAGCATTGGTTTAGCGTGTTGAGAAGCAATAAACTAAGGGTTAGAGAGAAAATTGATGGTTTGCTTTTGCTAAACATTTATTTCATGCCAGTTTGGGTTTTGCTCTCGTGGGTCATAGGAATACCGCTTTTCTTCATTAAATATTCCCAAGGATTTGGCGTGCAATGGACCCTTGTGCCAATTGCACTTTACAGTTTTGTAGGAAATTTCGCGCCATTTTTTGAGGTAGGAGCCGGCGCATATTTGGACGGCAGAACCAGAGCCAACCGACTGATTCCGCTATTGATTTTCACCTTTCTGTATAACATTCTCATATGCACGAAAGCTTTCATCGACTTGCTAATATCAAAAATCACCGGGAAAAACACTAATCACTGGGAACGAACAAACCACACTGGAAACGGAGATTGTTATCTCATAAAGTAATCAATCTCAAAGAAACTCACGAACAAGAACCTATAACGCTCACATTTTTCTCTTGATTCTGTTCCGCAACTCTTTTAAATTGAACGTATGTAACAACATCATCAGCATGGAAATTTTCAACATCGAGGATGACAGCATTAAAGAAAAACAAGTTTCTGAAGCGTTGGCGCTCTTATGGAAAGAATGTCTTTTAGAAGACATCGAAAAATCTTGCTAAAAGTGCTTATATCATACGGTTCAAGCAACACTATCCGTAACTTTTGCAAAGATTTTAATATAAACTGAGACGATTATTTTTTGAGATATTAATGATTCTGATTTCAACTCCGACTACGCTTATCCTGCTGTTTTTCGGAGTTATAACCTTCATAGTCATCATGCTGTTACCTGCACTTTTTGAACTGAAAAGACCAAAGGATGCAGGACCAAGAATAATAATGGACGATGTAATCATTATGCAGTATCTGTCGAAAAGGAGGATTCTTCCCTTACAAAGCATCGAAGAAGAAAAACTTGGGCTAGATCAAGCAATTATTAAGAAAATAACTGATATTATCGCTTTTTTGCCGAATTTAGAGGCATAAGATTGTTTTTCTTCAAGAATCGACTGGCGTTTTTCCATTGTTCCTTAACAATTTGAAGGTTACCAATAACGCTTCCGTGGATAGAATAGAAAATGTAGCACATGTAGCTACAGCTAGCGCAGTTAGCGTATATTTTCCGTAGTTTCTCGAACTTTGGGCTGTTCCATGCTTCAGGTAAATCAAATATTGACGCCACAGGATTATGTAGATGGCATCCTGCAACTCTGCCAAGATGATCTATAACAAAGAAGTTTTGCAGTGCACGGCACTTCCATGTCCTTTTCCCCGTCAAGTAAAGATTCTTAATTGCTGCCAGCAGTTTGTTGGTCATAAAAATCTTGCTGTTTTTTTTCTTCAACGCCAAAAGCGAATCGCAAAGCTCGGTCATTGCTTTTTTGTCAATGATCGCAAATTCGTCGTTTTTCTTGCCTATCTTAAAAATTTGGTTTGCGTCGCTGGAGAAATCGTAGGAGTATAAGCAATACCAAACTGGAATGTTTTTGCTGAGAAAGTAGTTTGTGAAATCTAAGATTTCGTTTAAGTTGAACTGTGAAATTGTTGGCGACACACTGACGGAGATGCCTTCTTCCCGAAGTTTTTCAACAGCTTCGATAGCGTTTTTCCATGCGTTTTTAACGCCTCTTACATAGTCGTTTTTCTCTGGGTGAAGGCTGTCGATTGAGATTGCAACAAAATCCGCATGACGCAACGCGTCGATTTTTTTGGCAGCCATGCTACCATTGTCATAAACTGTTGTAATAAAGAATTTAGAGGCGTATTCAATAATTTCGCCTATGTCATCCCTTAAAAGCGGGTTTCCGCCGGACAATACCACTTCCATTACACCAAGTTCGTGAAGAATGTCTAAACCCTTTTTCACTTTTTCAGTTGGCAGTTCTCTAATGTCTTGTTCCTGCCAAACATTGCATCCTTTACAACGGTAGTTACATTTTCTTGTAATCATCCATTGCACATGATAGGGCCGATTAGGTGTTAGAGAACGAACAACAATGCTAGCAGCCTTTTCTAAAGTCATCACTGATTATGCACACCGCACGTTATATTTAAGTCAACCGAATAATAAAATAAAAGAAACTATTTAAAAATATAAGGTCAGAGCTGCATGAAATTTGTAATAAATGTTGCCATTAATCTCCTTTTGATATTAAATCTAAGAGTTAAAGATAAATCACTGTCTTTTTAAATAATCTAAACTGCAAGGAATGGTCTAGATATCCAAATCTTGGTAAAAACCGAGGATAACTCTATGGATCCAATAGATGTTGTGATGCTTACAAAAAATAGCGAACATATATTGGACAGATGCTTAGTATCAATTTATAGGAACGTACCTGTTAGACGTTTGATAGTTGTTGACGGTTTTTCAACAGATAACACGTTGAGCATTATTAATGAATTGAACAAGAAGTATGGAAATGTTAAGATCATAACTGAAAACGGTTCAAGGGCTAAAGCGAGGGAGCGGGGCATAAAAGAAGTGGAGACAGAATGGTTCATGTTTGCGGACAGTGATGTAATACTCTGCAAAGATTGGTTCGTAAAAGCTGAAAAATGCATTGCTGATGATGTTGGCGCGGTTTGGGGATTAAATATCGATGTCATCCAAATGGTGAAAAACAAACTTTTGCTGCACTCACTTATGCTGGTTGCAAGAGATTGCTTTAATCTCAGAGGCGGGATGCATGACACGCTCATTCGACGCGAACTTGTAGAAGACATTAAGATTCCTGAGAAACTGCATGCTTATGAAGATGCATACATTGTGAATTGGATTAAGAAGAAAGGCTATAAGGTCGTCATAGGAGATGATATTTACTGTTTACATTATAGGCCGTCTGAAGATTGGAATTTGAAAGAAAGTATTTCATTAGCTGCACTAGAAATAAAATGCGGCTTAGCCTATAGCCATATTTTTAGATACGCCTTCTACTATCCTTTCTTCTTGTTTTACTGGTTTTTACAGTTGTTAAACAAGAAATCAAGGAATTTTTCATCTCTGAAGGGCGGCCCAGAGGTGATCAGATGAAGGTCTTGGTAAAGCACGGATTCTACCATCTTTCTCTATAATTATACGTTCGTGCAAGTTTTTTGAAAATTCGCCAATAATAGATGCGCGGATCTGTTGTTGTTCTAAACTTTCGATTATTTTGGTTGCAAATTCTGGTTTAGCAGAGATTAGTAAGGCTCCAGAGCTGATTAGTTGTAAAGGATCAATTTTAAAGAATTTGCATATTTCCAAAGTTTCCTTGCTTACTGGAATTTTTTCTTTAAAGATTTTGAAGCCTAGGTTTGAGGCGTCTGCTATTTCATGTATTCCTCCTGCTACGCCGCCCTCGGTTGGGTCGTGCATGGCATTGACGCCGCCTGTTTTGTAGGCTGTTATGGCTTCTTTGACGACGCTTATTTGGTCAAAAAACTCTTTTGCTTTTTTCAATAGTGACGTGTTAACGGCTTTTTTTAATTGTTGCTCTTTGTCTGAAGCGAGTATAGCTGTGCCTTCGATTCCTGCAGTTTTGGTCAATATTAATTTGTCTCCGACTTTAGCGCCGCCAGCTGTTACATAGTTTCCTTTTTCTGTTACACCCAAGGCGCAGCCAATAACTATCGGTTGGGTCAGTCCAGGAGTTACTTCGCAATGTCCTCCAGCTATTGTCATTCTCAGCTTTTTTGCGGCTTTGTCCATTTGGGCACATATGATTTCAATGGTTGCTTTGTCTGCTTTTTCCGGAAGTAGTATGCACGAGAAGAAGAACGCTGGTTCTACGCCGAATGTTGAGATGTCGTTTGCGTTGATGTTTACTGCAAGCCAGCCTATGCGTTCCAACGCTCCAGTGATAGGATCCATTGAAACAATCAACGACTTATCACCAGCATCTATTACAGCGCCATCGATTCCAACGGAAGGACCTAAAACGACTTCTTTGCGTTTTACACCTAAATTTTTGAAAATCACTTCCCTCAAAACATCGATTGGAATTTTACCGAATGGCAATCCCATGTAAACCCTCTCTGAATATTACTGTGTTTTTAGCTTTTAAGCTGTGGAAGACGGCGCAAAACAATTTTTGCAACAGGTATTGCAATAATCAATCCAACAAGCATCTGCCCAATATTTACTGGAATCTCGGTTATGGCTACCACTTCTATTTTGAAAAGTGGGTAGATTAGGAACATTTGGTAGAGGAAATATCCTAAGACCATTACGAAGCCGCCAGTAATTACGGAAAAAATTGTCCAGCCAAATTCTGGGTCGGTTAAAATGCCTAGGGCAGATATGGCTAAGACTGTTATTATTCCGAGCGTTATCCATACCTCTGGTGGAACATAAAATGCGAATGTTCCCCAGCCTAGTGTGAGTTCTACTTCGCCGCTATAGCGGGTAGTGCCAACCCAACCGAGCAGGAAACCCGCAACTATACCTAAAGCTACAGTTAAAAACTTCCATTGAATCTTGGTGCAGAACTTCGGATTTTTGCTTTTTAGTGTTCCTACAACAGCGCCTTCACAAGCTTTGATAATTAGTGTGGCTGGCGCATAGTGTGGATAACCTAGAATTAGGTCAGCCAACATGGAGCCTACTCCGCCAGCGAAGGCTCCCACGAAAGGTCCGAAAAGAAGAGCAGAGAGAAAAACCATGGACTCGCCTATGTTGAAGAATCCTTCTGTTGCGGGTACATATATAGAAAAGAGTATTGTTACGACGCAAACAAGCGCTGTGAAGACTGCTGTAACTGCCAAACTACGTGTTGAAATCTTTTTATCTGTTAGCATCATTATCACATTTTAGTATAGTTATAACTATACTATATTAGCTTTTCGAGTCAAAGCAGAAGTTTCAGTTCATCTATTGCATGTAAAACTTTTTTGCCTCGTTGCGTTATTTTAAAAAACTTCTTTCTTTCTTTTTCGTAACCAACTATTAATCCTTTTTCTGAAAGTTCGCTGAGGTGTTGATAGATGGCTGCTCTTGTCATCGTTTTACCCAGCATCTTCCATAAATCATAGCCGTATGTGTCTTTTTCATTGAGAGCCCGCAGTATTTTCTCCTTTGTGCTTAGTTCCAAACCGAGAACTGCTGTTTTTTGTTTTTTGGTTAATGCTTGGAGCACATCTGTGGCTTTAAGTCCACTTCCAGTAATTAAGCACACAGCGCTGTCATTTTTGCTTATTTTTCCTTCTTCAACGAGTTTTTTCAATGCCGCGATTGTGGCGGAGCTTGCTGGTTCCGCGAAAATTCCTTCTAATTTGGCTATTTGAAGCTCTGCTGCAAAAATTTCTGCATCCGAAACAGTCAAGGCTAAGCCATTCGATTCCCTTAAGGCTTTTATTGCTAATTCGCCTTGCAATGGTTCTGCCACCAAAATAGCTAGTGCACGAGTGGATGGATTTCGTGTTTTCTCGACTTTGGTAAGATGTTCTGTTAACACTTTGGTTATGGATGCGCAGCCTTCTGGTTGAACGCCGACCATTTTTGGTAGTGATTTGGCTATGCCAAGCTGTTTGAGTTCTTTGAAGCCTTTCCAGAGCGAATAAATTGTTCCGCCACTTCCCATAGACACTATGAGCCAGTTTGGAACGCCGAATTGCTCGTATATTTCGTATGAAATTGTTTTTTGTGCTTCGACTGCAAGGGGATTTAGCTCTGCAGTTGCTTGATACCAGCCGGTCTCTTTTGCTATGGCTTCAGCTTTGCGTATGGAATCATCAAGGATTTCGCCGAACTCTTCAATAACTGCATCATAAGCAAGCATTTGGGCTAGTTTTCCAACATCAACGAGTTTTGGCACTATCACGTGACATGTTAATCCTGCCTTTGCAGAGTAGGCAGCCATAGAGGCGCCCATGTTTCCGTTGGATGCACAGATTAACGTGTTATGATGAAGGTCTAGGGCATTTGATGTGAGAAGAGCGGCTGCACGGTCTCTGTAAGAGTTCGTCGGGTTGCGGGTTTCATCTTTCAAATATAATTCTTTCAATCCTACGCTTTTGGCAAGCCTCTCTGCCTTATGCAGCGGTGTTCCGCCTTCACCGAGACTTAACACGTGTTTTACTGGTGGAAGCAGAAACCTGTATCTCCAAAAACACATTTGCCCAGAAAATTTTACCTTACTATCTCTAGATAAACCACTGTCGTATTCTACTGTTCCTCCACATTTGTTGCACTTGATTTTTAATGGGTAAAGTGGAAATTTTGAACCGCATTGGACGCATCGGAGGCTCATGATTTTGCTCCACTAAATCGGTGCCAATAGTTATTCTGGGCTGAATGCTTTTTAATGTTTACAATTCTCTTTTGTGAGACTGCAGAATGGGAAAACCTAAATGTGAGTGTTATGTTGATAGATAGCAACTTGTGAGTTGACCAGCATGAGTGAAGGAAAAGTGAAAGAAGACCCGGTCAAGATGCATAAGGATGCGAACACGCTTTACGAGACTGGCAAATACAAGGAGGCTATGGAGCTTTTTCTGCGTACTGCTGAGCTGTATCATAAAGTGCAGAACTATTTCGATTCGACTTCAATGCTTTACAAGGCTGGCGAATGCGCTTACGCACTGAAGGATTACGAAGCTGCTGTGGAACATTTTCTGAAGTCCGCTGAATTGTCTTTTCAAAAGGGATTTGACAGGTTCGGAGTTAGTGCGTTGGAGTATGCTCGAGACTGCTATACGGCGTTGAACAAGAAGGCGAAAGTCAAAGAAATGGAAAAGAAAATAAAAGAAGTTAAAGCGAAACTGGAAGCAGCATTCTAAAACATAACCATTCAACTATCAGTTTCTTTTTTCGCAAAGTATCTAAAACAATGTTTATCTCTTAAGTTAACAAATGAAGAATTAGACATGTTTTAAAGGTAAACATTATGCCTACATCCTTCAAAGCGCTTGCCGAATTAAGCGAAAAACTAGAAGCCACAACCAAACGGCTCGCAATGGTAGACCTTGTTGCGGATTTTCTGAAGAATTTGGAACCGTTGGAGGTTGAGCCCGCAATTTCTATGCTTTTGGGTAGGGCTTTTCCGAAATGGAGTCCTCGAACGCTCGAGGTTAGCTGGGCAACTTTGAGCGATATAATAAAGCGCATTACTGGCGTCGAATGGAGCGTTTTTTCAGACGCATTCCGAAAGACTGGCGATGTAGGTTCAGCCACGAAAATTGTCTTTGAAGAGAGTAAGGTTAAAAGACAAGCAACTCTTTTTGAAAGAACATTAACCATCATAGAAGTTCGGCGCAGTTTAGAATCCATTGCTGAAATTTCCGGGCATGGTTCAAGAGAGAAGAAAGAGCGTTTAATAGAGTCGTTGTTGAGTTTGGCTTCGCCTTTAGAAGCCAAATATTTGATTAGAATTTTCATAAGTGGAATGCGAACTGGCTTTTACGAAGGATTAATGGAGCAAGCAGTTTCAAAGGCTTTTCAAGTTCCGCTTGAGACCGTACAGAAAGCAAGTATGACCTTAGGCGACATTGGAGAAGTTGCTGCAGTAGCCAAGACTGAAGGTAAAGAAGGCTTATCGAAAATCAACTTTAAAGTCTTCAGACCAGTAAGCCTCATGTTGGCTCAGATGGCGAATGGCATCGCTGAGGCTTTGAAGGAGCATGACGGCAAAACAGCCTTCGAGTATAAGTTGGACGGAGCCAGAGTTCAAATTCACAAGCATGGCGTTGATGTAAGAATTTTCAGTCGCAGATTAACAGATGTGACCGAAAGCTTGCCGGAAATAGTTGAAATGACGAGAAAGAATGTTGGCGGGAAAGAGGCAATATTGGAGGGTGAAGTTATAGCTGTTGATGCTAATGGCAATCCTATTCCTTTTCAACATTTGATGCGGAGATTTAGAAGAGTTCACGCCATTGAGGATATGACTGAAAAGCTTCCTGTTAAACTTTACCTTTTTGATATTCTATATTTTAATGGAGAAGGCTTAATAACCCTTCCTTACTTGCGGCGAAGACAGATTTTAGCTGAAAATGCTGGTGAAATACCACTAACAAAACAGTTAATCACCGACAAAGCTGAAGAAGCTGAACGCTTTCTTAAAGAAGCAATAGACGCAGGACATGAAGGGTTGATGGCAAAGAAACTCGACAGTCCCTACACGCCTGGGATTCGTGGAAAACGGTGGTTGAAGATAAAGCCTGTTCTTGAGCCTTTAGATTTGGTTATTGTTGCGGCTGAGTATGGCTATGGTAGAAGACGTGAGTGGCTTTCGGATTATTATTTGGCGGCGCGGGATGCTGAGACTGGTGAGTTCTTGACTGTTGGTAAAACGTTTAAAGGTTTGACTGATGTGGAGTTTGCCGAAATGACTGGGCGGCTTAAGGAGTTAGCTGTGAAGAAAGAGCATGGACGAGTGGTTGTTGTTCCAAAGATAGTTGTTGAAGTAACGTATAATGAGATTCAGAAGAGTCCAAAGTATGAGTGTGGTATGGCTTTGCGTTTTGCGCGGATAAACCGTATAAGATATGATAAGGCTCCAGAAGAAGCGGACACCATACAGAAAGTTAGAGAAATTTATGAGAGGCAGTTTTTGAAAAAAGGCAGATATAAGTCTGAATAACGCAATAATAAACGAGGCGAGCAAAACAGATGCCCAAGGTTCGAAAGATGCCAAAGTTTGACGAGTTTTACAGCCGCCAAATAATATTGAAAGAATTTGGCAAGAAAGGGCAAAAGGCACTTGCGCAGTCAAAGGTTGCAGTTGTAGGGCTTGGCGGTTTAGGCACTGCTTCATCGCTTTATTTAGCTCTCGCTGGCATTGGGCATTTGCGTTTAATCGACCAAGACACTGTGGAATTACATAATCTGCACAGACAAGTCTTGTATGGTGTTGATGATTTGAGTTATCCTAAGGTTGAGGTTTCGGCTAAGAGATTGAAGAAGATTAATCCACTGGTGAATGTGGAGGCGGTTCCGGAAAACTTGAATGCAAGCAATGTTGAAAGGCTTCTTTCTGGCATGGATTGTGTTGTTGACGGCTTGGACAACATGCGAACGCGTTATCTTGTTAATCGTGCGTGTGCAAAGTTTAAGATTCCTTATGTTTTTGGAGCCGCGATTGGAGTTGAGGGGAACCTTTCGGTTTTTGCTCCGCCTGAGACGCCGTGTTTAGAGTGTGTTTTTCCAAATGTCAGCGATGAAGATTTGTTGACGTGTGACGTACGTGGTGTGCTCGGCGCAACTCCTGGAATCATTGGGACAATGCAAGCGATGGAAACCATAAAAGTTTTGGCTGGAATAGGTTCTCCTTTGAAGGGCAAGTTTATGATTTGCGACTTTAACGACATGTACTTTACGACGATTGACATTTTTAAAAGAGACGGCTGTCCTGCATGCCAAGGCGCTATTGCTTCGGAAATTAAGGAGAAGCTTGTTTGGCTGTGTGGGCGGGAAACGGTTAACGTGAATCCGGAAAAGCCGTTAAAACTAAACCTTAACGAAGTCTATGAAACAGTTAAGCGCCGTTTCCGGGTTCGCGTAAAATCTCATTTTGCAATTATTTTTGATTATAAAAATTTTGAAATCAGCCTTTTCAACGGTGGACGCATGCTAATAAAGAACGTTAAAGACGAGAAATCAGCTTTGGAAGTCTATAAAGAAGTCAATAAGAAACTTGGGATAGGCTAAACAAACATTTATAGGCGTTAATTCAGAGTTTTATGATGCCGGGGTGGCCGAACGGTTCAGGCGGCGGCCTGCAGAGCCGCTATATGTGGGTTCAACTCCCATCCCCGGCTTCTAATTATGCATTAAAAACTTGTGGATGATGTTTGGGTTCTGATGGTCTTGACGCCTAGACCCCCCTTATATATAGGAAAGCGGTGCGGCATTCCGTTTATCTAAAACATTGTTTTCCATGTTTTTCACCTAGATAATGCAATAATGAAAGCCGTGAACCACATTAAAAAGCCAACCAATCAAAAACAAAGCTGTAACAATAAGCAAAGCCAAAAATTAACAGAATCTTACGTAAAACAGAAAAACTAATCATAGCCTTGATTAATATCTAATAGTCATGGAATCGGAAAAAAACTTCCGAATTGATATTTGCGTAGAATGTAAGGTTAGAGATGGTGATTCTTCTAAGAAAAAGGTGTTTAAGTGCGGTTTGTGTGAAAGATGGTTCTGTCAAAAACATATAGAGCCTAGACTAGCATTTATCAGAGATTATGATGCTATGACAAGATTTCCAGAAATTAGAGTTCTGCTTGATAGCGAATGGAATAGAGAAGACGGACATCCAGATTTTGTTTATAGTCGAAAGAAATTTGAAGAAATTGAAATGGAAGAGAAGAAACGAAATGAATTGATAAAACAAGCCTTAGACAGAATGAACCGCTACTATGCTGAAGCGGAAGATTCTGAATTAGAAATTCCAGAAAAACCCATCGATACAGAAGCCGACAGAAAGAAAAGAGTTGAAATTTTACTTAGAGAAGAAAGAGAGTTGAAAGAACATCAGAAGGAAGATGTCAAATTTCCTAAAGAAGAGACAGTAAAGACTCGTTACGGCTTTCCCGTTTCCCGTGAAGTCTATTCAAATCCAGAGTATCGAGAATATCTAGACCATGCTGATAATAAGAAAAGTGTTGAAGTTATAGTGGATGAATATTACAGAAAATACGGCACGCAAAAGACGGCAAGAGAAGAAACAACGAGGAAGCGTTTTCACTTCAATGCGAAAGGAATAGGTGTTTCTCTAGTTGTCCTTCTAGCTGGTTTACTTCTGTTTCTTTATAGCTCTAGAGATGTCTATCTGATTTTCATTATTCCGTTTATTCCTTTTCCTATTCCGTTTTGGGTTATCGGAATTGCTCTTATGATATTCGGTTTTATAGGTGTTCTAGCGTCATTATCAAATGATAGTCAAATAGAGACACAGAAATCACACCCCAAAGGAGGCAAAAGAAAGTTTGCGATTATAGGTGTAGTGGTTATCTGTATTTTTCTAACGTTTTTGTTACCTTTTTATTATTTCTTTATTATAAACAAGGATAATGGTCTAACATTTAGCAATCTTCCATTGGAAGAAGATTTCCACATTTCAAAAGGCTTCTTACAAGCTGGTAGCAAAGAATACTATTTCAATGTCACTTTGGCGACAGAATTTGTAGTTGACATTGCGCGCGCGCGCTTGTATAAGGCAGTCGGCGGAGTAGACCTTGCAGTTTTGGATGGCACATACCTATGCAGTGGTGTTGCGCCGAGCGCTAGCAGAACAAGCATGAACGTTCTCGTAGTCGGCAGAGACGCAGTTGCAGTTGAAGCAGTTGGTTACGCCCTTGTTGGTTTGGACCCAGAAAAGATACCAGTAATAAAAGAAGCTATGAAAAGAGGTTTCGGAGAAAGTCGAATGGACAAGATTCAAGTTTTAGGCGAATCTTTCGAAAGTGCAAAAGAGAAAATTACTCAACTGCTTAAAGCTTCTAAAAAGAAAACCGTAAAACCAAAAACTGAGAAAAAAGCTAACTAATTTAGAATTTTAATGGTAGTAAGGTGATAAATAATGCCCAAAATTCTCGTACTCTATTATAGCCGAACTGGAAACACCGAAAAAATGGCAAAAGCAGTAGCTGATGGCGTCAAAACAGTTCCCGGGGTCGACGTAGAACTAGTCTATCATGTGACGCCTGAAACATTAAGCGAATTTGACGCAGTAATTGTTGGTACGCCAACTTACCATCATGACATGACCATTGACATGAAAATGCTCTTTGAAGAGGCAGCGGTTAAAGGCATAAATTTGAAAGGCAAAATTGGCGCAGCTTTCGGGTCTTATGGATGGAGTGGCGAAGCCCCAAAACTTGTTCTTGAAATCTTGAAAAACAAGTTTGAAATGCAAGTAACCGACCCGCCACTCTTAATCAGGTATGAGCCAGACCAGAACGGCTTAGAAAAGTGTAGAGAGTTTGGGAGAAAAATTGCCGAAAGACTTATTCACAAAGCTTAACATGGTTAATGGATGGAGGCAGACTCTTTGAAATCAAAAAACGAGTTAATAGGTTTTCTTAAAGCGCAAATTAAGGTTGAAAACGAAATTGTAGACTCATTGAATGCTGGTTTAGTGGGAATAAAAAATCCGCCAGTAAAAGGTGTTTTGAAAGGGATATCACTTGATTCCGTTAAACACGCGGAACTGTATGCTGCAGCCACCGAACTTCTCACCGGCGTAGCTCAAGCTTTGACGCAGGAACATCTTGACAAACAAAAAGCCTTAGTGGAAAAACACATTCGCATGGAAGCCGAACTCATCAAGAAAATTGGAAAAGTATTGCCCAGCGTTGAGGACGAGAAAGTTAAGCTTTTGTTGAATGCAATCTTGGAAGATGAAAAAAGACATCACGAACTTTTGAAAATGGTTCTGGAAATTTTGGTCCGTGGAGAAACAATAACGGAAGAGGACTGGTGGGAACTTCTCTGGAAGAATGTTCCATTCCATGGAGCACCTGGAGGATAGAACAGTAAAAACTAATGTGACTATTGTGTGCTTATAACTTCAACTGGGCAAGAGGTTTTGGCACTTTCGACACATGCGCTTAGGCTTTCTTCAACTTCTCCTTCACTTGGGCTGCCTTTTCTATATTTTTCGACTATGCCTGATTTTGCGTCTTCTAGTAGTTTGAAGACTTCGGGACATAGGGCTTCGCATACTCCACATCCTATGCATCCTTCTCGGTTGATGTTGACTTTCAATGGTGTTCACCGATAGCTTTTTATGACATACGGCATATTTAAGATTTCAGCCACAAAACCATAAAAACCAACAAGACTAACATGAAAAAGAAGAGTAAGAAAATGTCTGGTCATCATCACCACGCTCACCACATGCAAGAATTCAAAAAAAGACTCTGGGTTTCCCTAATACTCACAATACCCGTCATGCTACTTTCTGAAATGATTCAAACATGGTTTCCAATTCTCCAAGTTCTGCAAATACCCTACCAAAAAGAAATCCTGCTTTTTCTATCCTTAGCTATCTACTTTTACGGCGGATGGCCATTTCTAAAAGGCTTAATAGACGAAATAAAAGCTCGACAACCAGGAATGATGACACTGATAGGAACCGCCATAACCGTTGCCTTCTTCTACTCTGCGGGAACCGTTTTCTTTCCATTAGGCATGGACTTTTTCTGGGAACTCGCCACATTAATAGACGTGATGCTTCTTGGACATTGGATAGAAGCAAAAAGCGTCATGGGCGCCTCAATGGCACTGGAAGAACTAGTTAGAATAATGCCCACAACTGCTCACCTATTGAAAAATGGCGAAATCATGGACGTTCCAGTGGCACAATTGAAAACTGGCGACATTGTTCTCGTTCGCCCCGGCGAAAAAATACCATCTGACGGTGTAGTTGTTGAAGGCGAATCCTATGTTAACGAGGCTCTCTTGACTGGCGAATCAAAACCCGTCCACAAAGAACTCAGAGACAAGGTAATAGGCGGCGCCATAAACGCTGAAGGAGTTTTGAAAGTAAAAATAGAACGGGTAGGCGAAGAAACCTACTTAGCACAAGTAATCAAACTAGTAAAACAGGCGCAGGAAAGCAAGTCCCGAACGCAGGATTTGGCAAACCGAGCTGCTGCGTTGCTCTTTTATGTAGCACTTGCTGTGGGAATAATAACGTATGCAGCTTGGTCTTTCATGGGTAGTCCTTTTGTTGCGCTTGAGAGAACAGTGACAGTGTTAGTAATTGCTTGTCCTCATGCTCTTGGTTTGGCAATACCGTTGGTTGTTGCTCTTTCAACATCGATAACCGCTAAAAGCGGCGTTCTCATCCGTGACAGAAAAGCTTTCGAAATGGTTAAGGACGTAAACGCGGTTGTTTTTGATAAGACTGGAACGTTGACTTCTGGCAAGTTCGGCGTTAGCGATGTAGTTTCGTTCATTCCAGAAAATGAACTGTTGGAATTAACCTCAAGCGTTGAGCTGAACTCTGAACACATTATAGCCAAAGCCGTGATAGAGTATGCAAAAGAAAAAGGCGTAGAAACTCCCCAAGCTAAGGAATTTAAGGCTTTACCCGGCAGAGGCGCCTACGGAAAAGTGGGCAAGAAAGAAGTTTACGTGGGAAGCATAAACCTTCTCCAAGACATGAAAATAAACGTGAACGACCCGAAAATACGAGAACTGCAAGAACAAGGCAAAACCGTGGTTTTCACAGTTGTTAATGGAAAACTTGCCGGCGCCTTAGCACTCTCTGACAAGATACGCGAAGAATCCCTTGAAGCCATCAAAAAGTTGAAGGAAAAAGGCATAAAAGTTTACATGTTAACCGGAGATTCCGAAGAAGTAGCTCGTTGGGTTGGAAAAGAACTAGGCATAGACGATTATTTTGCTCAAGTTTTGCCGGACAAGAAGGCAGAAAAAATCAAGACATTAAGAGAAAAAGGCTTTAGAGTCGCCATGGTTGGTGATGGCATTAATGATGCTCCAGCACTTGTCACAGCAGATGTCGGAATCGCCATAGGAGCAGGCACAGATGTCGCAATTGAAAGCGCAGACATAATCCTTGTAAGAAACGACCCGCGCGATGTCCCAAAAGTTATAGAACTTTCAAAAAAGACTTATTCCAAGATGGTCCAAAATTTGTGGTGGGCTGCAGGCTACAACATCGTAACAATACCTTTGGCGGCTGGAATCCTGTCCAGCTTTGGCATAGTGTTGCATCCTGCAATTGGCGCGGTGATAATGTCGTTTAGCACGGTGATAGTGGCATTTAACGCTCAGACTTTGAGGAAATATGAACCAAAGGGGGTGCAGTTTATGGAGAAAAAACAGTTAGTTACTGATCCAGTGTGTGGAATGAAGATAGAGCCTGAAACAGCCTACAGCAAGATTGAGTATGAAGGGCACACTGTATATTTCTGTTCGAAACACTGTGAAGAAGAATTCAAAAGAAATCCGAAAAAGTATATATCAAAAGTGAAAAAATAGAAAGCCTAAAACTTTTTTCAGTGCACCCTTAGCCCTAGCTTAGATAATCTTCGCAGATTGAATAAGAAAGTTTTAATAGTTTCAGAAAGTTTACCAAAAAAGGCGAAGTGTATGGCTAAAATAGTGATTGACTATTCAAAGTGCGTCGGAGATCATGATAAAATTTGCGTGGAGATATGTCCGGTTTCCGTTTTTCGTAATGGGAAATCGAGAAAACCAGCAATCGTGAATGAAGAAAACTGCATTTTGTGCAGAACGTGCCAAGTGAACTGTCCCGGTCAAGCTATAAAAATCTTAACTTAAAATCTTCAGTAATTTGCCTTCACGATTTCTTATTTCAACTTTCAAACTGGTGGTTGCGTCTCTAGTGGCGCATTTTATGCATGGGTCATAAGCTCGAACAACCATTTCTATTCTGTTCAAAAGTCCCGGTTTGATTTCGCCTTTTCGTATGAATTCCGTTGCTGCGTCTTTCACGTTAAGGTTTATAGCCGCACTGTTCACTTGAGTTGGTATTATCAACTTCATGTTTTTTAATCGTCCATTTCTGGTTAATGTGTATTCGTGAGCAAGTGTTCCTCTTGGGGCTTCAACAACGCTTCTGCCTATGCCGCCTTTAGGCTTAACTTTAACTCTGGTGTCAGTTCGTGTTATGTTTTCTTCTTCTAATAGTTCTCGTGTTCTCTCGCAAGCATATAGAAGGTCTATGAGGCGGGCGTAATCGAAAAGTAAGGTAGTATGCGCTGGGCTTCCAAATTTTCGTTTAAACTCTTCCAATTCTCTGTTTGCAAATTCTGTTTTTGCTTTTTTATTCACATTCATTCGGGCGGTTGGTCCAACTTGAACTATTCCTTTTTGGCATCCGAGGGCTTTTAGGCAAGCAAATTTTGCGTAGGTCCATTCATAATGTTTTTCTTCGATGTGTTCCATGTAATCTTGTGCTGTGAACTCTGAGAAGACCTCACGTTTAGGATTTATGATGCGTATTTTGCCATCGTAAAATTCTAGGGCGTCATCTCCCGTTAGAGCCATATAATGTGTCTTGTAGTCTCCGGCTTTTCTAAACTCCTCCCAGTTTTTCTCGAAAAGTTCCTTTCCTAAATTGACTGCCTCTCGCGTGGTTGCACAAGCCTTTTCTGCCGCCTTCAGCAGTTCTTCTCGTTCTTTCTCCTTAAGCGGGCTTATTAAACCACCAGGGATTGTTGATACTATGTGAACTTCACGTTTTCCAATGGTGTCTAAGATTCTAGTTGCAAAACTTCTTAGGGCAATGGCTTTTCTGCCTATTTCCGGGTTTTCCCGCATTATTTGGAAGGCGTTTCTTTTTGACGGGTCTTCTTCTTTTGAAAACCAGAAGTCTGGCAATATCAAGAAAAAGAAGACAAGCGAGTGATTGCTGATTATTTGTCCCATAAGGAGAAGCTCTCGGAGTTTTTTAGCGGTTTCCGTTATTTCTGTTCTGTAAATGCTTTCTATGGCTTTTACTGAGGCAAGCACGTGGGCGGTTGAGCAAACACCGCATATTCTTGAGATTATGAAGGGAAGCCTATCTGCCTCCATGCCATTTAAAAAGTAGTCGAAGCCGCGGATTTCCGTAGCGTAAAAATATGCGTCTGAAACGTTTCCAGCCTCGTCGAGAATTATTGTTACTTTTCCATGTCCCTCAATCCTCGTGGTTGGCGATATAGTTATTTCTCTTTGGCTGGTCAAATGATTCTCTCCCTTGCCTTGAAGTGTTCGAATTTTGAGAAAATGAAGGTGTGAAAGATGAAGGGGTTGCGGTATAACTCTTTCTTCACTTCTTCTTCTGGAATGCCTGTTCTTTTCGATATTACCTTAACAAGGAAAGAATACAAGTCTCGTGAACGATACAACAAAGAATCAGTGGGTCCTCTACATCCAAAACACGTGAAGCCTGCTCTCGGGCATGGTGCGCCGCAACCTTCACGCGTCAAAGACCCTAAGCACACGAAGCCTTGGCTGACTAGGCAAAGGTTTGGGTCTGCTTCTTTCTCATATATTCCATAAAGGCGGTCGAGTTTTGCTGCGATTATCTTTCTGTTGCATTCTATGCAGACTACACTTTGGTGGCGGATTGGTGGTTTTCCGCTTACTATGCTTTTTAAGCTGTGAATTATGAGGAAAGGCATGGGTGGGCATCCTGGAATATAATAGTCAACGTCGACGAAGTTGCATATTGGATACATTAAATCCTCAAGTTCTGGAAGCTTACTTGTTTCTAGAACGAAGTATTCTTTTTCCAAGAGCTTCTTGACGGAGATTACATTGCCTAAGCTTGTTATTCCGCCATGAGTTGCGCAGATTCCTAACGCAACAAGGATTTTGCATTTGGCTCGCACTTCTCTAATTAGTTTCTCATCTGCTTCTGTTCTAACTCCACCTTCAACTATTGCCAAATCAACTTCTGGAACCTCTTTCAAATCAACAAATGTAGGTGAGTAAACTATGTCAAAATCCTGCGAAAGAATTTCTAGCAAAGCGTCTCCGGCATTTAAAAAGGAGGACACACATCCAGCGCAGCATGTAAGAGAAACTATGTTAACTTTCACGAACTCCGCCTCGCCCTTAATTCTTTAGAAGCGTTATTGTTTTTATGAGTTGTGCACAATGTCTATTGCGAGGTTTCAGCGGGTGTGTTTTCTCTGTTTTTCTGCTTCAGAGATGTAAGAAGTGTCCGGTGTCGGCAGATAAGAAGTTTCTTTGTAATTGACAAAGCGTGTTGCGGCTACTAAAGTTTCCCCGGTTATTTTGTGTATTTTCTCTAAAATTGATGCTACTTGAATGCCTTTGGCTGTTAACGAGTAAGTCTTGGGTTTCTTTCTGCTGAAAATCATCTTTTTCCCTTTAAGTCTTCGAAGATATTTGTATGTTCTTCTCAGCGAAATCATGGCTTTTTCTGCAAGTTTCTGTGCTGATATGCCATCGTTTGTTATGTTTTCATAAATTTTTCTTTCTGTTGGAGAAAATCTTGCTTTTTCTGGTTCTCTTTTTGTTTTGAAATAGAAGACGTGGTCTTTCTCTTTTGTTGTCGCTATTAACCCAGTTTTGTGTAATCGGTTTAAGACTCTGGCGATGCTTTTTGCCGGAATCACGGTTTTGAAATCGTGAAAAGTTTTCGGAGTGTTTAGCAGCATTTGTAAGGTCTTTTCTTCGTAACATTCGGAGTGAGGCGGCAAAACATCTTCAAGATCGCAATTTTTAATTACTTCTAGGAGTTGGCGTCCGAAGGATGTTATGTAGTAGCGGTTATTTTTTTTCCTCAATTAGTCCAACTTTCAGTAGTGGAGTTATGTATTCGTCTTGTATTGTTTGCAAGCTATGGGTGTAACCGATTTTTTTGAGCTCTTGTTGGATATTATCTATTGAATGATGTCCTTTTGAAATTAATTTCCAATTGTGCAGTCGCCTTTTGTTTTTTAGAGTGTTTAGCAATTCTGTAGTGAAGTTTGGGTTGCTTATTATCTTATGGAGTCTTCTTAGCTCGTTCTTTGAATTCCAAATTCTACAGTTTGTCATGCAAACAATCGGTGTAGGTGGATGACAGTTTTTGCATGTTTCCTCCCATTCTCTCACACTTTCTGCTAGGCTTGCTTGGGTTTCTGCCCGTTCATGCGGGTTTGGGTGGGTTTCGGTCTTCATGGTTGACCGGACACTTCTGACGTATGTCATGGCGTTCTTGGGGGAGAAAGGAGGGTTTTGTTAGAATTTAGTGTTAGTTTGGTTTCGTCATGACATACGTCATAAACAATATGACATACGTCATTCTTATATATCTTTCCCCCGAAATATGTTAAGCGGTGCAAAACACTTGATACTTCCATGCGAAGTCGCAGCCAAATCAATCGTGCCCGCTGTGAAAGCGTTAATGGCAAAACAACTCGTCGAAAAACACGACCTCAAACAAGACAAGGTAGCTGAAATTTTAGGAATATCCCAGTCCGCCGTAAGCAAGTACACTCGAAATGTCAGAGGCTACGTAATAAAAATCGACAAAACACAAGAAATAGAATCTCTAATAAACCAGATGATTGACCTTCTCCTAAACGGAACATATCCAAGAGAAGAGTTCCTAAGATATTTTTGTCAAATTTGCATAATTATACGAAAAAAGGGTTTAATGTGCCAATACTGCAAGAAAGCAGACCCAAACATCAAAATAGAAGAATGCCATTTCTGTTTCACCAGTTATCACAAGCCAAAATAGAGGCGAAAAATATGTCTTCATACGATGAGAAGGCGGTTCTTGACATTCTCGAAAAAGTCAGCAAAAGCGTTGTTAACATAAGCACAATCAAACTCATTCACTCCATATTCTATCAAGTGGTGCCAGTAAAAGGAATGGGGTCAGGAACCATAATCGACCCTAAAGGCTACATACTGACCAACAATCATGTGGTCGGCGGAGCAGAAAAAATAGCGGTAACTTTATGGAATGGCGAAATGATTGAAGGAACCCTTGCTGGAACATGCACCGTACACGACATAGCAGTGGTCAAAGTTGACAAAGAAGGACTAACCGCAGCGGAACTAGGGGATTCAGATACGTTGAGAGTAGGTCAAAGGGTGTACGCTATCGGAAATCCCTTCGGCTTGGCTGGCGGTCCTTCAGTGACTTCTGGCGTCATAAGCGCCGTAAACCGAACTATAGAGTCTCAAAATGAAATGTTAGAGAATCTTGTGCAGACAGATGCAGCCATAAACCCTGGAAACAGTGGTGGACCGCTAGTGAATCTTGAAGGAAAGGTTGTTGCGATAAACACGGCAATAGTGCCCTTTGCCCAGGGAATAGGCTTTGCAATACCAATAAACTCTGCAAAGGAATGCACAAACGAAATAATAAAGGGCAAAGTTTATGCAAGACCGTGGCTTGGCATAATAGGCTTAAGCATCACTGATGAAATAGCGCGTTACTATGACTTGCCAATAGACCATGGCGTTTTTGTGACCAGAGTCTCTGAAGGAAGCCCAGCAGACAGCGTGGGAATCGAGACTGGCGACATAATTTTCAGAATGAACAACACTGAAATCAATAGAATAGAGGATTTAGTTAAGGAAATTCACAAAAGAAAAGTTGGAGAAAAAGTCGAAATCCTCGTTCTTCGCAGGGGCAGAGAGCATTACTTTGAAGTTGCCTTGGACAGGATGCCATAAAACGCATAACACTCTCTTATGAAAGTGTAAACTTCTCAGCGAACATTTTTCTTGAGTTTGCGCAATCGAAATGATAAATAATGCTTAAGTAAATTTCAAAATCAACCAGAAATTGGGAGCGTGGCGGAGATGTCTTCGGAAGAAAAGATAAAGACGAAACCTAATCTTTCATTAGCTGCTTTAACTTCTTTCTTAGCTTCCTTTCTAATAGCCAGAGCTTTCACTAGCTTTTACCCAAAGGTTGTTTGGGAAATCAGCGGTTTTCATATTCACCATTTCTGGTATGGTTTAATAATGCTTGCAGTAGGCGGCTGGCTTGGAATCAGCGTGGAAGATGAGAGGCTTAGCCGAGTTGCAGCGATTTTTTATGGTGCTGGAGGCGGACTAATAGTGGATGAGATTGGGTTGCTGCTTACGCTTAGTGCGCAGGCTTATTGGGCTGATTTCACTTACACGTTTGTGATTGTTTTCTTAGCTGTTGTGTCTATGGTTGCCTTGGTAAGCAAGTATAATAAAGTAATACGTGCTGAAGTCGCTCAGTTTTTAAGTAGTAACGGGGGTCTCTATTTTGGAGTTTTTCTCGCAGCAATTTCTGTGGCATTTACTTTGGAAACTGACAACCCGATAATCATCACAGTATCAAGTGTACTGACTTTTGTGGCGGTCATTATTATTTTAGCTTATTTTGTTCAGAAAATCAGAAAAAGACGTTAGATGCTTACAGCATCATTCTTCTTTAAGTCGCCTAACCCAGTCAACCAGCCTCTCTAACAATTGTCTTATTTTCTTCTTCGTTTTCTCATCTCTTAAGTTGCCTTTTTCATCAATTTTTTCGTCAACAGACGCCACTATGACTTCTGGTCTGTTTATTGCATGCATGTTAAGAGCCACAAGAACCTGGCGCAAATGGTATTGTGCTCTTGCTCCACCCAAAGTTCCTGTAGAAGCGCTCATTATAGCCACTGGCTTGTCTTCAAAAGAGTTGTCTCCTGGTGGTCTTGAAGCCCAATCAATTGCGTTTTTGAGAACGCCGGGCACGGAATAGTTATGTTCTGGCGTCGCAATAAGTAGCGCATCTGCCGCTTTGATTTTTGCTTTGAACTCTTTAACTATTTTGGGCATGCGGTTCTCTAAGTCTTGATTGAAAGGCGGAATTCCTTCTAGGTCGAAGATTTCGAGCTTTACGTTTTTTGGTAACAGTTCCAAGGCTGCACGTAAAAGTGCCTTGTTGAAAGAGTCTTTTCGTAAGCTTCCGGCGAAACCTAAAATGGTTATCGGTTTATCCATGGATACGTTATTCTGTAGTTGTTGTTTAAATTTATTTTTCATAACGGGTGAAATCTACATGTTTTTCTTAGAGTTGCTATGCTTTTGCTGGAATTATTAAGACTGAACATTTCGCTTTGTGGCTTACATCGTCGCTTACGCTTCCAAGCAGAAACCGCCTTATAGTTCCTAAACCTCTGCTTCCTAGAATAATTAGGTCATAGTTGCCTTGCTCAGCAACCTCAACTATCTTGTCCGATGGAACACCAAATTCTAGTCTCTTGTCAATTTTTATTTTTGTTTTGCCAGCCTCTACAAGGCTTTTCGAGAGAATTTTGTCACCTATTTCTTTAGCGGTTTTTGGCGACGCCTTGTATAGTTTTTGGTCTTGGACATTTAACAAAGTAACCTTTGCGCGCAATTTTTCCGCTAGCCCAAGAGCGTATTTTAAGGCTTTGATTGAATTTTTTGACCCATCAACGCACACGAGTAAATTTGATAGTGAACTGAGTTTTTTAACGATTAATGTGGGACAAACCGCGTACATTATGACTTTTTTGGTTACGCTGCCTAGGGCATATGGGGCTTTCTCATTTTCTCCATGAGCCCCGATTACAAGTAGATCGTAATATTCCTTGGAGAATTCTAATATGCTATTTGCTAGGTCGCCGCTAAAAATTTCCGTTTCTACCTTAACTTTCTCTTCCGCGAATAATGCGCGTGCACTGTTTATTATTGACTCTGCATGCTGCTGTACACTGCCCAAAAGTTCGTCCTGTATGTTTGTTGGAAGTTTATAACCCATTCTCATTTCTGGCATTACATGTAAAACTGTTACTGATGCGCTAGTCTTCTTGGCGATTGTTGCTGCTGTTTCTTCAGCCATGACGCTTGCGGCAGAACCGTCTATAGGGACGAGAATTTTGTTCAAGAAATCACCTCTTATAATTTTCTTGTTGATTTCATTTTAGGTTGCTAATTATATAATGCTTGTGTTAATATGCTATATTACATGTAGCCAGATTCAGTCAAATGTAAAAGCTGATGGACAAAGTTTGTTTAATACGCACTTTTTGCATTCTGGTTTCTTTGCCATGCACACTCTTCTGCCGTGAAATATTAGTAAGTCCGTGAATCGCATCCACTTGTCTTTTGGAATTATCTGCATCAAATCTTCCTCTATTTTGGTTGCGTCTTCATTTTCGGTCAGTCCAAGTCTTTTTGCGAGTCTGCGGACATGTGTGTCAACGGCTATTCCCTCAACTATACCATAAGCGTTTGAAAGAACAATGTTGGCAGTTTTTCTTGCAACGCTCGGCAGTTCCAATATTTCTTTCATTGTTTTTGGAACTTGCGAGTTGTATTTTTCAACTAACATTTGACAGCATTTCTTGAGGTTTCGAGCTTTGTTTCTGTAAAATCCGGTGCTCTTTATGTCTTGTTCAAGCTCTTTTAAATCTGCATTAGCGTAGTCTTCGGCTTTTCTGTATTTCTTGAACAGTTGTTTTGTGACTATGTTTACTCTTTCGTCGGTGCATTGGGCTGAAAGAATGGTGGCTACCAAAAGTTCGAGGGGGTTCGAATAGTAAAGTGCTATTTTTGCGTCGGGATGTTCCTTTTCAAGTAACTTAATTATTTTTGCAACTTTATTTTTATCTTTAAGACTTACATTTGGAGGAATTTTTTTCAAAGAGTCGCCTCTCAACATTAACACTTTTGTTTAGAGTGACAGAAAACTTTTACTTTTCTATAACCATTAATAATTCGAGGTGATGTGTTTGGATGCTAAGCTTTTTGTTGACGGAGAAGAAATAGAGCTTAACGAGTTTGTTGTGAAAATTTTGAGCGGAACAATTGCGGGCGCCGTGACTTCTTTAAGAGGAATAAAGAAGGACTGGAAAACAATCGAGATAAAAGTGACAAGGTAAAACAAAGTTATCCTTGCATACTTATGCTTATTGTTATTTCAGCGAACATCTCTCTTTTTGCCTTACAAATCGGGCAGATGTAAGGTGGCTCTTCTCTGAAAACCACGTAACCGCATTGTTTACAATACCACATTTTCTGTTTAACCGCTGAAGGCGCTCTCACTGTTGCAGAAACTGCTTCAGCTTTCTTTTCTGTCGAGACCGAAATGGTTTCGTATGCCCTAACTTGTTTTTCCAGAGGTCTGCGTTCTGGAACTGGTTGCAGAGGAGTTTTTCCTTCAAAAACATCCTTTCTCACGTACAAGGCACAGTAGCAAGCCCCAAATTCTTGAACGTCTGGGTCTCGGTAATCGCAAGGACATATGATGTCTCTGTCAAAGTCAAAGTTTCCTGAAGCAAGCCTGCAAGGGCATGATGGATACCCGTAACGTTCTTCATTACGTTTCAGTCCCTCAAGAAGGTCATTTAAGAAATTTTGGTCTGGGTTAAGATAATACCCGTACGTTTTTGCGTCTGATTCTGCTCTTTGCCGCACTTTTTCAAGGGTTATCAAATTTCCAGTATCTCCTTTAGCTTGTCCTTGCGAAAACCTGTTATCAAAATTTTGTCGTCAATTATTATCGTTGGGTAGCTGAGGCTTCCGCCTCGGTTCAGAATTTCCCTTTTGATTTTTTCTTTATCTTCTTCATGACACAAATCCACATCAACATATTCATATTCAATGTTGTTATCTTTCAGAAATTGCTTTGTCATTTTGCACCATGCGCATGTGCTTAATGCGTAGAGGAGAACTTTGTGTTTGTTGTTTTTGCCATTTACCTTTACGATTTTCATTTTCTCACTTTCTATGGATAATTGTGTGTTCTCGTGAAAGGCTAAAAAAAGGTTTGGTGAAAAAACGTTTGAACTATTATTCTTTCTATTTTAGCAGTTCTTGGATTCTTCTGTTTACTTCGTCCCAGTTGACAATGTTCCAGAAAGCTTCGACGAATTTGGCTCTATCATTCTTGTAGTCAATATAATACGCATGTTCAAAGACATCCAAAACCATGAGGATTCTGAACATCGGGTAAACATTAGTGTTATGTTTCTCAATCTGCATTATTATTGGTCTATGGGTCTGCCTACAATATGACAACGCCGCCCAACCTGAACCTTCGACGCTGACGGCAGCCTGCGTAAACTCCTTCCTGAACCTTTCAAAACTTCCAAATTCTTTCTCTAACGCGTCGCCCAACATTCCACCGGGTTTTCCGCCGCCTCTGCTTGGTGGCGCCAAGTTTTCCCAGAACAGTGAGTGTAGTAGATGTCCTCCTATGTTCCATGAAAGTTCTTTCAAGGTGGATTTGACATCTATGTCTGTGTTTTCTTTTCGTGCTTTATCGAGTTTTTGAAGGATTGCGTTTGCGGCGTTAACGTATGCTTGGTGATGTTTACTGTGGTGTATCATTAATTGTTCTTGAGACATGTGTGGCGCTAAATCTTTATAGTCGTATGGCAGTTTTGGCAGTGCATAAAACTTGGTTGCTTCCATACTCAACACACCCAAATCATTTATTTATTCACAAAATGTTATTATCCCTTTTGATTTTGGAGGTTCAAAAATTGGATAAATGGGAATGCACAGTTTGCGGCTACATATACGACCCAGAACAAGGAGACCCGGACCACGGCATAAAACCCGGAACGCCCTTCGAAAAATTACCAGATGATTGGCTCTGCCCAGTCTGTGGCGCACCTAAAGACCAATTTGTCAAAAAGGAAGGGTAAACATCGACTTTTTTTATTCTTCTATAGTTTTTAGATTGTAGCTTAGCTTGACTCCCGCTTTTTCAAAGAGCTTTCCAACTGGGCAGTTCTGCAAGGTTACCTCGTGTATTCTTTGTATTCTGTTTTCTGGAACGCCCTTTATTGTGATGTCAAATTTAGCTTCAGTAATCGTGCCTACATTTTCGGATTTGACGGCTTCCACTTTAACTTCCAAATCTTTCATGGAAATTCTCATTTTTTTGGCTGTTAAAACAAAGATAGTGGCGTAGCAGCCCGCGTGGCTCATTACGCAAAGTTCCAGAGCCGACGGTCCCATGTCAGTTCCAGTATCTCTTGGCAAATCGAGGCATACTGCATGGTTTCTGCCGTCGTCAACGTCTATTCTGTAATCTTTAACGAGTTTTGCATTTGCGAAAAGTTTAGTCACGTTCTTCGCCTCTCGTTGATGGATTAAGTTTTCTTCACATTCTTTCTTTTATTCTTTTTCAATTTAGGAAAACAAATAAGCCGTGAGGCACAAAAATGAATAATTTGTTGCATTAATAATTTGGGATGGTGATGAAATGAGTCTGATACCCGACGAACATAAGGAGCATCTCAAAGAAGAGCTTAATGAGAAACTGGAGAATCCAGTAAAAATTGTAATGTTTACGCAGACGGTTGAATGCCAGTTTTGCTTGCAGACGCGGCAACTAATTAACGAGGTTGCAGCCTTAAACGATAAGATTAAGGTTGAAATTTACGATTTTGTTGCAGATGCTGAGAAGGCTAAACAGTACGGTATTGATAAGGTTCCAGCGTTAATCGTTATGGGCGAAGAAGATTATGGAATAAGATTTTACGGGTTACCGTTCGGCTATGAACTGCAGACGCTTCTAGAAGCCATAATAACCGTTTCAAGAAGAAAAACAGACCTTTCCGAAGAAACAAAAAACAAGCTTAGAGAAATCAAAACTTCTGTTCACATTCAAGTTTTTGTAACCTTAACATGCCCATACTGCCCAATAGTCGCAAGCATCGCGCATAAGTTTGCAATTGAAAATGACTTAATAAGGGCTGATGTGATTGATTCTGGCGAATTTCCTCACTTAGCTCAAAAATATGCAGTTATGGGTGTTCCAAAAACTGTTATCAACGAGAAAGTAGATTTCATGGGGCCGGTGACGGAGGAAATGTTCGTACAACAGGTGCTGCTTGCTACTGGGCAAATGCCTGAATATATACGGTAGTTTTCAATTAAGAAAATGGGGATTATGGTTAAGAAAAGATAAATAGAATCGGAACGATAGGCTTGACTCAAGGTGACATCCATGGGAAAGACTAAAACTTTAGAAGTGATAATCCGCGGCGACTTAATTGAACGTAACATTCTGCTAAAGTTGGGTCAAGCGTTGGCTGATTCTAAGCTTAGAGCTGATTTTAGTGCTTCAATTATTGTGCCGCCTTTTCAGAAAGCCATGGTTAAACGGTATCCTTCCTTGGGTGTCTTGCATGTTGTGGTGGACATAGAAGACCGTTTCCAGTTTGAGGCTTTGCTTAAGGAACTTTTATGTGTCGAAAAATGCGAAATAGCGTCGATTCGCGAATTGTGCGAGTAGGCGTTTTTGATGAAGTTTTCGCCGCTGAATAAAAGATTGCTAAAAATTGCTATTGTGTCTGTTATCGTGGTTGTTGCTTACTTTGCGGCTGGTGGGCTGGGCGCAAGTATGCAGTTAGCCTTTGTAGTTTTTGTTATGGCTGCTTCGCTTTGGATTACTACTGCTATTCCGTTGGCTGCAACGTCGCTTTTGATAGCGGTTTCTCAGCCATTACTTGGTATTCAATCGTTTGATGCTGCTCTTAGACCGTTTTTTGACCCAATCGTGGTTCTTCTTTTGGGCGGTTTTCTCCTTGCTTTAGCCATAGAAAAGCATGATTTGGATGAGGTTTTTGCTCAGAGAATTGTGGCGCGTTTTGGCGTGGATTTGAAGATGGTTACTTTGGGGCTTATGGTTTCCACGGCGTTTCTTTCAATGTGGATAAGCAACACTGCGAGCACGGCAATTATGGTGACGCTTGCGTTGCGTTTAACTGCGGATGTTAAAGACGAGAGGGGGAATGCTTCAAAGATTATGGTTTTGGGAATAGCTTACTCCGCTACTGTCGGCGGGTTGGCGACGTTGATTGGGACGCCTTCTAACGCGTTGGTTGCAGCAATGCTGAAGAAGAGTGTTGGCTATAACCTTTCATTTTTCGAATGGTTCCTTTACGGTTTGCCATTAACTGCAATTCTAGTCATTATAATATGGTTGCTATTGTTCAAGATTTTTCCCACAAATGTCAAAGAACTTCCAAAAGTAGAAACACAACGCAAAAAGTTGACTAAACAGCAAAAAATCACGTTTGCACTGTTTGTGTTCGCGGTTGGTTTGTGGGTCACTGGGCAGCTTCCAGAACCCTTAGTTGAGTTGACTGGTTGGAGTGGTCACGGCTTGTCATCGGGCATTGTTGCGGCTATCGTAGCGGTTGCGCTTTTTCTAACGGGTTTGCTGGATGAGAATGACTTGCCTAAAGTTAGCTGGAATACACTGCTTCTTTTTGGTGGAGGCTTAAGCCTCGGTTCAGCCTTGGAGGTTTCTGGTCTAACCGGCTGGATTGGTCAGAGCATCACGCAAGCTACTGGCGGCGGAGGTATAGCTGCAATATTTCTTTTGGCGTTTTCCGCCTTAGGCTTTAGCATAGTTGCCAGCAACACCGCGAGCTCCAGTGTTTTTATACCGATAGCGATATCGGTGGGCTTAGCGTCTGGGACGAATCCGGTTATACTCGCGGTGCTTGTTGCTATATGCTCTAGTCTTGACTTCATGCTTCCTGTGGGTACACCCCCAAACGCTATTGCTTATAGCACTGGAAAGGTTAAGATGCATGAAATGGTTAAGGCTGGAGTGCTTCTTGACATTTTTAGCGCATTGACAACGATTTTCTTGGCTCTTTTTCTCTGGACTTTTCTCGTCTAATTCGTTGCTTTAGCGTGAATTTATTCCATTTAGCAAAATGATTAAAACAACGGCTAATAATTAAAAAGTGAAAGTGGTTAGGATTGAATAAAGCCAGCAAGGAACAGATGTTAACACTCGTTTTTATTTACAGTGGAGAATTTGCAGAGCGTGTCATAAGGAATTTGATTAATGATCCTAGTTTCTGCAAGTCCTGCGGTTTGTACTGCGACTCGTGCAAGTACAACGTTTACAGTTATGTTCGTAACATTCGAGCTGCAATGCAGTTGCCAAGTTCATCTGAACTTCCTGCTTTTGTCGATAATCCAGAAAAGTACATGCCTAAGGCTTTGCCGAAGGCTGATTTGTGCATAGCGTCGGGATTGCATAAGGACTTGTTGTTGGAGTTGCCGCATCACTTGCAAAAAGTCGGGATAAAAGGGCTGATCGTGCCGATAGAAGACTTTGCCGAAGTGCCATCTGGCTTAAGAAAGCAGGTGGAAGAAAAATGCCAAGAGCTGGGGTTAGAAAGCATGTTTCCGAAACCCTTCTGTTCGCTTGAACCAGCAAAGGATAAACCAGTAATTTCAAGATTTGTGAATGAGCTTAGAGTGGGTAGGCCTTCGTTAGAAATTTTGACTGCAGAAAGAGGTAAGCGTGAAGTTATTGAAGCTGCTGTTGTTAGGCGAAGTGCTCCATGCGGCTCCATATGGTATGTTGCAAGGAAACTCATAGGAGTCGAGACGAAAAGAGAAATTCTGTATGACGCTGTGGCAAAAGCCCATCACAGTTATCCGTGCACAGCGACGATGAATGTAGACCCGGAAGCTAAAGAACCTATTCTTCACATTGGAGGCTACATAATACGAGAGGAAGTTGAGAAGGCATTGAAGCGGGTTTCTGTGTAGCGTCGTTTGCGTGTTACTCAAGTCGTTTTATTATGTGGTATCCAAACTTTGTTTTCACGATAGGTGAGATTTCTCCCTTGTTAAGTTTGAAAGCAGCGTTTTCGAATTCTTTGACCATTTTTCCTCTGCCGAAGGTTCCGAGGTCTCCGCCGCGCTTTCCAGAGGGACATAGTGAAACTTCTTTGGCTATGTTTGCGAATTTTTCGCCTTTGTTTAGGCGTTCTAATACTGTTTTAGCTTCTTGTTCTGTTCTAACGAGGATGTGTGCACAATGAACTTTGTCTGGCATGAACGAATAATATTTCCGTTTAGTTTATAATGTTTAACCTTTTTTGCAATATTTTTAAATGGTGCTGGTGCGTTAGGCTTTTTTATGCATGAGTGGGCTTTGGCTGAAGCAGTGATTGCTGCGGCTTCTGAGGTTGCTGAAAAAGAAGGGTTACAGACAGTTCGGGAAGTCACGATAAAGGTTGGGGAACTGCAGCAGTTAGAACTTGACATATTTGAATTCGCCTTGTCACAGCTTAAACCAGCCAAATTCAAAAACGCAAAGTTCAAAGTAGAACTTGCGAAAGCTGAGCTTAAATGCAGAGTCTGCGGGCACAAATGGTTTTTCAAAAAGAAAGAACTGAATGAGAACGCTTCGGAAGCCATTCATTTCATTCCAGAAATCGCCCACACCTACATTAAATGTCCACACTGTGGAAGCCCCGACTTCGAAGTACTGCAAGGACGTGGTGTCTGGCTAGAAAGTATCAAGGGAGTGAAAAAAAGCGATGGTTGACCCGCGTACAAGCATCATAGATGAGAGGATGTGTGGAATAGGCAATATAATAGCGGTTTCAAGCGGTAAAGGAGGCGTGGGCAAAAGCCTCGTTTCGTCAACGCTTGCGTTGATTTTGGCGAAGAAAGGCTACAAGGTTGGATTGTTTGACTTAGACTTCACAAGTCCCTCAACACATCTGATTTTGGGTATTGAAGGCGTGCAGCCGAAGGAAGAGAAAGGCATTGTTCCGCCAATTGTTCACGGCTTAAAGTACATGTCAATAATTTACTATTCGGGCGAACGTGCTGCTCCATTGCGGGGTGCGGACGTTTCAAATGCTTTGATTGAATTGTTGTCAATCACGAAGTGGGAAAAGCTGGATTTTCTTGTGTTGGATATGCCGCCTGGAATAGGTGACGCAACACTTGACCTTATCCGTTTGATTCGAGGCATCAATTTTCTTATTGTGACGACGCCTTCACAACTTGCCTTCGAAACAGTTCGAAAACTCGTAGGCTTACTTAAGGAACTGAAAATCCCAGTGATAGGCGTTATTGAAAACATGAAAATGGATAATTCAAGCATTATTCAAAAGCAAACCCAAACGTTAGGTGTAAAGTTTCTCGGCGAAATTCCCTATGATTCAAGCGTAGAAGAGGCAATAGGCAACACAAACAAACTCCTAAACACGAAACTTGCCCAAAAAGTGAAAGAAATAGCCAATTCTTTATCAATTAAAAATCAATCAATAACCTAAAAACTTCAAAAGAATAACAAAAGTGAAGGTGAATTTCAACCATATATTACAGTCACAAAAAGAACCTTGCTCTCATGAAAGAAAAGATGTTAAGCACACTTAGAGAACTAGTTTACCAAGGCATTGTGAAGATTGAAATTAATCAACAAGGCACCGAACCTGTATATAAAGCCGCAAGATTCGACATAAAAGATTTACTATACAGAAACACAAACATATTCTGAAATGGCGTTTCTAATTATGCGCCTTGAAATCAACAGAATAATTGCGGAATCGAGCATTCTCTTTGTTAGCATATTTGCTACGATTGGCTTACTTATCGGTGCAACGATAAACGAGTTCAAATGGTCATTCATTTATCTCGGTTATATGCTGTATTACGCTCTTCCATTCATCTTGGCTGCTTTTTGGGCCATAGTTTCAATGTTATCTACTGACAAAAGAAGGCGTGAAGCCAGAGTTACTTCATACTTTGCAGTTGCTTTCTTTTTAACCGGGTTAATGATGCTCATATATCTTGCTAGTGCAGCTACTCAAACAGTTTTGTTGCCTACTCATTTTGTTTTTCTCATGACCTACCAATCAGTGTCACTTGCGGAGCTCTTCGTAACGCTTCTTTTCCTTGTTTCTCCTCTAAGTATATCTTGGATTCTAGCAAAGGTGAAAGTTTCGCAGAAATGGCAACAAGCATTGCTAGCAATTTTTATTGCAATTTTTTTGATAGGCATATTTACGATGACTATTTTCGGTATTAACCAAACGAGTTACATGGTAGCAGGTTCTGCTTTTCTATCCGGGAGTCCAGATTACGAATTGAAAAGTGTTAATATAACTCTTCAGGTGACAGATCAAATAATTGTCGAAATTAAAAGCATCGAGAACCAATATTTGAACTACGCTTTTCTTGACGAAAAAAACTATGACGTCTATACCAACTCAACAACTAGAACAGATGCGAAACCAATAAGTACAGACATCGGCTCCGATATTTCTTTTAAGGTAACCATAGAAGCTTCCGGAGAGTATTTCTTAGCTATGAAAAGTGAATATTTTCAAGGAAATAACGTAACATACTCAATAAAAGTTTATCAGACGAACTCTTCAGTATTAAGCAATTCTTTTCTGATAACAGTATCTAGTGCATCAATCTTTGTTGGAATATTAATTCCAAACCAAAACAGTTCACTCATCGAATCTGATAATTGTTGAATTTACAAGATTTAACATAAAAGATTCACGATGCTGGCCATATGGAAATTCCTCCTACTGTCTATGTGAGCTACACTTCTACAATTGTTATTGGTTTCTGAATATTGCCGATTTAGAAATAACCTCTATAAATTATTCTTATAGAAGTATCAACTAGAAGATAGAGATCGAGAAAGTTAACGTTCTAGGCATCAGGAGCCATCCTAGGTGGAAGCCAGCTATGACTGACGCCTTAACGTCAACCCCGGAAATTTCTATCTTCTACTAAAAACAGCATTCTATTTTAAGATTATTCCAATGACAAAGATTATTCCTTATACGAAAATTGCTTTCAAAAATGCATCCAATTTCAATATATCTGCTTATTCATATGCTGTTTCTGTTTTCTTTATTGTTTATTGCGCATAAAGAGGAAAAACCAAAAGGTAAAAATAGAACAATTTTCTAGAATAATCCTCTATTGTTTTTGGTGAAGAAAAATGTTGAGAGAACAAAACATCTTCCTTGTACGCATCGCTGTCGTCATGAAACTGGCTAGACTGGGCTTGGATTGCAAAATATGTTACAAATGCGGAAGAGTTTTCCTAGCAACAAAAAGACAAACACTCTGCAAACACTGCCAAACGCTATAAAAACACTTATTCACTCTCAACCTCTTTTTCTACTTGCCCCATGGTCAACAGCGAAATTTGTTAAAACTCAATGTCAATTGCAAGATACAAGATAAAAGTCTGCAATAACATAGTGATGTTGACTTATTTGCGTTGCAGCTGAGGGGCGTCATTTACCATACTCCTTCTTTTAATATAAGAAAGATTTCATCCAGCCTATCTGCGATAATGCCGAACCTTTCGATTAAATCAGTTACCTGACTAGATGTAAACCCTCTTATTTTTACAGGAACAACGTGATGAATTCAACCTATTCCCTATACTTATCAATTGTATCTTGATGGAATGCCAGTTGGAACCAATTCTAGATTCAACCTATTTATAAGGGGGCTATACCTTCCGCAGAGACTAAAAATAGCACATTAAGAATTCAGTTTTCCTTCTTCGATTTCCTGCTTTAACAGCACAATCGTGTCAGCCTTCACATCGCGGCTAACCACAACGTTTGGACCAATCCAACTGTTGCATCCAACCTTGACACCTGGCATAAACAGCGCATTTATCCCAGTCTTCACATTATCACCTAAAACTGCGCCAAGCTTGGTTCTTCCACTGTCTACAACCTTATCCTTAATCATCATCTTTACCGTTCCAGCGTCAAACCTATAATTCGCCGTTACTGTGCCAGCCCCCAAATTACACTTTTCACCCAATATGCTGTCACCAACATAAGACAAATGTCCAACATGCACGCCATCCATTATTATGCTATTCTTTATTTCACAAGCATTTCCAATGCGAGCTTTTCTGCCAATACTAGTGTATGGACGAATGTAGCAGTTAGGTCCAATGTCACTTTCTTCATCAATGAATGCTGGCCCCTCAACATAAGCTCCCGAACGTATCCGCGCAGTTTCTGCAACACTAACAGGTCCAACCAAATTTGCCCCACTCTCTACGATTCCACAAACTTTATGCGTCCTTCTCATCAGTGCCCAACGGTTCGCTTCAAGCAAATCCCAAGGTCTTCCAATGTCTATCCAATCTTCTCTTGAAATCTTAGTAGCCAAAACAGTCCTTTCTTTAGCCAAAAGCGAAACCGCATCTGTTACTTCCAGTTCGCCTCTAGCCGATTTCGATGTTACTTTTATCTTTTCAAAGATTTCAGTTGAAAAAACGTAAATGCCAGCGTTTGCCAAGTTTGTTGACGCTTCGTTGCGGTTTGGCTTCTCCACTATGCGCTTTACAGTCTTCTCATTTTCAAGCTCTACAACACCATAGCTTTCTGGATTCTCAACTGGAACCACAGCCATGGTTGCTGCAGGTTTTTCTTCTTTATACATGTTGACAACGTTCTTCACGGCTTCTGCAGAGAACAGCAAGTCGCCGTAAACCAGCACAAAGTCATCCTTCACATAAGGCTCAGCAGCGCTCACTGCGTCGCCGGTTCCAAGCACGCCTTTTTGTTCCGCATATTCAATTTTTAACCCAAACTTTTTGCCATCACCATAAAACTCGCGAATCGCATCTCCCATGTAATGAACCACAATTAAAACTTCATCAACCCCGCAACTTTTCACCGCACTCAAACAATGCCCTAATATCGGTTTTCCGCCAACCTTTATCAAATGCTTCGGTCTAGTTGACGTGATTGGTTGAAGCCTAACTCCTTCTCCTGCAGCCAAAACTACCGCTTTCACTTTTCCATCTCCTCAACAAGTTTCTTAACTAAAGCCACTCCCTTGCTCATTATTTCTTTTGCTGCTTTTAATGATTCACCCTCAACCGTCAATCTGATAAGCGGTTCAGTGCCAGAAGCCCTGACCAAAATCCACCCATTTTTGAAAGCCAAACGTACCCCATCCACTATCGACGATTCCGTGAACTTTGGAAAAACCATTTTTAACCCATTCTCAACTTTCTTCATGACTTCATATTTCACCTCATTCTTGCAGTGAACATTTTCTCTAAGCGTTACGTATTCAGGCGTTTCAGCAACAAATTCAGAAAGCCTTTCACCCTTCTCTTCCAATGCCTTGAGAAGCAGCACAGAAGAAAGTATCCCATCTGGGCAATAATGGATTTGAGGATGTATCCATGCTCCACACGGTTCTCCACCAAAAACCGCCTTATACCGCTTTATTGCTTCTGCAACATAAACATCGCCAACCTTCGCCCTAACCACCTTCCCATGATGCGCCTCAACCATCTTCTCAACACACATAGACGCCTCAACATTCGTTACAACAACTCCGCCTTCTTTCCTCCCCACAGCGTATGCCGCATATGCGGCTAAGACACGGTCAAAATCCACAAAACTACTCTCCTCATCTATAAAACTCACTCTATCACCGTCGCCATCATAGGCTACCCCAACATCAGCACCAAAATCCCTAACAATTCTAGCCAGAGACCTTAAAACATCAGGATTTGGTTCCGGGCTTCTGGAAGAGAAAAACCCATCAGGATGCGCATTGACAGCAGTCACTTTACATCCTAACTTTCCAAAGATTAATGGCGCAAGATTGTATGCGGCACCACATCCCGGGTCAACTATTATGTGCCATCTTTTGCGTAATTTGACACTTCTCTTTATCATTTCAATATATAACGCACTTTTGTCAATAAATGAGACTTCACCCACATCACGCCAACCCGCAAACCTAAAACGCCCACTCTCAATAACTCTCTCAATCTCGTTCTGTTTCTTTTCACCATAAGCCACACTATCGCTATTAAAAATTTTAATACCATTATACTGAGGTGGATTATGCGACGCAGTAATCATCACACCAGCGTCAGCATTTAATTGCTTTGTCAAAAATGCCAAAACCGGAGTCGGCACAACACCCAAACAACTAACATCAGCTCCCCCCGCCAACAAGCCAGAAACCAACGCGTTCTCAATCATCAAACCAGAAACCCTAGTATCACGCGCAACAAACACTTTTTTCGCCTTACAAAAAGTCGCCACAGCCAATCCCACTTTCGCTGCTAAAGTAGGCGTTAAATCAACATTCACTAAGCCCCGCACGCCTGAGCTACCGAACAGCTTTGACTTCAATGTCTCCAAACATCCCCAAATGGGCTAATTTATCTTCATGGTTTAAATAAATTTAGGCACTTACTATAGAGCCGCTTTTCCGCTTCAATTTTTTAAGAAACTCTATAAGCTTTTCTCTCGTGGGATGTGCGCCATTCGGGCTTGAAATGTAATAGGCTGCAACCGCATTAGCTAATAACAAACGGCAACCATCCGAAAGCCTGCAAGCATCTCCAACAATGTTTCCCGCATTCCAAGCATCTCCTGCACCTGTCGCTCTCAAAACTGGAACTTTGAAAGCAGGAACAACTGTTTCATCTTTTTTGGTGAATGTTGCTGAGAAGTTTGTTGTGTGCAAATCAACTCGCGCGGATAGGTGCGACCTCAAGATTTTTGCGGCTTCCTTCGCCAACTCGTCAAATTTTAGGTGTTTTTCAACCTTTTTCAGTTCACTATTCACTTGTGATGCATAACACACTGCTTCGTTTTCATTTACGCTCAAAATATCCACAAATTGGCTCCGCAGAACTTTCCTCGTTAATTCGGGAACTTTTTCTTTGTTGGGAGTTGGGTCTGCCGTGTCATAGTAGGTCTTGCCTTTTCCCTTTATTTTTGCGTGTTTAAAAACGGTCTCAGCCAATTCTGTTCCAAAACGTCTAGTTCCAGCCCAGTTAAAAACGCATATGTAATCAGCGTTTTCAATCGCTTCGAAATCTTCACTGTTTAGACTATTCGGTCCAAAATCAGCAAGCGAACCCACATCTCTGAGCATAACGTTGGCTTTTCCTTTTTCAGTTTTGAATTCTATAGCGGTTGTCACTGATGGCTTCTCAAGAATCTTTACATGAGAAAGATTAGCCTTGCTGGACTTAAGGTGAAATTTGATAAGCTCAAATCCCAACTCGTTCGTGCAGACTATTGGAGTAACCTTTACACCTAAAGCCGCCAAAGCTGATGCTGTGTTAATTGCGTTTCCGCCTCTCAACTCTGTCTGCTCAATACCGTCTATGCTTCCGCCCTTCCGTTTAATCACGTCCCTGAGAGTGTCACAGAAACTCTCTGCGTCAAAGTTTATGCTCAAAAAACGGTCAAGGAAAAAGTCAGGCATAACAACCACGTGAAACTCTCCAATTTCGTTTTTCAAGAAATCCAACAGTTCTTCAAGAAAATCAACAGACAAGTCTGTTCCACCTTAAAGCAAAGTAACCAGCGAATCCAGATAACATTTTTCATAAAGTCTTTTGGCTTTATCTAAGTAAGAAGCGGATGCAAACCCAAATAATATCGCCGAAAAATAAGGCTGCAATTAAGCCTGCCGTGATGAAGATGAGCATTGGAAGACCAGGAGTTGCCCAAACATTCTTTTGAATCTTTCCAGCCTCTGCAGCTTTAGCTAGCCGTTCAACTATTGCATTTCTTTCTTCATCTTTAGGGATTATGACCAATTTCTGTTTGCAAGTTTCTTCTTCTACATCTTCTAAAGGATACAGATGCCATTTTTGCTTCAATTTATCAATAGGAATCTTGTAGCCAGTTATCAAAACCAGAATTCTCTTCCCTAAAGATTCACTTTCATAACCTTTACCAAAAAGTTCTTTTCCTGTTCTCCAGCGCCAAACCACGTTGCGCAGAAGGATATACACTGCTGCTGCCGCCGCAAACAAGACAGAGTTGCTGAAAACGCTCATTGGAAAGAACATTTGCGAAATTGGCGAATTCTGCCCTGATAATGGAGTGAACAACTGTTCTGGATAAAAGGGCAACGCAAGCGCCATGCACATTAAAGCTTTCGCGTCAGCGCCTCCAAAGCCTCCTGAATAGAAAAGAATTATGGCGAAGGCTGCTGTCAAACCGAAACTTAAACCATAGAAGGGCAGTTGAGATTGTTCAAAAAGAAATAGTTCTGTAAATGTTAATGCGAAAGCTGGAGGCGCAAAGAGTATCCAGACGCTATTGCTTACTTCTCGAGTTTTGTAGTCGGAAAAGGAGGCATATAATAGAAATGCTAGAGTTAGCGAAGTTCTTGCTAAGGCAAGTATTGTTTGCACATCAGAGCACCACTCAACAACGACAAGTTTTCTATTTCTATCGATTACCTATTATAACTGTTGGGTTGCTTCAATAAAGAATCAAGATTTTCATAACAAAAGTTTAGAAATTTAAGATTGGCGCTGTTGAGAATCTCAAACTAGGATGCTTGCTCAGGGAATGGCAGTTCGTGTCCCGTTTCTGTGACTATTTTGAAGTAGTAGTAGTTTCCAGTTGTCCAATCATTTGCTACATCATTCGGCCAAGACAAGGCTATTGTGGCGACTGATTTTGCGTTGAGCATGATTCCAGTGCCGATGTTCGTGTATGCTGTTACGTTTACGAGGTTGGCTTGTGCCGTTCCGAGATAAAGCCTCACTATCTTCGTGTTGCCTGTTCCAGAATTGCCGACGGTTATGTAAGTCTTTTTTTCAGTTGCGTTCCAGTAAATGTTCTCTTTGTATAACGTTACGCCTGCTTGTTGTCCAGCGCTACTTACGTAGGTCATTATCCACGCATATGTAACAACTATGGCCGCAACGGCGATAACGATTAGTAGTAACGTAGCCAATATCGGGGATATGGCTTTTTTAGATTTTAACACATTATTTTTTGTTAACATAGTGTCTCCCTTTTGTTGTTTAGGAAATCCTCAGATTTCTTATTTAACTTGTATGAATCTGAAATCTGCATTCTAAATAACTCGAAAGTCGACTCGAACAAACTTAACCCTCTGTTGTAATCGTCACTGTTGGTGGGTACTCAACAATTATCCACAAGCCGTTTTCTCCACTATAAATTGGCGTGGTTCCATCAAACGTAACTACGGCACCAGACCATGTCACATCTAACGCATATGTAAACTGCACCTGAGCCATCGACGTTGCTGGAGCTAATTCAATGGCTCTTTCTGTGGCATTAGAAACTCTAAGAGCTCCAGTTTTGTCTCCTGCGATAGCATCAAAAACATAAAGCATTTCGTTCGCCATGTCAGTAAACATGATTCCTGCACCTCTTTCTCCAGATATGAACTGGCTCCAATGGTGTTCCCAAGTAGAACTTGAAGAGTTGTAGAATAAGCCAGTGGCATCTGAGACTACTGGGAAGCCGCCTACGACTCCATTCTCGGTTTGTGGTGTACCTATTGTGGTGGTTAATTTAAGCGGGCATAAGTCTGTGATGACTCTGGCTTGTTGAGAATCTACAAACATTAGTCGTAACTGGTAAGTGTAGTAGGATGCGTTGGCTGGCAAAGTTATCACCACATGTGCATAAAGGTTCGGACAATTGTCAGCGCCTCCAGAATATTCTGATTCTCCATGGACAATGTCCCTGACTACACCATTGATTATGACATATGCTAACTCGGGTGGTGTAGTGTCATACTCTTGGTTTATACGCATTAATTTTGCAGTACTTGATGTGCCTCCTGTAGTTGCTGTCACTGTGAAACCGCTTGTCGCGAATTGAATGGTCAGTATGCCATTGCTTAGTCTTCTATTACTTATGTCATCGGTGAAGTATCTATTAGTATATGCATAGGCTGTTTGGTTAGCGTTGTCACTTCCATCCCACCATATAGTGATTTTAGAAACTTTGCTAGTTACCAGAAAGACTAGCATGTTCCTGTTGTTGAAGACGCTCGCATTATTAGTCAATCCTAACGGTATGCGGTATTCGGAAGCCCAATCTTCAATTTGGAATGGAACTTCTGTATTTATGCCATCTATGGTTTGGTTCACTCGAATAGCCTTCGTTGGTACAGGCGGAATTGGTTTGGCTTGTGTTGACAATTGTAGGTTTTGACCAAGCCATCTCATCGTACCATTTTGTAATAACTCAACAACGATAGTTGCGTTCTGTAAAGATGCATATAAATCTGGAGATGGCCAAACTTTCAGAATCGTTGCGTCTATTCTCCAGCTGTCTTGAATAGAATCTAAGCTGTCGCTAGCTCCTTTAAATCTTATAGTAAACACTGAAGCGTCTAAGTAAGGAATAACTGAAATGTTGTTCCATCCGTTTACGAGACTTGGGAGAAGATTTTGCCATGAACCACCATACCAAACATCTACTCGCAGGTTTTCTGTAGCATTCATGGTGTCGACGTAGATGGCAAGCTCCTCAGTTGTTCCATTGTAGTAGACATTTGTCCATTGGACTTCCAGGTCAAGTTCATAGTTGTCTCCTCCAAATGCCACATAAATTACTTGCCTTCCTGAAGCTTCCACATTGCTCCAGCTCAATCTAAATCCAGTTGACAAGAATGAAACAAAATCTGCCGAGCCTCGCAGAGTAAAAGTGTCAGAAGCTGTTCTGTCTCTCCATTGAATGATTTTCGTGTTTAGAGTTTCCATTTCGTTGTCCGAATCTTGTAAGTTATCTCGGTCTTCGAACCATGTCAAACCTTTATCAGCTGCGGATGTCGCTGCGCCTAGAGATATTTCAGCATGTTGACCTATTGTAGTTGATGAACGTCCTTGTGTTGCCAGCATTACTGCTGCTGGTTGAAAACCAAGAGTTGCGATGTCTTGGGTTCCTGTGGAAGTTGGTGAATTGAAGCTTCCTACATCATAGTTTCCACCTTTTAATGCAAGGTAGAAGATTGGAGTTATGGCTGCGGGAGCGTCAATTTTGTTAACTCTGAAACCGTCGGCTAGAAATTGGCTGAAATCAACAATCGCGTCTTGACTGCCCGTTGTTGGGTCTAGAAGAAGAATGCATGAGTCTGCTCTCTGTTGTTGCCATGTGTCTGTAGTTCCTCTGCCGTCTTCAGAAGCAGCAACTATTGCTGCTCTCTTTGTTGAGGATGCAGCAAATCCTATGCCTATCTCTCCATGAGAGGTGCTTGTGTCCACCGCTTCAGTATAAGTCCAGAGAAACATTGCAAAATTCGGTTGGAAACCGACCCCTGTTATGTCTTGTGTTCCAGAAGCTGTCGATAGGTTGAATGAACCTGCTTTTGCGTAGATTAAGTCTTCTCCGCCTAGAGCTAAATAGTGTATTATGTCTGCTTCATTCTCGTTTATTTGCCAGTTTAAGGAAAATCCGTCCACATTGAAACTTGTTATGCTGGCTAGAGCCGTGGCGGTTGGGTTTCCTGAAGACATAATTATTATTGAGTATGTTTCAGACCTGTATCTTCCGGCATTTGAGTTTGGCTGTTCGTCATCTGAGGCAAATGCAACCCCGCGGTTTTGATAGGTTCCGCTGTAATTAGTCGCGAATCCGTAGCCTACGCGAACTGAAGCTAATTCGCCAAATGAAGTTTGCCTTGTCCACCAGAAAATAACTACTTTAGGCGTGAAACCTATACCTGTAACTGTCTGTGTTCCCGTCGTGGTTGCTTTTGTGAAAGTTCCCTTTTTAGCCAAGAAATTCTTACTGGTCTTTCCTTCAGTTAGAGTGTCGAAAACCCCATCGAAAGATTGTTGAGCAGGGAAGTTACTGTGTGACCCTTTATCTTCTGAAGAATCTACATCCGATGTGTTGTTGTCCACGTAGTTTTGCGATGAGGATTGAGCAGAGCTCCACGATAATGTAATTGTGTAGTGGCTGAATGTAGACGCAACAACAATTATTCCTCTCGAATCTTTCACCTGCACAACATAAGATTGGGGATCTATTCCTGATGGAATATCTACTAAGTAGGTGCCATTTGCAAAGGCTATTGGCTCTTTGCTTGGCTCAACTAACACCCATGATGAATTTGCGTCCCAATAACGGTAAAACATGAAGTTTTGCTTTCCCAGATTTATGAGCGGCTCACTTCCATCTTTGATTATTTCTAAACAAGCTTCATTATCTGCTGTTGTGTTCATGACTTTCACGTCTAATCTACTGGATGTTTCATAGGATACTCCATAAATTCCGAGACCAGTGAGATTGTATGTTATTACGAGTTCTCCTGTGCTGTAGCTGGTGTTTGTGAACCAGTAGGCGTTAAGTTGTGAATGGGTCACGTTGAAGGATGTTCCCCATTCCGGATGCATATTTCCCATGTTTTCCAATCCACTCTGAAGATAGCTTAGGGCAAGCATCCTTGCATAAGAAGAGTTTCCTGTAACTTGCAGAACTGAGCCATAATAGCCTATGGTGAAGCCTAGAATTTGTTTTAAGGCGAGGTTGGTTTCGTCTATTGCGCTTTGGACTTGGGGCTGGTTTTGAATTGGACTGTTGCGAATTGTAGAGTAAGTGATTACGACGGTTGCTATGAGAATAACTGCGACGAGCAAAGCGGCGATTATTGAAAACTGACCCTTTTTATTCAAGATTATATACCTCCCACAAGCCCAAGCTGCAAAACGACAAACCTAGAAGTTCCATAAGCTGTATACTCTGACCGATAAAGCCTCGGCTTATAATCACTCAAGATGCCAAGAGCGGTCAGCCTTATGTCTGGTGTCCGCGTCAAACCTAAAGCGAAAAGGGCTCCCGTAAAGTTGCTGTCGCTTGGAGAATAGTGTCTATAAACTGCTCCTGGAATCCAACCGTCCACTGTGTTAAGGATGTAGCTTGTTACATTCAAGTGATAGGTGCTGTTTATCCAGGAAGGTAAGGCTCTGGTGGCAGTGTGATAGAAAGAAGGATAAATACCATAATAGTTGCAGTAATACAAGGCTTCAGATGAAAGCTGTACGCTTGCCAAACGAGGGTCATCATCAAGGTCTCCAGTAATCCAATCGTTATCATACTTCCACACATTGTCGCTACGATCCCACCACCAATTTCCGTATTCCTTGTCATCTAAACCATCAAGAAAAGCATTCAAGCCCGCTGGGCCGACAAGTTTCATTCCATAAATACCCCATGTGTTTTGATCATTTGGTCCAGTGAATAAACCCATGTTGCTAACATAGTACAGTGGATAACCAACTATACTTACCCAAGTCCAATTAAAGTATCTGACTTTTTGTCCCAAGATGTAACAGTATTTTGCGTATGATGCATGTTGGGAATCATTTCCTTGTGTCGCGTAGTATCCTGATGGTATTGGTACGGCTTCTCCGAAGGTGTTTATTATTACGGCGTTCTGTAACACTTCGTTCTGCAATGCTGTACCATTCAGTACTTGTGCAAGTTGGGCAGTGTTTTGAATCATTATTGTGATTTGAAAATATGGCGAAAGTAAATTGTATAGGTCTTGTGCTAGGCTTTGGGCTGTGTATCCTGTGATCCACCATCCGTTGGCGTCGCTGCAATTCAATATATATAGGGTTCCTCCGCCACCTTTTTCTCCAATTTTCTCTGGAACAACATTAAAGGTCACGTTAGAAGAGGCAACCAGATAAGAAGAAGCTTCTGATTCAATGCCTAGGCTTTCAGCGTTGGAAATTGACTTTATAGGACTATAAAGTATAGCACCATCGCTAGAGACCTCATAAACTGTTAGGTTGTAAATAACGTTTGGTGGTAAGGTGGCTGCAAGGGCTATTTGGAGTTCGCTCCATGAGGGGTCATCAATTGGCTTAAACACTATTTGGCTTAAATCGTAATCTCTATCCAATGTTTGAAGGGTCGTTAATGCGAGTCTTCTTAAATTAAGAGGTGAAACTTCTCGTGGCTGTGGTAGCACAGCGAAGAAGGAGGAAATTATGAAGGCTGCAGTGATGATGATTATTACGAGCAACACTTCAATTGTTCGCATCATTTTACCTAATCACCTGATAACCTTCAAGGCTCCACAAAGCCAAAGTTGCTTGATAGGCGATGTCGTTAACTATGACTTGGCGTATGTCTGTGGCAACCCATTCCTTTCCTGAAGGGTCTTCTCCGAATACTACTGGAAAAGCCATGGCGCTTATTCCCCATGGCATCATGATGACGCCTCCTTCTACTGCACTTTTTTTGTAAGTGATAACCAAGATGCCCGGATTATGAGTTGGAATTGTGACGTTCTTATATGGTTGTCCTTCACCGTAGTTTACTTTGTCGACTTTATCTGCGCCTAAGGGTACCTCACGCAAAGTGAAATCCTCTGCCAATAAAACAAAAGTTGCATTGTAAGCAATCTCTGCTGGATTATCTCCACCATGAACATCCCAACTATGCGCAATAATCACTCGGCCCTCTGCAATGTTGTCAACAAATGGCATTACATATTGTCCAGTGGAGCTTACACGCTGATGATATCCAACTCCAATAAGGCCACTTAACTGGGCATATGCAATTAAGGCATATGAGGTATCTTCTTTTGTAATCTCTGAAAACTCTAACAATGTTGATCCTTTTTCATCAGTATAAACCGTACCATATGTTGTTTTGTAGGCTGGATACGCTCCTTTTAAGTCAACGGTGAGAAAACAGTAGCTTACTGCAGCGTTTGCTAGAGGGAATCCTCTTCCAGTGACATTAACCGCTATTCTCAATGGTTCTTTCGATTGAATTTCTGAAATTGAGAGTGTTACAATGGGCGTTATGGTTAGTTGGAAGCCGTAAGTACCGTTTATTCCAAGAAGTCTCGACGCTGTTGAATAGTTAATAGCCTCACTGAATGACGTTAATAAAAAGTTTCCAAAACCCACAGTTACGTTGCTGTACCATTGATTAGTTTTTGGATAGTACACTGGCGCTCCAACAGAAGAAAGCAGCCGCATAAGCGAGAATGCGCTAAGCCTGTACTGTGTGAATTCTGGATCTTGAAGTCCAAAACCAGTAGGAGTGACATTAGTTTGTCCCCAATCAGAAGGAATTCCTGGACTTAATAGCATATTATCAAGTAAGTCGCTACATTTCATCGCGAGGCTTCTGTGCCGTTGGTACATTGCTGCTGTTTGCAAAATCTGGTTAAACAAGCTAATAAAAATCAGTATTGCCGCTAAAAAGGCGGTGACGGAAACCAAATGGTCTATAGTTGAGCCAGCCATATTTTATGCCTCTTTCATCCTCCAAAAGACAGCAATATCGTTCCATTCTCAAATTTTTCAGCCACTATGCACGTGTTGGCTGAGTTGCTCACGAAAGTGGAATTTTTCCACAAAGCATTTTGTCCTAGAATAACGCGAGTTGTTGTTGTGATTCCAGTATTTTCTAATCTAAACGTTATGTCCAAAATTTTGCTGGAATTCTGAGCTTCATCCACTACCGTTCTTAGCGTTGCGTTTCCAGTATACGGGTTATTCTCTATATACAGCGGAACATCAGGCTTTTGCGTTACAGAACCAGCTAATATTGTGTCGTGGCTTAGCGAGAAATACATTTGCTGCATTATACTGCCCAAGTGGCTAGCTGCTTCTTGAAGAGCCAAGCTTCTTCTAGAATCTACCCATGTGTTCATGAGCCAACCTGTCGTTAACGGAAATAGGAAAATCTGTAATATTAGGACTGGAACCAAGATGGCGTATTCGATAGTTATGTGGGGCATTTTTTCTTCCTCCTTAATAGTGCTATGGGTAGAGTCCTAATGA
>Ga0078972_1002351_pt1 | contig 63145 bp, 53 predicted proteins | sample YelNatPaOPGAMG01_FD_67568 | JGI IMG/M metagenome (GOLD analysis project Ga0078972, IMG submission 67568) | Hot spring thermophilic microbial communities from Obsidian Pool, Yellowstone National Park, USA - OP-RAMG-01 (SPADES assembly) (version 2) | ecosystem: Environmental > Aquatic > Thermal... | reverse complement strand
ATCATGCAGGGGACTCCCATTTCCAATTTGACTAAGGGAGCCTCGGTAATTGACGTCTTTAACCATATGGGCTATGTGGCCTCTTCCTTTGGAAACCACGAGTTCGACTGGGGACAGTCCGTGCTTCAGGACCGCGTGGCTCAAGCGCAATTCTCCTGGCTTTCCTGCAACATCTTCAAGGCCGGAACCAATGAGCGTCCTTCCTGGATTAAACCCTACACGATTATCCAGGCCAAAGGCCTGAAGATAGGATTGATCGGAGCCACCACAATGGAGACCCCCTCAATCGTCATGGCGGGAAACCTTGCGGGACTGGAATTCAGAGATCCGGCGCCGATTATCAATCAGTTAGCGCAGCAATTGCGAGCCTCTGGTGTGAACGTAATCATCGTCCTGGCGCACATGGGTGGGACTCAGAATACCACCACAGGCGTGATCACGGGAGAAATTGCTGATCTGGCCCAGCGCTTGAGCGGTGTGGATTACATCGTCTCCGGACATACTCATACCAAGATTGCCGGTTACGTGAACAATATCCCCATCATTCAGGAATACAATGCGGGGACTGCCTTGGGGATCGGGCAATTGAGGGTGGATCGCCTCAACAACAAGCTTTTCTCCTCGAACCTCTCCGTGATCACCACCTACAACCTGGGAATAACTCCTGATCCCGGGATCTCCACCCTGGTTCAGCATTATAAAGACGTGATCGGCCCCATCGTCAACCAGGTGATAGGCACCATCACCGGGCCAATTACTCGCACCCAGAACGCAGCCGGAGAATCCGCTTTGGGGAATTTGATTGCCGATTCTCAGGCCTGGAAGACCGGGGCTCAAATTGCCTTCATGAACCCGGGCGGCATCCGCGCCGACCTTGTGGGCACATCTTATCCCAAGGATGTGACCTGGGGAGATCTTTATACCATCCAGCCCTTCGATAACGAGCTGGTCACCATGGATCTAACTGGAGCCCAGATTCGCAATATTCTTGAGCAGCAGTGGCCTCCTACCCAGACCGCCACGAGGATGCTTCAGATCTCGGGGATCAAGTACTCCTATAACCCCGCGAATGCCCCGGGTTCAAGGATTGTCTCCCTGACCCTGGCGGACGGGACCCCGATTGATTCCGCCACCAAGTATAAAGTGGTCTGCAACGAGTTCATCGCCACAGGCGGGGACAATTTCACGGGCTTCCTCCAGGGGACTAACGTCCAGCGCACCGCCATTCGCGACCTCACAGCGTTCATCGATTACATCCTCTGGAAGTTCGGGACTCCTCCCGCCAACACCCCCATCACGGCCACAATTGAGGGGAGGATAACCCTGGCTCCGTAGAAATTGGGGACAGTCCCCATTTTTTTGGGAGGGGCGCAATGGGCGCCCCTCCTTCTTGCCAGAGGGCTTCTCTTTTTACCATTAGGCATAAAGAAATGGGGGAAGAGTAAAGGGAGGGAAGGAATAATAAAGTGTTCAATGTCTCCTTTCGAGGAAAAATAGCCTGCGGGTTTGTGGTCTTTCTTTTCCTGTTTCTTTTTTCGATCCCCGCCCACTCCCAGGATTCTTTTAGGGATTTAACAGTAGACCACTGGGCTTTCAAGGAGATTCAGTCCCTGGCCCAGGAGAAGATTATTTCTGGTTACCCCGATGGCACATTCAGGCCGGAAGCCTACATCACCAGAGCGGAGTTTGCCAAACTGATAATTTTGGGGAAACAAGGTTTGGCGTTACTTTCGCCTGTGCGCCCCACTTTTCCTGATGTCCCTCAAAACCACTGGGCTTACGGATTTATCGAGACCTGCGCGGCCCAAGGGTGGATCGAAGGTTATCCTGATGGCAGTTTCCGTCCGGACCGCCCTGTAACAAAAGCCGAAGCTTTAAAGGTAATAGTAGAAGCCAAACGCTGGCCCCTCCAGAGCAATAACCCCGTGAGGTTTCTCGACTGCATGCCTGGAGAGTGGTATTATCCCTATCTTCAGACCGCTTTGTCCTTTGCCTTGATAAAGTTTCCCGATCGGGGATTTACGGAAGAAATAACAAAAGAAGGACCGCATTTTACTCAGGTGCTGGGGTACAACTTTCAGCCGAATCTGCCCGCCACGCGGGCCCAGGTTGCCGTGCTCATCTACCGCATGCGGTTCCTCCCGTAAAAATAAGGACAACCTCGCAGCCCCTTTTGAGTCCTCCATACTATTAGGATGTCTTGCCAAAAAGGCAGGCAAAAGTGGAAGGCCCATCGTCAAGGAAGAGAGACATCCAAGGGCCTCCCCAGAAACCTCCACCGCTGAGTCCCAGCATAGGGAAAATCCTTTGCAGCCTGTCGATTTTTCAGATTTTCGGTTTTTGATTTTTTGCGAGATTTAAAGCATGGTGAAAGCGTTTATAGGCTTGTTTGTCAAAGAATTCATGCCCCCAAGGGATGCAGCCCCAGTTTTGCTATAATTCTTCTCAGAGATTTCTAGAGATTTTGGCCGCTGGAGCGCTGATTTATTAGAAGGGTGACTGTGGAATAGTTTCTGGAAGCGGATCGCTGGGCCCGAAAAAAAATAGGGACAGTCCCCATTTTTTGAAGGAGGAAACCGAGAATGCCACGGACAGCTCGAAATGTCATTGGGGGAGCAATCTACCACGTGCTCAACCGGGGGAATGGCAGGCAGACCGTTTTTTGCAAGGAAAAGGACTATCTCTCCTTCCTCCAGCTGCTTAAGGAAACCAAGGAAAAATATTTCTGGTCAATTTTTTCTTATTGCCTGATGCCCAACCACTTTCACCTGGTCCTCTCCTCTCCAGAGGGTAAAGACCTGAGCCGGGGAATGCACTGGCTTTGCACCAGCCATGTTCGCCGCTATCACAAGGAGCATGGGACGAGCGGCCACATCTGGCAGGACCGCTTCCGGAGCTTTCTCGTTCAGGAGGACGAGCATTTTCTCATGGTTATGCGCTATGTGGAGGCTAACCCCTTGAGGGCCGGATTAGCCTCTCTTCCTGGCGAGTGGAAATGGTCCTCTTTCCGCGAAAGGGAAGGGGAAAAGGTGAAAATCCCCCTTCTTGATGTCAGCCCGGTTCCTCTTCCTCCGCACTGGGGCACCTATGTTATGGAGGCAATAAGCCCTCAAGAACTGGAGAAATTGAGGGCCTGTGCCAACAGGCAAGCTCCTTACGGAAACCGGGGGTGGAAGGGGGAAATTGCAAAAAGGCTCGGGCAGGAGGCGCTTCCGAAGCTGAGGGGAAGGCCCAGAAAAAAATAGGGACAGTCCCCATTTTTGGTGTAGAATAAGAAAAATGAGAGCGCGAGAAATTGTGAGTTTAATCAACGGCAAAGTCCTATCCGGGGAGTCCCTGCTGGACGAAGTGGAAATTAAGAGGGGGTTTGCCGCTGACCTTTTGAGCGATCTCCTGGCCCTGGTGGAGGTGGAAAACAGGGACGTGGTGCTGATAACGGGGATAACCAATCCTCAAATTGTGCGCGCAGCCGTGCTCATGGACATCCCCATGGTGATCGTGGCCCGGGGAAAGCACGTTCCCTGGGAAACAATCAGTCTGGGTGAAGAAAAAGGAATTATCTTGGTGTCCACGGAGCTCATCGTCTTCGTGACCTGCGGTCTGCTCTATCAGGCAGGAATCCAAGGGGCCAAGATCGTCAGAGGACCTTGAACGCACCGCTCTACAGCCATACATTTGAGATCAAGGGTCGGGATTTTGAGCATGGAGGGGAGGCTTCCTCCGAAATCAAGGAGACCTTAAAAAGAATGGGGATCAATTCCCAGATTGTAAAGAGGGCTGCCATTGCTTCCTATGAAGCGGAGATGAACATTATAGTATATGCAGACAGGGGAGAGCTGCTTCTGGAGGTCTTTCCCCAAATGATCCGGGTTACCGCCGCGGACCGGGGCCCGGGAATTGAGGACATTGATTTAGCCATGAAGGAAGGCTATTCCACAGCCCCTCCCGAGATCCGGGAAATGGGCTTTGGCTCAGGGATGGGTTTGCCTAACATCAAGAAGAACTCGGACCGCTTAAGGATTGAAAGCTATCCGGGGAAGGGCACTACCGTGATTTTTGAAATCGATATCCGGGATGCGACCCTTTAACCTCTATTTCCACTCCCTGCGCATCAAGGAAGACGTGTGCAAGGGATGCACCCATTGTCTGCGCAATTGTCCCACAGATGCCATCAGGGTGCGAAACCGCTTGGCTCAAATCAAGGATTTAAAGTGCATTGACTGCGGGGATTGCGTGCGCTCCTGCCCCTGGGGAGCGAACGAAGTTTTAACCGATGACCTTTCGGTTCTCTCTCGCTACGAGTACAGGGTGCTGGTGATCCCTCCCGCCTTTCTCTCCCTGGATTTCCTGGGATTAAGCACATCCGAGGTTATGGGCCGCATCTTTGCCCTGGGTTTCCAGGAGATCTGGGAAGAGGGAATAGGGGAAGAGGCCTATTTGGAGGAAACCCAGCGCATCCTGAATAAAGGGAACGTGAAGAAGCCCCTAATTTCCATTGCCTGTCCTGCAGTAGTGAGGCTGATCCAGGTAAAATTCCCCGATCTCCTTCCTTACCTTTCTCCCTTGAACACCCCTAAGGACATATTGGGTTACACCCTCAAGCGCCGATTAGGGAAAAATTTCGGGCTTTTTTACCTCTCTCCCTGTCCGGCCAAGGTCACAGCCATCAGGAATCCCCAGGGAATCGAGAGTTCCCCTTACGACGGAGTGATTGGGGCCAATGTCCTTTACGGGGAGATATTCAGGGTGAACGGGACCGCCGAGGGGAAAGCCTATCTTTCCGGGCCCAGCGGGGTGGCCATTGGCAGGATAGGCGGGGAAAAGGAATTCCTCTCCCCTTTAAGGGTTCTGGCTATTGACGGCATTGCCTCGGTGGTCAGATTCCTCAAAGACCTGGAAATGGGAAAGGTTCCACCCCTGGACTTAATCGAGGGTCGTTCCTGCCCCAACGGCTGCGTGGGGGGCATCCTTCTTCCGGAGAGGGATTCCTTTTTGAACCTTTACCGCCTGGAACAGGAGGAAATGAAAAGGAAGGAGGTGATTTCTCCTCTTTCTCGGGAGGACATGACTGATTTTCTCTATTTGACCATACCCATTCAGCCCAGGCCCCAGTACTTTATCTCCGAGGATCTCGAGTCTGCCGCTAAGCTCCTCAAAGTAATCGATAGATTTTACGAAAAATTGCCCAAAATTGACTGCGGGTCCTGCGGGGCCCCTACCTGTCGGGCCCTGGCCGAGGATGTGGCCAAGGGTGAGGCCTCTCTTGAAGATTGCATTTTCCTTCAAAAGAAAGGATAGTTTTTCTTTCCTAACTGAGGCGAGGTTAAAAAATGGTGCAGATAAGAGAAATTATTGAGAGCTTGAGTTTGAAGGTATTTGCCCAGGGCCAGGGGGTCTCTGTGGAAAGGGGTTACACGGGAGACCTGCTCTCCCTGGTAATCGGCTCCGCTCCTTCCGGAGCTTTATGGATCACGGTGCAGAGGCACATAAACATCGTGGCTGTGGCCGCCCTCAAGGAAATTCCAGCCATCCTCATCGCTCAGGGATTGGAGCCCGAAGGGGACGTGGTCCAGAAAGCGAAGGAAGAGAAGATCTGGCTTTTGGGGAGCCCTGAGGACGCCTTTACCTTGAGCGGGAAAGTCTACCAACTCCTGCAAGGTGGAAGTCTTCCGCGCTGACCTTCACATCCACTCGGCGCTTTCTCCCTGCGGGAGCCTGGAGATGTCTCCCTCTCTCATCCTCAATCAAGCTCTTGGCCTGGGCATAAATTTAATTTCCGTCACGGACCATAATACCACGACCAACAGCTTGACCCTGGGAAGGCTGGCTTTGAGGAAAAATCTCCCCTTCTTTTACGGGATGGAGGTGCAAACGGAGGAGGAAGTTCACATTCTGGTTTATTTTGATGAACTTCAATCCTTTGAGCGGTTTGGCAACGAGGTCTATGGTCTTCTTCCTGAAGTAAAAAATGATCCCCAGTTTTTCGGAGATCAGGTTGCCCTGGATGAGGAGGAAAATATTCTCTACCTTGAGGAGAAACTTCTTCTCAACTCCTGCGCAATTTCCCTTCAAGGCCTGTGCTCCCTGGCAGAAAAAAGGGGTGGGCTGGTGATTCCCGCTCACGTGGACGCTTCTCATTTCAGCCTTCTTTCCCAGCTGGGGATGATCCCCCAGGATCTTCATTTTAAGGCCCTGGAAGTCTCCCCCGCTTATTTAGAGAAGGGCCTGGCTTTGCCCCAGGTAGAGGGGTATCCCCTGCTCTCCTTTTCCGATGCTCATTATCCCGGAGAAATCGGTCGGGCAACGACCTTGCTTTTGATGGAAAAGCCCACTCTGGAAGAGTTCAGGCTGGCTCTGGAGGGAAAAAGAGGTCGGGGAATTTTGAGAAAAGAGCTCAGAGGTAAGGAAAAAGGACATGGATGAGCTCCTGCTCCATATCCTGGACATCGTGCAAAATTCCCTTTCCGCAGGGGCAAGCCGGATCGAGGTCAGAATCGAGGAAAACTCCAGGGAGGACCTCTTGGTGCTCCGGGTTTCCGACAATGGCAGGGGCATGGATGAGGAAACGCTGAAGTCCGTGGAGGACCCCTTTTTCACCACCAAGTCCGGAAAGAAAGTGGGCCTGGGAATCCCCCTTCTGAAGCAGACAGCCCTCTCTACCGGTGGAAATTTCAGGATCGAGAGTCACCCGGGGAAAGGCACCTGGATTGAGGCTCAGTTCCAATTGAGCCACATTGACCTCCCCCCTCTGGGCGACCTCCCCGGAACCCTTCTGGCCTTAATTTTCGCCGCAGAGAAGGCGGATATTCTCTTTTCCTATGTGAAAAACGGAAGGGAGTTGATCCTGGACACCAGGGAGATAAAGGCTAACCTGGGAGACCTTCCTCTTTCCCACCCTCAGGTGATCAAATTTTTAAAGGAGTTCATCCAGGAGCGAGTAAAAGAGCTGGAAAGATGAATCTTTAAAAAAATTTAAAATTTTTCTCTTGAATTCTAAAAGCGTTTTAAATAAAGTATTCCTGAGCAGGAATTTTGTTGAATTACGAGAAGCCCTCGGCTGAACAGGAGGATTTAATGAACGAACAAATTTTTATTCCTGAGAACGAGCAGTACCAGGAACTGAGGGAATTCATCAAGGAACACAAAAATTCCAGAGGCGCTTTACTCACCATTCTCTATAAAGCCCAATCCCTTTTTGGATACCTTCCCAGGGAAGTGCAATATTTCATTTCCAGAGAGCTGCATGTTCCCTCATCCCAGATCCTGGGAGTGATCACTTTTTACCATTTTTTCCGCACTCAGCCTGTGGGAAAGTATGTGATCAACCTCTGCCTGGGGACTGCCTGTCACGTAAAGGGAGCGGCTGACGTTTTGAAGGCCGTCTCCAAGGAGCTTAAGATCGATGTGGGAGAAACTACAGAGGACAGACTCTTTACCTTGTCCACTGCCCGCTGTTTCGGGGCCTGTGGGCTGGCCCCCACGATGATGGTGAACGAGGAAATTTATGGAAGGCTCACCCCTCTTAAAGTAGTGAACATTGTCCGGGAAATCCGCGAGAGGGAAAAATCATCGGCCGAACCCCTGGCTACTGAAGCCAGCTCTGGGGCGAGGGAAAAATAAAAATTTCAGGATGGAGGAAGGAAATGAAGCTGGAAGAGCTGAGAAAGATAAGAGAGAGGGTCCAACAGGAGCTAAACCTGAGAGAGGGAAAGGCCAGGGTGAAAGTGATTATCGGTATGGGGACTTCCGGCATCGCCGCTGGAGCCCGGGAGACGCTCAGGGCTTTTCTCTCAGAAATTGAGGGTCGAAACCTCACCGATGTCCTGGTTACCCAAACGGGGGAGAAGGGATTGGCCTCTCGAGAGCCGGTTGTAGTGATCGAGGAGGCCGGTAAACCAAGAATAATTTATGGGAACGTGACTCCTGAGGTGGCAAGGAGGATAGTGGCAGAGCATATCGTAAACGGGGTGGTGGTTTCGGATTACGTTATTCAAGTCGAAGAATAAGGAGTTCGACCATGAGAAAAAGACTGGACGTTCTCATCTGCACCGGAGCCAACTGCTTATCCTCCCACAGTTTGGAGTTCAAAAAGAAACTGGAAGAGGAAATTGAGAAGAGGGGATTACAGGAAGAAGTAAATCTCGTGGGAACCGGATGCATGGGTCCCTGCCAGCTCGGTCCCGTGATGATCGTATACCCCGAAGGCTCTTTCTACGTGAAGCTGAAAGAGGATGACGTTCCCAGAATCGTTGAGGAGCACTTCTTAAAGGGAAGGCCGGTAAAGGGGCTACTCTGGACGGGCCCTGAAGCGGAGAAAATCGTTGAGGAAAAGAGGCAGATTCCCTTCTTTGAGAAGCAAAAGAAGGTCGTCCTGCAAAATTGTGGTCGGATTGACCCAGAGAACATCGAGGAATATATCGCTTACGGGGGATACGAGGCTCTGGCGAAAGTCCTGTCGGAGATGACCCCGGAAAAGGTGATCGAGGAACTGATCAAGTCCAAATTGGTGGGAAGAGGAGGGGCCGGTTTCCCCACAGGCTTGAAGTGGAAATTCACGAGAGAATCCAAGGGCGATGAAAAATACGTCGTCTGTAATGCCGATGAGGGAGATCCGGGAGCCTTTAAGGACAGGGCCATTTTGGAGGGGGACCCTCACGCCGTAATTGAGGGCATGATCATCGCTGGCTACACCATAGGCGCTCACAATGGATACATTTACATCCGCGCCGAGTATCCTCTGGCCATCAAAAGGCTGGAAATTGCTCTGGAACAGGCCAGGAAATACGGTTTACTGGGAAAGAACATCTTGGAGACGGGTTTTGATTTCGACATAGAGCTGAGGATGGGGGCTGGAGCATTCGTCGCAGGCGAGGAAACCGCTCTTTTGAATTCCATCGAGGGGAAGAGGGGTACCCCACGCTTCAAACCCCCTTATCCTGCTTCCAGGGGTGTCTGGGGGAAGCCAACGCTGATCAACAACGTGGAGACCATGGCCAACATCCGACACATCATCTTAAATGGAGGGGATTGGTTTGCCTCCATGGGAACCGAGAACAGCAAGGGAACAAAGCTTTTCGCCCTTTCAGGAAAGGTAAACAACACCGGGTTGATCGAGGTTCCCTTTGGCCTGACCCTGGGAGAGGTTATCTTCGATATTGGAGGCGGAATCCCCAAGGGAAAAAAGTTCAAAGCTATCCAGATGGGAGGGCCTTCAGGAGGTTATATCACCAGCGAGTTCCTGAACCTTCCCGTGGACTATAAGGAGATCGAGAAGACCGGAGCGATTATTGGCTCAGCGGGAATGATTGTCCTGGATGAGGACAACTGTATGGTGAACATGGCCAAGTTCTTCATCGAGTTCACGATGTCGGAATCCTGCGGGCAGTGCACGCCCTGTCGAGTGGGGCTGAAAGAGATGTATGACATTTTGGACAAAATCACGAACGGCCAGGGCACGCTGGAGGATTTAAATCGGCTGGAAAAACTGGGGAAACAGATCAAGAGCTCTTCCATGTGCGGTTTGGGCCAAACAGCTCCTAACCCGGTTCTCACCGGCTTAAAGTACTTCAGGGAGGAGTTCTTGGAGCACATCATTTACAAGAAGTGCCGGGCTGGGGTATGCGCTTCCCTCTTCTATGCTCCCTGCACCAATGCCTGCCCCGCTGGAGTGGATGTTCCTCGCTACCTCGCCCATATGGCTGAAGGGAGATTGAAGGAAGCCTTCCTCGTGCACATGGAAAACAATCCTTTCCCCAGCGTGTGCGCCAGGGTCTGCCCCGCCTTCTGCGAAAGGCCATGCGAGAGGGGCAAATTCGATGAACCCATTGCCATCAGGGAGGTGAAGAGGCTCTTTGCGGATTGGGCCCGGGAAAACGAGGTGAAATTCAGCCCTCCTCCTGAGCTCAGGAAGGAAAAGGTGGCTATCGTGGGAGCCGGTCCGGCTGGGCTTTCTTGTGCCTACTTCCTTTCCAGGCTGGGTTACAGACCTGTCGTTTTTGAATCCCTCTCCGTCCCCGGAGGAATGATGCGGGTGGGAATTCCCGACTACAGGTTGCCCAAGGACGTGCTGAACGAGGAGATCTCCAGGATTGTGGAGTCCGGAGTGGAGCTGAGGTTGAACTCGCCTGTGAAGAGCGTTCAGGAACTTAAAGAGATGGGGTTTGACGCCATCTTTTTAAGCATAGGGGCCCACCGCTCAGAAAAATTGAACGTTCCGGGTGAGGATTTGGCAGGGGTTATGGGGGGCATTGATTTCCTGCGCCAAGTGAACTTAGGGGAGAAAATGGACCTCAAGGGGAAGAGGGTAGCGGTGGTCGGTGGTGGCTCAACTGCCATGGACGCGGCCCGGACTGCCTTGAGGCTTAAGGCCAGTGAGGTCTCCGTAATCTACAGAAGGTCCAGAGAGGAAATGCCCGCCCAGGCCCAAGAGGTGGAAGAAGCCCTGGAAGAAGGGATCAAGTTCTACTTCCTGACGAACCCCGTGGAGTTCATAGGATCGGGAAAGGTGGAAGGGATCAAGTGCATCCAAATGGAGTTTCAGGGGTTTGACAAGAGCGGAAGGAGGAGACCGGTGCCCAAAGAGGGGACCGATTTCCAGATAGGAGCAGACCTCGTGCTCCTTTGCCTGGGGCAGAGGCCCGAGCTCTCCGGATTTGCAGCAGAACTGGAGACCAACAAGGACGGGACGATAAAGGTTGATCAAGATACCCTGGAAACGAGTGTAACCGGGGTCTTCGCAGGCGGTGACGCTGTGCTGGGTCCCGCCACTGTCGTTGAAGCGGTGGGACAAGGAAGGAAGGCCGCCCTCTCCATCGACAGATACTTCGGCTATCCAGGCAAATTCCCCTTCCCCAGGAGAGAGGTAGTCCCCACTTCCTTCAATGAGGACGAGTACCTGAAAGTGATCCCGAGAAAGACCCCCGCTCTGGAAAAAGTGGAAGAAAGGATCAAATCCTTCTTGGAAGTCAACAAGGGCATCCTCCTTCAAGAAGCAGTGGAGGAATCTAAGAGGTGCCTGAAGTGCGATAGGGGCAAGGAAGTCGTGCAGGAGAAGATGGAGAAAGAACGGGAGAAAGTGCCCATTGGAGGTTGAGATGATCCAAGGAAATTTCAGAACTTCTGATTACGGGCGAGGGGGAATGCCATGGAAAAAGTAAGGATCTTAAAAAGATTTGAGCCCAAAAGGGAAAACCTGATTTCCCTGCTTCATGCACTCCAGAGGAGCAATGCGGAAAACTATTTGAAAGAGGAGGACTTGAAACTGGCTGCCAATTACCTCTCTCTTCCCTTTAGCTACGTTTTAAGCGTGGCCACCTTTTATTCCATGTTCAGCCTGAAGCCCAGGGGCAAGTACGTTATCCGCATTTGCGAATCCCCTCCCTGTCAACTGGTAGGGGCGGAGTCCATCGTGGATACCGTGAAGGAGTTTTTGGGAATCAACGTAGGAGAGACCACCGCTGATGGCCTTTTCACGTTAGAGCTCTCCTCTTGTCTGGGTGTTTGTGGCGTTGCTCCGGCGATGATGATCAACGAGGAGGTTTACGGAAACCTCACACCGGAGAAAGTTCGTTCTGTCCTGAACGATTTGCGGAGGGGAAAATGAGATTAGCGCGCAGTCATGTCCTGATATCGATTGATATCGAGAGCGTGGCCTCCGGGGCATGGGAAGTGCTTAGGAGGCTCAAGCAGGAGATCGATAACCAGGGCCTCTCCGAGGAGGTGAGGGTCCTGGAAACGGGGACCCTGGGAGTTTCTGGTCGAGGAGTGGTCCTCGTAGTTTATCCGGAAAGGGTTTATTACGGGAACGTGCGTCCCGAGGACTGTCCTCGCATCGTGGAAGAACACCTCCTGAAAGGGCGTCCTGTTCGGGAGCTGATGATTCCTGAGGAGCTGATACGCCCGGTGAGCAGGGATCTCTTGGGTCCTATGAGGGAACAAAAGAGAGTGGTTTTGGAGAATTCCGGAGTGATTGATCCGGAGAAAATTGAGGAATATATAGCTCGAAACGGCTATGCCGCTTTGGAAAAAGCCCTATCCTTAACCCCTGAAGAGGTGATCGCCGAGATCAAGAAGTCGGGGCTCAGGGGAAGAGGAGGAGCGGGTTTCCCTACAGGGATCAAATGGGAGAGCGCACGAAAGGCCTCCGGCCAGGAAAAGTTCATCATTTGCAATGCCGACGAGGGAGAGCCCGGGACCTTCAAAGACCGCTTGATCCTGGAGGGAGATCCCCACAAGCTGATTGAGGGAATCCTGATTGCAGGATACGCCGTAGGAGCAAAAAAGGGTTACCTCTACATCAGGGGAGAGTATGCCCTTTCTCTTCACAGGATGCGGAAAGCCATAGAGGATGCCCGGAAGTTGGGGCTCTTAGGGGAAAACATCCTCGGTTCCTCCTTCTCCTTTGACCTGGAGGTGAAAGAAGGGGCAGGGGCCTATGTATGCGGCGAAGAGACTGCTTTGATGGATTCCCTGGAGGGAAAAAGGGGCAACCCCCGCATTAAGCCTCCTTACCCCACAGTAGTGGGCCTTTTTGGCATGCCCACAGTGATCAACAACGTGGAGACCTTGGCCAACATCCCCCCCATTATTTATAAAGGTGCGGATTGGTTCCGTTCCCTGGGGACGGAAAGCTGCCCCGGAACCAAGGTTTTCACCATCTTGGGAGAGGTAAACTTCCCCGGCCTGGTAGAGGTGGAAATGGGGACCACCCTCTTTGAGATTATCTTTGGCTACGGAGGGGGGATTAAAGGAGGAAAAAAGTTCAAGGCAGCTTTAGTGGGAGGGGCGGCAGGGGTCTTTCTTCCAGAATCCCTGCTGGGTGTGCGCATGGACTTTGATAACCTCAAGCAATATAAAGCCGTTCTGGGGTCTGGAGCCATCCTGGTAGCCAGCGAAGAGGCCTCCCTTCCTAAAATGCTGCACTCCGTGCTCCAGTTCTTCCGTCATGAATCCTGCGGGCAGTGCTCTCCCTGCCGTGCGGGAACTAAAGAACTTTACCGCATTTCCACCCGGCTTCTGGAAGGAAGGGGAAAAGTGGAGGATTTGGATGCCATGATCAAGCTTTCAGAGTCCTTATGGTATTCCTCGCTTTGCCCTCTGGGGCAATCCCTGATCATGCCCGTTAAGTCTGTTCTGGAAAACTTCCGGGAAGAATTTCTTCCCCTTGTTCAATAATTCAGGAGGTAAACGATGGGAAAAGTAAGAGTGAAAATAGACGGAAAAGAGATCGAAGTGGAAGAGGGAAAGACGATACTGGAGGCAGCCAAGGCCTTGGGTATTGAAATTCCCACCCTTTGTTACCACGAGAAGCTGCTTCCTTACGGAGCCTGTCGCATGTGTTTAGTGGAAGCCGGACCGGGTGCTCCCAAACCGGCCTGTGCCACCTACGTCACCGATGGCATGGAGGTGAAGACCTCTACCCCGGAAGTGGAGGAAATCAGGAAAACAGTGCTCCAATTGCTTTTTGGGGAACGCAACCACTACTGCATGTACTGCGAGTCCTCAGGGGATTGTGAACTCCAAAAACTGGGCTACAAATACGGCCTGGATCACTTTGAGTTCCCTCCCTATGAGGAGAAATATCCTCTGGATATCTCCCACCCCTATATCCTCTTTGACCAAAACCGCTGTGTGCTCTGCCGCCGCTGTGCCAGGGCCTGTGCCGAACTGGGAGGGCATTTCGTGTTGGAAGTTAAGAACCGGGGTTACCAGAGCCTGATTGCCGCTGATTTGAATAGCCAGTTCGCTCAATCCTCTTGCGTTTCCTGCGGGCTTTGCGTCCAGGTTTGCCCCACGGGAGCTTTGGTGGATAAGAGAGCGGCCTACCTGGGAAGGAAAGAACAAGCTGAAGTGATTAAAACGGTCTGTGACCGTTGCCCTGTGGGTTGCGGCCTCGAGGTTTACAGGCGGGCAAACTTCATTTTAAAGGTTTACGGGGATTGGGATTCTCCAGTGAATCAGGGAGTGCTCTGTAAAAATGGAAGGTATCTTCCCCTCTATGAGGAACGCCCCCGGCTGAATTTTCCCAAACTCAAAGAAAGCGGAGCCTGGACCCGGGTTTCCCCGGATATGGCTTTCAAGGTGATCAGCGAGAAAAAGGGGTCCGCCTCGGTTTACCTGGAAGGGAGCCTGCCCTGGGAGTTGCTTAAGGCTTTTAAAGAGGCTTTCGAGGATCGGACCTTCGCTTTGAACCCGGTGAGCCCACCAATTCCTCCCAGCGCCGTTCTGAAAGATTTAGAAGAAGCCGATACCTATATAGTGGTGGGGGTGGACCTGAACGAGCGCTACGGGGTCGTGGGCTCCATGATCAAGCGCAGGGTTATCCCCCAGAACGCCAGGCTGATTGCTGTGGAAGCAGGCAGCCTTTCCGGAATCACGGACTTCTCTTACGAATATAAAGACCTGGACACCGCCCTGGGAGAGGCCAGAAAGGGAAACAGGATAGTGGTTGTCTATTCTGGACTTCCGGAGGGGATCAGCGAGAGGCTGAGGGTGGAGTCGAGCTTCAAGTTCCTCTTTTTGCCTTTTGAAGCCAATACCATGGCTCTTAAGGAGCTGGGCATCGAGCACAGAGCTCCTGTGGAAAAGGTGAAAATATTTGTGGGTGAAAACCTCTCCTTCACCCGTTCCCCCGGTGATTTCATCGTGGTCTTCACCCCTTATGAGACGGGTGAGCTCAGGGAAAAGGCTGACCTGCTCATTCCCATCCCCGGATACCTGGAGGATGAGGGGACCTTTGTCACCCTGGAAGGAAGAAGGGTTCACCGCCAGAAAGTGATCACTCCCGCTGAGGGCGTTTTAACAGTGGAGGAGGTCTCCTCCCGGCTGGAGAAAATTTAAGGGTTAAAGGAGGAAACCATGAAGAGAGTAACTTTAGCGAGCGACTGGCTGGAAAGCTGCTCGGGATGTCATATGTCCCTTCTGGATATGGATGAGAGGCTGGTGGAGCTTGTGCAGATGGGATTGGTGATCACCGCTACACCCATAACCGACCTCAAAGTCCCGGCTCCGGGAACCGATATTGGAGTGCTGGAGGGAGCGGTGTCCACCGATCACCATGAGGAAGTAGTTAGGCTCTTCCGCGAGCGCTGCAAAATCCTGGTCGCTTTAGGTGACTGCGCCGTCTTCGGCGGGATTCACACCATGAGGAACTATATTCCCATTGAGGAGCTTTTGAAAAGAGGATACGTGACTACCGAGAGCACCGTGGGAGGAAAGATTCCCCAGGGCCCCGGCATCGGCAAACACCTGAAAAAGTGCATGGCCTTAAACGAGGTGGTCAAGGTGGACTTCTACATTCCCGGTTGTCCACCCCCCGCCGACGCCATTTATCAGGTGCTAAAAGACATCCTGGAGGGAAAGACCCCTGAGCTCAAAGAAGAGCTCCTGAAATACGATTAGGAGGAACTATGGGAGAAAAGATAACCATAAATCCAGTCACCAGAATTGAAGGGCATGCCCGCGTTTCCATCTTCCTGGACGATCAGGGAAAGGTGGAAAAAACCTACTTCCACGTGGACCAGTACCGTGGGTATGAAAAATTCACAGAGGGCAGGCATTTCTCGGAAATGCCCATGATCACTGAGCGCATTTGCGGAATCTGTCCCATTTCCCACCATCTGGCTTCGGCTAAAGCCTGCGATGTGATCATAGGAGTGGAAATTCCTCGCCCCGCCAAGCTCCTCCGGGAGCTGGTGCACATGGGACAGATCATCCAGTCCCACTCCATGCATTTCTTCGAGCTGGCTGGTCCCGACCTCCTTTTGGGATGGGATGCGGACCCCGCCGTGCGCAACGTGGTGGGACTGATTCAGGCGAACCCGGATATAGCTTTAAAGGCCGTGAAGCTGCGCAAGTTCGGGCAGAGAATCATTGAGCTTACGGCAGGTAGAAGGATTCATCCCACCTTCGCCGTTCCCGGAGGAGTGAACTCCGCCCTGGATGAAGCTCGCAGGGATGAGATGCTCTCTTTCCTGGAGGAGGGAATCCCCTACATCCAGGAAGGAATCGAGATCGCCAAAAAATGGATTTCCCAGCACAAGGATGAGTGCGATCAATTTGCTTCCTTCCCCTCCGGGTATATGGGGCTTGTGAAAAAGGACGGTTCCTTAGAGCTCTATGACGGCATTGTGCGCTTCATGGATAAGGAGGGAAAGATCGTCAGGGAGTTCGAGGGCCGAGATTACCTGAAATACATCGGGGAGAAAGTTGAAGACTGGAGCTACCTCAAATTCCCCTTCTTCAAGGAGTTCGGTCCGGAAGAGGGATTCTACCGCGTAGGACCGCTGGGGCGCCTGAATGTGGCCGATTCCATCTCCACCCCCCTGGCCCAGAAGGAATTTTTGGAATTCAAGAGCTTAAGCGGAGGAAAGCCTCAGGAGAGCTCACTCTACTACCATTATGCCCGTTTAATCGAGACCCTCTACGCTGCGGAGCGGGCTATGGAAATTTTGAAAGACCCTGACGTCCTCTCCCTGGATGTCTTGCATTTTGGCACTCCCCAGAATGAGGAAGGAATCGGGGTGATTGAGGCACCCCGGGGGACGCTAATCCATCATTATTTCGTGGATACCGCTTCTGGGGCCATGAAGAAGTCCAATTTGATTGTAGCTACAGGTCACAACAACTGGGCTATGTGCAAAGCTGTGGACCTCGTGGCCAAAGGATTCGTGGACGGCAAAAACCTCAAGGAAGGGATGCTCAACCGCGTGGAAGGAGCCATCCGCTGTTACGATCCCTGTCTCTCCTGCTCCACTCATGCTGTGGGGAAGATGCCCCTGATCGTAGAAATCTACAACCAGGAGGGGAAACTGGAAAAAAGGATTCAGAGAGATTAAGCTCCTTTTAATCGCCTACGGCAATCCTTATCGTCAGGACGACGGGATCGGCCATTATCTCGTCCAGAAGGTAGAGGTTTCCGCTAAAAAGCTTTTCCTCCAGGAGCTTTCTTTAGACCTCCTGGAGGAATTAGCGCTCTGCGATTGTGCTGTATTCGTAGATGCGGCTTTGGAAGGGGAGGAAGTGCAGGTGAGGGAAATTTTCCCGGAAAATAAGCCCTCTTTCCTCTCCCACCACCTCCTTCCGGAGCAATTCCTGTTCTGGCTCGAGGAACTTTATCATCGCCGACCTCGAGCCTTTCTTCTTTCTTTAAGAGGGTACAATTTTGATTTTGGCCAGGGCCTCTCACCTGAAGCCCTGGCTTCTGCCGAAAAGGGAATTAAAATACTGGAAAACCTGATAAAAGAAGTGCAAGAAAGAGAGGAAGAGAATGAGCGACCCCAGAATTGATAAGCTGGCTCATTTGCTTGTGGATTATTCCGTGGAAGTAAAACCGGGGGAGGTTGTGGTGATTAACTCCACCCCTGAAGCCGCGGACCTAGTGCGCGCAGTTTTCAGGGAGGTTTTACTCCACGGAGGCCATCCCCTGTTGCGCCTGGGACTGGACGGACTGGACGAGATCTTCTTCCGTTATGCCTCGGAGGAACAGCTGGATTTTGTCCCGGAAATCAGGAGATTTGAGGTGGAGCACATGGATGCCCAGATCGGGATCGGAGCCCCGGCAAATTTGAGGGAGCTTGCCGGAATTGACCCCAAAAGGATTACAAGAAGGCGCAAGGTCCTGGAACCACTTATGAAGAGGTTCATGAAGTCCAGGGAAGAAGGGGGCATCAAATGGGTGGGCTTTGATTACCCCACGAATGCCCTGGCTCAGGAGGCCGGGATGTCGCTTTCCGATTATACCGATTTCGTTTTTAAAGCCTGCATGCCTGATTTGGAAGACCCCGTGAGTTACTGGAAGAAAGTACACGAGGAGCAGGAGCGTTTGGCCGAGTTCCTGGGTCAAGTGGAGGAACTGCACTTTGAGGGCCCCAATCTCGATTTAAAAATGAAGGTTAAAGGAAGAAAGTGGATCAACTGCGACGGCAAAATCAACATGCCGGACGGGGAGATCTTCACGGGACCAATTGAGGATTCCGCCCAGGGATTCATTTACTTCGAATACCCCAGCGAGTTTTTCGGGAAACCCGTGGAGGGAATTCGCTTGGAGTTCGAGCGCGGGGAAGTGGTAAAATTTTCGGCAGAAAAGGGAGAGGAGAGCCTTAAAGCTGCTTTGGAAATTGATCCCGGGGCCAGAAGGATCGGCGAAATCTCCTTCGGCACGAACTTCGGCATCCAGATCTGCACCAAAAATACCCTTTTCGACGAAAAGATCGGGGGCACCGTGCATCTCGCTTTGGGAAACTCCTATTCGGAATCTGGAGGAGTGAATGAGTCAGCCATCCACTGGGATATAGTGCGGGAGATGAAGAACGGCTCAAGGGTGAAAGCGGACGGAAAGGTGATCTACGAGAACGGAAAATTTTTAAATTTTTAAAATACTTTTTTTGTGGATTTAAACAGGTTATAATCTGGGGTAAGGTAAACCAATCACATCCTGCTCAGAAGTCAAATCAGAAAAATAAGGAGGTGTAAATTTATGCTGGGAAAGTTAAAGGTGGTCCTGAGCTGGTTGCTCGTTTTCTCCCTGATTTCCTTCGTCTATCTGCCCTCTTCCACATCAGGGTACAACGAGGAATGGACCTGTTCCGCCGATTTCGGCACCACCCCCAAAATCGACGGTCAGGTTGATCCCGCAAACGAGTGGGCGGATGCCAATCACATTTCCTTTGGTGCAGTTGACGGACCGCAAATTGAGGTTTACATGAAGGCCATCCCCGGGGATTATCCCGGCGGGGGAAGACTTTATCTGTATTACTCCGTTCCAGGTGTTTACCACCCGTTAAGCTTTGAATGGTGCTCCCAGCACAATCTGGGGCCTGCGCCCCAGACTGACGACCGACAAATCCTCATCAGGCAACAATATCCAGCGGGAGAAACACCCTTCATCTTCGCCACAGGAACAGGAACTGGCTGGCAAACGATCCCTGAACCCTCTGGATTCGCGGGAGCAATCAGCGGCGTAGGCACGGAACTCTGGCTTGTGGAGATGGCTATTCCCTATGACTTTTTAGGGATTAAAATCTGTGATCCCTCCCCTAAGGGCTGCCTCTTTGATGCTATAGCCCTGGATCGCGAGGGCAAACCCACCAATTACTATTACTGGCCCCCTGAAAGCGCCACAAAAGCTAACTGGATGGTTCCCAATACCTGGGGAAACATGGTGCCCTCGGACTGCTGGGGCGCCCCCCGCGGTCGACTGCTCATCTTCAAGAGCGAGAATTCCCCGCTCGATCATAACTACGATCCGGCAAACAAGTTTAACGAGATGATGGAGCTTGTGCTCACTGCCGACAAGGAACAGACCCAGGACGTGGCCCCCGAGGACGTTTATTTGAACGACCTGACCATCACCGCCACCGGCACCGGCAACGACCAGAGCGACATTGATAGAGTGCTTTTAATTGAGGATACCAATCAGGACGCTCTTTACGACGGCACAGAGCCCGTTCTGGCTTCCGGGACCTACCCCTCGGACAATGGTTCAATTACTTTCACATTGACCGCACCCGGGCTTTTGATCAAATTGGGAGAGCCGAAATACCTGCTCGTGGTCTACGTGATGAAGCCCTCCCCACCGGTGGGTGCCACCTATCAGTTCTTTGTTTCCGGTGTCAACGCTACCGGAGCGGTATCGGGTTCGCCGGTTCCCGTTTCAGGTTATCGGGAACAGCTCCGGGCTGCGGTGGCAGTTGCCTGGCGCTACCTTCTCTTTTCTGCAATTAAGACTGTGCCAGGACCTTCGGGCAAGCCCTCTTTGTCCATTCAAAAGAAGGCCACGGCAGACACCGTGATGGCCGGGGAAAACATCACCTTCTTTATCCTCATCAAAAACACAGGGGACAGTACCCTTTATTATGTTTCCGTAACGGACACCATTCCCGCCAGCACCACCTTTGTGGAGGCGCCTGCCACTCCCTGGGGTCCGGCCGGGACATTCTCTTCGGGCGTAGTAACTTGGTCTTTAGGAAACTTGGCTCCGGGAGATTGGAGGGTCTTAAAATTGATCGTGAAGGTTGATTCAAGTACCCCCGATGGGACTTTAATCCGGAACAGAGCTGTGGGGCACTCCACTCGACCCCCATTGACCGTGGAATCCGAGGACGAGGTGGTGGTGGTAGGGGGGAAAATTCACGAGGCCTACATCAAGGGTTATACCGGTGATCTGGGGAACATCTTCGGTCCTCAGAGGAACGTCACCCGGGCGGAGATTGCGGCCATCATCGCCCGGTTGCTCCACCTGGAAAGCACGGTGACCGGAGAACAATTTTATTCCGATGTCCCTTCCACTCACTGGAGCTTTAAATACGTGGAAGCTGTGACCAAAGCGGGAATAATGACCGGTTTTCCAGACGGGACCTTCCGCCCGGATGTCCCTGCAACCCGTGCCAATGTGGCAGTGGCCATGATCCGGGCCAGGGGGATTGACCCTGTGGTCTTTCTACCTTCTCCCCCATTCCCTGATATTTCCGGACACTGGGCCATAAAGGAGATCGAGACCGCCTACGTGCTCGGGATTGTGGAGGGACTCCCCGACGGTACTTTCCACCCCGATGATCCCATCATCCGCGCGGAAACCGTAACCCTGATTGACAGAGCCTTAGGAAGAGGACCTCTGCTTGAAGGACCGGTTGTGCAGCACTTCCCGGACTGCAATCCCACGGACTGGTTCTACGGCTGGGGAGAGGAATCCTTCGCTTCCCATAAAGGTGTGCGGTTGCCCTCAGGCAACGAGCAATTGATCGAGTATGTGGATACGGGGCCGGTCTGGTAGGGTGGAAGTTATTTTGGAGAAGCTAAGCCTTTAATTGGGCTGATTGAGGGGGAACGAAAGCTCCACCAGGGTTCCTTTACCCTCCTCGCTTTTTAGGGCGATCGTTCCCCCCATCAGTTCTACCAGGGACTTGGTAATATAAAGACCCAGACCACTACCTCCAGCTCTTCTTCCCCTCTCTCCCTGGGAGAAGCGCTGGAAGACAAAGTTTAATTCCTCTTTGGGGATGCCGCAGCCGGTATCCTGAAAGCTGATTTTGATCTGAGCTCCCGTGTTCTTGGCGCTGATTAAAATTAAACCATCAGGGGGAGTGTGCTTGATGGAATTGGAGATCAAATTGGAGAAGATCTCCTCCAGACGCACAGGATCGGCATAAAGGGGTGGAAGACCGGGAGGGCAGTTTACGGCAAGGCTCAGCCTGCGCGACTGGATCAAGGGTTGGAACATTGTGCGGATCCTTTCCAGATAAGGACAGAGATCGAGGGAGACTTTCTCCAATCTTATGGCTCCTGCTTCCAGACGGTTCAAATTGACCAGATTTTGCACCAGGTTTTTTAAGAGGATGAGGTTGTTCTCCATGCTATTGAGGTAACCAAGCTCTCTGGGGGTTTTGCTTGGCCTGCACTACCTCCCGGGATAGATCCAGCAAGCCCAGATAGCCGAGGGTTTTTCCCTGAGGGTTGAGGATGGCCTTAGAGACAAAAATCGCCCCGTTAGAAAGGAAAAGGGAGAAGCTTTCGGCGGATTCTCCCTTGACCTTTTTCCTCAGCTCTTCAATCTCAGGGATAGAAGCCCGATCCTGAGGCACCTGAAGCTCTTTCCCCACAAGGAGAAGGGGGAAGGAATTCTCGCTCTGAAACAAGGAAAAATCCTCCGGTTTAAGGGAACGAACGAAGAGGAGGGCACCGGCTGGAGCCCCTTTTCCCTCATTGGGAAGCACGGGTCCGGCGGAGAAAAGGGCTAAGGAGGAGCCCATGAGCTCAAATCCAGAGAAAAACTGGTGATCTTCCAGGGCTCTTTTTAAGGCCAGGTCCTGGATGTCTGAATTGAAAGAGGTCAGATCTCCGGCGGATGCGAACTTCTTTCCCGTCCGATCCCAGAGGACGACTAAGTCCATGCCGAAGTGCTCAGGAACCCAGGAGATGATATTTTCTTCAATCCAGCTCTCATTGCCCTCAAGAAGAGCTTGATAATGGTCACTCCAGATAGTGTAGTCTTGAAGGGTACTATCCAGAGAGGTTTTCTCTTGATTGAGAAGGGACTCCAGGCTGGCAAGGGAACTCCACAGATGTTGGATTTTATTGTCCAGGAGAAAACGGGCGTTCAAGTTGTAAAATAGAAGAGCCAGAGCGATGATGGGAATCACGCCAATCAGGAAAAAGCTTAGGGAAATCTTCTGCCCGAACCTCATGTTTTTAAAAAATTTTAAATTTTAATAAACAAAAATTTAGAATGGATTTCCCTCCCCGGGATGGTTGCTTGATATTATAGCAAAAAAGCGGGAAAAAAGAGGAGAAAATCTTATTTTTAATTCTGGTCCAAATGTTGACATGTTTTGAAAGAAATTTATAATAAAAGGGTCCTGAAGATGAACAGCAAACGCGGTGATCTCTGGGAATTTCAACTTAAAGCATTTGTCGAAGGAAGCAAAATTCTTTTCGAGGTTCCTGGGTAATGGTCTATCTCACTTTGGGTTTTCTCCTCTTTTTTGCTCTTCTGGCTATCCTCTTGAGGGACACTCTGCTTTCTGTTCTCTCCCTGGCTGCGGTCTCTGCTCTGCTCTCCATAGCGTTTTACCAGCTCCAGGCTCCAGTTGCCGGTGCTTTCGAACTTTCAGTGGGGGCAGGATTGATTACTGTTTTAGCCGTGCTTACGATCTCCTTTCTCCAGAAAAGGAAAGAAAGAAGGCAACCTGGATACGCTCTCTGGATGGCTTTTTCCTTGGCCTTGGTAGCCTTGCTTTTCTTTCTCTTCCAGGCACTCTGGCCACAGGCCCTGGCCAACATTATCCCTCAAACCAGCTGGGGAGAAGTAGGGGATGTCCTCTGGAGGGTAAGGATCTTTGATCTTGTTCCCCAGATTCTGGTGATCCTTTCCGCAGTTCTGGGAATTTTAGCCCTGTTAAGGAAGGAGGGGGAAAGGAAAGAGAAATGAACCTCTGGCCCTTTGTTTTTGTCCTCTTTGCCCTGGGAATTTTCTGTCTTCTCACCAGGCGCAACCTGATTAAAATTCTGATTGGATTGGAGCTTTTGAGCAAGGGTGCCACGCTTGCTCTGATTTGGAGCGGAATTTTGCGTAATTCTTTATCTTACACTCAGAGCCTGACAGTGATCGCCATTGCCATTGAAGTTATGGTGGTAGCTGTATTTCTGGCCTTAGTTTACGCCTTCCATGAAAAGTCCAGCTCCCTGGATACTGACGACATGAAGAGGTTGAAAGGGTGATGAATCTGCAGGCAATTCCTCTCTATCTTCTGCTCGTGCCCCTTGCCGGTGCCGCTATAGTCCCTCTTCTGAATTTCTTCGCTTCCCGGGCAGTTCCTCTTTTTTCAGTCCTCGTGGGACTGGTGACAGCGGTAATCGGCTTTTTTCTTCCTGGAGAAATTGGGGCTAAAACGTTCTCCATTGAATGGTTACCGGGGCTTTTAAAAACCGGTTTTCAGCTGGATACCCTCTCTGTAGTTCCTGCCCTTATTGCCACCTGGATAGGGTTTCTTACTTTAATCTATTCCCTGGGTTACATGAAGCATGAGGAGAACCTTTCCCGATATTATTCCCTGACCCTGCTCTTCATCGCTTCCATGATCGGGATGTCCCTGGCCGATAATTTTCTGACGCTCTTTTTCTTCTGGGAGGTGATGGGGGTTTGTTCTTATGCCCTGATTGGCTTTTTCTACAAGGACCCCAAAGCGGCTTCGGCCGGAGTTAAGGCTTTCCTCACGACCAGAATCGGGGATATCGGGCTTTTGGCTGCCATCCTTACAATTTATGCCTTCACGGGGACTTTCTCCATCAGCCAGGGACTGGCAGAAGGCAGCAAAATTGCCCTTCCCTTTTTGAACTTCATCGCTTTTGGCTTCATCCTGGGAGCAGTGGGAAAATCGGCTCAACTTCCGCTGCACGTCTGGCTACCGGACGCCATGGAAGCTCCCACCACGATCTCCGCTTTGATTCACGCCGCCACCATGGTGAACGCCGGAGTCTACCTTTTGGCTCGGGTTTATCCCCTTCTCTCCCTTGCTCCATCCTGGCTTGTGGTCATCCAGTGGATTGGCGCTCTGACAGCGCTTTTAGGTTCCCTGCTGGCCTCTTTCCACAACGATCTCAAACGGATCCTGGCTTATTCCACTATTTCTCAATTGGGATACATGGTTCTGGCTGTGGGAGTTGGGGGAGTTTTTGCTTCCCAGTTCCATCTCTTCTCTCACGCTATCTTTAAGGCCTTGCTCTTCCTGTGCGCCGGGGCGGTGATTCACGAGCTTAAAACCAGGGATATACGGGAAATGGGCGGGCTTTGGAAGTTCATGCCCGTGACCGGAACGACCTTCCTGATTGGTGCTCTGGCCTTGATGGGCCTTCCCGTGCTTAACGGCTTTTTCTCCAAGGACATGATTTTGGAAGAGGCCCTCTTAAGTGGTTCCTGGGCCCCTCTGGTCGTTGCCTCCCTGGCCGCCCTCCTTACCGCTTATTACTCCCTGCGCACCACGGCCGTTGTCTTCTGGGGAAAGAGGAGAACCAGCGCTCACGTCAAGGAGGCGCCCGCAGTAATGACCGGCCCACTTACTGTTCTTGCTCTGGGTTCCCTGGTCTCCTGGGCGCTTGTAGGCCCTTTAACTTCTTCTTGGATTAGAACAGGTCTGGGCGCTCCGCAAATTAATTGGCTGGAGCTCCTGAAAGAAACCTTTTCCTCCACGGCTTTCCTGATCACTGTCTGCGTGATCGTATTAGGATTTTTAATCTTTTACTACCGCCGAAGCTTGAGCTGGGTGAAGGAAAAAATCCCGGGATTCTTCAAAGCAGTTGCAGTGGGATTGGGATTTGACATTTTCTATGGATGGCTATCCCAGCAGATCTATTCCACTTCAGGCTTCCTGAACAGCTTTTTTGAGGAAAGGGTGATGGAGGGAATAAACAAGGCTACAGGAAAAGGCAGTGTGGCCTTGAGTACCTCGAGCAGGAAGATGCAAACCGGTGATTTACACTGGAACCTGCTTTACATAGTAATTGCCTTAATCGTTATTCTGGGGTTGATCCTATGGTAGAGTTATTAATTTTACAATTTCTTCCCCTTCTGGGAGCACTGATTGTCCTTTTACTGCCCAGGGAGAAAAAAGAACTGGCAGCCGTTCTTGCTCTCTTGACTTCCCTTGCAGAACTTGTGCTGGTTTTTTTCCTTCCAGAAAAGCTCACGGTTTATTTGGGTCTGGGATTAGGGGTAACCATGGTGCTGGCTTTCGATCAGCTGACCGCTATCGCCTTGATCACCCTTTCCGGGGCCAGCGTTTTTTCCATCCTTTACTCTTTGAGGAAGCCCCTGGGACACGAGAGAACTCCCTCCTTCTACTCCTTAATCCTTCTCGTTTTGTTCGGTACGGTGGGGGTTTCCTTAGCGCGGGATTTAATCCAGTTCTATGTTTTCTGGGAGACCATGCTGATTCCGGCCTGGGCACTGGTGGTGAACTGGAACGATGATCCCCAAAAAGTGCGCTATACGGGATTGAAGTTTTTCATCATTACCCACATTGGAGCTGTGCTCACCCTGATCTCCATCCTCTGGATATATTCCCTCCTGGGGACCACCAACATGTTCGTGCTTCAGGGCCTTCTCCCCGGTCTGCCCTTATCGACCCTGATTGCTATGGCGGCCCTCTTCTTCATGGCCTTTATCGTGAAATTAGCCATTTTTCCTTTTCATACCTGGCTTCCAGACGCTTACACCACCTCCAGCATGCCCGTGACGCTGGTGCTTGTGGGAATGATGACCGCGGTGGGAATTTACGGGTTTGCCAGGTTTATTCCTTTTTTCCCCAGGGAAGCTGTGAGCCAGCTCTCTTTGCCTTTTTTGATTGCCAGCCTGGTGAACATGTTCTACGGAGGAGCGATGGCTCTTCAGGAAAAGAACGTCAAGCGTTTGATCGCTTATTCCTCTATGAGCCAGATGGGATACGTGCTTTTCGGATTTGCCACCCTGGTTCCCCTGGGAATTTCCGGCTCGGTCTTCAACATTGTGAACCAGGCAGTAACCAAGCTCGTGCTTTTTACCTCCGTGGGATTAGTTGCGGAGAGCGCTTCTACCTGGCGCATAGATGAATTGGGGGGCTGGGCCAAGAGGCATCCCTTTGCGGCAGTCTGCGCCTCAGCCTCCATGCTCTCACTGCTTGGAGCCCCGCCAGTGCTGGGATTCTGGCCCGAGTTTCTCACTTTCTCCGGAGGTTTTTCTTTCGGCAATTATGTTATCGCTTCCCTGGCTTTGGTGGGTTCCGTGCTCACGGCTGCTTATGGTTTGCGTCTGGTGAGGTTCGTTTTCTTTGGACCTTTAAGAAAGGAAAACGAAGGGCCAGTGATCAGGCCGTCCTGGAACGCCTCTTTAGCTTTGGCGGCTGGTCTATTAATTTTGATTGTCTTCGGAATTTACCCTGCTCCAGCTTTCCAATTGGTCAGGGGAGCCCTTAATCTACTGGGTATTCCTATAGGAGGCTAAAGGTGAGCGCATCCTTCGTGGAATTTATAAAGGTGGGCGATTCCTTCCTGGAAACCACAATTTCTTTGCTTTTTTTAGGAGCTGTTTTGAGCTATTTAGGAGGGGCTCTCTTCCGGGAAAGAGAGAGGTTGATCTCCGGCGTGATTGCTTTTCTTGCGCTTTTAGGGAGCCTGATTTGTTTTTCCTTCCTCTTTAGCGGGTTAGGGGCAAGTCAGAGGATTTTGCTCTTTGGGGTCCTGCCCTGGCAGATCGACCTTCTGGGATGGATTGTGGGCGAGGTGGGGCTGCTTTTAGGCACCATAGTGGCCCTCTACTCCCTCATTTACATGGAAGAGGATACCGGCACAAGCAAGTATTTTCCCCTTCTCATTCTCATGGTCTTTTCCGTGATGGGGCTGGCTTTTGCCTACGACCTCTTTAACCTTTATCTCTTCTTCGAGTTGCTCTCCATAACCTCTTTCTCCTTGGTGGCTTTCCGAAAGGAAAAATGGGAACCGGTGGAAGCGGGCATCAAGTTCATGGTCATGTCCGTCACGGGATCAGCCCTGATCCTCCTGGGTATCGCTCTGGTTTACGCCCAATTTGGAAATTTAGACCTGAACTATCTTTTCACCGCTTCCGGAGGCAGCTCCATCTGGTTGCCGATAACGCTTTTCCTGATTGGCTTTGGGATCAAGGCAGCCATGTTTCCGCTCCATACCTGGCTTCCTGATGCTCACCCGGAAGCTCCTTCTGGAATTTCCGCTATGCTTTCGGGAATTATTATTCAGGCTGGACTATTTGCCATGCTCAGGATCATGCTTTCTTTGGGTGCCAGTTTAAACTGGGGCCAGATCCTTATCTGGTTTGCACTCTTGACCATGACTGCCGGAAACATCATGGCCCTGACCCAGAGGCAGCTCAAGCGGATGCTGGCTTATTCCTCCATTGCTCAAATGGGTTACATCCTTTTGGGGATTGGTATGGGAGCTACCTATGGTGTGGCCAGCGGGTTCACCGGAGGAGTATTTCACATTGTGACCCACGCTTTTATGAAAGGGCTGGCTTTCCTCTGCGCCGGCGCGCTGATCTTTCGTTTGAATTCTGGATTCCTGGAAGATATGAGGGGTGCTGGATGGAGGATGCCCGTAACGGCCTTCACTTTCTCCGTTGCTGCTTTATCCCTGGCCGGAGTTCCTCCCTTTTCTGGATTTATGAGCAAGCTCTTAATCTATCAAAGCGGTATCCAGAGCGGGACTGCCTTGGGATGGACGGGTTCCATTCTGGCCATTTTGAATTCCGTCCTCTCCCTGGGATATTATCTTCCGGCTATCGGAACCCTTTACAGCAAGGAAAGGGCTAAAGGGGTTTCCGCAATAAAGGAGGTTCCCTGGGCTATGAGCGCTGCTTTAGTGATTTTGTGTTTGATAACGATTTACCTGGGGATTCAGCCTGATCCCGTAAGAAGCTGGGTTGCTCAGGCTTTTGCCCTGCTCAAAGGAGGGTTTTAAATGTACCTGGTTCCTCCCTTAGCTTTTATCCTTTTTCTCCTGCTGGCGCTGATTTTAGGGTATGGGGGGAAAAGGATGGCGCCCAAGACGCCTCCTGATCCTGAAGCCACTACTTCCTATGCCGGAGGGGAGGATATTCCCGGAGAGAAGAAATTCATCGGATATCGGGTATTCTTTCCCATAGCGCTTTTTTTTACCGTGCTCCACGTCCTGGCCTTGCTTCTCGGTCTTTTGCCTCAGGGCTTAGCCTGGGTGGGGCTTGTCTATGCAGGAATAATTCTATTGGCGCTTCTGTCCTTAATATTGAGGTGATGAAATGTCCAAAATTGTTGATTGGTCAAGAAGAGCATCTCCCTGGATCATCCACTTCAATGCTGGTGGCTGCAACGGGTGCGATATTGAGGTTTTAGCTGCCCTTACCCCCCGCTTCGATGTGGAGCGCTTTGGTATCCTCCTCAAAGGGACTCCCAGGCACGCTGATGTTCTGGTCTGCACAGGTCCGGTGAACGAACAGATCAAAAGCAGATTAAAACGCATTTACGAGCAGATGCCCTATCCCAAGTTCGTGATAGCCGTGGGGGCCTGCGCTATCTCAGGAGGAGTCTTCCGGGGCTGTTATAACACTCTGGGAGGGATGGATGACGTGATCCCGGTCACAGCCTATGTCCCTGGCTGCCCACCCCGCCCTGATGCTATCATCCAGGGAGTTTACGCCCTGCTCCAGAAGCTCAAGAAAGGAGGATAAAAAGGTGGGCAAGTGGGTTGAGGTCAATTCCTCCGAAATCCGGAAATGGGTGGAGGAGTTCTTAAAGAGCGGAAAATTCCGCCTGCTTTCTACGATTAGCGGCTACGAAGCAGGGGAAAATTTCTACATCGTCTACCACTTTGTGGATACGGAGGGAGAAGTGAACGTGCGTACTTCCGTTTCAAAGGAAAACCCTGTTCTTCCCTCCATCACCCCGGTTTTACCTGGAGGTGTCCTCTACGAAAGGGAGATTCAGGACCTTCTGGGGGTAAAATTTGAGGGGATCATAGATGGCAGGAGATTGATTTTGCCTGAACAATGGCCTGATGGCGTCTATCCTTTGCGCAAGGATTTCAAACCAGGGGAGGTAAAGAACAATGAGTGAAAGGTTGACTTTGCCGATTGGCCCTCAACACCCGTTATTGAAGGAGCCCATCAATTTCAGCTTCACCCTTGATGGGGAGACCATTGTGGATGCGGACATCCGCATGGGCTACAACCACCGGGGAATTGAAAAGGCCGCTGAGGAAAGAACTTACATCCAGGATCTCTACATGATTGAGAGGGTCTGCGGCATTTGCTCCCATACGCACGCTACTAACTTCGTGCAGGCTGTGGAGAAGATCCTGAACGTGGAAGTACCGCCCAGGGCCAAATTCCTACGGGTAGTAGTGGGAGAATTGGAGAGGATTCACAGCCATCTCCTCTGGTTAGGTGTCGCCGGCCACGAAGTTGGATTTGATACCCTCTTCATGGTTTCCTGGAGGGATCGGGAAGTGGTTATGGATCTTTTGGAGATCATCACGGGAAACAGGGTAAACTATGGCATGAACACCTTTGGCGGTGTGCGCAAGGACATGTCCCCAGAGGAGATCGACGAGACCCTGAAGGGGATAAAGCTTTTAGAGGAGCGCACCCTTTATTACGAGAAGGTGGCTAAAGAGGAGAGCACCTTTATCGCCAGAGTATCGGGGGTAGGCTTCCTTCCCAGGGAAATTGCCATTTCTCACTGTGCTGTCGGTCCCACCGCCAGGGGTTCCGGTGTAGATTACGATGTGAGGAGGGATTTTCCTTACGCGGCCTACGATCAAATCCCCTTCAATGTGGTCACTTCCGATCGAGGGGATGTCTTGGGCAGGACCTTGGTGCGAGTGGGAGAGATTATCGAGGCGGTGAAAATTGTGCGCTATGCCTTAGAGCACCTTCCAGATGGTCCCATTGCTGTGCGCGTTCCTCGCAAGGTCCCTCAAGGAGAGACCACCTCCCGCTACGAAGCTCCTCGGGGAGAATGCATTCACTACGTGCGTTCCAACGGGAGTGAAAAACCCGACAGGGTAAAGATACGCGCCCCTACTTTAGCCAATTTAGTTTCTATCAGACATTGCCTTCTGAACCAGCAGGTGGCTGATATTCCCATCATTATTGCTGCCATAGATCCTTGTCTCTCCTGCACGGACCGCTTGATCCTTTTGAAGCAAGCGGGGGCCAAAGAGGGAGAGATATTAACCTGGGAAGAATTGAGGAGGAGGAGCATCGCCAAGAAACCACTATGAACGAACTACTTTTTATCCTGAAAATTTTAATATTTCCTGGTTTCCTGTTTCTGGTAATCTATGCCATTTTCGCAGAATGGTTAGACCGTAAGCTTTACGCCCGTATGCAGAACAGGGTTGGTCCTCCCTACTGGCAACCGCTGGCCGATTTGATCAAACTTTTTTCCAAGCAGGTGGTTGTCCCTCGCTCCGCTGGATATTATTTTTACATCCTTCTTCCCTATTTTGCCTTTGCCAGCGTGGTAACAGCTTTCCTCTTCATTCCAGTTTGGTCCTCCCGGGCTCTTTACTCTTACCAGGGAGACTTAGTGATTGTGGCCTATCTCTTGACTATCCCCACTTTGGTGCTTTCCCTTTCCGGATGGAATTCGGCTACCGCTTATAGCATTCTGGGAGGAATCCGCTGCTTGACCCAGCTCTTCGCCTACGAGGTCCCCTTTTTTCTGGCCCTCCTTACCCCTGCCTTGCTTCTGGGAACCTGGAATATCTCGGAGATCTCCCAGAATTTGCCTGCATTTTTGCTGGCTCATCCCTTCTATTTCATCCCCGTAATTTTGGCTTTCATTGTGGGGGTCATTGCCCTTCAGGGCAAATTAGAACGCAAACCCTTTGACATCCCTGATGCGGAGACGGAGTTGGTCGCTGGTCCCTTCACGGAATATTCGGGAAGGCTTCTGGCCATTTTCCGGCTTTCTTTAGACATGGAAATGGTGGTGGGGGCTTCCCTCCTTTCTGCCGTTTTCTTGGGGGGAGCAACCTCCCTTCTGGGCATTCCTGGCTTTATCGCTTATTTGATCAAGACCTTGATTCTGATTTTCATTCTGGCCTACATCAAGGCTGCGGTAGCCAGGATCAGGATTGATCAGATGATCGGCTTTGGGTGGAAAATCCTGGCTCCCTTAAGCCTTTTGGGGATGTTGCTCGTGGTCCTCTTTCAGAAAGGAGGCATCCTGTGACTCGTCCGGGCGCTATCTGGCGTGAAATTACCAAAAACTTGGGGCGTAAGCCGGCTACAGTTCTTTACCCCAAAGAGCGCTTGCCACTTCCTCCTAACTTCCGCGGCCGTCCTGTTTTTGACCCAGAAAAATGCGTGGGGTGCAAGATCTGCGAGAGGGACTGTCCCTCCGGGGTGATTACCATTGAGAAGGTGGCGGAGAAGACTTTTGCCTGCACTTTCGCCCTGGATCGCTGCATTTTCTGCGGGCAATGTGCCGATTCCTGTCCGCGCAAAGCCATTACCATGAGTCAAATTTTCGAGCTGGCTACCTTTGAACGGAAGAGCTTGATTGATCGAAAGGCAGGAAATCCCCCGGAATTAAAAACGGAAGTTCCTCCAGAGGAGAAAGAGGAAAAGAAGGACGAAGGAGAAGGAAGCCCAGCTTGAAGAAATTTTGAAGCGGAGCCCGCTCGTCATTTTAGGCGCTGGTTCTACTCTGCGAGGAGATGATGGGTGGGCCTACTATTTCTTAGAAAAGCTGAAGGGCGTGGTTTCCCCCCGGATTTTCCTCTTATGGGGGGAGACTACACCGGAAAACCTGCTGCGCTCCATAGAGAAAATAAAACCCCAAGAGGTTTTGATCCTGGATGCGGGAGAATTTCCTGCATCACCGGGGGAATTCCGGATTTTTTCTCCAGATGAGCTTCCTCCGGAACCCCTTCTCTCCCATCGCTTTCCCTTGAAGATTTTAGCCGAGGAGATTTCAAGGAGGGTCTCCGCAGAAGTTCATTTCCTGCTCTTAAAACCGGAGCAAATAGAGCTGGGAATGGGACTTTCCCCTAACGTTCAATCGGCGATAGAAAAGCTATTTCACCTCTTTTCTTCTCTCTTCTTGAGACCGAAGCCATCCTAAAACTTGACAAAGTTTTGACAAAATTGCTCCAATAAGAAAATATTAATTCATGCTATCTCAATTAGTGGAGGGCAGAGAGGGAAAGATGAGCGAAAAAGGCTACACCATTGAAGAGGCGGCCTCAAAGGTGGGGATTTCTCCCCGCATGTTGAGGTACTGGGAGGATTTGGGGCTCATTTTTCCTAAACGTACTCCAGGAAACCAGAGGAGGTTTTCCGAGGAAGAAATCCGCATTCTTTCCCTAATCAAGAGGTTGATTAAGGAATACGAGCTCTCTACAGCAGAGATCAGGGTGATTCAGAAATTGGGATGCAAGGAGCTGGCTTTGAGCAAGTTGAAAAGTGGAAAAATTCAGGAAGAGGACGACCCCGTTTGGCTGATGATCCTCTTGGAAAGCCTTTATGCCAAGCTCGTGGGCGATAGAACTCTGGAGCTCTTGGAGTGGACGGTAAAAAAAGGAGCAAAGAATGGAGAAAATAGAGAGCACATATAGCTTAAAAAGGGGAGGAAAGGTCACAATTCGTCTCTCCTCAGCCGATGTCTTCGTCAGGGGCACAGATGAGGATCAGGTGAGAGTGATAATGATTAAGCACAGGCCGGAATCCTCAATTCCCCTGATTGAGGCCTCGGAAAAAGAACTGATTATCAGAAGTGGGAGCAAAACCACAGAAGAAATCCACAAAGAAGCGGACAGGGGTTTGGGACAGTCGCTTTGGGAAACTATCTGGGACGCAGTCTCTTCCAGCTTGAAAGAGGTGGGCATCAGCTTGAGCCTGGAATTCGATCAAAGGATCAAAGACGAAGTTGACCTGGAAATTGATTTGCCCAGGGGCCTGATCCTTGATCTCTTTACTGTTTCCGGAGACCTGAGCGCTCAGGATTGGGAGGGCGAGCTGTATTTTCGTAGCGCTTCCGGAGATTGTCGGCTGAGGAATATTAAAGGTCAAGCAAAAACGCGCACCAGTTCAGGAGATGTCAGAGTAGAGAGCTTTGAGGGCCCCCTGAGCGTGAGTACTACCTCCGGGGATGTGGAGATAGAAGAGGTTAAAGGGGATTTAAAGTGCGAAACCCTTTCCGGTGATCTGGAATTGGGGAAAATCAAGGGTAACGGCAACTTCTCCCTGATTTCGGGTGATTTACATCTGGAGGAGATCGAAGGTCAGCTTCAAGCCTCAACCACTTCTGGTGACCTTCAGGTCAGGGCTTTAAACGCTGCTTCTTTGAAATTAAGCACGGTATCTGGAGATCTCTCCCTAACTTTAATCCCGGTATCCGGGGGAAAGTATGAGCTTCACACCACTTCAGGGGATATCAGCTTAAGGGTTCCGGAAAGTGCCCGGTTGGAGATCAAAGTAGCCACTATTTCCGGAAGTTTCTTCTCCAATTTGCCTTTGACTTCAGAACAGGTTTCTGAGGAAACCCTGAACAAGGTAAAAGGAGCGGGCCCAATCTGGTTGGAGAAGGACTGGATCAGGATCGGACACAAATTCACAGCTGTTTTAAATGCCAGGGATGCTGTTTTGGAAATTAAGACAGTTTCCGGTGATATCAATTTGAGGTCCCTTTCCTGAAACTGTAAAGCAGTTTTTGTTATAAACTATTGTCGTGTATCGTCCTCATTTTGAAATTACACCCCGACTGTTAAACCTGGTTGCGGAAATCTCCAGCGTCCGGGAGCTGATCAATTCTGCCTACATTCTGCCTCAATGGGATTTCAGGCTCAGGAGGCAGGCTATGCTCCAGATGGCACACCATTCTACGGCTATCGAAGGAAACCCTCTTTCCAGCGAGCAAGTGTCTCACCTTTTTCGAGGTGAGGACGTAGCGGCCAGGGAAAGAGATAAACAGGAAATCCTGAATTATCTTGGAGCCCTTAGGTTAGTGGATGAGCTGGGAAGCAAAGGGCTTTCTTCCATCGAGAGAGAAACCGTTATGGAACTTCACTCTCTCCTGATGAAAGGGCTTCTTCCTCCAGAGGAGTTGGGGACCATTCGCAGGAAACAGGTTGCCGTTTTGGACCATTTAGGAAGGATTGTCTTTCAGGCTCCTCCACATGATGAAGTCCCCGGGCTTCTGGAGAGCCTTCTGGAGTGGATCAATGGACCATCCCTTGATTTTCACCCCGTAATCGTCTCCGGGATTTCTCACTATGAGCTGGTGCGCATTCACCCCTTTACTGATGGCAATGGAAGGACGGCCAGGCTTTTAGCAACCCTGATCCTCTATCTGCGCGGTTTCGATACCAAGCGCTTCTTTGCCTTAGACGAGTATTATAACCTGGACCTTCAAGGCTATTATTCGGCCCTGGCCTCCGCTGACCGTACCGGGGAACTCACGGGATGGTTGGAATATTTTGCCGAAGGGGTAGCTGTTTCCCTGAAAAAGGTGAAGGAAGCTATAAACGAGCTCTCTCTGGAATCCAGGCTCAAGGAGAAAAAGGGCCAGGTTTACTTAGATGAAAGGCAAAGGGAAATCATCAGGGTTTTAAAGCGCGAGGGGCGCCTGCGCATCTCCGATATCCAGAGGATGTTTCAGGTTTCCCGAGAAATGGCCAACAGGATTTTGGACCCTCTTCTGGAAAATGGCCTGATCGTGCGTCGGGGGCTGGGCAGAGCTACCTATTACGAGCTTGCTTGAGCTTTGAGGAATATCAGGAAGCCGTTTCCTGTCTAATTTAAAAACAAAAGCCGAGGAGGTAAAAATGTATAAAAGACCAATTAGCGAAGGAGTGAGTTTCCTTCCCTCCATTGATTGGGATAGGAGACTTTTCGATTCCTTGATTCCCCTTCCGGATGGAACAAGCTACAACGCTTTCCTTATAGAGGGCTCAGAGAGAACTGCTCTCCTGGATACCTCTGATTTCAGGATGAGGGAGGAGTTCCTTGCTGCTTTAAAAGGAGTCCAAAGGATTGATTACCTTGTGGCTCATCATGGGGAGCAAGACCATTCCGGCTTGATTCCAGAAGTGATGGAGCTCTATCCGGAAAGCAAACTTTTAGTTTCTACCAAGGGCAAGGAAATCCTTATGATTCATCACAGGATTCCTGAGGACCGGATTCAGGTAGTAAGCGACGGTGAGACCCTGAGCCTGGGCGGTAAAACGCTTCAATTCATTTACACTCCCTGGGTACATTGGCCGGAGACCATGGTCACTTATTTGAAGGAGGATAAGATTCTCTTTACCTGCGACTTTTTTGGTTCACACCTGGCGACTTCCGACGTTTTTGCTAAGGGCGATGAGCATTCTCTGGATGGCGCCAAGCGCTACTTCGCAGAGATTATGATGCCTTTCCGCGCCACAATCCTCAAAAATATTGAGAAACTCTCATCCCTTTCAATTTCCATCATTGCTCCCAGTCATGGACCATTGTGGGATAAGCCCGAGGTGATCATGGACAAGTACAGAGAATGGTCCAGCGAGATGCCAAAAAACATTGCCCTGTTGCCCTTCGTCTCCATGCACGACTCCACAAGGCTCATGGTGAATCATTTCACTGACGCTTTAATGCAAAGGGGAATCCAGGTGGAGAGGTTCGAGTTGCCTCAAACCGACTTAGGGAAAATCGCCATGGCTTTGGTGGACGCCTGCACCCTGGTTTTGGGCACACCCACGGTTCTGGCTGGCGCTCATCCCTATGCTGCTTTTGCGGCCTTCCTGGCCAACGCTCTTCGTCCCAAGCTGCGCTATGTTTCCCTTATTGGTTCCTTCGGTTGGGGAGGGAAAACCGTGGAGCAGGTTTCCGGCTTGCTTTCCAATTTAAAAGCGGAAATTCTGCCCCCGGTTCTGGCCAAAGGCCTGCCTAAAGATGAGGATTTTCAAGCACTGGAGCATTTGGCTGACCAGATCAAGGAAAAACATCAGCAGGAGGGCTTGCTTTAAATTCAAGCGGATAAAAGGCATCTCCTAATTAAATAAGGCCCATGCAGAGGTTCTGGAAGTATATTTTCAAAAACTGGAAAAAATATCTCTGGGTTATTCTGGCTTTAATCGCTGTGGATGGCCTGCAGCTTTTGCTTCCTTTGGTTTTTGGGTTCTTCATTGACGCTGTGGGAAGACGTGCCCCAGAAACCTATTTCTACGGCCTCTATTTTCTGGGCCTGGCCATTTTAATCACCGTCCTGCGCTACGCCTACCGGTGGCAGATGGGGAAGCTGGCTCTGATCTTCGATCGCAACCTGAGAGGGGATTTTTTTGGGGAAATTTTGAAACTCCCTCTGGATTTCCTTCAGCGGGAAGACATCGGCGATATCATGGCCAGAGCCACTAACGATATGCAGGCGGTGCGACAGTTCCTGATCATGGGTCTGATTGGATTTACTGATGTGGTTGTTCTAGGCATATCCACAGTAATTTTAATGGTATCCCTGAATTGGAAGCTTTTTTTGACTACGGTTGGTCCCATCTCGGTAATCGCTATCCTGGCCCTCTTTTTCAGCCGCTACGTCTTCGGCCTTTTCAAAGTGGTTCAAGATGTTTTTGGAAAGCTTACGGAGAAGGCCCAGGAGTTTATCTCTGGAATTCGCGTGCTCAGGGCCTTTGCTAAAGAATCCCGGGTACTGGAGATCTTTCAACAGGTCAACCAGGAATATTATCGGACCAACATGCGCCTGGTAAAGCTGGAAGGGATATTCGAACCTTCCATGGGCTTTCTGGTGACTATTTCCGTAGTTTTGGCCTTTTACTTCGGAAGCAATTTTGTTTTGAAAGGGGAGCTCTCCCTGGGTTTGCTCGTGGCCTTCGTCAACTACATTAATACCCTTTCCTGGCCTATGATGGCCCTGGGCTTTACCACTACCACTTTCCAGCGCTCGCGTGCCTCTTTAAAGAGAATTGAGGAAATCATCTATGCGGAAAAGGAAAAAAATTACGAGGAACCGCTTTGCGATCCGGGAAGGGAATTCCAGAGCCTGGAAGTCCGGAACCTTTCTTTTTCCCTGGAAGATCGGGCCCTTCTGGATAGGGTTTCCTTCCGCCTGGAAAGGGGCCAGATTTTGGGAATTGTGGGGCCGGTGGGAGCAGGGAAAAGCACCCTTTTTCGCTTGATTTTGAGGCTGACGGAGCCCGAAAAGGGCAGCGTTTTCCTCAACGGAATGGATATAAGGAATATCCCCCTTTCCGAACTGCGCCATTTTTTTGCTCTTGTTCCTCAGGACAACTACCTTTTCTCGGCAACGCTGCTCGAGAACATTCGCTATTCTCGCCCTCAAGCGACCCTGAAAGAGGTAGAGGAAGCAATCTGGCTTTCCTGTCTGGATGAGGACCTTGAACAATTCCCCGAAGGGCTAAACACCATGGTGGGAGAAAGGGGGGTGACCCTTTCTGGGGGGCAGAAGCAGAGAGTGGCCATAGCTCGAGCGCTGATTTCCCGGAGGCCGGTGCTTCTTTTGGATGACGCTTTATCCTCCGTGGATACCGTGACTGAGGAGAAGCTGGTGAATAATCTCCGAGAGCACTCCAAGGAAAAGGGAAAGAGTGTAATCGCCATCTCTCATAGAGTCTCCACCCTGCTTTGGGCCGATATGGTGCTTGTGCTTTGGGAGGGGAAGGTGAAGGAACTGGGCTCCCCTCAAGAACTTTTGGAGAAGGATGGCTATTTTGCTCACCTTTACCACGCCCAGATGCTCGAAGGGAGAACTTATGGAACAGGAATTAGAGCGTAAAAGAAAGGACTCCCAGCTACTTTACTTCTTTTGGAAGTATTTGAAGCGTTACCCCTTTCTCCTTGCTATTACCTTGCTTACCATCCTTTTGGCTTCCTTGTCCAATATCGCTCTGCCTTACCTCTTTAAGTTGGGAATAGACCAGTACATCGTCCCGGGAAATTTCCAGGGAGTGCCCCTCGTTACGGCGCTGATTCTGGGCTTTGCCTTTCTCTCCTTCCTTTTAGGATGGAGCAGGGCCTTGATTTCCAATTCCCTGGGCCAGAAATTAATGTGGGGGATGCGCTCTGATCTTATGGAACATCTGCTTTCCCTTTCCATTCGCTTTTACAACCAAAATCCTGTGGGGAAAATAATTACCAGGCTGACCAACGATATTCAGAACCTGAATGAGCTTCTCACTGCTGGTATCTCCGCTCTGGTTGCCGATTTCGCCATGCTTCTGGGAATATTGGTGATGATGCTTATCATGGATTGGAGGTTAACTCTGATTACCATGTTCGTTGCTCTTCCCGTAGCTTTCATGCTTCAGCGTGTGGGGATCAAAATGAGGATTATTTTCCGTAAGGTGAGAAAGATTGTTGCCGAAATGAACATTTATCTTCAGGAGAACCTTTCCGGATTTCAGATTATAAAGGCTTTCAATCGGGAAGGGAGAAATATGGAGGAATTCAAGGAGATCAATCAGCGTTTCCTGGAGGAGAACCTCAAGGCTTACCGCCTGAGAACTCTCTTTTATCCTTCCATTAACTTTCTCAAGCAATTCAGCCGTGCCGTGGTGCTGCTTTACGGTGGATGGGCTACTTATCAGGGATATACTACCATGGGAGTTCTGGTAGCGTTTTTTATCTACCTGGACATGTTTTTCGAACCAATTGCCGATTTCTCAGACAAGTACTCCATTTTTCAGACTGCTTTTGCCTCTTTGGAAAAAATCATGGATTTCTTCGAGGAGGATGACCGAGAATACAGGGAAGGAGAAATCAAGGTTCCAATTAAGGGAGAAGTCGAGTTTCGCCAAGTGAACTTTTCCTATAATGGAACCCCTGTCTTGAAAAACGTTTCCTTCCACGTTTTGCCCGGAGAATCCTTGGCCATCGTGGGGCCTACTGGAGCAGGAAAGACCACCATTTTTAACCTGCTTCTGGGATTCTGGTGGGATTATCAGGGGGAGATCCTGGTCGATGGAGTGGAACTTCGTTCTCTTGATCTCAGGAGCCTGCGAGAAAAAATGGCTCTTGTGCTTCAGGATGTAACCCTTTTCCGGGACACAATTCTGAATAATATCACCCTTTGGGAAGACGAGAAAGAAAGAGCTCGAGAAGCCTCGCTTTACGTTAACGCTGGTTTTGTGGAACAACTACCAGAAAAATATGAAACCATGCTCGCTCCAGGCGGAGCAAACCTCTCTTGTGGCCAGAGGCAGCTTCTGTCTTTTGCCAGGGCTATTTACCGTCGTCCGGCAATCTTGCTTCTGGATGAGGCTACCTCCAATATTGATTCCGATACCGAGAGCCTGATTCAAGAAGCTGTAGCTAAAATCATGGAAGGCAGAACTTCCATAGTCATCGCCCATCGCCTCTCCACGATTAGAAATGCCACCAAAATTCTGGTATTGGACGGGGGTCAAGTGGTGGAAGAGGGAAATCACGAGTCCTTGATGGAGAAGAAAGGCCTTTATTATCTTCTCTATACCGCTCAAGCCACTCCGGGTCCAGGCCTTACCAACAAACATTTAACTCCCGATTGACCTCCTTCACTTTAGGCCCCTTTAGATATTGAGGACAGTTGGGAAAAAATCACAGAAAACCTGATATGATGTAAATCCTTGACCAAAAGGCTGGCTTTTTGTATAAAAAGGTGATATGAAAAGAATAATCTTCGCCCTATTTTTTCTGGCCATTTTTCTCTCCGCCTGCACTTCGGCCTCAGGATACAAAATTTATAATCAAGGGCACTGGGAGAACCTGGAACGAGAGGCAATTGATAAGTTAGTGAGCTCTGAACCTCAAGGGTTCTCTACCCTTGGTAAAAATTGGGCTTATGATCCCTTGAACTCTGCCTTGTATTTCACCTCCGATCTTTTGCAACTTAAGCCCGAGGAAAAAGTTGACCTTTTGGCCTCAGGAAAAGGGGTCACGGTTTTAGGAAAAGATCATGAGTTGCTCGCTTACTATGAGGGGGAGGATACGGACCAGAATTCCAAAACCACATACGTTAAGCTCATAGTCCAGAATAAAGGAGTCTGGGTGATCGAGCTGAGCCGGCTCTGGGAAAAAGGGCCCTGGCTCGTAACCGGGCTGAGTAAAAGCAAGTAAGAATCGTCAACATATCGTCAATTTAGCGTCAATGAGGTGGAAAGGAAGATTTCATGAAGGAATTTACGGAATTTTTAGAATTATTGGGGGAGGGACTTGAGGAAAGTAAAGCTTTATCCCAATTAGCTTCCTTCATCGTTAAGAAACTTCCCACTACCTTCTGCCGCATTCTTCTCAAGGAAGACGACAGCCTTAAAGTGAGGGCGGCCGAACCAATCAGAGAGACAAACTGGAATCCCGCCTTAGATCAGGTATATTCTGAAGAGCCCCGGATTTTCTGGTCTGTTTTAAAGGAAGGGAAGCCCCTGATTCTCATTAAAGGTGAGTCGGATCCGGATGTCTTCCAGAGCCTGGTGGCAGATTTTGGAGTGGAACTGGGAGCCATAGCCATTTTCCCCTTAATTTCTCAGGATAAGGCCTACGGGATTTTGCTTCTAGGCGAACAACGCTCCCCCCCTCGTGTTCCCTACGGCCCGGATTCGTATCACTATGCGCTTTTAGCCCAGGCCTTGATCTCGGAGCTGGAAAGGAGAAAAGCGGAGAGAGAACTGCGCCAGGTGGGAGAACTTTTAGACTACCAAATGGCCAAAGCAGAGATCATTTTATTAAAGCTGGATCCTTCTTTAAATCTCATCTATTTCTCTCCTGGAGCTTCCGCTCAGGGTATTGATTGGGAGCGCCACTTAAACAGCCAGGGATGGCTCGAACTCCTGCCCCAGGATTTTCGTGAAAGCCTGAAGCTAAAATTAGAAAGCTGGATTAGCTCTCCCACACAGGATATGGAGGTCGAGTTCCCCCTGCAGATGGGTAAAACCGCAAAATGGGTCAGAGCTTTTTTCTGGAGACAGCCCTCTCGCCCTGAAAGTGAGATCGCAGTCATTCTAATGGACATCACTGAGATTGTGCGACAAAGGCAGGCTCTGGAATCCTCTTACCAGTTCCTTTCAGCCATAATCGACCAGTCTCCGGAAGGGATCCTGGTGTTTGATCGATTGGGCACGGCTATTCGCTTAAACCAGGCTCTCATGCAGCTTTTTGCTCTGGAAAAGGACACGGTTCTTTTGGGGAAATACAACATTTTCCGGGACGAGGTGCTGAGTGCCAGGGGTTTGACTAAGGAAGTGATGAAAGTCTTCGATGAAGGTCTCCCCTTTCAGACAGAAGTGGAGTACGATTTCTCCTTACTGCGTCATGTGCTCCTTCCAGGCAGACCCAAAAAATGGTTTAGAATCACAATTTTTCCTGTTCAGAGCCCAGGAGCAAAGCCAGAGTTTGCCATTGGCCTCTATGCTGATATTTCCCAGGAGAAGAAAATTGCTCAGGAAAGAGAGGAAAGGGCCGCCCAGCTTTCCCTTTTGTTCGATGTTTCCCGAGATATTGGACGTATGCTGGATCTTCAAGGAGCGGATCAGCTTCTTCGCGACCTTCTGGAAAGGCTGGTCTCCTACTTCCACGCCGAAGGAGGAGCCCTTATTTTTTATGGAGAGAAAGGGGAGAAGCTTTCCTTTAAAACTGTTCTTCCCTCAAACTGGGAGAAAATGTCCGCCTCAAAAAAAGAGTACTTGCTTTTTCAGCCCATTCACGAAGTCCAGTCCAGCGTACTCCTTGAGGGGGAAGGACAGTTCTTTTCCAGATGGGCTAAAGAGGGGATTAAAATTGGATCTTATTTAGGTCTTCCTCTGATCCAGGCCGGGGACTTAATAGGGATGCTGTGCTTGCTCTCCTCAGAAAGGGGTGCGTTTAAGGAGGAGGACAGAGCTTTTCTGAGCACAGTTTCTCAATACCTGAGCATGGGTTTAGCTCGTCTCCGTCTGGAAGAGCTCTTGAGGCAACGCTTGCGAGATCTGGAGTTTATTCACCGTTCCTCTCTGGATCTGGTCTCTGGGCTGGACATTAATTTGGCATTGGAGCAAGCTGTAAGCACACTGCGTCAACTTCTGGACGCTCAGGGGGTGATCATCTATGGAGTGAATGAGGGAGAAATGGCCCCCCTTTACTGGCGCTATCGTCCAGAATATCTAAGCTTTCCTGAAGAAGAGCTTCCCAAGAGGCTCCCCAAAAAAGTAGGGCAGGGGTTAGCTGGTTTGGTGGCCCAAACGGGAGAGCCTCTGCTATTGAATGATGCGGACCGTGATCCTCGGGGGCATCACATCCAGGGCACTCCCGTGATCGATGAATCCTTCATGGCAGTTCCTTTGAAAATTAAAAACCGGCTAATAGGAGTGATCTCGGTAGTAAAAATGGGCTTAAACCAGTTCGGAGAAAAGGACCTGGAAATGCTTTCTACCTTCGCATCCAGCGTGGCCATTGCCCTGGAAAATAACAGGCTTTACCTGGAAGTAGAGAAAAGAAGGAAATTGATGGAGAGCCTAAACAATGCCTTACGGAGCATTTCTCAGAAAATCGAAATCGAGGAGTTACTTAAGGAACTCTTAAGATACGCGGTTCAGGTTGTCCCTGGGGCTCAAACCGGGTCAATTCTGGTTAAAGAAAACGAGCATTTCCTTTACAAGGAAGCCGTGGGATATGACTTTCAGAAGCTCAAGGAGATCAAATTGCCTCAGAACGTGGTTTCTCGCAAGCTATCGCCACGAGGTGCGGTCCTTACTTTGCGAGAGGAAATCCTAAACCAGGACCTCCCTGAGGCCGTGAAGAAACAGTTAGAGGAGGCCGGGGGGCAAAATACTATCAAGGTAATCCTTTCTGCTCCAATTTACGCTCACGAGCAACTTTTTGCCTATTTCAATTTGGAAAACCATGAAAGGGAGGATGCTTTCGGACCCGATTCCCAGGAAGCCTTGTGGCTTTTTGCCCAGCAAGCCTCAATTGCTGTGGAAAACGCCCTTCTCTTTAAAGAAAAGGAAGAAATGGTGAAACAACTGGAACGGGATGTTGTCGCTATTAGAGAATTAGCCCAAGCCAAGGAGGATTTTCTCTACACTGTTTCCCATGAGTTTAAGACTCCCCTGATGGTTTCCATGTCAGCTTTAGAGTTTATGCGCTCCGGGAAACAAACAAGAGAAAAAATGGCAGAGTACGCCTTTATTCTGGAGCGAAACCTGAAAAGGTTAGGAACCCTGGTGGATAATCTCCTTATCGCCTCCAAGAAAGAATCCCTCACCTCGCTGGAGCTACGCAAAGAGGATTTAAAAAGGATGGTGGAAGAAGAGGTCAGCTTCATAGAACCTCCCTGCCGGGAAAAAGGAATTAAGATGGAAGTGAATCTTCCCCAGGACCCTGTCTTTGTCAACGCAGACCAATTTCTCATGCGCCTGGCTTTAACCAATATCCTATCCAACGCAGTAAAGTACTCACTGGGATCAGGGACGCTCAGGGTGCAGCTGAGCAAAGAGGAGGGTAGGGCCATATTGAGGGTCCAGGATGAGGGAATGGGTATCCCCGCCGAGGACCTTCCTCATATTTTTGAAAAGTTCTATCGCTCCAAGCAGGGCCCCAGGGCTGCCATTTCCGGAACCGGACTGGGGCTGCACATTACCAAGCTGATAGTTGATGCCCACAAGGGGGAGATCAGTGTGAGCAGTCAAACGGGCAGAGGGACTACAGTATCCCTCGTTCTTCCTATTTCCTCCTAAAGTTTTACTTTTTATATGATATAATTTAAAAAATGGTCAGGTTACGCATCAGGGCCGAAGGTGTGGTCCAGGGAGTGGGCTTTCGTCCTTTTGTCCACAATTTGGCCTTGAAATATAATTTAAAAGGGTGGGTGCTGAACTCGCCCTCTGGCGTCTTAATTGAGGTGGAAGGAGAAGAGGCCCCTCTTTTTTTGAGGGAACTCCAGTCTAATCCTCCCCCGCTTGCTGTGCTGGAAAGTTTAAAAGTAGAAGAGTTAGAGCCAGCGGGTTATTCTGAATTTCAAATCCGTTCCTCTCAAACTGAAGAGGAGCCCATTACCCTGATACCCCCGGATGTGGCGACATGTGAGGACTGCTTACGGGAAATGAAGGACCCCTCAGACCGCAGGTATCGCTATCCCTTCATAAACTGCACCAATTGTGGGCCTCGATTCACGATTATTGAGTCCTTACCTTATGATCGATCTCGGACCACCATGAAAGAATTTGTCATGTGTCCGGACTGCGAGCGAGAATATCACGATATTCAGGATCGCCGCTATCATGCTCAGCCAGTAGCCTGTCCTCGATGCGGTCCCAGGCTCTCCTTGAAGGAAAAAGAGAGGATCCTTTGGGAAGAGGAGGCCTTAAATCGAGCAAAGGACCTTCTAAAGCAGGGCAAAATAATTGCAATTAAGGGGCTTGGAGGTTTCCATCTGGCTTGCGATGCTACTCAGGAACAGGCTGTAGTGGAATTAAGGAAAAGAAAAGGCAGGCCTAGTAAAGCCTTAGCCATCATGGTTCCTTCAATGGAAATGGCTCAAAATTTAGCTCGGGTTTCTGAGGAAGCTCAGAGAGAGTTGACCTCCTGGAGAAGGCCCATCGTGATTCTTCCCAAAAGGGAGGATGCTCCATTGGCTCCCTCTCTTTCCCCTGACAATAATCGGATCGGAATCATGCTTCCCTATACTCCTCTGCACCACTTGCTTCTTGAGGATTTTCAAGCACTGGTTATGACCTCGGCCAACGAGAGCGGCGAACCATTGGTAGCCTCAAACAATGAGGCCCTGGAGAAACTTTCTCATGTAGCTGACGCTTTCCTCTGGCATGATAGGGAAATAGCGCAGCGGCTGGATGATTCAGTGGTAGCCTCTTATCCTGGAGGGATCCAAATGATAAGAAGGGCCAGAGGATATGCGCCATCGCCCTTTAAGCTCTGGGCGGATTTTCCCTCGGTTTTAGCCACCGGAGCAGAAATGAAAAGCACTTTTTCCCTCACCAAGAGAAACAATCTTTTTCTCTCCCACCACATTGGGGATCTGGAAAACTGGGAAAGCTTTGATCATTTCCTCCAATCCCTCTCCCATCTCAAAAAGCTTTACCAGATAGACCCGGAAATTGTAGCCTATGACCTGCACCCTCAGTATCTGGCGACTCAGTACGCCCTTTCCCTCAAAGTTTCGGAAAAATTTCCCGTGCAACATCACCATGCTCATATCGCATCCGTGCTGTTCGAGAACCAAATTTTCCATCCCGTGATCGGAATTGCCTGCGATGGCACAGGATACGGAGATGATGGCGCTATCTGGGGAATGGAATTCTTCATTGCTGACCTGCGATCCTACCAAAGGTTTGGCCATCTCGATTACCTTCCCCTTTTAGGAGGGGAGAAGGCCATCATATTTCCCTGGAGAATGGCGGTAAGCCATCTTCTGAATGCCGAGGGAGGTTCCCTGACCCTCCCTTTGAAAGTTTTCCCCCAAATTAGGAGAGATAAATTGGAAATTCTGGAAGCTCAGTGGCGCAAAGGCTTTGGTTCCCCTCCCACTTCCTCCGCTGGTCGCCTCTTTGATGCCGTTTCCGCCATTTTAGGATTTAAAACGGAGATTTCCTATGAGGGACAAGCCGCTATAATTTTAGAAAAAGAAGCAGAAAAGGGGAGCAAAATCGTTCCTTTGAATTTCCCCAACAAGGAACAGGACCGTTTTTTGCTGGATCCAACACCCCTGATCAGGGAACTGGCTTATCGCCGGCTTAAAGGAGAAGATCCTCGGGATTTGGCCCTTTCCTTCCACGAGGCTTTTGCTCAAGGTATACTGGAGGGGTGCAGATGGGGTAGAGAAAGATACGGTATTAATCAAGTAGCTCTTTCGGGAGGGGTTTTTCAGAATGTCTTGCTTCTTACCCGCCTTTTAGAGATGCTTGACAAGGACGGTTTCAAGGTGCTATTGCCTCGGAAATTGCCCGTGAACGACGGGGCTATTTCCGTAGGGCAAGTAGCTGTAGCCTGTGCTAAATTGGAGGAGAAAAAATGTGCTTAGGAGTACCAGTAAAGATTGTGGAAATTGAAGGACAGGATGCTCTGGTGGAGTCAGGAGGTTTGAGGCAAAAAATTCGCTTGGATTTTGTCCCCGAGGCCCAAATTGGTGATTACGTGATTGTGCATGCCGGATTCGCCATTGCCTTGCTCGAGAAGGAAGAAGCCCTGGAGACCCTGGAACTTTTAAAGGATGCCGATGTTATCCCTTGAAACGAACAAGGTCTTAGAATCCATAGCAAAAATGGACGTGAGCGCTCACTTCATGGAGGTTTGCGGTACTCACACGGTGAGCATTGCGCGCTCTGGCCTGAAAAAGCTCCTGCCTGAATCCATCAAGCTCATTTCCGGACCTGGATGCCCGGTTTGTGTGACCTCTCAGTCCGATATCGATTATGCTATAGCTTTAGCCCGCCAGCCAGGCGTGATTGTGGCTACCTTCGGAGATATGGTTAGAGTTCCTGGAACGGAAACCAGCCTTCTGGAAACCAAAGCCTCGGGGGGCAAGGTAGAGGTTGTATATTCACCTTTGGATTCATTGAACCTGGCTGGGGCGCACCCCAGGGAGCAAGTGATTTTTTTAGCTGTGGGCTTCGAGACCACCGCCCCTTTAATCGCCCGCACCGTGCAGTTAGCAAAGGCGAAAGGCATTTCTAACCTTTCTTTCTTAATAATGCACAAATTGATTCCTCCCGCCATGCGCCAGCTTTTGCAGATGAAGGAGGTTAAACTTGATGGTTTTCTGCTTCCCGGCCATGTTTGTGCCGTGATTGGATCCAGACCCTTTCTCTTCCTGAAGGAAGAATTTGGTTTGCCCGGTGTAGTGGCAGGATTTGAAGCGGAGGACATCCTTCTCGCTCTTTTCATGCTTGCCCAGCAAAAAAAGGAAGGGCGAGCAGAGATTGAAATCCAATACCGCAGAGTTGTCCGGCAGGAGGGAAACCCTAACGCCCTCAAGGCCATGGAAGAGGTATTTGAAGTCGGGGAGGCTGAATGGAGGGGATTAGGGATCATTCCACACAGCGGTTTGGTTCTTCGTCAGTCCTTTTCTGATTTTGATGCACGAAACAGGTTTCCCTTAGAAATTAAGGACTCCAGAGAGTATCCGCTATGCGGTTGCGGGGAAGTTTTGAGAGGAGTTCTTGCTCCTCAAGAATGTCCTCTTTTTGGCACAGTTTGTACTCCAGATTCTCCGGTTGGTCCTTGCATGGTCTCCTCCGAAGGCTCCTGCGCTGCCGCTTTTCATTATGAGAGGGAGACATGAAGAAGGAAATCATTACTTTAGCTCACGGAAGCGGAGGGAAGCCCACTCAGGATTTAATCGAAAACCATATTCTGCCAAGGTTTGGTAATCCAGCTCTAAAACAGCTTTTGGACAGCGCCTTGTTAGAGTGTCCCGGAAGGATAGCCTTTACCTCAGATGCTTTCACGGTGCGTCCCATTTTCTTCCCCGGAGGGGATATAGGAAAATTGGCTGTATCGGGTTCGGTGAATGACCTGGCAGCCCTGGCTGCGGAACCACTTTTTCTTTCTGCCTCCTTCATTCTGGAAGAAGGGCTGGAAATCGGGGAACTGGACGAAGTTTTGGAGTCGATGAGCAAAACTTGTGCAGAGACGGGATTAGCCCTGGTGACAGGAGACACTAAGGTGGTGGAGAAAGGGGCGGGAGATAAGCTTTATATAGCCTCAAGTGCAATTGGTATCAGGAGGCAAAATCCAGATCCTCACCCTTCGTTGATCTCCCCCGGCGATGCCATCCTTATTACTGGACCTGTGGGAGACCACGAAATAGCTGTGCTTCAGGCCAGGGAACATTTCTTCCGGGAGCTGGAGCTGGAAAGCGATTGTGCTCCGCTCTGGCCCTTAATTAAATCCCTGCTTGCAGCTGGATTGAAAGTAAAAGCTATGAGGGATCCTACCAGAGGGGGGTTGGCCACTGTCCTTGCTGAACTGGCTCGAGCTTCCCGGTTGTGCCTTCAAATAGAGGAAAGCAGGGTTCCTGTTAAAAGTTCAGTCTTGGCAGCCTGTGAGATGTTAGGGCTCGATCCCCTTTATTTAGCGTGCGAGGGCCGGATGGTAATAATAGTTTCGGAGGAATCCGCGCAGGAAGCTCTTACCATATTAAGAGCACATCCCTTAGGCGCTCAGGCTGCGATTATTGGAGAGGTTCTGGAAAAACCGGAAGGAAGGGCCCTGCTCTCCACCCGCATCGGAGGAAGAAGGATATTAGCGCCTCTCTCTGGAGAACAACTGCCGAGAATTTGTTAAACGGAAAGAAACGAGAGTCCAGATTTTTTAATCAGGGCGTTTGGATTCCTCTACGTCAGGATGCTACTGTGGACAAGCTCATCCGCCCTTCCTCCTTACCGCAGAAGGTCTGTTTACCCCTTCAGGAAAGAGCTGGGGATGTTCCTTTGAAGCCATTAGTGCGCCCCGGGAGTACGGTGAGAAGAGGGCAACAGGTGGCTGCCCCTCTGGGGAAGGGAACCCTTCCCCTTTTTTCTCCTGTATGGGGAGAGGTCGTTGCTTTAGAGAAATCCCTGATGCCATGGTCTACCGAACCGGTGGAAGTGATCGTGATCATGGCTGGAAAGGATGAATCCCTTTTGCCCGTGACCATGGCCAAGAAAGAGTTTACCCCGGATGAACTCCGCTCTCTTCTCTATAATTTGGGCGTCTTAAACCTTGACCTATCCCTGGCCGGCAAGAATAAGCCCCTTACTTTGATAGTGAATGGGTGTGAGTTAGAACCATACTTAACCTCAACTCAACGCCTCTTGGAAGAGAAAACTAAGGAGCTTTTCTGGGGAATTGAGCTTATAGTCCAAGCAACTGAAGCAGAAAAAGCAATCTTGGTGATCTCTACAGAAAAAAGGGGCGTCCTGGAAGACCTGCAAGACCTGATTTTTACCAAAAAGAACATATCCTTGGAAATTTTTCCTCCCCGTTATCCTCTGGATCACCCCGTGCTGATTAGAAGGATGTTAAATATACCCCAGGAGAACTCCTTAGTCGTTGATCTTCCCCTCGCGGTTTCTGCTTATGAAGCTGTGGCTTTGCGCCAGCCCTTCATGGAAAAGGTGGTGACGATCACCGGGCCCGCCATCAGGAACCCCCAGAATATCAGGGCCAGGATTGGGACAATGCTGGAAGAATTAGTAACACAGTGCGATGGTTTTGCAGTGGAGCCGGGGTTAATCATTATGGGTGGTCCTTTGAGAGGGCAGGTAATCACTTCTCTGGAAGTGCCCATCACCAGGTTTGCTACGGGGTTTGTTTTCCTTCCAGAAAGGAGCCCCTTTCTGGAAGGAAATTGTCTTTTCTGCGGATCCTGCATTGATTCCTGTCCTATGGGATTATACCCCATTTTTATCTGTGAAGCTGTCAAGTCTCGCAATTGGCAGGCTCTGGAAGATCTGGAAGCGGAAAATTGTATTTTTTGCGGCACCTGCTCCTACGTTTGCCCAGCACATATTCCCCATCAAAGATATTTGAGGAGAGCGCAAGAGCGAGGAGCAAAATGAGGAAAAGGTCTACTGCTTTCCCCCCGCATATTTTTGGGAAAAATTATTATAAAAATAATTGGGATCTTATCGTGGCTTTGATCCCTACTTTAGTAGCAGGAGCGCTCTCTTGCGGTGTGGGCTCCACTCTTCTGTTTCTTTTAATTTCTATTATGGGAGCAGCCCTGGCCGAGATAATTTTTTCCTTTGCCCTCTCTCAGAGTTTTTCCCTTGACGATGGTTGGTCTGTATCCCTGGGTCTGCTTACTGCTCTTCTCCTTCCTCCGTCCTCTCCCCTTTACATTCCAGCTCTTGTAGCTGCTCTTGGCGTTCTTTTCGGGAAAGCGATACCAGGCGGATTAGGAAAGAGTGTTTTCTCCCCCTTGCCTTTAGCCTTTATCCTGGCCTTTTTTCTCTTTCCTGGAATTCTAAGCTACAGCTGGCCTTCTCTGGAGGAAGGAGCCCAGACTGTAATTAGGGCGAAGTCCTGGCTGGAGCTTTTTCTCATGAGTTCTGGAAACCAGGCTCTGGGGAGCTATTCCCTTCTGGCTATTCTTTTGGGAACAGTCTATTTAATCTTGAGAAACAGCCTCAGCCTGCCAGTTACCCTTTCCTATCTTTTGGGCGCCTCCTTGCTCCTCTTTTTCCCCAGGATCCCTCTGGCCCAGCAGCTTTTTGCCAACGACGCCCTTTTCTTCGCTGTGTTTCTCGTTCCCTTAGCCGGAACCGCTCCTCTCACCATCAGGGGCAAACTTATTTACGGATTCATAGCAGGTCTTTTTTCTGTACCGTTGAGGCTTTATTTGGGTCCGGTTTTGGGTTTAATTTTTTCTTTGCCTTTTGCTAACGCCCTTGTGCCGCTTTTGAACTTTATCTTGCTTCCCAAGGCGCGCAAATACCTGTTCCAAAAAGTTGAATTTTCCTTTAAAAGGGTCCAAATTCCCGGCTTAAAGGGTCTTTCCTTTTCTCTTCCCCCCTTCCTGAGAAAGAAAGAGAAATCGCAAGATATGCCAAGCGGAGAAGAGAAGGGAAAGGAAGCAGGGATTCAGGAGTACAAAGGCGATGTAGCTGAATTTTGCTCTTTTTGCACGGAAGTCCTTCCAGAATGTGGGGATTACTTGCGAAAATCCCGCCAAAAAGGATGGCAATTCTTTCACTTTGTCGATCCCGAGGGAACTCAGGGAGGGATGATTTTAGCTCCTCTTGAGGAGACTCCCTTTCCCGTGGAAGGAAAAAAGTTTATGCATCTTTCCTGTCTCATGGTCAGGAAAGAAAGAAGGAAGCAGGGGATCGGGCGGGCGCTCGTCGATTTAGCCCTAAAAAGAGCAGGAGGATTGGGCATCTCCGTCTTAGGTCATAAAGACCTGATTCCTCCCAGCTTCCTGGAACACCTGGGGTTTAAAAACGTAGCTAAAAGAGGTCCGTTTGTCCTCTTTTCTTACGGTTCAAGCGAGGCTCAGGTGGGATTTTCACCCTCTCCTCCCAAAACAGAAGAAAGGAGGGAGAAAGCAGTTCTGGAAGTGGTCCTTCCTCCTTATTGTTCCTTTCTTATTAGGGAATATCGCAAGGTTTTGAGCAGCCTGAACCTTGGGGGAGAGCGGGTGGAGATTAGCGAACGCCTTATTTTAACTAAGGAGGAAATGGCTGATTTTCCTTATTGGGGGATTTACCTCAATCGGAAGCCGCTTGCCACTGGCTTGATGGAAAGCGAGAGACTGAAAGAGAAAGTTTTAAAGAGGCTGAAGGCCGAAAAGGTGGAGGGTTAATTATATTTTTAAAAAGGTTAGATAGTTTGTTGACTTTTACGGATTTATTTTAATAACTTTAAAAAACAGAACAATGGAATCGGACAAAGATAAATTAAAACTGGATAATCGCCCCCTTTATTTGCTTGTGGAGGAAAAATTGCTCCAGCTTCTGGAAAAGGGATACTTCAAACCCGGAGAAAAGCTCCCCTCAGAACCGGCTTTAGCAAAAGAGTTAGGGGTCTCGCGCTCCACCTTGAGGGAAGCTTTACTCGTTTTTGAGGAAGAGGGCTTGATCTTGAAGAAAAGGGGTGTGGGCACCTTTGTTGCAGGAAATCGTCCCCGCATTATGGAAAGCGGGTTGGAAACACTGGAGAGCCTTGACACTTTAGCACAAAAGCACGGGCTTGAAGCGGGTACCAAGGACCTGAAAATTGCTCATGTTAAGGCAGACAAAGCAATTCAGGAAAAATTAGGGATTCCCCGGAACCAAACGGTGATTACGATCTCTCGAGTAAAGACAACAGGGAATCGCCCCATAGCTTACATGTTCGATGTTCTCCTGGAGAAGTTTGTGGATTGGGAAGATTTGAAGGCCAATTTTCGGGGTTCAGCTCTGGATTACATTTTAGAGAAAAAAGTTCCGGTGGCTTATGCCTGGGCCAATATCATTCCCGTTAATTGCCCTCGAAATCTGGCGCGCAAGCTGAAAGTTTCTTTTCAGACTCCTATTCTGCTCCTGGAAGAGACGCTTTTTACTAAAGAGGGGGAGAAGATTGGGTATTCCTTGAACTATTTTGTGCGTGAATTCTTTAAATTTCATGTGATCCGTCGTCCTCCGCCCGGGAGTTGAATTGTTGACACGGTTTGGGCCTATTTGTATGATGTCTGACAAAGGTTCGAATGAACCGGAAGAAAATAGCAGCAAAAGGAGAGCAAGAAATGAAGACTGATTCTTTTAGGGGAAGGGATTGGATCACGGATTTAGAGTACACCAGGGAGGAGCTGGAGACCATCCTTGAGGTTGCTTTTGACCTGAAGCGCAAGTTCGCAGTAGGAGAACCCCATGAGCTTTTAAAGAACAAGACCTTATTCATGATTTTCTACAATCAATCCCTGCGCACGCGGAATTCCTTCGAAGCTGGCATGACCCAGCTGGGAGGGCACGCTCACTTCCTGGACCCCTCCAAGATTTATTCCCCGGCCCTTGTGGGAATGGAGAAAGCCTACTCCACGGAACGGGTTTCCGATGTTGCCCGCACCCTCTCCCGCATGGGACACGGGATTGCTATTCGCTGCTATGGAGAGCCTGTGGGCTGGGTCTACGGAAAGGCGGACTACATGATCCGGGAATTTGCACACTGGGCATCCATTCCCGTGATCAACATGGAGGATGACATTTATCACCCCTGTCAGGGGATGGCGGACATTATGACCATGATGGAAAAGCTGGGAGATTTAAGAGGAAAGAAATTCGTGATGTCCTGGGCTTACTCACCATCAGTGGAAAAGCCCCTGGCTGTCCCTCACTCTGCGATTTCCGTAGCTTCCAAGTTTGGGTTGGACATTGTTCTGGCGCATCCCAAAGGGCTGGAGCTGGATGATAACATCCTGGACGCTGTCAGGGAAAATGTGCGCAAATACGGTGGCTCCTTCCAGATCTCCAATGATATGGCGGAAGCCTTCAAGGATGCGGACGTGGTTTACCCCAAGGCCTGGACCTCAAAGTGGAACATCCCACCCTTCTCCCCCCAGCCCAATCTGGAGAAAACCCAGGAGCTTTTCGACGCCAATAAGCACTGGATTTGCGATTCAGAGATGATGAAGAACGCTAAACCGGATGCCATATATATGCACTGCTTGCCCTGCGATCGAGGTTTTGAAGTTACAGACGACGTGATCGACGGGCCTCAGTCCGTGGTCTTTGACCAGGCGGAGAACAGACTCCACGTGCAGAAGGCCATCATGGCCCTCACTATGAGGTAAATACGGTGGAACCCATCGATAAGGGACTCTACAACAAGGATTTAATTTGCACTCAGGACTGGAAGCTGGAGGATTTAGAGAAGGTTCTCGATCTGGCGGAGGAAATGAAAGTTCACCGCTTCGATCACCCTTATTCTAACTGTCTGCACAACCGCACCTTCTTCATGTTCTTTTATAACCCTTCAGTGCGCACGCGCCAGTCCTTCGAATGTGCGGCCACAGAATTGGGAGGACACGCTCAATTTCTGGAACCCAAGGCCATGAGGCTGAAAACCGCTACCACTGCAGGGGAGACCGTGGAAGACGCCGCAAAGGTGATGAGCCGGTATGCGGTGGGTATGGGGATCAGGATTCTTGAGGATAAAATTTCCGCTTATGGTGAGGGTGATGCTCTTCTCAAGGAATACGCTTACTGGTCCAGCATCCCCATCATCAACATGGCGGACGACAAGTTCCATCCCTGTCAGGGTCTTGCGGACATCATGGGTTTGCGCCACAACCTGGGCCAAAATCTGAAGAAAAAGAGGCTGCTCATGATCTGGGGACACGGAGCCCTCGCTCGTTCCTGGTGTTCCGTTCAAGAAAACTTGCTGATCTCCTCCCGTTTCGGTATGGATATCACTCTGGCCTATCCTGAAGGATACGATCTCGACCCGGAAGTGATTGAAGCTGTGAAGGCTAATTGCCGCCTGAACAATTCGGCCTTCGAGATCATTCACGATCCCGTGGAGGGGTACCAGGATGCTGACGTGGTCTACTCTCGCAACTGGATGAGTCCCAATGCCTACCGCAACGGGGAGTTTGATAAGCAGGGGGAAATCGAAAGAGCCCTGAAATATACGGACTGGATTTGTGATGCCCAGAAAATGAAGCTCACGCGGGAAGGAAAGGGTCTCTTCATTCATCCCATGCCCGTGGATCGGGGACATGAGGTCACGGACGAAGTGGCCTCCGGTCCCAATTCCATTATTTACGAGGTAGCAGAGAACAGGTTGCACGTACAAAAGGCGATTATGGCCCTCACTATGGGTGTTCGCGAAAAATAATTCTTTAAAGGAGAGATTTTTTCTATGAGCAAAGTTGCTGTGGTAGCGATTGGAGGAAATTCGCTGATCAAGGATGAAAAGCATCAGACCGTTGAGGACCAGTATCAGGCGGCGAAGGAAACCTGCTATTACATTGCGGACATGATTCAGGAAGGCTGGACGGTGGCCATTGGACATGGAAATGGCCCCCAGGTGGGCTTCGTTTTACGCCGTTCGGAGATTGCCCATAAAGTTGCGGGAATGCACGAAGTGCCCCTGGATGTTTGCGGTGCCGATACTCAGGGAGCTATCGGCTATATCCTGCAGCAAAACCTCCAGAACGAATTCCTCCGCCGGGGAATAAAGAAGCATGCTGCGACTGTGGTAACTCAAGTCGTAGTGGACCGCAACGACCCCTCCTTCAAAAATCCCACCAAGCCCATCGGCGGATTTATGACCGAGGAAGAAGCGAAGATGCGTGCTGAGAAAGAGGGATGGATAGTTGTGGAAGATGCAGGCAGAGGCTGGCGCAGGGTAGTTGCTTCTCCCATTCCGCAACGGATCGTGGAGCTGGAGGCCGTTAAGACCTTGATCGATGCCGGTGTGGTCACGATCACAGTTGGCGGTGGCGGCATTCCTGTAATTGAGGATGAAGAGGGTAACCTTAAGGGCGTCGCCGCGGTAATTGATAAGGATTATGCCTCCTCCCTTTTAGCGCGCTCCGTAGGAGCCGAACTCTTCGTCATTTCCACTGCGGTTGAAAAAGTTTATCTCAACTACAATAAGCCGGATCAACGGGCAGTTGACCTGATGACGGTGAGTGAAGCCAAAAAATATATGCAGGAAGGCCACTTTGCTAAGGGAAGCATGTTTCCCAAGATCCAGGCCATCATCTGGTTCCTGGAGGCTGGCGGCAAGAAAGCGATTATTACTAACCCGGAAAATATCGCCCGCGCTCTGAGGGGAGAAACCGGAACCCACATTTTGCCTGACTCTAAATAGTGTTTTCTCAAGAGGGCTGATCCCAGGATCAGCCCTCTTGATTTTTCTGGAGGTGAAGATGGATCAGGTAAAAACGCTGAAGTGCGTGCTCTGCCAGAGGGAATATGGGCCTCAAGAAGTGGAATATACCTGCCCGCTTTGTGGAAATGCGGGCATTCTTGAGGTCCTTTACGATTACGATAAAGTCTCAAAGCGCATTTCGAAGGAGAGCCTGGCAAAGAATAGTGACTATTCCATCTGGAGGTACAGGCCCCTTCTTCCCATAAAGGAGGATTCCCCCACTCCTCCTTTGCATGTAGGATGGACTCCCCTCTATCCTGCTTTTAGGCTGAGAAGGAAGTTGGAGCTTCCAGGACTCTATATCAAGGACGACGGTCGCAACCCCACAGCTTCGCTTAAGGATCGGGCTTCGGCGGTAGGAATCATCAAGGCTTTAGAGAGGGGAGCTCACGAAGTGACCTGCGCTTCCACGGGAAACGCCGCCTCTTCCTGGGCAGGGGTTGCAGCCTCGCTGGGCTTGAAATCCTATATTTTTGTTCCCCAAACTGCTCCTCAAGCTAAGCTCGCTCAACTTCTAATTTTTGGCGCAAGGATTTTTCCCATTAAGGGCTCTTACGATCAGGCCTTTGACCTCTGCATTGAGGCTTCCAGGAAGTTTGGTTGGTACAACAGGAACACCGCCTATAACCCTTACTTAGTGGAGGGAAAAAAGACTGTAGCCTTAGAAATTGCCGAACAGTTGAATTGGGAGGTACCGGATAAAGTGTTTGTCTCTGTAGGTGATGGCTGCATCCTCTCCGGAGTTTTCAAGGGATTCGCTGACCTCTTTCATCTGGGTTGGATTGAGCGTGTGCCGCAGGTCTTCGGTGTTCAGGCCGAGGGCGCAGCCCCCCTTTACCGCGCCTGGAAAAACAGAAAGCCTTTAGAACCAGTAGAGCCCAAAACTATTGCTGACTCCATCTCCGTGGGGATTCCTAGAAATGGAGTCATGGCCCTGAGGGACCTCTATCGCTGGGAGGGAAGAATGGTCACTGTAACTGATGAAGAGATCCTCGAAGCCATGAGGATTCTGGGCCAGGAATCCGGGGTTTTTGGCGAGCCCGCAGGGGTAGCCAGCCTGGCTGGGTTGATTAAGGCATTAAGGGAGGGAATGGTGGAAAAGAAGGATAAGGTTGTGGTCATTATCACCGGAAACGGATTAAAAGATGTCTCCGCTGCCTTGCATGCCGTGAGCATGCCTGAAGCGATTGATCCGACCTTGGAGAGCGTGGAGCAAGCCCTTAAGCGCTAAGTTTTTCCTTAAGGGCAGGGACAAACTCCCTGGCTTTATCGAAATCCCTCTCACTGGGTCTTCCCTTTTTGATTGCCCCGAAAAGTTTAAGAAGGCCAAAGGTATCCCAGCCCGGAAGGGGAAGCTCGCCAATAATTAGGAAGCCTTTCTTCTCAAGGATGTTCCTCAACCTTTCGTGCCTCTTTGGGGAAGGTATCCCAGCCGTGGAAAAAATTGAGGCCAGTTTTCCCTTCACCCGAGGAGGTTTTACGCAAAATTCAGGAGATCCTCATGCATCGTCCAGAAATAAATCCCGGATGCGAAAATTAAATGATCAAAACCCAGGGCGAATTTCCGGGCTTATTTCTTTGGGATCCCGGATTTGAGCTTCTGAAGCAGGATCACGGCCCCGCTTTTGCTCATGGGCTGGTTGTTATTCCCGCATTTGGGGGAAAGGACGCAGGCCGGGCAACCATCCTCACAGGGACAGTCGCGAACCATCTCCAGGGTGACATTTATCAGCTCTGAGAGCACCTCAAAAACCTTCTCGGCAATTCCCACTCCTCCTGGAGCTCCGTCATAAATGAAAACGGCGGGGGACTTGAGCTCCGGATGCAGGGGGTAAGAGACTCCCCCTAAATCCCAGCGATCGCAGAGGGCGAAAATCGGCGTGAGGGCGATCATAGAATGCTCTAAGGCGTGGATACTGCCATCGAAATCCAGATTTTTTTCCGCGAACTCCTTCTTAAGACTCTCCGGGATTTTGAACCAGGTAGCCATGGTGGAATAGCTAATTGGCGGGAGGAGGAGCTCCCTATAATCCAGAACTCGATCAAATTGCTTTAGATAATATCCTAACACGTGTTCAGAGACTTGAACTTCTCCCAGAAAAGCCTCTAATCCTTCCTGGGTGATCCTGCTCTTGAGGGCTCTTTTAATCTGGATGTCCGTGTCCTTGCGGGCTTGAGTATAGTAATTCACCTCTGTCTTAATAAGGTGCACAACCCCTTTGTCCATTTCCAGCTTCTGGATTAAATAGGTTTCTCCTTGATGAAGAAAGACTGCTCCGGGGTATGCTTCCCTATAAACTTGAGCTTCATCCATTGTTTCCAATACTTCCCCCTGGCTCTGGAGCACAAAGGTGCGAACACCGATGTTGTTCAAGGAAATAATATCTGAGGCCCGGCGATTTGTTCCCTGGTAGGAACCCCTGAAAAGGAGGCCCTCTCTGTGAAGGGAGGCAAGGACTTCCGAAGCAGATTCCCCAAAGAACCTCTTTACTTCTTCTTCATCCTCCCATGGCAATTCCAAAGCAGCGCAGATCAAGTGCCCCCGGAGAACGTGAGGATTTTCCGGGTTGAGCAATGCACTTTCCAGAGGGCTGGAAAAGAATCTCTCAGGATGTTGGGCAAAGTATTGGTCAAGGGGGTTAGGATGAGTGACCAGAGCTACTAAAGCGTCCTCCCTTCCTCGTCCAGCCCTGCCGGCCTGCTGCCAGGTTGAAATCATCGTTCCCGGATATCCCGCAATCACGACCGCATCTAAGGATCCAATGTCAATACCCAGCTCCAAGGCGTTGGTGGAAAAAAGAACCCTCAGTTCCCTCTGTTTCAATTTCTTTTCAAGCTCCCTTCTTTCTTCAGGGAGGTATCCCGCTCGATAAGAAGCTATCTTTTCTGCTTCCAGAATTTTCTCTTTCTCAGCCTGTTCTCTGGCCCAACGAGTCAATAGTTCCGCCAAATAGCGGGATCCCGTGAAGCAGAGAACTTGAAGTTCGGAGGAGGCCAACTTTAGGACCAGGTCCCTCGTTTCTAAATGTGGGGAGCGCCTTTCCCCGTTTTCCAGAAGGGGAGGATTCCAGAAAATGAAAAATTTCTGCCCGTGAGGGGCGCCATCTTCCACCACAGCCTCCATTTTCCTGCCAACCAGTTTTTCCCCAAATTCTAAGGGGTTGCTCAGGGTCGCTGAGGAGAGGACAAACTGGGGTTGTGAGCCATAATATTCGGCAATCCTTTTCAGCCTTCTCAGGAGACAGGCAAAATGGGAACCGAATATCCCGCGATACACATGAGCCTCGTCAATCACTATATATTTCAGGTTCATGAAGACCCTGCGCCACAGGTGATGCCAGGACAAATATTCATGCAAAGCATAAGGATTGGTGATTACCAGCCGCGATTTTTCCAATATTTTCCTTTTGGCTGAGGCGGGGGTATCTCCGTCATAAATTGCTGGACGGATATGAGATTCCAATTTCTGATCCCAGAAAATTAGGGATTTCAACTGGTCGTTGGCCAGTGCCTTTAAAGGGTAAATGTAGAGGGCGCAGGCGAAGGGATCCTCGAGGAGCTTCTCTAAAACGGGAAGGTTAAAGGCCAGGCTTTTCCCTGAAGCAGTGGGAGTAGCGATAATTACGTCCTTGCCCTGCCTTAAAAGGTTAATGGCTTGGGCCTGATGGGAATAAAGGCGAATTCCCTGAGCGCTGAGAATAAAGGAGATCTCTTCAGGAAGGGGACGCTCTAATGTTCCATAATTGGGGCCTTTTTCTGAGATGATTTCTAAATGGACCAGCTGCCCCTCTTTGCCTAAAGTCCTCCGTAGCTCCTGAAGGATCAGGGTTATTTGAGACATACCTTAGGAAGAAACAGCTACGTTTTCCGAGCCCAAAAGGTCCTGAAGTTTTTTAAGAAGCCTGGGACTGTTTTGAACCCAATAGTGAGCGGAAGGAGCGACAACCACCCGTTTCCCGTTTATGGGAATAAAGATGGTCACGGGACATTTACCTGGATATGCGCTCAGGATCTCTCGCAGCTTTAACAAGGTATCGAAGGGGGTGCCTAAAGGAATGGTAAGGTAGAGGAAAAAGTCTTTCTTTTCAAGCTCCTTAATCTGGGATTCCAGGGCCTCTCTTTCCAGGAATTTGCTCAACTTGGAGGCGATGATTTTAATCCTCTCCTCATCTATGGAAAGTCTTCCCGAGAGGACTACTACTCCCTCTTTTTCTGTAGCAGGCTTGAATTCATCAATCAATCGGGAATACACCACTACCTCTACCGAACCACTCAGGTCCTCTAGATTTAAGATTAAAATCTGACTCCCGTTCTTTGCTTGCAGTTTCTTATTGCGGGAGATGCTTCCAGAAACGGTGACTACTTGTCCGTCCTCTAATTCCCCCAGTTGCGCTATAGGGGTAGTGCCAAAAGAAGAAAGCAGTTTCTCGTACCTCACGAGGGGATGTTCGGAGAAATAAAAACCCAGGGCTTCTTTTTCCCAGGCTAGAACCTCGGTCTGGGAAAATCCACCTTCGTAGTCCGGCTCCTCAAACTCTTTAAGCTCTTCGTGGCCGAACAGAGTAGCTTGCTCCCTCTTCGAGGTTCTTTTCGTCGCTCCCAGGAGGAGATCAAGGCTGAAAAGGAGCTCAGGCCTGGACTTTCCAGTAAAATCGAATGCTCCTGCCTTGATTAAGCTCTCCATGGTTTTGCGGTTCACTAAATGGGAAGAAACCCGTTGGAGAAAATCGCCCAAAGATTGAAATGGACCTCGTTCCTGGCGTTCTTGTACGATAACCTCCACCGCTCCCGCTCCCACGTTTTTGATGGCCGCTAGGCCAAAGGTAATGGTGTTATCTTCTGCTGGCTCAAACCCTACATTTCCCTGGTTAACATTGGGAGGGAGAACTTTAAGGGAAAAACGCTTGCACTCCTCAATGTAGGCACGGGTCTTATTTTCGTCCCCTATTACAGAAGTCAAAAGAGCAGCCATAAACTCCTGGGGATAGTGTGCTTTTAAATAAGCGGTGCGGTAAGCCAGCACTCCATAGGCTGTAGCATGAGATTTATTGAAGCCGTACTGGGCAAACTTGGCCATGAAGTCGAAGACCTGTCCGGCCACTTCTGGTGAGATACCGTTTTCTTGAGCCCTTGAGATAAACTGTGGTTTTTGCCTCTCCATGGCTGCGCGATCCTTTTTCGCCATGGCCCTTCTCAAAATGTCCGCTTCTGAAAGAGAATAACCAGCTAAAGCGGAGGCAATCTGCATCACCTGTTCCTGGTAAACAATTGCGCCGTATGTTTCCTTCAAAATAGGCTCCAGCTTCGGATGCAGATATTCAATGGGCACCTTCCCCTCTTTGGATTTGATGAAATCAGAAATCATATCCATGGGGCCTGGGCGGAAGAGAGCCACAACAGCTATAATATCCTCGATCCGCGTGGGTTTTAAATCTTTCAGTATCCTGCGCATTCCCAGACTTTCCAGCTGGAAGACACCCGAAGTTTCAGCTTGTTTGAGAAGCTGAAAGGTTTTTTCATCCTCCAGGGGTATATTCTCCCAGTCAACCTCGATTCCCCGCCTTTCTTTGATCATACGCAGGGTGTCTTGAACCATAGTCAGCGTGGTTAGCCCCAGGACATCCATTTTTAAAAGCCCGATCTTCTCGATATCGTCCTTGGCAAATTGGGTTGTGACTTCTCCCTCGGTGTCAAGCATCAGGGGAACATGCTGGGTAAGGGGCTCAGAAGAAATGACCACTCCCGCGGCATGAGTGGAAGCATGGCGTGCGATTCCCTCCAGGCCTTTGGCGGAATCGATGAGTTCCTTTATCTGAGGATTGTTTTCGTACTCGCTGCGCAGATCCTCCACCGTATCCAGAGCCTGGTCGATGGTGAAATTGAAGGGAATCTTCTTGGCAACACGATCCACAACCCGCAAAGGAACTCTGAGTACCCTCCCGCAATCCCTGATCGCAGCCCGAGCTGCCATTGTTCCGAACGTGGCAATTTGGGCCACGCTCTCCGCTCCATACTTCTCTTTCAGATAATGGAGGACCTCATCCCTCCTTCGAGAGCAGAAGTCAATATCGCAATCGGGCATGGTGACCCTTTCCACGTTGAGAAAACGCTCAAAGTACAGCCCATACCTTAAAGGGTCAATTTCCGTGATACCCAAAGCATAAGCCACAAGGGAACCGCAAACAGAGCCTCTACCAGGGCCTACCATAATCCCCCGGCTTCTGGCAAAACGCACTAAGTCCCAGACCACCAAAAAGTAAGAAGAAAACCCCATCCTCTGTATGGTGTCCAGCTCGTACTCGAACCTCTTTTGCACCTCAGGGGTAATTGTCTTGAACTTCTGACGCAAGCCCTCCTCCGCCTTTTCTCTAAGGAAAGAATTGACATCGTATCCCTGAGGGACCTCAAATTTAGGAAGGTAAAGCTGACTGAAGTCGAGCTCTAAATTGCACATTTGGGAGATTTTTACCGTATTTTCCAGCGCTTCGGGGAAGCGGGAGAATAGAGCAGCCATTTCCTCCTCGCTTTTGAAATAGAATTCATCGTTCTCAAAGCTTAACCTATCCTTATCCTCAATAGTTTTTCCTGTTCCAATGCAGAGAACGATATCATGAGTATGGTAATCCGATTTGAGGGTATAGTGAGAGTCATTAGTGGCCACAATGGGAAGGCCGGTTTCTTGGGATAGCGCTATCATTTCGTTCTGGAAGATTTTTTCCTCTTCCAGCCCATGGTTCTGGAGTTCCAGGTAGAAATTGCCCTCCCCAAAAATAGAGGCGTATTCCAGGGCTGCCTGACGCGCCTTTTCTTTTTCCCCCTGGAGCAAAAGTTGGGGGATTTCCCCTTTCAGGCAACTGGATAAGGCAATCAAGCCAGAGGAATGTTTTCTCAGAAGTTCTTTATCCACCCTGGGGCGGTAATAAAAACCCTCCAGATGGGCCAGGGATACCAACTGGATCAAATTCTTGTAACCTTCAAGGTTTTTAGCCAGAAGGACTAAGTGGTAAGCCTGGTCTATTTTCCCTTCGCGGTCAAAGCGAGTCCTGGGGGCAACATAAACCTCGCAACCTATGATGGGCTTAATCCCCTGTTCCTTGGCCTTTTGATAAAATGAAATAACCCCGTGCATCACTCCATGATCGGTCAAGGCCAAGGCGTTCATGCCCATTTCCTTAGCCAATCTGGTGAGGTCCTTTATTCGAGAAAGCCCGTCTAAGAGGCTATATTCAGAATGAACGTGCAGATGTACAAAAGCCACAAATTTATTTTAACACAGCTTGAGTCAACCTATCTCGAAACCGGGAGACCGAGAAGAAATTCCTGAGGAAATTTAGGTAAAGACTTCCTTCCTCCAGCTCTCCAGCTTTTGAAGCCAGGATTCCAGGCCCTGGCCGGTCTTCACAGAGAGCGAAAGGAGGTCAGCTCGGGGATTGATCCTGAAGAAATCCTGCTCCAGATCCTCTAAATTGACGTCGGTCATAGGAAGCAGGTCGATCTTACTTAAAACCAGAAGATCGGCGGTATAGAAGGCCTTGGGATACTTTTTAATTTTATCTTTTCCCTCAGTCACGGAAAGCAGAGTCACCCTTTTGTGCTCTCCCAAATTGAAAGAAGCAGGACACACCAGGTTGCCCACGTTTTCCACAAAGAGGAACTCTAAATTCTTCAGATCCAGCTTCTCTAAGGCCTTAACGATCATGTTTGCTGTCAGGTGGCAGGATCCCTGGGTATTGAGCTGCACGACTTGAATTCCAAACCTTTCCAGGCGCCTGGCATCCTCATCGGTGAACAGATCTCCCTCAATGGCCGCGCACCTGTACTTTCCATCCCACGCTTTCAAAGTAGCCT
>Ga0078972_1002349_pt1 | contig 63170 bp, 49 predicted proteins | sample YelNatPaOPGAMG01_FD_67568 | JGI IMG/M metagenome (GOLD analysis project Ga0078972, IMG submission 67568) | Hot spring thermophilic microbial communities from Obsidian Pool, Yellowstone National Park, USA - OP-RAMG-01 (SPADES assembly) (version 2) | ecosystem: Environmental > Aquatic > Thermal... | reverse complement strand
CCGAATTGATTTCATCCATATAGCATCGTTGGCTGCGTCGTCGGCTTCCTCAACATACATCAGTATGCCTCGTTGCCTTCTCCTTGCCGCCTTGCTCTCTGGCGAACTTAATTCGGTATTCCTACAATTTTGACGGCAAATTAGTATAACAATTATCCCATCGTAGGTTTTTTCCTGTGATTTGCCTTTTTTGATCTCCATCTGAGTTTTCTTTTTTTCCTTCTCATTTTCACCCTCACCTTCATCTCTCGAGAGAGACAGTTTGACAGAAAACTTATAAAATTTCAGCCATTATTATACAATAACGGTTCTGGCAGGTCAATCATTCAATAAAAATTTTCAAGTTTCATAATTTCATGTATAATGCTATTGTCTGAAAAAAGGAGGACAAATGCATTATTTAATCACTGGCGGAGCAGGATTTATTGGTTCCCATCTTGTTGATGCGCTTTTGTCTGAAAACAATGATGTTACTGTCATTGATGACCTTTCAACAGGTTCAATTGAAAATGTCAAACATCATTTGAAAAATCCTAATTTCCACCTGTTTATTGAAACCATTTTGAATCCTCATATTGTTGAACGGTTATGCTATCATGCGGATATAATTTTTCATCTTGCAGCGGCTGTTGGAGTAAAAACTGTTCTTGAAAAACCATTAACATCCATCGAAATAAACATTCAGGGTTCAAAAAATGTTTTTGAAGCAGCATCAAAATACGGTAAAAAAGTTATATTTGCTTCAACATCTGAAATTTATGGAAAAAATGAAAAAGTCCCATTTCGTGAAGATGATGATATTGTTCTTGGTAGCCCTTCAATAAAAAGATGGGGTTATGCCTGCAGTAAGGCACTTGATGAATTTCTTGGACTTGCCTATGCAGAAACAAAATCATTGAAAATTGTTATACTCAGATTATTTAATACTGTTGGACCAAGACAAACAGAAAGATACGGGATGGTGCTTCCGCGATTTGTTAAACAGGCACTTTCAAATCAACAAATCACAATTTTCGGAGATGGAAATCAAACAAGATGTTTTACCCATGTAAAAGATGTCATCACGGCAATGTTAAAACTTTCAAATCTGCCTTCTGCATATGGAAACATTATTAATGTTGGAAGCACTCAGGAAATCACAATCTTGAATCTTGCAAAAAAGGTAAAAGATATTACCAAAAGCAATTCTGAAATTGTTTTCATAAAACCTGAAACAATATACAGGGATGGATTTGAAGATATGCAAAGAAGAGTACCCGATGTAACAAAGTTAAAAAATCTTACAGGTTTTGTTCCCTCGACATCGATCGACAAAATAATAAACGACACTGTCAACCATTTCTTATCCATAAAATGAAACATAGAAAAATTCTCATCACTGTCATTCTTGTAGCAGGATTTATTCTTCGACTTTGTACTTTGATACAGTTATCTTCTACTGCGTTTTACAATCCTGCACTTATGGACAAACACGATCAAAAAACATTTCATCTCTGGGCACAATCAATATTAAAACATCCATTTTATGTTGATGGAAATGCTTTTTATATGGCTCCTTTCTATGCATATTTTCTTGCTTTCCTGTATGCTATCTCTGGCGGAAGCATTTTTTTTGCTGGGATTGTCCAGGCATTGCTTGATACATGTGTAATATTACTGGTGTATAAACTCGGGAAAAAACTCAAAGACGAAACTACAGGTATCATCGCAGCAGGTCTTTACGCATTTTATCAAACAATAATTCTTTATTCTGTAACAATTCTCAGTGATGGACTCATTACTTTTCTGAATGTGCTCTTTATATTTTCACTTTATGTCGCAATTGAAAAGAAAACTTATTTGCACTGGATTATCTCAGGGCTGGTTCTGGGATTTGCTGGACTGGCAAAACCAACGATTCTTGCATTTGTTCCTTTTATTGCAATTGGTCTATGGATTTATCCTGAAAAAAAACTGGTAAAAAAACTGAAAACAGACAAAAAAATCAACCATGTCCTTACAGCACTATTACTCGGTGGTATGGCAACTGCATTTGTCATATTTCCTGTCACAATAAGAAATTTTGCTGTCAGTGGAAAATTTGTTCTCATCTGTTCAAACGGTCCTGTTAACTGGCAAATTGGAAACAGTTCTGACTCAACTGGACTTTTCTGTTATCCACAGGGAAATCTTCTTCATCCTGCTGATATTGAATTCTGGTTATTGATGTTTAAAAAATTTATTTTGTTCTTTAATAGTTATGAGTGGCCACAGAACCTCAGTATTTACATTGCGAGAGAATTGATCCCTGTATTGAAATTTGCCTTTGTAAGGTTCGGTCTGATCGCCTCCCTCGGAGTTATAGGAATTTTCCTTGCTGCAAGAAATAGGAGAAATTTTCTTTTTGTTTCTTTCACAGTTGTTCAGATTATGTGGGTTGTAATGTTTTTCATTACTGACCGTTATAGATTTCCTGCTGTCGCATGCCTGACTGTATGTGCAGGATTCCTGGTCACACAGGTATTTGATGAAATCAAAAAGAAAAAACTTGTGCTACCATTTTTACGACTTTTGATCGCAGGTATATGGGCATATATTTTCAGCTGGAATCCTGGTTCGTCATTTTCTGATTTATACTGGAAAATATTTGCACGTCTCAGTAAAACAAATGTTGTATATTATCTCAAAAACAATAACACAAGATTAGCTGAAAAAATAGCATCCGATTATAAAAAAGTATTACCCCAGGATCCTGACAGCCATTTTTTCCTTGCCTGTGTTTATGCTCAAATGGGAAACATAAAAGAAGCAGAAACCGAACTTATTCTTACATTAAAACTCAATCCTGACCATTCATATGCAAAAAAATTTCTTGAAGAAATGAAAAAAAATATTCCAGCAAATTGATATATGGGGTATAATATTTGTTGTTTTTTTGAAAGAGGAGAGAAAGATGAAATGGACAAACCATTTTATTTTTACATCGAGAGAACCACCGGCAGATGCTGAAACAATCAGTCAGAAGTTAATGCATCAGGCAGGGATGATTGATAAACTTGTTTCCGGGGTTTATTCTTTCCTTCCCCTTGGATTGAAGGTATTGCAAAAGGTTTCAGATATTATCAGGGAAGAAATGAATAGTGCCGGTGCAATTGAATTACTCATGCCTGCACTTCAACCTTCTTCGTTATGGAAGGAATCAGGAAGATACGGAAAGATGGGGAAGGATATGATTACATTTAAGGACAGACATAACCGTGAAATGCTTCTTGGTCCAACACATGAAGAAGTTGTTTCTGATATTGTAAGAAAGTATGTTAGAAGCTGGAAAAATCTGCCTTTGATGCTTTATCAAATACAGACGAAATATCGCGATGAAATAAGGCCAAGATTCGGAATTATCAGGGCAAGAGAATTTTTGATGAAAGATTGTTATAGTTTTGGTAGAACCGAACAGGATCTGGATCAGGCATATATGAAAATGAGACAGGCATATCTGAACATATTTAAAAGATGCGGTCTTAATGTTACTGTTCAATCGGCTGATTCAGGTGTAATCGGTGGAAAATTTTCAGAGGAATTTGTTGCTGAAGGAGATTGCGCAGAACTCGAAATTGGGCATATTTTTAAACTTGGAACAGATTATAGTGAAAAATTGAATGTCAGATACATGGACAGGGATGGTATTGAAAAACCTGTAGTAATGGGTTGCTATGGTATCGGTGTAAGCAGGGTTGTTGCTGCAATCATTGAAGGCAATTACGACAGCAAGGGAATTATCTGGCCTGTGTCAGTGGCACCGTTTCTGGCAGTTATTGTGCCGGTGAATATGTCTGATACAAAGATTGTTGAAACCACAAATAAAATCTATGACCAGTTAATTTCTGCAAAATTTGATGTGCTTCTTGATGACAGAGATGAATCTGCAGGAATAAAATTTGCGGATGCAGATCTGATTGGAATTCCTTACAGAATTACAATTGGAAGAAAGACTGTTGAAGGGAAAATTGAAATAATGGAAAGAAGGACAAGAAAAACATACGATATCGAAATTGAAAGGGTCAAGGATTTCTTTGAAAAGATAAAAGATGAAAAATGATTAATATGGTCGAAATTATCAAAAATGGTTTCCTCTTCACGCGACCAAAACTTAAACTTTTTTTTGTTGTCCTCTGTTCAACAATTATTCTGATGCAATGTCTTGATTACATTTTCAAAAAAAACAATGAAGCATCACAGTTGCTTTATTTACTGATGATCCTACTTGCTGAAAATTTTCTTACCTGCGGGGTTTATGGCTCACTCAGCAAGATACTGTTAAAACACACATTAACCCTGAAAATGTTCCTCAACAGTGCTTTAAAATTTTTTATGCGATTTTTTTTCATCAAATTAATTTTTGTGATTTTTGTTGCTTTTATTGCAGGATTACTTGAACTTGTTGCAGTAGCCACTGGAGAAATTTCCATACCTGCAGCAACAGGGATTATACTTCTATGGCTTGTCTGGCTTGCTTTTCCTGTCTATTATTTTGTCCTTTCACTTTTCGCTCCAATAGTTTTGTTTAGTGAAAATAGTGATATCTTGAATTCATTAAAGACAAGTATCAAATTCAGTAAACTTGCACTTGATAAAATCATTGTGATTGCATTTTTTTATTTTTTTGCAGTAATGGCTCTTGTATATTTACCTGAAAAAGCATATAATTTATCGTCGTGGTTATGGCTTTTCTGGAAGGGCATCATTGTAAGTTTTTTTGAGATTGGTTTCATAAGTTCTTTTCTTTTGCTTTATCAACAGGGGTGGAACAATGAAAGAGAAAGAAATGTTTGAAATTCGCTGGCATGGAAGGGGTGGACAGGGTGCAAAAACAGCAGCACTTCTTTTCGGAGATGCTGCATGTTCAACGGGTAAGTATATTCAAGCATTCCCTGAATATGGTCCTGAAAGGATGGGAGCACCTGTTGTATCCTTTAACAGAATTAGCTCAAAACCCATCAGAACCCATGGCCCAATTTTGAATCCAGATGTTGTTGTTGTCCTTGATGTATCCCTGATTGAACAGGTTGATGTAACAGCAGGGCTGGACCCTGAAAAAGGAATCATACTTCTTAACTCATCAAAAAATCCTGAAGAATTTGTTGAAAAACTTAATTTCAGGGGTAGAATATGCACAGTTGATGCTTCAAAAATTTCTCTTGAAACAATTGGAAGGGATATTCCCAATACACCCATGATGGGTGCTTTAATCAGAATTACAAACATACTTGATATTAAGGCGGTGATTGAAGATATCAAACATAAACTTGAAACAAAATTCAGGAATAGACCTGAAATCATAGAAGGAAATCTCAGGGCTGTTGAACAGGCATACAACCAGGTAAAAATACTCAATTGAGGAGGTGGATTGTGGAAGAAAAAAAATTAGCATGGCACCAGTTACCAGAAGGCGATGTTCTGGAAGGTGGTAGTTCAAAAAAATTCAAAACAGGAAACTGGCGAAGTATGAGACCGGTGCACATTCCAGAAAAGTGCATCCACTGTTTGATTTGCTGGGTTTATTGCCCGGATAGTGCAATAAAAACAAAGGATGGTAAATTTGATGAATTCGATTATGATTATTGCAAGGGATGCGGGATATGTGCAAATGAATGCCCAAAAGATGCAATAAAAATGGAACCTGAAAGAAAATGAAAAAAACAAAAATTCTATTATGGGTAGGGGGATTGCTGGTATTATCAGGATGGCTGATGTATTTTATCCAGTATACTTCCTCGCAAAAAAAGATTGCAGAACTTCAAACAAAAATTGAACAGATGGATTCTCAACTAAAAGCCATTGGTGGTATTTCAAAAAATCTTGATCAGACAATTGCAGAAGTTGACAGGATGATATCTGAATTTGAAAAACTGAAAGCAAATCTCCAGCAAACCCGTGATAAGATTGAAAAAGTAAGTAAATCAGAGTAAATCAAAGATGTTTCCTTACCTGATTTACTGCGAATGCACCATCAAAGGTGGCTGCGATAATTTGTTTCAATGAACCTGAACGAATATCACCGCAGGCATAAAGTCCCCTGACAGAACTTTCAAGGTTACTATCGGTTTTTATATATCCTGCACTGTCAACAAGAACTTCTCCTGGAAGAAATTCGAACGATGGCTTAAATCCTGCAAATATAAAAACACCATCGGTCTGAAACTCTTTTGTTCCGGACCCAGTATCAACTATAATGCTTTCAACTTTTTCTTTTCCACAGATTTCAACAGGGCTTCCTTTTACAACATCTACACCTTCCATATCCTTTATCGTACTACCCTGCCTTACCAGCCAGGTAACAGAGGAAAATTTTTTCAGCAATTTTATCTCCGATAAAACATGCCTGCCTTCTCCAATAACAAAGACCTTTTTGTTTTTGAAAAATGGTGCATCGCATATGGCACAATACGAAACTCCCTTACCCAGAAATTCCTCTTCTCCCTTAACGTCAAGCTTTTTAGGAATTGAACCAGAAGCAACAATGATGTATTTTGCCTCATAAATATTTTCCCCTGAAAAAATCATGAACAAATCATCCTTTTTTTCGATTTTATCAACACCCTGAAAAACAAAATTGACATTTAACTGAGATGCCTGTAAATAAAATTTTTCAGCCAGTTCTGGTCCTGAGATACCACCTGGAAATCCAGGATAATTTTCTATTTTCTCAATCCATACAAGTTTTCCACCAGGAGTCATTTTTTCCAAAACAATAAAGGACATCCCGGCACGAGCAGCAAATATTGCTGCAGAAAGTCCTGCTGGTCCTGAACCAACAATTACCAAATCCATGGTCCCTCCTAATAAAGCAAATAAAAGGCAAAAATCAACAGAACAATCCCTGCAAAGATTTTTATTTTCCTTGAATGAACCATTATGAGGTTCTGAAATTTCCTCAACTTTTTAAAAAATATTGCAAATAAAAAAAATGGGATTGATAAACCAGCAGAATACAAAAAAAGCATCAATGTTCCTTTTGCAACTGTTTCCTGTGTTGAAGCCATCGTAAGAATTGCTCCAAGGATATAACCAACACAAGGAGTCCACGAAATCCCAAGTGCTGCCCCAAAAAATATTGCATTTAATCCTGCTGGTGCTTTATTGAATGGAAGTGAAATGCTTGTATGAAACCTGAAAATTTTAATCAGTTCAAGTGCTTCAAGAGCAAACACCAGGATGACAATTCCTGCAACAATTCTGAAAAAACTGATGTGCGAGGACAAAAATTTTCCAATGCCTGTGGCTGATGAACCAAGAAGGACAAACACAATGGTAAAACCCAGACACAAAAAAGCAACAGAAACATAAAGATGTTTTTTACCTTTTTCAATATCCTCTATTGAAGAACCAAGAAGGAAAGAAAAATACGCTGGAATGAGTGGCAAGATACACGGAGAAAAAAAGGAAATAAGTCCTCCAAGAAAACTTACAAACAACCCAAAACCATTAAAAGAAATATTCTCAAGCATCTTTTCCATAATATCTTATTATGCATTGTTCAAAAAAACTCTCAATTTCTTTTTTTATATCCACCATTTCTTCAAACGTCAATTTCCCTCCATCAAAACCGTCTTTTACACCAGTACTTCTATATTGCTGGAGAACATATTTTTTTGCTCCCTTCAAAAAATTTGCAATATTTTTTATCTGTTCTATCGAATGAATCGCTGGTACAATGGTTGTTCTGAATTCATAATCAATGTTTGACTTCATCAATGTCTCAACCGACTTTATAATCCTACCAAGCATATCCTCTGTAATTTTAATTCCTGTTGCTTTTGAATAGGCATCGGTATCAAAGGAACTCTTGACATCCATGGCAACAAAATCAATCAAAGAATTTTCAATTAAATATTTAAGTTTCTCAGGAAAAGTGCCATTTGTGTCAATTTTTACTGATATGGGTATGTTTTTTACTTCTCTCACAATGTCAAAAAGAAAATCTGATAAAAATGGTTCTCCGCCTGTAATGACAAAACCATCAACAAAATCCTTATTTTCCACAAGATAATTTTTTATTATTTGCCATTCAATGTCTTCAAAATCATGGTAATTTTCAACAAGATTCCAGTTCTGGCAGAAAGGACATCTCATATTACATTGAGGAAGGAAAATAACAGAAGATATTTTCCCATCCCAGTCACAAAATGAATTCTTCACCCATCCCTTGATTGAATATTTCATTTTAAAGAAGGACTAAATCTTATGTTTTTCGTATATTATCTGAAGCCGATAAAAAACCTGTGTAGTGACCTTTTTTGGAACCCGGCATGACCTGCATTTGTAATAAGAACGGGACAGTGTAATAGTTTTCTCCATTGTGCGAAATACCGCCATGCAATTCTTACAAAGAGAAAGATGTTCAAGTAAATCTTCCACAAAAATCTGGTCAAGTTCCCTGTCAAAATATAAAGACATCCATTCACAATATTTTTCACACTTCACAACATTACTCCTTCTTTCGGTTTTGATTGAAAATATTGAGACAACTTATCCCTTAAATACATTCTGCTTCTGTGGATTCTTGATTTCACTGCTGGCACTGATAATTCAAGCATCTTACTGATTTCCTCAGTGGAAAAACCTTCAATATCGTGAAGAACAAAAATTGTTTTATATTTTCCTGGAAGTGATTCAATGGATTTCTCCAGAAGCATTTTTAGTTCTTCATTTTTCAGATGTAACCTCGGGTCATTTGACCAGTCCGGAATTTCTGTAAAATGCTTTTCTTCTGATTCATTTTTATCAGTATCAAATCGCACAAGAGGAATTTTCTTTTTTCTCATCTTCATAAAGGCATTGTTTGTGGCAATTCTATAAAGCCATGTAGAAAAGGCAGATTTTCCTTCAAACTTTGGCAGTGCATAATAGGCATTGATAAATGTTTCCTGCAACAGGTCTGCTGCATCCTCTTTATTGCCGAGAAGTTTCAAACCAAGGTTATAAATCCGTGCCTGATTTCTTCTCACAAGTTCTTCAAAGGCAGCATGGTCATTATTTTTTGCCTTTTCAATTAACTCATTTTCTTTCAGCACAGCCAGTGCATTTGATTTTTTTTCCATACTTTTATTATACCAGAACACAAAAGATTTAACCAGTTTATCTTTTTATTAAAACAGCAAGTCCTGCCATCAAGAGTATCAAAGAAAAAATCTTCCTCAATTTTCTGTTATCTGTTCTCATACTAACCCTTGAACCCAAAAGTGCTGTAAAAACAGCCACAATGCCTGTCATTGTACCTGCCTGCAGATCGACAAATCCATGATAAAAATAACCAACCACACCAGAAAAAGCATTGAACATCACTACAGAAAGCGTTGTACCAACGCAGATATTCATTGGTATACCAATACATAAATGAAGTAAAGGAACAATAACAATTGCCCCACCAACTCCGCCCATGCCTGAAATAATTCCACCAAAAAGTCCAATCAAAATGAATCTTGTCGGTGAAAAATTTATTTCTGCGGGGCAGGTTTCAACATTGTTTTTTCTGTCCCTCCACATATTGAAGGAAAGAAAAATTGTAAGACAGATGAAAAAAACTTTCACTGCAATATCAGGCATTATGGAAGTTACAAAACTACCAATCTGAGCGCCAATAACACCTGAAATGATAAGAAATATTGAAATTTTGAAGTTTACCTGGTTGCCACGCATATGCATAAAAAATGCAGAAATTGATGAAATCAATATCACAAGTAAACTTGTTCCAATTGCCTTTTTTATGGGAAAATCAAATAGAAAATAAAAAACAGGGACATAAATTGTTCCACCACCCATCCCTGTTAAACCGCATATAAAACCTGCCAATGCTCCTGTAATTAAAGATTCAACAACATGAATTGGTGTCATGATTGAATCAATATTTAATCGGTGAACGCCATAATATCATTTCAAGAGTATTATGATCAACAGGACATGGTCCCGTAGGAGTAATCCATGTACGATTGGGCCAGGTACCACAATCAAATTTTACACCCTGTCGGGCAAGTTCCACAGGACAGGCATTGTAAAGTTTGTGATACCCTTCGTATGTCTGACATCCATCCGAAGTTCTTCCACATTTCTCACAGGTAAACTTTGGAACAATTCCTGTACCATATTTCACAAAATATCCATCAAATTTTACCTTTCCACCACAATTCATGCATGTAAAACCTTCAAATTTTGTAAAATTCAATTTCACAAACTTCGCAACCCGGACATCCTTCCCAAACTCGTCTCTGTATGCAACAGGAAGAATGATCATCTTCGGAAGTGTGATATTATGTCTTTCAATAACTTCATAAAATTTCAACAGTCCATCTCTTACCTTAGGTGCAAATCTTGCCTGGTCTATTTCCTGGCCCATATGAACAGAAGAACTCATAATTACAAGAATGCTTGCTGCACCGACAAAACCATTGATACTACCGAAAATTCCACCAAAGAACCTGTCAATAAATGGTTTTAATTCAACCTTTCTCCTCATTGCTTCAAGAAGAAGTATAAAAACGAGGGCAAAAATAATGCTAAAAATTGCAAACCATAAAAGTTCAACTGGAGTACCTGTGATTCCAAATCTTGCAAAAAGTTTTACAGGTGCAGGATATGTGTATGAGCCAACAAAAATTCCAAAAGCAATTCCAGAGATATCTATGATGGTCCCGAGGAACCCCCTTGCTGCTCCTCCAAGAATCCCACCAAGAATCAACATAATCACAATAACATCAAGTCCACCGAACATAGAATTAGTATAACACTTTTGTGTTGGTAATAAAAGGAATGGTTATTTTTGAAATCTTCTGAAATCCCTTGGTTCGAAAGCACCTGATTTTTTGTATTGTTCGTAAATTTGCTGACGTTTTTGCTTTAACAACTGGTATTCCTGATTATCCTTAAGTTTATCCTCTACCCTGTTTCTCAATTGTTCCTGAAGGGCTCTGATTTGTTCTGCCAGCTGTCTTAATTCCTGGTCCTGCTGAATTACAGATTTTTGAATATCATTCATCCTCTTCTGTATTTCAAGGAGTTCTTTTACCCTTCCAGCAAGAAAGTATGTTTCAGGACGGTGACTATCTTCAATTTTTTGAAAATTTTCATTTGTCCTGCGAACAGGAACGTCCATACCAAAAGTAATCCCTGTAAGAAAGACCGTAATCAAAATTATTAGTGCAAAATTTTTCATTTTCGTCTCCATAATAATTTAAACCTTTCACTTACAATTGTCAATTTTTAGACGAAAAAAGATCAAACAGGTTTAATGTACTTGATTTTTTTACTTAGTTGAGTATAATTCAAACCATTATGAAGAAAAAACTTTTCATTTTTGACATTGATGGTACCCTGATTGATGCCTATCAGGCGATATGGGAAACACTTTTATATACACGGTCATTGCTCGGATATGAGCCAGTTGATTTTGAAACAGCAAAAAGGGCAGTCGGGCATGGTGATAGACATTACATTCCTTATTTTTTTAAGCCGGAGGATGTTGAGAAAGCAAGAAAAATTTACAGGGAATATCATTTGAAATCACTTGATGGCAGGATAAAACTTCTTCCTGGTGCAAAACAACTTCTTGAAACACTCAAAGAAAATGGTCGATTTATTGCAGTGGCTTCAAACAGACCCGCTGAATCAGGTTCTCTATTGCTAAAAAAACTCGGTATAGAACATTTCTTTGGTATGACTGTTTTTGGAGACCAGGTGACAAAACAGAAACCTGACCCTGAAATGCTGATAAAAATCATTGATTTTTTTAAAGTCACAAACGACTTTGCTGTTTTTATCGGAGATATGGTCATTGATATAGAGACAGGGAAAAAGGCAGGTATTGATACAATCGTTGTCCCAACAGGTTCTTCAACAAGAGAAGAACTTATTGAAAGCCAGCCCGCAATGTTTTGTGAATCACTTTTCGAAATTGAAAAAATGGTCAGGGATTGTAAGATATAATGAGGCCAGGACCGGATTTGAACCGGTGAATAACGGTTTTGCAGACCGTCGCCTTCCCGCTTGGCTACCTGGCCATAAAAAAATTATACCTGTTTTCAGCGATCAGGTCAATAATGTTTTTGACATTGGCTTAAAAATCAAATAAAATGGGTTATGAAAAGGAAAAGAAGACCATTTTTTAAAACAGGAGGAAAAATGAAAAAAGTTATTGTTTTTACTTGTATCCTGCTATTTACAGGAATCTGTCTGAGTCAGACAATAGAAGAAAAGACCATAGTAAAAATCGGAAAACAGGGGTTTACTGTTCGAGAATTTAAGGAAAATATCGATAAAATGAGGACAAATTTTGCAAATCTTACACCTGAAATGAAAAAAAGAATTCTTGATCAATTTGTGAAAGAAAAACTTTTTACCGTTGCTGCGATTGATGAAAAAACAAAATTAACTGATGAACAAACAAAACAACTTGAGAATCTAAAACAAATGTACTTGATAAGCAATTACATTAACAAAATCCTGCAGGAAAATCCAGTAACAGAAACAGAGATGAAAAAGACATATGATGCCAATCCAGGAAAGTATCAGAGCCCGGAAAAAAGAAAATTGCGCCATATCATTGTGTCTGACCAGGAAAAGGCAAAACAACTTCTTGAACAATTGAAAAATGGTGCTGATTTTGCACAACTTGCAAGTCAGAATAACATTGATGCCACAAAACAAAGGGGTGGTGATCTGAACTGGGCACAAAAAGGAATATTTGTAAAAGAATTTGAAGATGTGGCTTTTTCATTGAAAAAGGGCGAAATCAGTGATATCGTGAAAACACAGTTTGGTTACCATATTATCAAGGTTGAAGATATTATGCCACCCCAGCAAAGGTCTTATCAGGAAGTTGCACAGGAAATTAAAAGGGAACTTGAAAAACAGAGAATATCTCAAATTGAAGAAAACCTGAGGAAAAAATACAAGGTAGAGGTTGATTATACCATCCTTGATAAGATTTAAATTGTTGTATCTTTGATTTTTGATGATTGCCTTTACTTTTTTCATCAAGGGTTTTACTGCCCTGTGTGCCCAGGTATTACTCATCAGGGAGTTTTTCGTTGTTGTACATGGAAATGAATTATCCTTTGGTATTTTTCTTGCAATATGGGTCATTGCAGGGGCTGCAGGAAGTTTCCTTTCAAGATTTTTCAAAAAAAACATTCAATCAATTTTTCTGCTGCTTGTTGTTGTTGAAGGAATCTGGTTATTTGCTTCTATAACCATCATACGATCATACCATTATATTTTCACATTATCCCCCGGGCAATTAATGAACATTACCCAGTCAATTCTTTTAACAGTTGTTTGTGCAGGTGTATTTAATTTTTTACAGGGGATGAGGTTTGTAATCGGTGGGACATTATTTTTTGATGAAAAAAACAAAGATAAAATACCAGGGCTGATTTATGGCTGGGAAGCAGCTGGATCTCTTGCAGGTGGCTTTGTTTTTGCATTTTTGATTCAGAAATATACAAACCCATTTCAATCAGCATCAATCATTTTTGTTCTCAGCATGATATCCTGTGTTCCTCTGCTGATCACTGGAAAAAAATTTTTCCTTACATTGATCTGGTGTGCGATAATCCTGATGTTGCCGTGTTTTAATACTGTATATTCAAACCTGAATAATACAACATTGACAGAGGAATTTGGATTAAAAACACCACCTGTATATTACGCAAACACACATTACGGAAATATCACGGTTTTTCAGCAGGAACAACAACTTTCATTTATGATTGATGGTTCACTTGTTTTTACTTTACCCTATCCTGATACAGAATGGATTGAAACCATTTCCCATTTTCCACTTCTTTACAGTAAAAAGGCAGAAAATATACTTGTGATTGGTGCTGGTATCAAAGGTGTCATTCCTGAAATTTTAAAATACAAAAATGTCAGCATTGATTGCGTAGAAATAAATCCTGAACTTATTCATCTTATCAACAAATTTTCATCTTATTACTTTCCTGGCTATAGCAGCGAAAAAATAAAAATTATCACTGATGATGCCATTGGTTTTCTCAGGAAAACAACAAAAAAATGGGATGTGATTATACTTGATGCTGGGTTTCCTCTTTCTTTAAAAACTTCAAGATTTTATACAGTGGAATTTTATTCTCTTATAAAAAATCATCTTTCAGAAGAAGGAATATTTTTCACAGGTATTGATGGCTCTCCTGATTATATGTCAAAACCTCTTGCCGATGTCCACACTATTATTTACTCAACAATGACAAATGTATTTACCCGACTTTACATTGTTCCTGGATATTTTACCTGTTATTGTGCTACGAAAAACTTAGCAGGTGATTTTTCTCCTGATTATCTTATTTCACAACTGAAGGAAAAAAATATTCCCACAAAAGTAATCACTCCATTTTATTTGAAGGACCGCCTTTCAAAGGACAAAATAGAAAGATTTTTCAGTATGATAGGACAACGGAAAAAAATTAATACTTGCTCTAAACCCATCATCATCATACCTGCAATACAATACTGGGTTTCTCTTTCAGGTGGTGGAGAAAAAATAAAAAATTTCGGTGTTATTCTTTTTCCTGCTTTGTGTTTTCTTTTATGTTCAATTTTCTTTATCGGTAGACAGGAAACAAAAATACTGGAAATAACAATTTTCTCAACAGGATTTCTTTCAATCGCATGGGAACTGATTTTTCTGTTTTTATTTCAGACCAATTACGGCTCAGTTTATTTTTATTTAAGCATACTGACAGGAATTTTTATGGGTGGAATGACCTGTGGAAGCATTGTTTTTTCATCTTTTTTCAAAAAATTTAAAAAATTGAAGAAAATTCTGTTTGTCTGGCAAATGGCACAGATGGTTTTTGCCCTTTTGTTTGTTTTGATTATTGTTTTTTTAAAAACAGTGATACCTGCGTTTGTTTTCTTTGTCCTGATGGCAATAGCAGGATTTTTTACAGGATGGGAATTCCCACTGGTCAACAGTATTTATCTAAATGAAAAAAATCTTTTTTCGGATTCCATCAGCAGATTTTACTCATTTGACCTTGCTGGTGCAACATTAGGAAGTTTGCTCACTGCAACATTTCTTGTGCCAGTGTGTGGTATTGTTGCTTCAGGTATTCTGTTTTTCATCATCAAAATGATTGTGGGAATTTTTGTATGCAAACTACGAAAATTATAAAGGACGAGAATCAAAAATATGGACATACATCAACACTGACAATATTGATTTTGTATTTATCAGCAATTTTTTCCAGAGCATTGAAAAAAATCTGTCTCTCCTTTGTCTTACATAAAAAGATTGCCTTTGTTTTATCAGAAAGGATTTCATAAATATCACAGTATTCTCTTAAGCTGTCAAAAAATGTGCTTTTGTTTTTTTCCCAGTTTCTTGATTTTGACCTGATTTCTATAAGTTCCTGATATGGCGGAAAACCAAGTTTTTCCCTGATTGAAAGTTCACGATTGTAAAAACTTTTCTCATCATTTCTCACGATATCTCCATAAACATCAAGCCCTGGGTTTCTTGTTTGAATGATAATGATATTTTCTCCTGACATCATCATTTTTATTTTTTCAGCAAGAAGAAAAAATTTTTCTTCGCTTCTGAACTCATTTCTCGCTGCAATCATATCAGCGTTTGTAAAGATTAAAAGGTGTGGTGCAATTTGTTTCAGGTACTGGATAATATGCTGGGTTCCAATAATAATCTGTGAATTAAAATCATTCACATTTTTCTCTGATATTGTTCCAATAGTGAATTCAGGATACATTTTCTTTAATAGTTGGGCAATTTTTTGAATTCCAGGTTGCCTTATACTGAGAAACCCCTTCTTACATGATGGACATTTCTCAGGAATAGAAAAAAACTTCCTGCAATTTCTACAGAATCCATAGTTATCTGAAACAGGAACAAGAACCTGTCCGCATTCATTACACAAAATGGGTTTACCGCATTTTTTACAAAGAATCAATCGTGCATATCCTTTAAGATTATGTACAATCACAACCTTTTTATTTTCAATAACACATTTTTCAAGCATATTTTTAGAGATATCTGTTAAAATGTCTGTTTTCTTGCCCTGAATTGGACTGATAGAAATCTGAGGAAATTTGATTTCTTTTTTTGATTCAACAATGATTGCTTTTTGTGTCCTTGCAAAAAATATATCCTGAACATCAGGTTGAAAAGTTGTAAAAATGACAGGAATCTCTGAAATTTGAGAGATTGTTAAAGCGATTTCCCTTGAATTGTAACGTGGTAACCTCGTTTCTTTGTGTCCATATTCACCTGGCTCATCAACAACAATCATCTTTAAATCAGAAACCGGGGAAAACAGTGCAGTTCTTGTGCCAATAATGATAAGATTTTTCCTTTTCAGCATCTGATGCCAGAGAATTGTTTTTTCTGTTTTACCTGGTTGTCCGGTGAAAAAAATTATTCTATTCCTGAAGGTATCTTTCAAGACATCAGCACAATTTTTTGCATCAGTATTATTGCTGAAAACTATTAAACAGGAACCATCAATTCTGCTTACAATTGCACGGAAAAAATCACTCTTTTCTTCACCAGTATTAAACCGCACGACACAGATTTTTTTTCTGGTTACCTCCATTTCGTTCAAAACCATTTCTGCAACAGGGTCTTTGAGATGAGTTTTTTCTGTATCTTCAGATTGTTCCACAGAAACATTTATTTTTCTCAGGGAAAGATTTTTTGTCATCATCGCCAGAATACTTCCAACTGATGAAAAATACATATCAGCCATCTTTTGTGCAAGCAACAATAAATGTTCTGGAATAAGAGGAAATTCATCATAGACCTTCAAAACCTTTTTGCACTGAAAATCTCCGGGAAAACCTTGCCCAATAACCCATCCTACCATCTTTCTTTTACCAAAAGGAACACGAACCCTCTGACCTGGAAATAAAGGAACATCTGTTTGATATGTAAAATTTTTTCTTGCAGGAATATCAACAGCAACAGATACAAGACCCTGATGATTGTTCATTTTTTAGAAAAAAAGGGAATCAGTAAAGATATCCTGAAAGTCCTTACAGAGCGATAATTCTATTGTTTTTGTCATCTTTGCAATTTCGTCCAATTCTTTTTTTATATCAGAATTACACAGAAAAAGAAGTGTGGACGCAAGTGAAGTATTCCCTGAAGGAATAATTTTTTCTGATGGAAAATCAGGAAGCATCTTTAATTTTTTCACATTTTCAATATTTACAAAATTCCCAAGAGCGCCTGCAAGATAAACATTTTCAACATCATCAATCTGAATACCCTTCATCCTCATCAAAATTTCTACCCCACTTCTGATGGCTGCTTTGGCTGCCTGAAATTCCCTGACATCTTTTTGCGTAAGATAAATTGAGGTATTGTTCTCTGGCTCAAGAATAAAAATTCTGCCATCATCCTGTGTTTTCAGTTTTCCACCCAGACATGATTCAATATTGTCCTGAAACCTTCCTGAACTGTCAATAATACCATTTTCAACAAGGACACTGATTAGATCAACCAGTCCTGAACCACATATACCCTTTAAATCATTTCCACCAATAATCTGCCATTGAAGTTTCCCGTTAGAAACCCAGCAACGTTCAAGTGCACCTGTCTGTGCTCTCATACCAAAGGTAATCCTGCCACCTTCAAATGCAGGACCAGCAGCAGTTGATGTTGCAATAATTCCATCTCTATTACCAATGACAATCTCACCATTTGTACCAATGTCAATTCCTATTTGAATACCTTTTGCTTTATGAATGCCTGTTGCAAGAATTAAACCTGCTGTATCTCCACCAACAAAGCCACCAGGCACAGGAAAAACAAAAACAATTCCTTCATGATTTATACCAAGCCCAAGTTTTGAAGCAGGGATTTCAACAGGTCCTTTCATAACAGGATTAAATGGAATTTTGCTTAATGAAAAAAGTGGCAGTTTAAGAAAAATCTGCTCCATCACAGTATTACCTGATAGCACAAATTGATAGATATGATGATTTTTGATGCCTGTTACCTTTATTGCTTCGTCAATCATTTTATTAATCTCTTCAATCAAAACCCTGTTCAATGTTTCCAGTCCATGATCTTTCAAACTGAAATCAATCCTGCTGATCACATCATCCCCGAACTTTATTTGAGGATTTGGCTTGACCACAGTAACCATTTCCTTGCAATCGGCAAGATTAAAAACTGTAAGAACCATGGTCGTTGTGCCAAGATCCATCCCGATGCCGTATATCTGATTTTCTGTATTTCCTTTTTCAATGGAAATGATTTTCCCATCGTAAAAGGTGGCTGTGATTTCATCTGTCTCACATAAAAATTTATCTTTCAGTATCAAAGGATTTAAGGATTCAGCTTGAATTCCAAGATGATGTGCAATGTGCTCCTGAAAAGAAACAGGATTGTCAAGTGTGATATGAGGAATTTTAATGAACCTTTTTGTAATATGAGGATTTCTTTTCATATCGCAGAGAACCTTTGATGTAAGAATTTTATGATATGAAGAAGCCCTGCTTTCAAGAAAAATCCTTGTATGACGATGAATTTTTGACTGACATGCAAGCCGCCAGCCATTTTTTACCTTTCCACCAAGAAGTTTTTTTTCTGTTTCAGTCGGTGCTGAAGCACCTTCGAGAACAATCACACCGCATTTACCACAGATACCTTTCCCTCCGCAGGGAAGTTCAAAAGGAATCCCTGATTTTTCTATTGCTGAAATAATTTTGCTTCCTTCAGGAACATTAACTTCCATCATTCCTGGTTCAAAGATAACCCTGACACTTTTCATTTTTTATTCTCCTTTTTTGTTAATTCCCAGCCCGATAAAAAACAAAAGAAACTGTTTCCTATAGAATTTATATCATAACCTCCTTCAAGAAGCACAAAAACCGGACACGTCATTGCTGAAGCAATCATCTTCGCCATATGATAGTAGTCAGAATCAATAAAACAAAGGTCCAAAAGCGGATCATTGATATGTGTATCAAAACCAAGAGAAATTCCAACAATTTCTGGATTGAATCTTCTGATTAAGGCAATTGCCTCAAATAAAAAAATCCTGTAATCAACAAAACCAGTACCACTTTTCACAGGAAAATTATAACAGTTCAGAAAACTTGTTAATCCTGTTCCTGGATATACGCCAATCTGATGAATGGAAATAAAAATAACATTATCATACCCTCTGAAAATTGATTCTGTACCATTCCCATGGTGCCCATCAAGGTCAAGAATAGCAATTTTTTTTACTGATTTCAGACAGTGTTTTACGGCAATAGCCATATTGTTAAAATAACAGAACCCGCCAAGAAAGTTCCTTCCAGCGTGATGACCTGGAGGACGAATTAAGGCACATGAATCATTTCCTTTCATAGCAGATTCTGCCGCACTAATAGCCCCCCCTGCAGAAAGACATGCATATTTGTAAATATCAGGGATATTCGGTGTATCAGGGTCAAAAAAATCATTATTTTTGACCATATTGACAAGTGAATGTGAATGAACTTCAAGCAATAATTCTTCAGAAACTTCTTTGAAATCATGAAAATTTTTCCTTCCCTTTTTTTCAAGAAAACTGACAATTGCTTCAAGCCGTTGCGGGCTTTCAGGATGCCCTTTTTCACTGTATTCAAGAAGCTCGTTGTTATAAAAAATTTCCATAACTGTATTTTTTACCATAAAATGGCGATATTGACAATAACCTGTTTGATGGTAAACTTTATAGGTCAGACATTATTCGTTTGCGGAGGAGAAAAATGGCAGAAAAAGAAAAAATTAAGTTTGTTGGAAAATTAAGAAATTCTTCTGGAAAAGGAGCCAGTCGTGCCTTGAGAAGACAGGGTTTTATTCCCGGGATCCTTTATGGGGCTGGTGAAGAAAATAAACTTGTTGCTATAGAGAGAAAATCAGCAGAAAAAACATTAAAACATCTTTCAAGTCACAATGTTATGGCTGAGTTTGTGATTGAACAACAGGGTAATGAAACTGTGTTTAAAACAATTGTAAAGGAAATTCAGGTAAATCCTATAACAGGCGAAATTATTCATATGGATTTTTATCATATTGGAAAAAATCAACCTGTTACTCTCAGTGTACCTGTAAAACTTACAGGCGAATGTCCTGGAGTCAAGGAAGGTGGAATTATGGAACATGACTTAAGAGAAATAGAAGTTGAAGGTCTTCCTGACCTAATTCCTGAATATATTGAAGTTGATGTTTCTCAATTAAAAATTGGTGACAGTATCTTCATCAAGGATATAAAATTTCCTGAAGGTGTTCGCCCTCTGGTTGAGCCAGAACATGTGCTTGTAACAATTCTTGCTCCGAAGGCAGAAGAAGTTCCTGCCGCTGAAGAAGTTGCTGCTGCAACTGCAGAAGAAGTTCAGCAACCAAAGGTTATTACACAGGAAATCGCTGAGGAAAGAAGAAAAGAAAAAGAAGCGAAGAAGGAAGCAGAAAAAGGTAGTTAACAAGTGGTTATCCTTGGTCTTGGAAATCCAGGAAAAAAGTATTTTTACAACAGGCATAATGTTGGCTTAAGGGTAATTTCAGAATTGCTATCCCGTGTTCAAATAATAAAAAGGACCTGGAGACAAAAATATTTTCGGGCACGTGAAGTAGAAATATGTTCAAAAAATGTAATACTGGCAACCACAACGACATTTATGAATGAAAGTGGAACTGCTGCTTTAGCAATATGCACAAAATTTAATATCAAGCCAGATGAACTTTTCCTTATCTATGATGATGTTAATCTTGACCCTGGAAGATTAAGGATTAAAAAAAAGGGAAGTAGCGGTGGACATAAGGGAGTACAATCAATTATTGATGCACTTGGAACTGAAGAAATCCCACGACTGAAACTTGGTATAGGTATGCCAGAAGGGAATCAGAATCTTGTTGATTATGTTCTTTCTGATTTTAAAGATGCCGAAAAAGACATTGTAGAAAAGATGATAAAGGATGCAGCAGATGCTGTTGAATTAATATTAAAAGAAGGAATTGAAAAAGCAATGGCTCAGGTGAACGGAAGGACATAAAAATGGAAATTTCTAAAGAAAAAATATTGAAAGCACACAATGGTGGAAAACTTGAAATTTCAATGAAGGTTCCATTGAAAACAAAAGAGGATTTATCCATTGCCTATACACCTGGTGTGGCGCATGTATGTAAGGTGATTGAAAAGGATATTTCACAGGCATATCAATATACCATTAAATCAAATTCAGTAGCAGTTGTTACTGATGGAAGTGCCGTACTTGGACTTGGCGACATCGGTCCAGAAGCAGCATTACCGGTGATGGAAGGAAAGGCAATTCTTTTTAAAGAATTTGGAAATGTTGATGCATATCCAGTATGCCTTGCAACAAAAAACACAAAAAAAATTATTGATATTGTTTGTGCCATTGCCCCTGGTTTCGGTGGCATTAACCTTGAAGATATTTCAAGCCCGAGATGTTTTATTATTGAAAAACAACTGAAAAAGAAATTAAAAATTCCTGTTTTCCATGATGACCAGCATGGAACAGCAATTGTGGTTCTTGCAGGGATTATCAATAGTTTAAAACTTGCAGAGAAAAAACCTGATTCAGTCAGGGTTGTCATCAATGGTGCAGGTGCTGCAGGCATTGCAGTAACAAAAATTCTTTACAGATACGGAATACGAAACATCGTCCTGTGCGATAGAAATGGAATTATCTGCAGGGCAAGGAAAAAAGGAATGAATTCTGCAAAATTTGAAATATTGCAGTATCTTGTAGAATCAAAACCAGGTTCACTATCTGATGCACTTGAACAAGCAGATATTTTTATCGGATTGTCTGGACCAGACCTTGTTACCATTGAAATGGTTAAAAAAATGAAAAAACATCCAATAATTTTTGCAATGGCAAATCCTGTTCCTGAAATTATGCCTGAAAAAGCAAAAAAAGCAGGTGCATTCATTGTTGGAACAGGAAGAAGTGATTACCCAAATCAAATCAATAATCTTCTTGCGTTTCCAGGAATTTTCAGGGGTGCTCTTGATGCAAGAGCAAGACAGATTACAGAAAAAATGAAAATAGAGGCAGCAAAGGCAATTGCTGGCATTATCCCTGAAAAATCACTGAATCCTGATTATGTGATACCATCGCCATTTAATAAAAATGTTGCGTCTGCAGTTGCAGAAGCAGTAAAAAGAGTTGCTTACTTAAAAAGATAAACATGCTTTACCTGATACTCAGTGTGTTGTTTTTTTCCATTGCTGCTTTGATTTATAAACAATCAAATCATTTAAACTGCGACAGGATTTCCATCGTTGTTTCAGAAAGAATTTCAGCAGTTGTTTTGATGATAATCTATGTTTTTCTTGCTGGTTCATTTCATCCTACACCAGTTGTCACACTTGTTGCATTTGCAGGAGGCACAACAATTTTTATATCAAGGGTTGCCTTGCTTGCCTCATTGAAATATGGAAAAATTTCAAGTTCATGGACAGCAGTAAGTTTGTCTGTTGTAATACCAACAATGGCTTCAGCAATATTCTGGAAAGAAATACCTTCAGGTAAACAGATTACAGGATTGATACTGGTACCTGTGGCAATCTTTCTTTTGCAGGAAGAACCAGGAGAAAAATAAAAAATGTGGTTGAAATGGGTGATTATCAGTTTTCTTCTCTGTGGAATATCTGATACAACATGGAAAATGGCAGGAGAAATGGGAAAAGAATCAGTGAATGCGTATTTATTGTTTTTTCATTTCTTTGCCTTATTAAGTGCAGTGATTGTATTTTTTTTACAGAGGAAAAAGATAACAAAAACAGAATTTATTCTTGGTACAACAGCAGGTGCAACATTGATTGCAGGTGGAATATGTTCAATGAACGCAATACTTGTTCTTCCTGGTATTGTATTTTTTCCTGTAGCAAGTTGTGGAAATCTTTTAACTGTCACAATTCTTGCAAATATTTTCTGGAAGGAAAAACCAGCAAAGCGTCAGATTTACGGACTTATTGTTTCATGCATAGCCATTATTCTCATTGCGCTTGGATAAATTCAAACCACAAAAGCACTTTTTCAATAAGAGACCAGTTTACAGGAGAATCATGGTTTCCATACCTGATTTCCTGATAAAAGATTCTCACCCCCTGCCTGATTGATTCTTTCACAAAATTTCGTGAGTGTTCAACAGATATTAGTTTGTCATCGTCACCATGAATGATGGCAACAGGTTTTGTTTTAACTGTTCCAACAAAATAAATGCTTGACCTTTTTCTATATTCTTCAGGTCTTTTGTCAGGACTTCCCTGATATGCTATTTCAATGCCTTTTGCAAGAAAATCATATTCAGTATGAACCCAGCGATGATAAAGTGCTATCATATTTGTTGCAGGACAGAGCGCACAAACACCCGAAATCAATTGAGGATGTCTTGTTGAAAAAATCAGTGCAGCAGTTCCACCCATTGAACCACCCATCAGAAACACCCTTTCTGTCTGATAACATCTTCTCAATGAATTGATAATAAAAAGTATGTCAGATTCTGCCGGCTCATTCATCCATGAATCTCCCCTGTATTCAGGACAAACATAAACATAGTGATATTTGTAAAAAAATTCCTGCAACTTACCAAATGTTCCACCAAAAATATCTTTGTTAAATCCCTGTTCCATATGATTTGTTGCTCCATGGAGGTAAACAAAAATACCATTACATAAAGAAGTTCGTGGCTTCTGAATAAGATACTTCTGTTGAGAGTTGTCAAAGTCCGATACAAATGTTATTTCTTCAACCATTTTGTGCACCTAAATTCCACAAAAAAGAACCTGTCAATTTCAACACAATTAGAAAAACAATCCATCCAGACAAAAAGGAAAAATAAATAGAAAAAAATTGAGAAAAAATTTTCACTGTCATCATCAATGAAACAAGACAAATCATCAAAACTGGTATTTGCCTGCAAACACTGGCAAGCATAAACCTTGATTCATACGCAGCAACAACTCCCACCATGGGAAAGACAGTCATAAATCCTGAAAGAAATTTTTTTATCATTACCAGCAATGTTACTACAACGACAATAATAGGAATTTTTATCAATGGAGATAGATCTGTTCTATAAGGATTCTCACAGGGGCATTCAGTAAATAAAGCAAGCATCAAACCAGCAATGACAACAATTAAACAGGAAACCCAGAATGCCATTTCGTTTTGTGGCAAAATCCTTGCAAGTAATATCCCGCAGATACAGTAAAATATTGCGAAAAAAACAATTGAGACAATAATATTGATTTTCATTCGTGAATGAAACAACCATACACCATAGGTAAAAATTGCAAGGTTTATCAATCCTGTAACATTTGTTGCATCGATCTTACCACCAAGTGAAAAAGTGGCAATCGTGAATGGGAAAGGAAAAACAAGGACCAGCGATTTTTTTCTTGGGTCAGCAACATAACTTAAAATTCCTGCCTGTATTGCAACAACAGCAATAAGGATAAAATCCCAGATTTCAGGATGTGATATCATCTATAACTTTGTTAAATCAAAGAAGAAAGAAGTTTTTCTGCATTCCTGTGAAAGATATTGTGCGCATCATCATCTGAAATTCCTGAATCAAGCACAGCCCCGATATAATAATGATGATTGAACCATGGCCAGTCAGTACCAAAAACAATTTTTTCTGAGCCAGCACCTTCAATGAATTTTTCAAGCCCTCCCCTATCATCAACAACAGCACACAATTCTGCATAAACATTGGGGAAATCCTTCATCAACTGCACTGCTTTATCCCATTCTCCATGGCAGGAATGCCCCATCAGGATTTTTGCACCTGGATATTTTTCAGCAACAATCCGTATCTGCTCAGGTCCATCAAAACTACTTCCACCCCAGGTATGCAGTAAAACAATAAGTCCTTTTTTATCAGCATATTTCCATGCAGGAGAATAATTTTCATGAGAAATTGGAAGTCCGTGATAATCAGCAAGAAGTTTGAAACCAACAAAAACATCCCTGTATTTTTCAAATTCATCAACATCCTTTTCAATGATTTCAGGGTAATTTGGATTCAATCCGCAATACGCACGAAGTCGTTCTGGAAGTTTTCTCACTGTTTCAATGTTTGCTCTGTTTCCGATATCAGGTGAAAAAAGTGACCAGTGATGGCAGAATACAAGCATTTTTATTCCTGCACGGTCAAATCGTTTTCTTATTGTTTCAGGGTCAAACTCACCATAAGGAAAATAGATTCTGCTGTACGAACCCATATGAGCGTGCATATCATAAACAACACATTTCTCACTTTTTCCTTTTTCATAAAATTCTTTCCATATTGAGTTCATAGTTGCACCCTTTGTAAAATTTTTTCAATGTTTTTTGAAGCAATTTTTATCTTTGCATCATCTGAAATATCCGCATGCTTTAATTGAAGTATTGCTGCCTTCGGATAACGAACTGGAAAACCTGTGCCAAAAACAATTTTTTCAGGACCAAATTCTTTTACAGTTGCTTCAATTCCACCCTCTTCAAGTGAAAGTTGACTTGACTCAAGATAAAAAAACTCAAATTTTTCAAGCAATGGCCAGGTATAACGATCAACACCCCATATTCCAATATCACAGAGAATACAGACAAGTTCAGGGAAATCCCTCATCAATCTGTAGAGTGATTCCCAGGAAATACATGTTCTTCCCATTGTCAAAAGTAAAGGAATTTTTCTTTCTGAAATTTCATCAAAAAATTTGCCAAAACTGACTTTGTCCATGACATACCTGTGCCATTCAGGAAATGCATTCAAAGCAACAATTTTGTTTTCCTTCATTTTCTTGAAAAAACTTCTGTCAATGACTTCTTTTGTCTGCGGTGGAAGAATTGTCCAGCAACCATATAATCTTTCATTTTTTGATATTTCCTGAGCAATCATTCTATTTCCTTCAACAGGAGAACCTTCATACTGAAAAATATGCCAGACAATGGCTTTTTTAATATTCTGCCTGTCCATTTCAGCAATCAACTGTTCCGCAGAAATCACAGAACCAAACAATCCATTCATAGGTCTGCCGATAAAAGTATTCACATCAAAAAATTCAATGTCCATTTTTTTTCTCCATTTATTTTAGTTTTTCTGCTGCCTTTTCACACGCCTTAATTTTTTGCTTGATTTCAGATTTTTTCCAGTCAGGATTGATTGAAATGAAAACAGTTCTTCCGAGATTTTCAATTGATTTTGGAAACATTTCCTTTGTATAGTCAACCCTTAAATTTTTGTTTTGCGGGAAATTGTAAGGATTCATTGCTGGATGCCCGCCAATTCTTTTGTTGATAATTGGTTCCCAGTCAAACCACACATGCTTTCTGCTATCAAGTGGTCTCCAGCCACCAACTCCCTCAGATTGAGCAAATTCAATTGCCTGTTGATGGTTTTCAAATCTGAATGCAACAACAACCCCGCAATCTCCATCAATATCGTTTGACCGAGCAAAATTGATATTGGGTTTGCCTGAAAGTTGTTCAATAAACATTCTTTTGACCTTTCTCAAATCAGCAAGAATTCCTTCAAGTCGCTGTAATTGAACATTCATAATTGCACCCATAATTTCGCTTGCCCTGAATTGTAAACCCAGAAAGATGGGAATTGTAAAATCTCCGGCATATGGTCTGAAGGCAGTTCCACTATCATGAAAGATTGATGCCCTTTCATAAATCATCCTGTCATTTGTTACCAGTCCCCCTCCTTCACCACATCCTATGATTTTAAAAACATTGAAACTGTATGCTCCTGCATTTCCCCAGCTTCCAAGTCGCCTTCCCTTAAAACTTCCACCAACTGCCTGACAGGCATCTTCAAGAACCTTAAGATTATGTTTTTTTGCAATTTCACAGATTTTTTCCATATTCGCAGGCATTCCCACCATATGTACAGGAATCACTGCCTTTGTTTGCGGTGTAATCTTTTTTTCAAGGTCCTCCGGATCCATTGTACATGAATCATCCACTTCAACAAGAACAGGAATTGCGCCAACAGCCAGCACAGCACTTGCAGTAGCCATGAAAGTATATGCTGGAACAAGTACCTCATCACCAGGACCAATTCCAAGTCCCACCAATCCACACATCAACGCAGCCGTACCACCGCCTGACATCAAAACAGCATAATCCACTCCGATAAGTTCTGCCCATGCCTTTTCAAATCTTACTACTTCCTGAAGATGTCCTGCATTCGGGTCTCCAACCCTGAACAATTGTTTGCTTTTAAAAACCTTTCTCAATTCTCTTACTTCTTCTTCTCCCATTCTGTACATAAAATTCTCCTTTCAGAAAAATCAGTACTGCCAACATGATAATTCTCAATCGCTACATTTATTATAACATATCAGGTGCCTGTCAGATACCTTGTTTCTGTTCTTTGTATTACTGTTGCTATGATGAGCATAAAACGAAACAGTGATCATCACATTCGGTTGTGCGTTCAGGGACAGATTTCAATAAAAAAACCAGGGCGGATTTCTCCGCCCCGATGTTGCCGGCAATCTAACTTCAGGAAATCACGGATAGAACACAGTATAAAATTTCTGTTTGTTGCACGCCTCCACATGTCCATCCACAAACACCACATTGATTAGCGGAAGGTCCATATGCCTGCCCCAGTAGAGACAGCCGCCCCAGTAATTGATATCTCCAATAGTATATGCCCACGAATCAACAGGATAATGGCGTTGACCATAAGCGTTCTCCATAAAAAGCGCTGTTTCAGATGGCTTGGGCACTTTGGAAAGCTTGCGGAAATTACCGGTGCCGTCCATAGGTGTACCTAAGTAATAATTGTAACCATAATCATTCACAGGCCACGGAGCATTCCGCCTTCCATCGTCAAGGTCAGGGCAAGCAAATACTCCTGTAGCATGGCTGATATGTCCAGAGTCATTCTCAACATCATACTGCAGGACGCCGCTTGTCAGATACCCTTTGCGATTTAATGTCCGCAGAAATCCTGTAGCTCTATATGAGTTGTAATCGCTGGTGTATGCCCACCAGACCGGATAGAAATACTCATTATAATCGTTTAGGTACATATGCACAGCAAGCCCTATCTGTTTGAGGTTGTTCATACACACTGACTGACGTGCCTTTTGCCTTGCTTTCGCCAGTACCGGCAGCAACAGCGCAGCCAGAATCGCGATAATCGCAATTACCACAAGTAGTTCTATAAGTGTAAATCCCTTTCTTTTTTTCATGTTACACCTCCTTGAATTATTCGTCTCCACCCCTCAAAGACCAGAGACCGCCAGCCCAGTTTCCAAGTCCGGCGCCTGTCACAGGCAGAGCACTGAACTTGACCCAGGAAACATGGTAGTCATACCATAGAATATTAGTTCCGCCGCTATGAGGTGCGCAGTACTGGGCTAAAGCATTAACTGCTGCCTGCCCATAAACATCTACCCTGAAAGAGTAAGTATATACTGAGCCGCCCCCAATCCAGTCAAGCACATAGATGGTTCTATCAGGTGCTGGGTTTGGAACAGAGCTAATATCAGGTCCATTAAAGACCTCATAAGTCGTGGCATAGCTTGTCGCGGTAGTCCCTGTCGACCTGGCCCACACAATCTTGCGCAGGTCGTCCGGACATCTAAATACCTGCCAGTTTGTGATGTAATGCAAATCATATAGCGGTACCGGAAATGACCAGTTGTACCCGTTGCCGTCATAAAGCCGATGGTCATAATCCTGCTCATACATCGCAAGCGCTGTGCCTATCTGCTTGAGATTGCTCATGCAGATTGCAGCACGCGCCTTTTCCCTTGCCTTTGCAAGAACCGGTAGCAACATTGCGGCAAGAATTGCGATGATGGCAATCACAACAAGCAATTCGATTAATGTAAATCCTTTCTTTCTCATAATGCACCTCCTTTGACTGCTACCAGATAATCTATACACTTCCAAATCCTTTCTTCTCCTGCTTTTTTATTAAGTTTCACCTCCTTGTAATGGTTCATCTTTTGTATCCTCACTTTAATATTTCTACCCGTAACTGTGTTTGTCAATAAGATATCAAAAGAATTGTACCCCCCCCTGAGAATTTGTCAAGAGCGTCATCTGCCGAGGAGAAGCATTGTAATGTACCTATCTATTTCCTCATAATCGTGTGACTGGCGCAGTTTCTCAAGATAACCCTCATCGGTTGACCTGACAATATCCACAAGACGCAGGAACATTTCTTTACTGTTGGCAAGGTGAGAAAATGATGATTCCTTTTTCTGAGTGCGCAACATTTTCACATCAAACCCAACATACGCTCCTGTTTTTGCGTATTCATATTTCTCAAGCAAATAAACCTGTGAGAATGCGCGCTTTGGATTTACCATGCCAAATGTTCTATCTTCATCAAATTTCAATCCATTCTGGTCATTCAAATGAATTCCCCATAATTTGCCAAAAGAAAGTGCAAAACCCATTTCATCTGATGGCTCAAGTCCTGCAAGGATTGTGTGCGCTGTTTCTATCAGAACCCCTACCCTTTCAGGAGAAATTGTCCTTGAAGCAATCGCAAGGAAATGACCTGTTGTTGGACAAAAACTTGCATCCATTGGTTCATTTGGCTTCATTTCACCGAGGATTTTTATATTCTTATCATATTCTAAGATGTTGTTAAGATAATCAACAAACCTGTCTATTGCAATTTTTGCATCCTTTGATTCACGATTATAAGTTCCTTCCCTTGCAGGCCATAATACAAGATTTCCTGTACCAATCATATTTGCAATATCAATCGCCTTTTTTGTCCTTTCAATGGCATATGCCCTTGCACGCGGATTATTTGATGTAAATGTTCCATCAACTGTTAATGGATGTTCCCATATTCTTGGAGCAACAAATTCTGCACCAAGATTTCTATCATCAAGTTTTTTCCTCACTTCTTTGACCTTTTTTTGTATCTGGTCATAGGAAAGATTTACATCAACAATGTCATCATCATGAAACTGAATAGCATCAAATTTCAGTTTCACTGCAATATCAAGTTTTTCATCAAAAGAAAATTCATCCCTTACAGGCGGTCCAAATGGATCTGCTCCAGTGTGGATGTTCCATGGTCCAAAAGAAAACCGATATCCCTTTTCCATCATTCCTCCTGGTTATTATTTCCTGCTATATTATCACTTTTTTCTTGATTTTTCAATTCTCTTGACAGGTTTTTCTACAGGGGATAGAAGGTGGAAAAATATAGCAAGTCGAAAGATTAGTTCGGACACAAGGATTAATAAATATAATTATACGGTGTAAATTAAATGCAAACTTAGTTCACTAAATAATTACCTAATTTTTCTTCTTTGCAGAAGGAAAATTAAGGAATATCAAGGAGTTTTTGATTGTTTTTCTTTCTAAAATAAAATTCTTCAGCCACCTTATTAATTCCGTCTGCAATCTGACCGCATTCTTCATCTGTAAAATACGGGCTAATTCCAATAAATAAACTCCTGTCAAGATAATCAAGGGTTTTTGGACACATATCAACTGAATAATCTGGAAGTTTTCCTTTGTAATATGGACAGGTATATGGACAACCTTCTTTTGTTGCTGTCTTTTTATCAAGAATATGTTCCCAGTATTTGTAAACATGCCAGTCCCTGACATTTGTATCATGGGTACTGCCCCATACTCCTTCTGCCTCAAGTGCCTTTTTTGCTGCATATGCCATTTCTTTATCAGACCACAAAAGTCCAAGCACATACCTGCATCCACCATCAGGATCATTATCTTTCAATGTTCTCACGCATTCAGACAGTTTCAATTTTGATACGATGTTGTTATAATTTTTCTTCAAATTCTCAACAATGAGAGGAAGTTTTTTTATCTGGGCATATGCAACTGCTGCCTGAAGTTCACTCATCCTGTAGTTTTCTCCTGCAAAAAGTTCACCCTCTTTCCTTTCTCTTTCGTATCTATTAGGCCTCCAGCAAGCAGCAGTATCATGATAACTTTGAGCCCTTGTGTACAACCATTCATCCTTGAATGTCATAATACCACCTTCTCCACTTGCAATCACCTTGTAATGGTCAAGGCTGAAGCAACCAATGTCTCCGATTGTTCCAAGTTTTTTCCCTTTATATGTTCCTCCTGCTGCCTGAGCAACATCTTCAATAACAAAAAGATTATGCCTCTTTGCAATATCCATGATGGCATCCATATTGCAGGGAAGCCCTTTCATATGAACAACAATAATTCCTTTTGTATGTGGGGTAATCTTTTTTTCAACATCAACAGGGTCAATTGTATGTGAATCATCAATTTCAGCAATTACAGGAATTGCCTTTGCAACAACAATCGCAGAAGCAGAGGCAAAAAATGTGTGGGCAGGTACAATAACTTCTGTTCCAGGTCCAGCACCAGCAGCAACAAGTGCAGCAATAAGGGATGAAGTGCAGGAATTTGTTGCGAGAACATAAGGAACATCAAAAAATTTTGAACATTCAATCTCAAATTTCCTTGTCATTGAATCACCAGCAGGATGATAGTATCTGAAAAGATGAGGTGAAACATGAGTCCACGATTGTTCAAGAACATTTCTCACTTTTTCCTCAGTACCTGGTTTTAAACCCCATAGTTTCACAAGTTCCATTAATTCTTCTATACCGTATTTTGGAACAACCTTTGTCGTGATTGTCTTTGCCTTTGGTCCTCCTTCAATTGCAAGTTTTTTTCTCATTTTTCCTCCTGTGTTGAAAAAATTTTATTTAAATCAAGTCATCTGTTCCTTAATCCCCTCCTTTCAGGAGGGGAAAAAGAAGAAAATGGATGTCTTTATGAACGATATCGCGAAGGCACAGCAACAAAACAAGGATAAAAGCAACTGCGCTCCGCTATAACAATGCACCTCTTGTCCGAAGCATTCGCAGTGCAAAGCGTATACGAAGAAGGCAAGTTTGCAGGTGCAGCGGATTTATCCGTAGTTTTGTCTGTGCCGTAGCGCAAAAATAGTGAATAAAGACATCTCATTTTCTTTCACTCCCTTTTCCTGCTTCCAAAAAACTCAAAAAGCATCTGAATCAATCTTCCATTGGCACTTGCATTTGGCTGCCATGGACAAAATGTCGGGTCATTGTCAGCAAATCTCTCAAGCATATAATAATGCTGGCTCATACCATAACGAACCTGTGCCCACATTGTCTCAAATGCCTTTTCCTTCTCACCGGTTTTCATCCACCCAAGAAACCAGCAAAAATCAGAAAAAGAAACATACCAGGTATGACCTGCCCATGGGTCAGAATGAAACGAACCAAGTAATCCATCAGTCATTAAACCTGTTAATCCATTTTTCATCCATCCCCTGTTTCTAAAATATTTTTCAACCTTTTCAAAAACAGGACTTTTTGAATCAATTATTCCTGCTCTAATCAACATTGCTGGACCATCAGCAAAATATGGTCCTTTCGGTGGGTATGATTCCTCTATTCCAAGATAATTCGGAATAAAAATTTCGTCCCTTTGAGATTGTTTTTCAACAATCTCATTGAGAATTTTTTCAAGGCAATTTTTATAATCAATCGCCTGCTTTTTTATTTCACCAGCGTTCGGGTCATTGAAATAAGAAAAAGCATCAGCCATTTCATTGATACCCATAACATTTACTGCATCAGTAATACACCATGCCTGAACAGTAAAACCCCAGTCATGAGGTCTACCTGCTGGAAAAAGCCCTGAAGATTTTTCTCTTCTTTTAATAATCCATTCAAATCCATCAAGCATTGCCTGCCTGAATTCCTTAAAGCATTTTTCATTTTTATGCAATAGCAGGTGCCTTGAAAGTCCATATAGCACTCCACCATTGATATTCTCCCATTGAGGAGCAAGATATGAATTAAATCTTCCTTTGTTTTCACCATCTTTTTCCTGATGTTTAAGAAAAAATCTATAACCTTTTTCTGTCCAATCATAAAGTCCAAGTAAATCAAGCGCAATGAGGAAATCAATTGCCTCAACAGGCCAGACACCTGCCCATCTTCCACCTTGCCTTGGTCTTGCAATACCATTTTCATCTTTCACAAACATCTGTAGACACTGGCATATCAATGACCACAAAACCGGAATGAGCCAGTCCTGATTTTTTATGTCAGGAACAAACATAACCCTGTTGAGTTCTTTTTCCCATTGTGAAACACATTGTTTTCTTTCAAAACTATGATGAGACGCTGAAACCTGCATATTTTCAGAATTTTCAGCAAGCACAAAATAATATGAAACAGTTTCAAGTGGCTCAAGGGTTTGCTTTATTTCAAGGTAATTTTTTGCAAAAATATTTTGCCTGTTTACTGGAATCCATTGTAATTTTGCCTTTTCACCAGTATTAAAAGAAATTGTTGCCTTTTTGTTTTTTATTGAATTTTTTTCAAGAAAAAAATCGTTTGAAACCATGTCCCAGTTTTCAAGAAGTGGAGTGTAACTGGTATAAAAATCACCTGTAATTCCGTATAAAAATCTATCTTCTCCTGAACGAGCCATCACACCAGTGATTAATTCTTTTTTCCTGCCTGAAGCATTTGTTACTGTCAATCTGATATATGTTTCTGGAATTTCCTTCCATGTGCAGAAACATTCTATCAGATATTCAATATCATCAATGGATGTTTTCAAAAAATGAACAGGTATTCCATCACTTCTTACAATAAATTGAGATTTTTTCCAGTCAGGTGCAATCGCTTTTTCTCCAAAGAGAAATCTTATTCCAGTGGAATTAAAAAACCATGTACCCTTAATAGGGTCAACATCTGATGAAACAATCTTAAAATCAGGCCAGATTGTAATAAGTTTTTTTACTTCAGGCGGATGAAGGTAAAGTTTTATTGTTTTCGGTCTTTCCCATTCCATATTATTTTCCTTTTAAAATTTTCACTGGTTCAAGAATTCCTGATGACTTTTGTTTTCCTTCAAGAAGATTATAAATGGAGTTTGTAATTTTCATTGAAATGTGATTATCTGCTTGCTTAATAAATTCTGTTATTTCAATTTCTTTTGGATTCCATAAAATTTTTCCTGCGATTTTTCCATTCAATTGAATTTCTGCAATATCAAAAAGATTGTCACACCTTAAAAAATATCTTGCCTTTTCTAATTTTGAAATGTTGAATGTTGTTGTATAAATGGCACTGCCTGAATAGAATGGATAACCCAAATCTGTCCAGCTTTTACAACTTATTTGATGTTTAATTTTTCCTGCCTTAATCTCTGCCCCCATCCCCATATCTCCTGTTTTCATTACAACGAAATCCCCAAATATTCTCATTGGTTCAACAAGTCCTTGTTCTGGATTTTCAACATCAACAAAAACAGAAATTGTTCTTACTGATGGAGTGTAAAAAGGTTTACCTTTTTTGAAAAAGTCAGTAATGTCTGCACATAAATTCATTGCATCATACTTTCTCAATTTTTTGATTCTGTCAGGAGGAACTTGCTCATTATCAATAAAAATTCTATATTTCCCAATTATTCCTGATTGTTCCCAAACAAGTTGCATTTTCTCTGGATTGCCAAAGCAGAAGAAATTGGTTTTATAACACAATGTTGAAGGATAGGAGACATCAAATACTGAATCCTTCAGCCATCTAATATTTGTTTTTGCCAGATCCTTAATTCTTCCTGCTGGTACTGGTGGTAACACAGGATGCCCGATTTCTTTGTATCTACCTTCATTATCAAAAAAATCTTCAGGGGATTTTTTAGCAATGTTCCACATTCCAAGATACAACACATTGTCATCAATGACTTCAAAATCCCATCGGTCAAGTTTACAAACAACTTCTTTTTCAATTGAAAATGATGGCTCCAGTAAATGCTGTTGTCTTTCATTGCAGGAAACAACAAACAATGATTGTCCTGGTTCAAGAACAAGATTAAAATTGTCGGGCTTTCCTGTGAGTAAGAACCTTTTTCCGCTCGAAGGATCCCAGATTTCTTTATCTGTTTTCTCGTTTAATGTCACATTGAAGTCAGCAACATCTTCACTGAGATTTACAAAAAAATAAATTGAATCTGATTTATCTTTTCTTACAGAGACAAAAACTTCATCACAATGTTTCCCATCAATCATCACCTGTGGCTCAACAAAATCATTCACACCATTTTTAATTTTATGAGCGATTTCTTTTCTTTCTTCTTCCTCCAGTTGAGCCATATTTTCAGGTAGATTCAAACACATGATATTTCCATTGATATCCTTGATTCTTTCTCCGATAAAAAGAATTTTTCCGCCATCTTCAGCAAATTTTTTCAATTTTTCACTGAGTGACTCTGATGGAAAATACAATGGGGGAATGACAATAGCACTATACTCAATTTCTCCAATTGTAAATTTTCCATTTTCAATTTTTGCATCAGTGAAATCAATGTCATCAACAAAATCAAATTGCCTGTTCTCGTGTACAAGAACATTATTGATAAAGACAAAGGTATCACTTAATAATTTTGCCTTTTTCCTGTCAGCAGGTAATATCTGCCACAGACATCCTGTAGGATAAAGAAGTGCAAATTCACATGCATAATCAAACCTTGTCAGCATATAGCAGACACGACCAATATATTTACTGAATTGTTCATAATACTGCCAGTAAGTTGTCTGATAAAATTGAGAGGGGCATGCTTCCTTTTTTCTATGACCATCAATTGAATAATAGAAGCCATGCGGATTGATGAAATTAACACCGAGAACCATCATAAAATCAGCAATTTTTTTCATTTTTTCAAGGGTAAAATCCCATTCTTCAAGTGCAAAACATTCAGTAAGAACCCTTTTCCTCTTTTGCTGTCTTGCCACAGAACTGATTAACTTTGGTCCAACATTCACAATGGGGAATTCATTTATTCCAAGCCGTGAGGTGATAATGTCTGTGCCGGGTATTTGAAACGACTTTGCATGTTGCATCAAATCACCAAGATATACAACACCCAGATCAGGTTCTTCTTCAGGGCTCACATGACCTGTGAATGAAATTTTGTTCTTTTCGCACCAGTGATAAATTTTATCAAAAAAAGATTGTTTCAGCATTCTTGTGAGTGTATCCCAGTAATCAAAACGAATTTTTCTTTCTTTTTCAGAATCTCCTTCAACAAGCATATACAAAACAGGCAAAATATCATATTTTTTTGTTTTTTTGAAAAATTCAGGAAACTCGGATGACCACGGTAACCATCCAATCCATTTTGGTTCATCAGTAAAAATCCCAGGAACTGTTTTCCCGAAATATTTTCCAATATCCTTTTTATAAACCTCATGTGTCTTGTTGATAAAATCATCAACTGCTTTACTGTTAAGAAGATCAACATAACCACCCCATGGTCCCCAGTATTCCCTTTCATATTTTTCAATGAATGCATAAATTTTCCATTTTCCTGCTGGTACCATCCACAAAAGGCAATTTTTTATTCCGGTTGTATCAGACCTCCAGTGTGGAAAAGTATCTGCACGCATTGCACCATAATAAGTGTTGTATCTTCTTGTATAGCCCCAGTTTTCCCTTATTGGTCCTGCATATTCGGTCAGGTCAACAATTTCCCCTTTATCTGAAATCGCAAAAATTTTTACAATATGGCCAATTGGCAGATCAAGTTTTAATGTTGTTTTACCTTCAACTGAATGTGTTTCAACAGCAAGTTTTTTTGAAAGGAATTCAGGATGCTGATAAATTACCTTACCACCTGCTGCACCACTGGGATACGGATCTTCATCATAAAGCCATGCTTCAATACCATATTTTTCTGCGGTTTCAACCATCAGTTTGATCTTTTTCCTGAATTCATCTGACATATAGGGAGTCAAAAGCCCTGAGCGCGGGTGCATAAAAAATCCCCTGAGTCCTTTGTCCTTGATTTCTTTTATTTGCCAGACAAGTTCTTCATCTTCAAGATAATGATTCAAAAATAAAAATGGGACAGGCCTGTATTCAATCGGTGAATTTTCAAACAATTCAAAAGAAAGATTGTTTTCCTTTTTCACATTATCTCCTTATTAACTGTGGATATTGTTCCATCAAATCATCAATGTTATCCTTTATTTCCTTTGAAATCTCAAATGAACAACCTGTCAGTATTTCTTTAATCTGCTGTGGTTTTCTTGCTCCTACAATTGCTCCTGTAACAGCAGGATGAGAAAGAACCCATGAAATAGCAAGTTGTCCTGTTGTCATTTTTGCACGATCAGCAATTTTCTTGAAAGCATCATAAAATTCACAATAAATTTTATGGTTTGTACTTAACTCAGGGAGTTTCCTTCTCCAGTCATCTTCTGACATTTTTGCAATTCTTTCCTCATCAAATTTTTCTGCAAGAAGTCCGTAATACATAGGACTGTAGCAAATAACTCCAACATTATTTTGCTGACACCATGGAAGTATCTCTTTTTCTATCTCTCTCCTGAAAATACAATATGGTGGCTGTAATGAAGCAGGCATTCTAATTTTTTTAATCCTCTCAAGTTGACTGACATTAAAATTTGAAACCCCTATTGCCCTGATTTTTCCTTCATCAACAAGTTTAGCCATTTGTTCCCAGGCAGATTCAATTTCAGTATCAGGCCTTGGCCAGTGTATTTGCATCAAATCAATCCTTTCAACTCCGAGACGCATCAAACTCTGTTCTGTTTCAGTTCTTACTGTTTTTCCTGAAAGCCCATCACCAAGAACACCATTTTTGTCCCACGATTTTCCAAGTTTTGTAAATATCAATGGTTTTTCCTTCATCTGTTTGATTGCCTGTCCAACAATCTTTTCTGAATGTCCCAGACCGTACGCAGGTGCAGTATCAATCCAGTTAATTCCAAGTTCAATTGCAAGTTTTATTGTTTCAATTGAATCAGTATCATCCTGTAAACCCCATGAATAGTTATAACCTGTTCCACCAATAGCCCAGGTTCCAAGTCCAGTAGTTGTGATAAACATATCAGAGTTTCCAAGTTTTCTTTTATTCATTTTTTCCTCCGTTTTCCAGTCGTGTTCCTTTCTTCCATTCATCCCTCATCTGAACACCTTCACCCAGAATAAGGAATGGTTTTGTCTCATAAATTGGCTTATCCCCTTCTTTTCTCCACCACAATGTTCTTCTTGTTGGTCCAAAAAGAACAGAAGAACTGCTTACAAGTGTCCAGTTTGCTTCCCAATCGTCTCTGTGGCCTTTTTCTCCGGCAAGACAGATTCTATCAGGAAATGGCACTGCATGGTCAAGCATAATATCAGTCAATCCTTTCAATGATGGAGTATCTGATGCAAGTTCATCAACAAGTTTTAAAAGCCTTTTATATCTTTTTTCGCAACCATCCCAGAAAACATAATCAGGATTATCAACAGGGTCAAATCCCCTTAATTCAAAAGAAATTTTATCTCTTTCTTTTTTAAATGTATTCATTTCAGGTGTAAGGTACGCACAGGCAGTAACTGCTGATGCACCATTTTTTGCCCATCTAACACCCATCCTGCAATTTGATTTTTCTATTGCAACTGAATTCATTTCAGGATCAGCAAAAATCATGTTTCCAGGTCCAAAAAATTCTCTGTATCTATAAAGGAAATCAACAAATTCAGGTAATTTCTTTATATCCTCAGGCATAATCTCGAAAACATCCACAGGAAAAATATTTTCGGGTTCTTCATCACATAAAACTGCAGAGGAAGCACTACCCACAAGCGTAATTTTTTTGAATTTTTCACCTGATGGTCCTTTCTCAGGTGGAGAAAATTTTTGAAATGGCCTAATCAGATCATCAAGATTCTGCCCTGCCATTGGTCCTTCATTTCCATCACCAAACCACACACCAGTACATTTACCCTTTGGTGCTGATTTTCTTACATATCTTGTATTGAGACGCCTGCTAACAAACCAGTACCAGTTAAAGTAATGAGCCATCATCCATTCATTGTTGCATGCTTCAAGAAAACCCTTATGTTCAGCCCTTACTGCATCAACCCAGTTTCTGCATTCAGGAAATTTTGCTAAATCAATACCAGCACTCATTCGTTCTTTTTCAATTTTGATGACTTCCTGTTTATAATCAAGTTCTGCTGATGCTGGATAACTTTTTCTTGCCCACTCCATCACACTTTCAGCCATATTGATCCAGTTTGGATCTTTCAATGCCATCAATCCTGCCCTTTTTCCTCTTTCATATGCCTGTTGAACAGTAATCATTTTAGCCCTCCTGAAATGATTTTTTGTTTGATAAGAAAATCAATCTACAACCCAGGTAAACTTTTTACAGATACCTGAATGAAGAAGTTCAATATCAAGTTCCCATACTCCGGTGATTTCATTTTCAGGAATTGGTTTTCCAATGATATAGCCCGAATTATTGATAGAGATAATTTTATCACATTCAATGTTGCCTTCTGGATTCCTGCATATCAGACGAGCAAGAAATTCTCCCTTCAATGGTATATTTTCAAACACAGGTAATATTTTCAAATTGAGATACTCGTTTCGACGATAAAATGATTTTCCTTCGATTTCAATTGAGTCAGGAAATTTTTCATACAGACCAATAAATCTTCCTGAAAGTTCTTCAATGTCACAGTCGAATTCAATGCCGAAATGTGTGCTTTTTAATGATAATTTTTCAAATGTAATTAAATCAATGGCATAATTGACTTTGTAATCAGGACTGAAAATTTTTACTGTTGTTTTTTCACTTTTTTGCGAGTGATTCACAACTGTAATACACATAAACTGGTCATTTTTTAATAAACTTGCTTCAACCATATGATTTGTACTTAAACAATTCGGAAATATTTTTTCCCTGTTGAAAAAAATATCCTGGAATTTCTGTTTCAGTAGATTTTCTCTTCTTTTATCTTCTGAAACAAGAATATCAGTGTAAAGTTGGTCTAACTCTTCAGTTAAAAGATAAACCTTTCCATTCCCATAGTCAGCAACCTTTATTTCAATTCCATCAAAAACTGGTTCACTTGAAAATACAAGATTGTTGAAAAAATCAATCCTTTCACCATTATGATTAAATGAAGGGATTTTATCCATAAAAAGAATCCCGCCATTTTTCACATAATTTTCAATTCTTTCTGCTGCTTGCTGATGAATATATTCTGTTCCAAGGACAAAAATTGCTCTGTAATTTTCCATTATACCTTTTGCCACAAGTCGTTCTTCAACAACATCGCACTCACCAAAGTATCTAAAAAGAAATTCATAAGCATTAAACGGAGTATAACCCTGTGGATACCATTTATTAAATGGTCTTTCTTCCTTATGATAAAAACCTATTCCTGCATAACCAGGTGGAAGTTTTCTTTCCTGAGGATTAATAACCCAGTTTGTATAAGGGAAAAACATCGCAATAGCAGAGGATGGTTTGTTCAATTTTTTCAGCAGTGGAGATGCCTTTCTGATTTTTTTCAATTCCTTTCCTAACAATTCCCATCTTTCCTGTCTTAATCCAAAAACATTTGAGAACGTTGGTTTATACATCAGATGAAATGTCTTTGCATTCTGACCAATCGCAGTATAAAGAATCTCAATCGGTGCCCTGATTGGTTCAATATCATGAGGATAGTCCCTGTCATCGGTTTGAATAAAAAACCCAAGTTGTTTTTTATAGAATTGTGCAAGATTTCTATAACGAGCAAATACAAAATGGAATTGATGAAATTTTGCCTTTTCTGCTCCAGCAAAATGTGCATACATATAATTATAACAGTCAAACTCAAATGTGTCGCAATATGGGAACCATTTTAAATCATCGGTATAACTGAAATGTGTTGAATACTGACCTGCACCAATAAGAGCAAAAACATGATTTGCCTGAACCCTGCTTCGATATTTCAAAACCGCCTGATATGTGTCATTGAATGCTTTCTCATAATAATCACCAAGAAAGTCAAAAAAATCGTATCTCTTTTTCCCGCGGATGCCTGTCAGTTCACTCCATTTTGGCATCTCATAACCATATTTTTTCATGAATGTGCTGAGACACACATCGCATCTACAAATATTTGCTGGTAAAGCATGTGGTTCATCAAGTATCTCCATACTTAGCAGTGCTGGAATTTTTTCAGCCCTTTCAATGATTGGTCTTACAAAATCAAATGTTTTTTTGGTAAAGTCATCTGTCAGAATGCAGGGAATATTGGGATTTTTCCCTTCTTCCATATACCATGGCCCATGGTCAACAAAGCATGTTAACCCTTCATATTCCCCCCAGAGATAAAGATTGTGTTCAAACTGGGTAAGATATCTGTAATAAAGGAGATTTCTGTAAAATCTTTCAGGAAACTTTCCCATTACTTTTCCTGATATCAAACAATTAAAGCCCTTGTTCACCCTGTCATCCACATCCTCGCAAATTCTTTTTTCAGTCAGACCATTGACATGTACAGGAGCAACAAAAAGCAAATCATCAACAGGTTCAATGTGGACAATGGCAAATTGATATTCTGAGTAGTATGTTTGTGTTCGGGTAATTCCAGTGGTCCTGAGTGTATATAATCCCTTTTTCCAGTTTGGAATTGTGAGTTCAAAAATGTATGAACTACCTGGATTAATCTGTTCTTTACGAAATACAATGTTTTCTTTTTCATCCCTTATTTCAATCAACAATTTTTCAAGTCGTGCTGGTACTGGTTTTATTTCAAATTCAAGTAACTGTCCTGGCATAAAAACATACTCGTCTGAAAGATTTTTTATCTTTATAAAGGTTGCATTTTTTACTTCTAATACAATGTCCCTTCTGTGGACAATTGGCTCATATGGATCAATCCTCATATTTTTCAATTCTCTATTTACATCTTTGCCATACTGTGCAGTCAGTAAAATTTTATAAAGATTTTTCTCGGGCAAATGAAATGTTACTGGTAGTGTAAAAGACATTTTAATTCTGTCATTTTTTACTTCAAGTTCTTTCTTTAAAACAGGTGTTGAAAAATCTGCTTCCCTTTCGTGTGCCTGTTTTAAAAGATTATTTTCATAAATTTCACATATGACTTTTTTTGTTTTTTCCTTTGATGGTTCAAGTGTTACCTTCAATTCCCACATGCCTGATTTTTTCTTCTGACTGAGTGAAAATTGTTTGATGATTATTTCTTTTTCTTTTTTCAGCAGCCACATAATCAGGTTTCTCATCAAATCATCATATTCGCTGTGCTCAAAAAAACTTGTCATATCAATCACAGGAGATAAATTGTCGTAATCAGGTCTTGCAGCAATCACTGCAATTTTCCCATTTTCATATTCTCCTGTCACAATTACAGGAAATTTTCCTGCTGAAGCAACAATTTCAGCATTTTTCTTTGGTTTCAGTGGGTGAATGATGCTCACCTTTCCAATTTCACCTGACAACCCCTTACACACAGGATGCTGCCTGTTTAATTTAACTTTTACTGGCTCAATTGAACCATCAGAAAATCCGGCAGGATTTGAAATCCTCACTGATTTTTCAGGAAATTTTATCTCAACAGGCAATATGTCCTTAAACAGGTGATATGTACCATCACTTTTTTCAAAGGCGAAACTGCCTCCAGTAAAAATCATGGCTCCGCCATGCTCAATATATGAAATCAGATTCAATTGCTCTTCTGGAGAAAATTCATGAATATCAACTCCAGAAACAATAATCAAATCATAGGCAAGAAGCCCTGTTCTTCCCTGAAATGTTTCATCAATCCTTTTTGGCAGTGGATATGTAAATGGTAGATTTTTTCTTATGTAATAACTTTTCCTTACTCTCATAGGAAATGGTAATGAAGCAATGATACTATCAAAACGATATCCTGCCTGGTTTGCCTGTTCAATGACAAGGGATTCTCTTATTCCATGTGGATCCATTGCACTCTCCTTTGTTTTTCATCAGGTATAAATTTATGCTACAAAAAAATTCTTGTCAAATTATCAAAATGATTTGACACGATTTTTTATTGTATTAGAATAGAATTCTCAGGAGAAGACAATGTATCAGGATTTATTACCCGGAAAACATCTTGTGATGGATAATTTTTCAGTCGCTGATACTTTTCGTCTTCGCAGAACAATCCATAAGCCACAAAAAGACCCAATCCAACCTGTTCTTGTTCCTGATAAAGATTGGGAAACATCTGTTATAGCAGGAAAAATTTTATTTGATGAAGAAAGAAAAATATGGAAAATGTGGTATGTCGCTTATGACCATAATGCAAGTGTAAAAAGAAAGGCACTGAAAACAAGTAAATATGGAAATGTCGGAGAACCACAAACCCATTTTCTTTCATATGCTGAAAGTGAAGATGGACTTTGCTGGAAAAAAGTACAACTTGATGTCTATCCAGGAACAAATATCTGTTTTAAAGGATACAGCGATGTGGTTAATAGCACAATCTTATTTCATCCTGATGAAAATGGAGAAAAAAGATACATTCTCATTAACAGGGATTGGTATTCTGATACTGTAGGCGGAATTTACATCGCCTTCAGCAACGATGGTATCCACTGGAAATATTCAGACACAAAACCCGTTATTCACGGTGAAAGTGATTGCAACAATGCCTGTGTTTATAATCCTGAAAAAGCCGTTTATATGCTTTATATGAGGGGATGGCATACTGCTGCTGTTGGATGGAACAATGGAAAGGGCAATCAGAGACGAAGAGTTACATACTCTGAAAGCAGGGACTTAAAAAAATGGACTGAACCCCAGGTGATTATGACGCCTGATGAACTGGATACCAATGATTTTTATGGAATCAGTGTATTCAGATATGCGAATGCGTATATGGGAATGCTATGGGTTTTTGATGATGATATGTATGAAACCATTGATATCCATCTTTGCTGGAGCAGGGATGGAATTAAATGGGAAAGGCATCCTGAAAGACCAAAATTTATTGAAACAGAAGAAAAAGGAAAAATGGGTGGTTATATGGTATTTCCTGCTCAGGAACCAGTTGTTTTTAACAATGAAATCTACATTTATGTGAATGCCCATTCAAGTTTTCCTCACAATGCTCAACCAGAAATTTCGACAAACTGGGTATATCGAACAAAATTGAGGATGGATGGATTTGTTTCTCTTGATGCAGGTTCTCAAATGGGTAATCTTATTACAAGACCGTTTGTTCTTCAAAGTGATAAAATTTCAATCAATGCAGCATGTCAGGGTGGAAAGATTATTGCAGAACTTGCTGAACCATACTGGTTTGACCCGAAAGGAAAAGTAATTGATGGTTTTTCAGCAAATGACTTTGACGTTTTTACTGGAAACAGTATCAATCATACATTATCATGGAAGGGAAAAAGTGATTTATCACATTTGAAAGGAAAACGGTTAATGCTGAAAATGGCAATGACTCACAGTCAGATTTATAGTTTCACAATATAAACAATGAAAAAGACATTTGCTTTTATTGACGAAGCCCTTGTTGAAGATACCCTTTATCTGAAAAGGGCACTTGAAGTTCCTGAATTTCCTTATAAAGAACCTGTTGTTTCTCCCGGGGAAGGAATTGGTTCTGTGTTACGTGATAGAACAGGTTTATGGAGAATGTGGTACACGGTTTTTGTTACAAGAGATCCGAAGAAATATATGTGTGGATGTGAAACGTCAATGGCATTAGCATATTCAAAGGATGGTATTAAATGGGAAAAACCACATCTGAACATTGCAAAAGACCTGATTTACAGAGAACATCCAAATATTGTTGTTCACGCCAGGATGAAAGACAAAAATGGCAGATATCTTTCAGGATGGGGAGGTCCTGCAGGAATGTCCATCCTTGATAATGAAGTAACACCACATCCATGTGCAAGAAAAAGATTCACCGGTCTTTACGTTGACTTTCCATTAGATGTCATCGGCGGTATCTGTATTGCTGACAGTGATGATGGAATTGAATGGACAATATGGCCTGAAAGTCCAGTTATCATTGGTCCAACCGATACACAGAATATTTTGCTATATGACGAAAAAATAAAAAAATACGTGTGCTATCTCAGACCTACCATACACTGCGGTATGGACAGACATGCCAACAGAAAAATTGCAAGAAGCGAAAGTGAAGATCTGATTCACTGGACAGTACCAAAGGTTGTTCTTGATACAGATGAACTTGATGCACCAGGACTTGAAATTTTTGATGAGCCAGGAATGCGTGGAGCAAGAGGAAGAAATAAACAATTTCAGGCTATTTCTCCTTTTATCAGGAATGGTTGTTACATTGCATTTACCTGGTTTTATGATGCTGTCAGGGGAATTTTCACAAATGAATTGATTCACAGTAATGATGGCATCAACTGGAAACGTGAAGCCCTGAGAGAAGCATTTGTTGCAGATGGAAAACCAGAAGGATTTTGTGGAAAGTTACCCGTAGCATTTGGAAGTGGGCCTATTGATGTCGGAGATGAAATGTATTTTTATGCAAGCAATACACCATTCAGTCATCATGAAATCGCAGTTGCTGACATCAATGGTAATGTAAAAAACAGAAAAGAAATGTTAGAGTCATGCCAAATTTATCTTCTGACATTGAAAAGGGATAGATGGATTTACTATCAAGCAGGAGAAGTTGAAGGAGAATTATTAACAACACCTGTTGAATGGGAAGGAGGTGGGAGTTTTTGTGTTAATGCAAAAATTGAAAAAGATGGTTATATCAGGATTGAAATTGATGATGTATACGGAAGAAAAATTAATGATGCCCACCTTGATGAAATTCATTTGATTTCAGGACCAATAGATGATGTTGATATTCCAGTTACGTGTGGACCAGGACCGAAAACAGTCATTAAGTTTCCTCTTGCCGGACCCATTCGTTTTAGATTTTTTATCAAAAAAGCAAAACTTTATGGATACAGTTTTATTCATCCTGTCTTTAACAAGGAGACATTATGAAGACAATAGTATTTTCTGGTATTTTGTTGTTTCTGGCAGGGTTATGTTATGGTGATGTAACGATTGTTGAAAATGGTGTTCCTAAAGCGACAATTGTAATCTCAAAATCAGCGATTGGAGCCATAACAGAACCAACAGAACAAACAATCTGGCTTCCGCAACAGGCACCAAATAAAATTGCAGCGGCTGCCAGGGACCTCCAGCTTTACATTGAAAAAATGTCAGGAGCAAAACTTCCTATTGCTGGCGATGACCAGCCCCTCAGTGGTAATTTGATTCTTGTCGGAAGAAGTAATTATACAAAACCTTTTGATAAAAAAATTCCTTCAGGACTTACACCAGTAAGGGAAGAAGAAGGATTTGTCATTATTGTTCAGGATAATATCATTGTGCTGGCAGGCAATGATGAACCATATTACCATGGAACAGAATATGCTGTTGCAAATTTCCTTCACAGACAGGGAGTTAGATGGTACATGCCAGGTGAATATGGTGAGTTTGTCCCCAGAAAAAGCACCATTGTTGTGCCAAACATGAACATTTTAAGCAAGCCGGATTTTAAGATGAGAAACTGGTGGGGACCTCTTGCATCAGACCTGAGAATAGATGAATACAGATGGAAAATTAGAAATATGATGAATCCTGTCCTTGATTTTGTGACAATACCGAGGGATAGTTCAGTGAGAAGTGTTCTTCCACCTGCAACAGAGGTTAACAACCCTGAATATGCTGAAATTTTTGGGAAGGATGAAAAAGGAAATCCAAATCCAGGGATGCCAAATCTCACAAGCGAAAAATCAGTAAAGTATGCTGCGGAAAAAATAAAAGAATATTTCAGGAAAAACCCTGAAATTACATCCTATGGAATTGGTGCTGATGATGGCTATCCAAGAGATTACAGCCCAAATACTTTAAAAAGAAACATTGGTTTTCCTGATACAGGTGGTAGGATTGGTGTCGCATCCGATATGAGCATTACAGAAGAATGGATGGAATGGATACAGGCAGTTGCAAAAGAGGTTTATAAAGAATTTCCTGACCACATTATTACAACAAATGGCTATGCTAATAGAAATATTCCTCCTGAAGGAATTATTCCTGACCCAAAAATATGGATCATGTTTGCTGCAATCTGGTGCGATACGATCCATGCGTATGATAATCCTGTTTCATGGCAAACCCAGAGACAGGCAGAAATGATAAAGAAATGGGCTTCGATGTACAAAAATGTTTATATGTACAATTATATGTATTACATGCTTGCTGGTTGCGGTGCTCCAATTCCACTTGCACACAAACATATGCATGATATGCCCCTGTACAAAAAATGGGGAGTTGTTGGCTTTTCAAACGAAGGAAGAACAGTACGACTTGAATCTGGAATTTTCCCTACATACCTTTACGCACGAATGATGTGGGATGCCAATCTTGATGCAAAGGCACTGATGGATGAATTCTTCACAAACTGGTATGGTCCTGCAGCAGAACCTGCAAAGGCATTCTGGGAAGAACTTGAAATAACAATGGAAAACACAAACTGGCTTGGACACGAAGATAGGATTTTACCCTATGTCTATTCAGACCAGTTAATTGAGAAACTTGAAAAATATGTAAAACAGGCAGAATCCCTTGCAAAGGACGAAATTCATAAAAAACATGTTTTTGCTGATAGAGTAACCCTTGAAACACTCAAGGCATTCATGGAAATGCATAAGGCAGAGTGGAGATGTGATTTTGAACAGGCAGCAAAACAGGCGCAAAGAATGCTTGATGTAAGAAAGGAGGCATCGAAATTAAGTAGATTCTATTTTGACCCGAATCCCCAAAATGGCGATGATGTCGGATATTACTACTGGGGAGCAGCAGCAAGAAAAGCATATTATCAGAAACTTGCAGATATGACAGGTGGAAAAACAGGTGATATGATTGCTGTGCTTCCTGAAAAAGCCCGATTTTCACTTGATGTGCGAGATGATGGAAGATATATGGGATGGTACTTACCTGAATTTGATGATTCAAAATGGACAACAATCTCAACAACCATTCCATTTTATGGCCAGGGTTATTGCGATAAACAGGGCTATCCATATATGGGAGTAATCTGGTATAGATTGGAAGTTAATGTACCTGCATCAGCGAAGAACAAAAAAATTTTCCTTTATGCCCCGGCAGTTGAAACAGAAGCATGGGTATGGGTAAATGGCAAATTTGCTGGACACAGACCATACAGGGATGCTTATGAAAGACCTAATGAGATCAATATGGATGTAACTGATGCAATTCAACCAGGTAAAAAAAATCTTATTGCCATCAGGGTACACACTGGTTTTAATGCAGCGCAACAATCAGCAGGATTAACATCAAGGTTGTTTTTATATTCACCAAAATGAGAAGAAAATTTTTTCTTGAAACACTGGTTGACTTTCCTGATGATGCATTGAGTGCACCATGTCCACTGAATAACACCCATATCGACAATTTCATGAAACTTCTGTCAGAACATGGTATCCAGAGGGTAATCTGGGGATATTATGGAGATGGACATGGTGGATTTATGATGCCTGGCATTGAAAACGACCCAACGATAATATATGACATGAATCAATATGGTTATTACGCAAAGACAATTGACCTGCTTGAAAATCCATTAAAGGTTGCTGCGGCATCAGCACATAAATATCATATGGAACTGTATGCTTATTTTAAACCATATGAAACAGGTGTTTCAGGAGATTTTCCGGAGGGCTCGCCCCAGGCACGATTGTGGGGTAGATTGTACAGAATAGGGGGTTATCTTTCATGGATTGACCCGTTTGTTGTAAAAAATCCTCATTTAAGAATAAAAAGAAGAACAGATGATTTATGGAATGGGATTGAATCAGAAGTAATTGATACAATAAAACTGACAAAGAAAGATGATTCCCCAACAAGAATAAAAAAGGAAAATCTTGAAATATGGACAAGCAATCTCAATTACAAGTATCAGCAGAAATACATTGATTTCAAATTTGAAGAAATTATTGAAAAGGCAAAAAAAGACGTTTATGACATTTACGGAAACCTGTTAACAAAGAAAGGAGATAATGTCAGGGTTTTGGTCCTTTCCGGACTCAATATTAAAGATAAATACATCTGTATTACAACAAATTTTAGAAATGGACCAGCAGATTTTTGTAATGCATGGGATTGCCTTTTAACAGCATTTAACACCTATGGTAAAGAAATCCCGGGTGTCTATGCCACAGGAACATCAATATGGTTTCCTGAATGGGAAGATTTCAGAAATGGTGGTCTTTGTTTTGATACAGGCCGTGGACCTGAACTGACATACCTCGACCTTCCAAATAAAGTGACTCCTGATAACGAGTACAGGGAGGGCTCAAAAAAATTCCATCTTCCTGGACAGAGTAAAGCACAGGGATTTATTGCATTTGCCAGAGGAAGAAACAGGTATCTTCCTGGCGGTTTGTGCGAAACAGAGCCAGAAGTAAAAAATTACTGGCTTTCCTGTATCAATGAAATGATTGATGCAGATGTCGATGGTATAGAATTCAGGGTTGAAAATCATTCCTGTCATACTGATACACCACAGGATTATGGTTTCAATGATGTAATTGTTAAAAAAATTTCAGAAAAAGTAACTTTAGAAGAAATTTCAAAAATAAGAACTCGTGCATATACAGAATTTTTAATGTGTGCGAGCAATCTCATTCGTTCAGCAGGGAAAAAAGTCAGAATCAACCTGAACGTTGACTGGTTCAGACCTGTTTCTGAAAGACCTGGCAGAAGGAAACTTGCATTTCCTGCAAACATTGATTTTGAATGGGAAAAATGGGTGAATGAAAAAATTATGGACGAAGCAGTTTTACGTGTTTTTGCTCTTCCTTTTTCGGGTATTTTCAAAGAGGATGAAACAGCTCAGAGAATGATTCAAGCGTGTAATAAAAAAAATATTCCTCTCAGCGTAAATAGATATGTGTGGAATAATGATGAACTTGCAAATGAATTTTTACGAATTTTTAACGACCACAGATTCAGCGGATTTATTTTGTATGAAACATGGTCATTTATTGAATTTGAGAAAAATGGTAATTGCAGGATTTCACTTCCTGAATATGAACCAGTTGTAAGAATGCCTGATGAGTTATGGAAAGCAAAATCAAATACAGGGAGGAATGTAAAAAAAGTCCTTGAAATTTTTAAAGAGAAATCTTGAACAAATTTAACAGAAGGAGAAAAATGATGAAGAAAATTGTTTTTATTTTTTTGACGATTTTTGTTACACAAAACTGTTTTCCACAAAAGCAATCTCAAAAACTTCAATTCAGTATACTTCATTCCACTGACACTGGTGGAGCAAACATCTTCTGTGTTGTTGCTGATATTGAAAAAAAGAAATTGTATGCAGGCACATACTCTTATGACCCGGAAAGAAAAGGACTGCTTGTTTATGATTTAAAGGATGATGGCACTATCACAGGAAAAGTAAGAAAATACTCAGACCATCCAGACCCAATGCCTGACCCATTACCAGCAGGAGGATGGAGTTCTGTCACAGCACTGTTTCTTGATAAAAAACACAATAAACTGTTTCTTGGCGTCAGTGTTGCAGGAGTCAAGGGATTTGAAAATTTCAAAAAATCTCTTGTTGTATATCAACTTGATGAAAAAGGTGAACCAGAAGGAAAACCAGTAGCATTTGAAAGTGGAAATCCGCATAAGCATATTGCTGATATTACAATGCATCCTTTTTTAAATCGATTATATCTTGTTGGATGGGGTGGTTCTGATGTTTATGCTATTGATCTTGATGAAAAAGGAATGCCTTCTTCTACACCAGTTTCCTATCCTGTTGGTGGGCATGGAAAATATTCCATCAACTTTTCTTTTGATGGAAAGAAATTATATCTTGGAACATATCCGTCTGTGCTTCAGGTGTGTGACATGGATGAAAAAGGTGGCGTAATAAAAGTTCGTTCATATAATATTCCCCAGGGACCTCAGGAATATATGAAATGTGTGGTGACAAAAAGGGCAGTTTTTTTCAAAGGAAAAGAAAATAATCTTTCTTATTTCCTTGTTGATAAATCAGGCGATATTGTAGGTGAACCTGTGACAGTTGAAAATTTTCCAGTTGAGGCATTATGCCCTTCCGATGTATCTGACAGGATTATTGTTTCTTCAACTTCGGGTTTTAATGATGCCATTACAGGTAAATTTGTTGTTGATGGAATTATATTAAAGGAAATAGAACTTGCACCTGATGGAAAAAATATCATTGTTACCCGACAATCAGATAAACTTTTCAGAGAAAAAACATTCTGTATGAATGGAAAACCATTTATTTCAATTGCCACAAGTCATCTGGGCTGGGGATTTCTTGGAAACAGGATTTCTGGAATTGAAATGAAAACAACTTTGAAATCCATTGAGTCAGATGTAAAACTACCAACAGTTTTCAAATCAATCAATATTGGTCCTGAACAAAAATATTTAAAATTTGTCTACTCTTTACGTTTCAACAAAATTTATTCTGCAGGAGACAACAATATCTATGTGTTCTCACCAAAAACAGAAGAAAAAAACATTGTAGTGTGCCCTGATTTAAAAGGACCCATTGCCATTGATGATGATTCTGGTATCCTTTATGCTGCAAAAAAAGATGGAACAATCGCAATAAGGAAAATCAATTCAAACGGTATTCCTGACTCAGATGGTGAAGATCTTCAATCAGGGGTTTCATCAATAAGTTATCTTTTATTTAATCAAAAATCAAAAGTTCTTTATGTCATTGGTTCATTGAAAAATCAGGAACCTGCAAGTCCTCTGTTTTGCAGAATCCCTGGACTTGAGTATGTCATCAGTGCAATTGTTGATCCTGATAAAGGAAAACTTTATATCGCAAGTCAGTATAACAAAAATGAAAATATTACTGTGTGGGATTTAGATAAAAATGGTAGACCGATTTCAGATACACCAAAACGTTATCCTGATGGCTTTGTTTCAGATAAAAAAAGGACTCTTCTCTACGGAATGACCCTTGACACAAAAAGGGCAAAACTTTATCTTTCAGGAATGCTTGAAAACCCTTCAAATGGTGAAGCAGGCATTATGGTCTATGACCTTGATGAAAAAGGAAATCCTTCTGGAACACCAAAATTCTATCAAACAAAAAACAAGTATAATAGTCCATGGGACATATGTTTTTCCACTGATAAACAGAAAATTTATGAAGTTGGCTGGGGAGAACCAAAGGTATTTGTCTGGAATCTTGATCAGAAGGGATATCTCTCAGGAGAACCAGATTACTGGGAAACAACAGGTAATGGAAAATCACAAGTCCTACCACTTCCTGATAGAAGTGCAATTCTTCTCGGAACATATCCTTCAATTCTTGAAATTGTTCCACTTGATAAAAATGAAAATCCAGCCCGTGGAATAAATGTATCTCTTTCAACAGATAAAGGAAGAATTGCCCTTGGAAGAATGAGTACTGGTTTTTCAAGTGACTGGGTAAATCTTGATACCCAGTTAAAGGATGGCACAGGAACATCAAGAATAATTTATGAAATGGCAGGAGCATCAATCAAAAAGGCAGAAATCCAGTTTGAATTCAGGAAACTTGATTCCTCAGGCATTAAAAAGTTGAAAAGTTTCAATGTTATCACAAGAGGGAACACAATCAGTGTTTTTGTTCCAAAATATGGGATTGATGAACCCGAGAAAATTAATGAATTAATCCAGTCAAGCATAGACAAATTTAAACAGTATCTTTCATATGCAAAAAAGTATGCCCTGAAGGATAATGAAAAACCAAAACAAATTATTGTGGCAAATGGATTAATCAGCCTTGATGGAACAGAAGAAACCCTTGATGATGGATTAAACCTTCTTTCCATGCTTGGACATAACACAGTTCAAATATGGAACTGGGGAAATATTCAACCGGATGAAATCAGAAAAAATGCAGCAAAATATGGTTTCAACAGATTCCGTGGAGCAGTTTATAATCCCCCATCATATTTTGATTACAATACATCAATGGTAACTGACCAGTATCTTGATAACTGGGTAGGGCAATTAAAAAAATCATTTTCAAATATGGGACAGAAAGATGAAGAAATGATCTTATTTCATATGGCTGACGAGCCAGGTTGGTACTATCCCCATCAGATCGACGAGGTGAAAAAAGATCCATCTCGACTTGAAGTATTCAGAAATTACCTCAAGTCAAAATCTTTCACCCCGCAGACATTTGGAAAAAATTCATGGGATGAAGTTTATCCATTAAAACTTTCTGAGCCCATTACACTTGCTGACAGGAAACTTTTTTTCTGGACAACAAGATTTTTTGCTGAATCATTAAGCAATTCTTTTGCTGCTGCAACAAGGGCATTCCAGAGAGCATACAATCCAAATATCCTTACGACAACAAACCTCAATAACTGGCCAGGATTCTTTTTCAGACCATCGCCAGGAAAGAAAATTGCAAATAACTGGGATGCTGGTCCAGATGCAGGAATGGGACTTCCTGACTGGTTTGATTTAGGAAGGAAAAAAGCAGTAAGTTGTATATGGACAGAGGACTGGTTCGGTGATAGCAGTGCGCAGAACTGGTCAATGTATGCTGATTTGTTAAGGTCCGCTGCAAGAGAAGGTGGAATTGAATTTGGTGGTTATATTGTTGGTCATACAACAGGTCGTATGCCTGATGGCGGGAAATATAAGATTATGGCTCTTGTTGGTCATGGTGCAAAAGCCATTGACCCATATATTTTTGGACCAGGACCTGCCTTTGCAGATGGGTGGTCAGAAAGAGAATCAGTATATCAATCACTTGCAGAAGGAATAAAAATTATTGGAAAAAGTGAAAAACTGATTGGTCCTGGCAGGCCCAGAAATGGCACTGTAGCAATTCTACTTCCACAGGCAAGTCAGGTATGGGATAAAGATGCTGAAATGAAAAATTATATGTGGGAATTGTATGGACTTCACTATTCACTGATTCACGAAAACTATCCTGTTGATTTTGTTGATGACTTTGATATAGAACAGGATATACTGAAAAAAAACAATTATTCAGTCCTTTATGTTACAGCACCAAATCTTTCAAACATGGCACAGAAAAATATAATTGACTGGGTAAATGGTGGAGGAACAGTTGTTTTGATGCCAGGAGCATGTGCTTTTGATCAGTATAATGAAATTTCAGTAACAATCACAAAACTTGCAGGAGCAAAACAACCCGAAGTTGAAAGAGTTCCTTATCTCAGACCATGGGAAATTGAACGAGCAAAGAAAACCACGATAAATGTAAAGGATGGACGTTTTGAAGTCAATCAGGTTCAAACAGGATTTCAAACTGTCCCATTAACCCCAACAACAGGAAAGACAATTGCAGTATTTGAAGATGGTTCTGCAGCAATTGTTGAAGCATCAAGCGGAAAGGGAAAAATATTTTCGTATGGTTTCTGGCCAGGAATTACATATCAAATGAGCCCTGATACTTCTGACAGCACAAAACTTCCTCAAAACTGGTCAGATGCTGCAAGGAAGATGGTCACAGCACCTGCAAAAATTGCAAATGCGAAAAAGTTTGTTGAAATTTCAGAACCATTGATTGAGGGTTGTTATCTTGAATCAGATAAGGGAATTGCAGTAACACTGTTAAACTGGTCAGGTATTGAAAAACCTCTAATTACAGTGAAAGTAAATACAGAAAAAAATGTATCAAAGATTGAATCAGTCGAACACGGTCCTTTGAAATTTGAAAAATCATCTGATGGCATCATTGTAAAAATCCCTTTGAAAACCGTTGATGTTTTAATGCTTTATTTTTAAAGGAAAAATATGAACAAAAGGGAAAGAGTAGAAAGAACAATGAATTTTCAGGAAACAGACAGGGTTCCAATTTATGATCTGTTGAGAAATGATGATGCCTTTGAATACTTCAGTGGAGAAAAACTCCCTGCCCTCTCAAAAGACCCTGAAACGCAGGAAAAACTTTTAAAAATCGCGGGAAAAGCAGTCAGCAGATTCTGTGATATGACAAGAAGCGTTGGTTTTGGTCCAGTAATTGAGGAAGACATTGAAGATGAACTTGGAATTGTTTATCATTCATCGCCAGTTGAAAAAACAACGTGGATAAAAAAAAGACCGTTTCATGATGAAAAAGGTGCCATTGAATTTTTAAAAAAATGGATTATCAGAATCAGGCAGGATAGAAAAGCAATTGAACAAAACCCTTTTGAATACAGAAAACAGTATCATGATAATTTTTTGAAAATTCAGTCATTGATAGGCGACACAGTTAATCTTCTTGCCCAGCACGGCACAGGACTGGATGAAATAAGAAATACTCTTGGCTTTGAAATTTTTTCTTATGTATACTGCGATGCCCCTGGTATTATTTCAGAATGCCTTGAAGAATACACAAAAAGAAATATTACAATATGCCATGCTATTGCTGACATAAAACTATCTCCATGCGTATTAACCTATGGAGATATTGCCTGCAAACAGAAACTCCTGCACAGCCCTGAATTCTTGAGAAAAGAATTTTTCCCCCGCTTAAAAAAACTCAATGACGCATGGCACGAACATTCTTTTAAATGTCTTTTTCATTCAGATGGATATCTGATGGATGTAATGGATGATTTAATAGAAACAGGTATTGATGGACTCAATCCCATTGAAACAGTTGCAGGAATGAGCATCAAAGAAATCAGACACAAATATGGATACAGAATTTTTCTTGCTGGAGGAATTGATATGAGTCAATTGCTTGCTTTTGGTTCAGCCGAACAGGTAAAAGAAGAATGCAGAAAGGCGATAAAAGAGGCAGGTTGCGGTTATTTTATTGGTTCAACAACAGAAATTGATAACAGTACAAAACTTGAAAACATTATTGCACTGTACGAGGAGGTACATTATGGAAAATAATTTTACTGTTGAAGGCAGGGAAATTATTGTTAAAAAGAATGAACTGCGAAGAAATATTTTAAAAAATGTTGTTCAGCAGGCAGAAAAAATTGTGAAGTCGCCTGTGCCATTTACTGATTACAGTTCTTTCAGACAGTACCATTTATCAGGAGACAGGTCAGGTTATCAAAAGCCGTTTGGTGAAAAAAGAAGAAACATTGTGTTTCTTGCAATTGCAGCATATCTTACTGGAAAAGAAAAATACATTTTGAAATTGCAGGACTATATCTGGGACATCTGTAATGAACAGACATGGTCAGCCCCAGCACATCTACCTGAAAAATTGAATTATGAGAAAAAATATATTGACCTTGTTGTCTCAACAACAGCAGCAGCACTTGCAGAAATCTACAGTTTGCTTAATGATAAACTTGACGAAAACATAAAAAATAGAATTGTTTATGAGATTGAACAAAGGGTGTTCATACCATTTTATCAACATCCTGAAGATTATGGCTGGTTCAAACGATATGGTTCAAACTGGTGTGCTGTATGCTGTGGAGCAATAGGAACAGCCCTGATTCATACAGGCAGGGGAAAGGTTTATTTTGAAAAAATTTTGAATAATGTCATTGAATCAATCAATGGGTATTTTGACCATTTTGATACTCTTGGTGGCTGGGTTGAAGGAGTATCATACTGGAATTATGGTATAACGAATGCATTAAAGTTTACTGATGCACTCTACAGAGCCACTAAAGGAAAAATCAACCTGTTTAAACATCCAAAAATTCAGAATACAGGTCTTTTTCCTGTTCATTGTTTTTTACCACCTGATACATTTGTGAATTTTGGGGATAGTGTTGAAAATCTGGCTCTCAATAGAGAAACAATGCTTCTTATCTCTCAACACACAAAATATGGGAAAAATGTTTCATGGTTATTGAAACACATCAGGTTAAATGACTTTCAGGATATAAGGTCTTTAAGAGAAATAAAAATCCCTGAAGTTCTTATTCCTGAACAAACATTCATTCATTTTAAGAATATTGACTGGGTCATTACAAGGAAAAACTGGAAGGATAAAAATGGTCCTGTTTTTGCAATAAAAGCAGGACATAACGAAGAACCACATAACCAAATTGATGTTGGACAATTCATATTTCATGTGTTTGGAGAGGACTATCTATGCGATTACGGAGCAGGTTCATACACAAAGGAATATTTTTCTCCAAAAAGATATGAAAATCCTTTCTGTAATGCAGAGGGACACAGTTTAATATTTATTGATGGGATGAGCCAGGGACTTGGAAGAAATTTTTCAGGAAAAATCATTGAAGCAAAACATGGCGAACTTGAGGATGAAATTTCGCTTGACCTTACTGGAGCATATCCTTCTGACCTTGTAACAAAAGTAATACGAAAAATCAAATTTTCAAAAAAACAGAAATACGGACATCTTTTAATTTCAGACATTGTTGAAACAAATACAGAAAGGAATATAGAAACAAGAATTCAGTACAATGGAAAACTGAAGAAACTGGACAGAAAACACTTTGTTATTTATGGGAAAAATGGAAAACTTGCTTTAAACATAATAGAACCAGAAAAATTCAATGTTAAAACTGGAGAATTCAAAAATCTCCCAACATTACACGGGGAAAGAAAAACAATGAAATTTTTAAAAATTACATCAAGGGGCACAAAAATTTGCTTTTCCATAGAGGCAATCCCTCAGATGTAACTATAAGTTTCAGTTGATTTATTTGACCTTCTGTTAAAAGACGTTTTTTCGCCAATTCGCAATAATTCCTGTCTATTTCAACACCAATTCCCTTTCTTCCTGTTTGGAGGCACGCAAGCAGGGTTGTACCGCTTCCAAGAAATGGGTCAAGTACGACATCGCCTACAAAACTGAAAAGCTTTATGCACCTGCGGGGTAATTCCAGAGGGAAGGGCGCAGGATGCCCCACCCGTTTTTTACTTTCGCCGCTGAAATTCCATACACCGTTTGTCCATTCGAGGAACTCTTCTTTTGTTATGTCAGACCTACCACTTCCACTTGTTTTTTTCCAACGTTGTTTGTATAGAACGATAATAACTTCAACAGGAGCAATTACATAAGGCGCAGTTGCAGACATCCAAGACCCCCAGGCAGTGCGTCTTGAAATGTTTTGTTCATTCCAGATAATCGTTGAATGATATTTGAAACCAATTTGTTTTGCAATGTATGTAATATCTGCACATACGCTTTGTTGACCGCCTTTATTTTTATCCAGAGGAACATTCAAACAGAATCTACCATCATTTTTGAGGAATTTATAACACTTACTAAGCCACTTCTGAGTGAATGATAGATATTCATCGTATGCCATACTGTCATCGTGCGAATTATATTTTATGTCTACGTTGTACGGTGGAGATGTCACTATCAAATCAATGGAGTTTTCTTCTACAACATCTATCTTTAAAATATCAGCATTGTATATCACTATTGAATCCGAGTAGAAGAACAATTCAGGTGTTTGAAAAATATCAGGTTTTACAATGAAAGTGGCCTTTTGTTCTTTTACACTAAAACTGGTTACATGACTTTTTCTTTGCCCGTAAATGTCCCTTGATTCTTTGCTGTCCTTCAAGTATCTGCTAATAATTTCTCTTTCGAAACACCTTCTACCGTCGGATGTTCTATGTGAAGATATCAGTCCTTTTTTCTCCATGCGATAGATTGTGGAAGAACTCACACCAAGTAGCTTTGCGACTTCGCTTACTGTATAAACAGTTTTTTTACCCATTTCAATATTGGCTTTTTAGTTTGCCTGAGATAAATTATACCATAAGTACGCATGATATTGGCACGAGTAAAGACATTTCTCAATGGTTATAAACCAAAAAAAGCCCGGGTTTTGAAAAATTATTTTTTGTGATAAGATAAACAGGTTAAAACAGGATATTATCATGAGTACAGGTGAAAATTGCGGAGTACTGGGAATTTATTCAAATAATGATTGTGTAGCCAATACCAGGAAGAAAGAGAACATGAAGCACGGATTAAACTTTCTGTGATTGAAGAAAACATCAGAGGTAAAAAAATCATTCTTTGTGATGACTCAATTGTTAGAGGAACTCAAATTAGAAACAAGGTTCTTGAACTGAAAGCATTTGGAGCAAAACAAGTCCATGTAAGGGTTGGATGTCCACCACTACTTGCTCCATGTAAATATGATATCTCAACAAGGTCATATAAAGAACTTGCTGCCAAACGATATTCCATCAATCAAATTGCCAGAAAAATTGGTGCAGATACTCTGAAATATAATACTGTTGAGGATTTTGTTAAGGCAATCGGGCTTCCAGAAGACCATCTATGTCTTCATTGCTGGACAGAAAAAGAGATCATTTGATTTTAATTCTGACTAAACCCAATCAATATTATCCAGTCAAAATAAAAACAGTGCTGTTTGATATGGAGGGGAAAATGAATAAAAAAATTGGTTTTACCCTGATAGAATTACTTGTTGTCATAGCAATCATTGCAATTCTTGCAGCAATGCTACTGCCTGCACTTTCAAGAGCAAGGGAAAACGCAAGAAGGGCAATCTGTACTTCACACCTGAAACAAATTGGACTTGCACTTGAAATGTTTGCTGACGACCATGGTGAATACTATCCATTATGCGGTGGAACCATTGACTGGGGTGAAGACCCGCCTGGCTGGATGGAGCAACTTTATCCTTACATAAACAATAAATCCATTTATCAGTGCCCTTCTTTCCCTAAAGGAATTTCTGAATATCACTATTTTTTAAGTGCCCGTGCTGCATTTGTTGATGCAGGTTATACAGCATGTGCAACTTATAGACCCAAAATTGTTTTTCCATCAGCATTTATTCTTGCAGGAGATTGCAATTACAGATTCGCTGAACCTGATTGCGACAAGGATGATTACACTCAAAACTGCCTTGGCTGGCAGCAGGACCAATATCACTGGAAACCGCATCATGCTGGTGGACTGAACATTCTTTTTGCTGATGGACATGTATCCTGGCATTCAAAATTTGATCCTGACTCAATGACATTCAGATATTCAACATTTTCTGACTGGTGAAAATCTTCTACCTGAGTTCTTTCGTTTTGTCTTCCTACCCATTCTCGTCACAGATGTAGAACAATGGTTGTTTATTTGACCGAAACTTCAACAATGATAAAATTACCACAGGATCTCTTTCACTATAAAAAGGAGAATCATGAAAGAAATGAATTATTCTTACATCGTAAAAACAGAAGAATTAAAAATCGCAAAAACCTTCCTTGAAAATATCCTTGGGGCTCTTACAACAGATGATATTGTAAAACCAGAGATTCATTGTATTTCTCAGGATTGGGGCAAACTCCAAACTGGTGTTTCAGTTACACGTCGTCCCCTCTGTCTCAAAGGAAAAATTTACTCAACAGGACTTGGTACACACGCTGAGAGTAAAATTCTAATCAGATTACCACGCAGAATATTGCGGATTACTGGATTGTGTGGAGTGGACGATAATCCTGAAACCCGAAAAAATTCCAGATCCCTTGTTTTCAGTATTGAAATGAAAGAAAGAAAAATATGGGAAAGTAATCCATTGTCAGTCGACTCTGAACCAGCAGAAATAGATATTCCTGCTAATGGTATTCAGGAGTTTTTCCTTTGTGTGCGAGGTCCCATTACATACGCTCATGCTGACTGGGTAAATCTCAGGGCATATCTTGAAAATGGCAAAATAGTAGAAATAGGAAAACCCGAATATTTTTGTGGATTCGGTTTTTATTATGATGACAGACATTCCACTGAATTTTTTCATAACTGGAAGATTAAGGAAAAGTCCTGTAAAGAGGAAAATGGCATTATTTGCCACACAATTACAAAAACCGACCCTCAAACATCACTTGATGTAATCTGTGAAATCAAGGAATATACAAAATTTCCAGTGATTGAATGGCGTTTGAAATTTGAAAATCGTTCCAATCGCACTACCCCGCTCCTCAGGGATGTTAAATCCCTTGATACAACATTCAATTATGGTATTTTCCCGTATTTACATTACTGGACAGGTGATTATGCTCAACCTGATGGTTATGAACCGTTCTGTGTTTCACTGGCACATCAGGAAATCTTTAATTTTTCTCCTGTTGGTGGCAGGCCTACAAACCGCGCCTGGCCTTATTTCAATCTTGAATGGCAGGAAGAACATCGTGGTATTATAGTCGCCATCGGATGGCCAGGTCAATGGTTAGCATGTTTTGAGGGTAAAGAAGATGGTGCTGTCCATATTTCAGCAGGACAGCAAAATACACACTTCAAACTTTTATCAGGTGAACACATTTACAGTCCTACCTCTGTTTTGATGTTTTATCAAGGTGATTTCAACAGGTCTCAGAATTTATGGCGTCGCTGGATGATGGCGCATAATATGCCAAGAATGAAAGGAAAACTTCCATCGCAAATGCTTGCTGCATACTGTGGGAAGGTAGGTACAAGCGAAATGGCACTTGAAACAGAAAAAAGTCAGATACAGTCATTCAATATGTACAGAAAACGCGGAATAAAACTTGATCTCTGGTGGATTGATGCTGGATGGTATCCCTGTAATGGTATCTGGTATCAGGTAGGAACATGGGATGTTGATAAAAAAAGATTTCCAGGTGGTATTCGTGCAATCAGTGATTATTGTAGAAAAAAACAGGTAAAAACAATCGTGTGGTTCGAGCCAGAACGAGTGTATCCTGAAACATGGTTATGGAATCATCATCCTGAATGGCTGTTAAAATCAACTAAAAATAGTAATCGCCTGCTGAATTTGGGCAATACTGATGCAAGAAAATGGCTCACCAATCATATTATTCAATTCATTAAGAAACACAGGATCAATGTTTATCGTCAGGATTTTAATATTGATCCATTACCCTTCTGGAAGGAAAATGACACACCTGACCGACAGGGAATCACAGAAAATCACTATGTTGAGGGTTATCTAACTTTCTGGAATGAACTGAGAACAAAGATACCGGATTTACTGATTGATAGTTGTGCCTCAGGTGGCAGACGAAATGATCTTGAAACAATGAAACTTGCAGTACCACTTCACAAAACAGATTATAATTACGCTGATAATGACGTGAAACAGGCATTTCATTATTCACTGTATCAGTGGTTTCCATACTTTGGTGCACTGTTATGGCCCTTTGATAATGTTGATTCCTATGCTTTTTTTAGTTCAATTGCTCCAGCAACTGTTTTGAATTATGACCCTGCAAATGTGAAACTTGACTGGAAATTATTAAAAAACCTCACAGAAAAATGGCGTGCAATTACCAACACTCTTTATTTCTACACTGATTATTATCCCCTGACTCCATATAGTCGCGATGACGATGACTGGATTGCGTGGCAGTTTCATAATCCTGAAAAACACGAAGGCATAATACAGGCATTCAGACGTAGAAATTGTAAATGGTCATCAATCTGTTTAAAATTGCAGGGTCTTGAACAAAAACTTACTTATACCATCAGTGAATTTGAACCACACAGTAAAACAAAAAGGATTTCAGGTAAAAAACTTATGGAATCAGGCATTACCATATTCTCAAGAAAAACCCCTGAAGCAAAAATCCTGATTTACAGAAAAGATTGAATGAATTCCAGTAAATAATTTGGAACGAGTGCAAATAAAAAATTTTTTAATGTATTTTGAAATATATTTTAAAAATACTTGACAAAATTGAAAATGTATGTTATTAATATATTATGATGAAAATTTCATTAGCCGAAAAAAGGAATTTATCAAGTAATTCTGTGCATCCTCACAGAATAAAAAACTATGAAAGTATTTTTGAAACAATCAGAAACTCTGATACACCTCTATCAATATCTGAAATTTGTCGCATCACAGGTATCAGTCATCCCACAGTTGCAAGAATCCTGGAAGAATTACACGAAAAGAAACTCATCAAATACGAAAAAAATCATAATACATATATCGGAAGAAAACCCATTACTGTTCAATTCTGCGCAGATGCAGGTGTACTTATAGGACTGGAAATCGGGAACGAAACATATGGCGTGATAACAGACCTCAAAGGTAAAATCATCTCAAGAAAAAATTCTTCTTTGAGCAAGCACAAACTTGACGCAAAAAACCTGATAGAATTTGTTGAACATATATCTGACGAAGATTGTTTTGACAACAAAAAATTATTTGGTATAGGAGTGGCAATGTCGGGTATGGTTAATATGGAAGGAGAATACATAAACCTTGAAAAAAAAGAAAAACTGCCTGTAAAGAAGATACTTGAAGACAAATTTTCAGTACCTGTGATTGTTGAAAATGATGCAAACATGATGATGCTGGCTGAAAACCAGATGGGTATTGCGAAAGATATTCAAAACGGCATATAT
>Ga0078972_1002348_pt1 | contig 63178 bp, 53 predicted proteins | sample YelNatPaOPGAMG01_FD_67568 | JGI IMG/M metagenome (GOLD analysis project Ga0078972, IMG submission 67568) | Hot spring thermophilic microbial communities from Obsidian Pool, Yellowstone National Park, USA - OP-RAMG-01 (SPADES assembly) (version 2) | ecosystem: Environmental > Aquatic > Thermal... | reverse complement strand
GCGCGCCGCGCCCCCGCCCACCTCCCCCCCGCGGTTGCTGCGTTTCTTTGGGGGGGGGGGGGGGGGGGGGGGGCCTCTCCCGCCCCCAAGGGGGGGGGGGGGGGGAAAACGCCCCTGCCCCACCAAACCTACTGAGCAGCGAGCGTAGCTTCGCGCAGTCCCGCCCGCCGGCGGAAGTCGGTCCAGTGAGCGATCTCCGCCTCGGTGATAACCTTCGCGGCGAGTAACAGAGCGAGCGCGAACATGGGCCGTATTGTACGCCCAACTTACTCGGGATAGTAGCCTTCGCGCGCGCGCACTTTGTAGCGCTTCGGCGGCTCGACCAGCACCTCGATCCTGTGCCACTCTTTCGCGCCGCCGGGCGCGGGCTCGAATGCGAACAGGTAACCGTGCGTCAGATCGGCGGCGATGGCCTGGGCCGCCCGCCGCATCTCCTTCGGATTCTCCACCACGAACGGCAGGCCGCCCGTCGCCGTGGCGATGTCCGCCAGCCGTTCAACCAACCGGCGATCGTCCAATGCGACGCCTTCGGCGATCGTGTAGATGGCCGCGCCTGTATTCTTCGCGCGCCGGATGGCCGTTTCGGCCGTGAGCACGCTGTTGTTGTCCGAGCCGTCGGTGACCACGATGATCACCTTCTTCCCGCTCCGGCCGGAAATGGCCCGGCTCACGCGGGCCAGCGCGTCGTAAAGCGACGTGACGCCGCCCAAATGCGCTCCCAGCACGGCGCGCTTTGCGGCGGTCTTATCTGTGGTGAAGGGTTGAAGCGCCAGGACGGTCTGGTTGAATGCGAACACCGCGACGGAATCGGACGGGCGCAGCGCGTCAATCAACTGGAACGCGGTCTTCCGCATGGACGCAAGCGATGCCTCCATGCTGCCGGTGACGTCGAGCACCAGCGCGCAGGAAACCGCGGAAAGCTGGGGCTCGAACGCCGCGACGCGCTGCGGGACGCCTTCGTCCAGGATCTTGAAGTCGGTCACGGGCAGGCCGTCGATTTTGCGGCCGTGTCCGTCGGTAACAGTGGCGTAGACCTCCACAAGCCGCGCCTGCGCGTGGAAGATGCCGCCCTCGGGCGCCGGTCCCGGATCGGGCGCGGGGCCGGCTTCGTCCGTTCGGGGACGCGGCCGCGCAACCGCAATGCCGCCCGTGCGCACCAGCCTGCGCGCAGCCTCTTCGAAATTCGCAAACCCGCCGCTGAAAAGGCTGCCCGGCGGCTGGCTGGAGGTCTCGAGGTGCGAAGAAAGGAAGAGCGCGTCTCTTTTGGGATCGAGGAAGCGGTGCTTGCGCAGCAACAGCGGATCCTCGACGACAAGCAGCGCGTCTCGATCGAGATGCGCGGCGTAAACCAGTCCGCTCAGCGCGACGAGCGTCTTCTCCTCGTCGTTCGACCCGAAGACGTCCGACAGCGGCGGTACCTGCTGCGAATCCAGGACGCGGTCGAACGCCTCGCGCCGCCCCGCGCTCAGGCGGAGCATGGTTTCGACGTTCTCAACGGAGCCGCCGCCGATGCTCTTGAGCACATCGAGCGCCGCGGCCGAAAGATGCGGCTGCCGGCAGGCCTTGCAGGCGCGGCGGAACGCGAGCGCGCCGGCGGCCGGATCGAGCGAACCCGCGCGGACGCCGAGCGCGATCAGGTCCACAAGCGAGTACCAGTCGCCGAGCGCGAGATTCCGCCTCGCCCGATCGTAGCCTCGAAGCGCCTGCTCGCACGCGGCCAGGCTCTCGAACTCCGCGGCGCCGAGTGCCGGCAGCGCCTCGAAATACGGCATCAACGGGCGCCACTCGTTATAGTGCTCCTCGATCAGTGCCGCGGAACGCTCGTCGAACGGCGCTTTGCGCGTCTTCGCCAGAGTTGCGATTGCGAGCGGCGCTTCGAGCGACTCCGAGGCGGGCCACTCTTTTCGCTGATCCAGCGGCAACTCGCGGAACACGCGCGCGCGCCAGGTGCCCGCCGGATGCGTGGCGCCGGCGGAGAACTCGTCGGAATCGCGATACCACCGATAGAACCGGACCAGCGTTTCCTCGCTCGATGTGAAGAAGCGCTGGTGCGCGGCGTCGGCTGCGGCAATCGCGAAATAGAACGCGGCCAGCTTGCCCAGGTCCTTTTCGAGCAGCGCGCGGAAGAACGCCGGCGCATTGCGCGGGCTCGCTCCGGCCAGCCGGGCCCACGCCGGTTCGCCCGCTTCCCCGCCGGGAACAACCGCCGCCCCATCTCTGACTTCGAAGCTCTTGCCGTACAGCGCAAGAAGGTTGGCATGCCGCTCGACGAGCGTGCGCAGGCCGATGCCCTTGATGAGCGCGGCCGCTGTCGCGGGCGGGGCCGCGCTCAGCGCAACGTATGCCTTGGCCAGCGACGGGTTGTTCGCGAAGGCCTCGAAGAGGCCGCCCGGCAGGCGCCTGGCGCGCTCGGCGTACTCGCCCCATAACTCGCCGTCGTTCAGACGCGCACGCCCCGTCTCCAGTTCGAAGCGAAACGTCCCGCCCCGCTCCAGCGTTTGCTGCATGACGAGCGCGTCGATGCCCAGCGCGTCCGGAACTTCCTGGCGCGGGCCGTCCCGCTTTCCGTCGGCGAGCTCGATTCTGGGGCCGCCCCTGGTTCGGACCACTTTCCAGCCGAACAGGTCCAGCACGCGCGCGGTCTTTTCCGTGCCGGCGCCGAGCGACAGCGAGACCACGGCCTGATCACCGTGCCGTTCCGCAATCTTTGCGAGTTCTGCGACCGCCGCAAAATATTCCCGCAGGTCCGCCGCATAGTCGTCGAGCCCCGCATCCGACTCCGTGTAGTGGATGAGCGCGTTCGAATATTTGACAAGGATGTCGCCGTAGCCGGCGTTCCTATCACAATGCGAGATTGCCGCGAGCGCCTTCACGCCGCCCGGCACGGGCACGTCAACCGCGACCTGCCCTCCGTTGGCGATCTGCGTGAAGAACCAGAAGCCGGCGGCAACCCCAGCCGCTAACCCAGTTTTTCGGCTCATGGGATGGTTTACCTTCATCGTACCGCGGCAGAGATGCGGGGTTCAGGGCGCGTCGGCCGGCTGTGGCGCCGCGCGCCCGCTGCGCGCCAATGCTACGATGGAAAATTCCTCGATAAATATGACAGGGAATATTCCGGATATCCTGGCTCGTATCGTCGAATACAAGAAGGCCGAAGTGGCGGGCGCGATGGTGCGCCGCGGCGAGATGGAAGCGCTCGCCGGAGAGACGCAGCCGATGCGGCGCGATTTCCGTGCGGCTCTCGAAGGGCGCGATCCGGCGATCATCGCCGAGTTCAAGAAAGCCTCGCCGAGCAAGGGGCCGCTTGCGAACGGCGCGGATCCTGCCGCGGCGGCGCGCGCATACGAGCGCGGCGGCGCGGCGGCGTTATCCGTGCTCACCGACGAGAAGTTCTTCCAGGGCGGGCTCGACGATCTCGGCATGGCGCGCGGCGCGGTGAAGTTGCCCGTGCTGCGCAAAGATTTCACCATCGATGAGTTCCAGGTGGCCGAGGCGGCGGCCCACTGCTCGGACGCGATCCTGCTGATCGCCACCATCCTGCCTGAGAAGCGCCTGCGGCAGCTTCGCGAGTACGCGGCGCGCTTCGGCATGGCTACGCTCGTCGAAGTCCACGATGAAACGGAACTGGCGCGCGCGCTGGCTTCCGGCGCCACGATCATCGGCGTGAACAACCGCAACCTGCGCACGTTCGAGGTCAACATTGAAACATCGCTGCGTCTTGCGGACCGCATTCCCGCCGGCGTCCTGCGCGTAAGCGAGAGCGGCATCCGCTCCGCCGAGGATATCCGCAAGCTGCGCGCCGCGGGCTACCGCGCGTTCCTGATCGGAGAACACCTCATGCGCTCGCGTGATCCGGAGCAGGCGCTGCGGGCATTGCTGAAATGATCGTGAAGATTTGCGGCATCACGAACCGCGACGACGCGCTCGCAGCCGTCGAATGCGGCGCCGCCGCGCTCGGCTTCAACTTTTACCCGGCAAGCCCGCGCTACATCGCGCCGGAGGCGGCGCGCCTCATCGCGGAGTCGTTGCCGAAGCGAATCTGGAAAGCCGGCGTGTTCGTGAACGAGCCGCCGGAGCGCGTGCTCGCGATCGCCGCCGAGGCTGCGCTCGACATCGTGCAGTTACACGGCGAGTGCGCCGCCCCTCGCGGCATCCGCGTGTGGAGGGGCGTGCGTGTAGCCGCGGAGTTCGACCCCGCTACCCTGGATCCGCTCGGGGCAGAGGCGTATTTGCTCGACACCCCGTCGGACAGCCAATATGGAGGTACGGGCAAGACCTTCGATTGGCGCCGCGCCCGCGGGGCGCGCGCGAAAGTCGTCGTCGCCGGCGGGCTGGATGAGACGAATGTGCGCCGCGCGATCGAGGAGGCGCAGCCCTGGGGCGTGGACGCATGCTCGCGCCTCGAACTGGCGCCGGGTTTGAAAGACCACGCAAAGATGGCCCGCTTCCTGAAAGCGGCCCTGGAAATGAAATGACTACACCACTACCGGATGCGGGCGGCCATTTCGGCCCTTACGGCGGGCGTTACGTTCCCGAAACGCTGATGGCGCCGCTCGACGAGCTCGAGCGCGCGTACGCCGAAGCGCGCAACGATCCCGCATTTCAGAACGAACTTCGCGAGCTGCTCGCCACCTACGCCGGACGCCCTACGCCGCTGTACTTCGCGCGGCGGCTGAGCGAAACGCTCGGCGGCGCGCGTATCTACATCAAGCGCGAGGACCTGCTTCACACCGGCGCGCACAAGATCAACAACTGCCTCGGCCAGGCCCTGCTCGCGCGCCGTATGGGCAAGAAGCGCATCATCGCCGAGACCGGCGCGGGCCAGCACGGCGTCGCCACGGCCACCGTCTGCGCGCTGTTCGGCATGGAGTGCGTGGTCTACATGGGCGAGGAGGACATGCGGCGGCAGCGCCTGAACGTCTTCCGCATGCGCCTGCTCGGCGCGCGAGTCGAAGGCGTATCGAGCGGCAGCCGCACGCTCAAGGACGCCATCAGCGAGGCGATGCGCGACTGGGTCACCAACGTCGCCGACACCTATTACCTGCTCGGCTCCGCGCTCGGCACGCATCCTTATCCCATGATGGTCCGCGATTTCCAGCGGTGCATCGGCGAGGAGGCGCGCGAACAGATTCTCGCAGCCGAAGGCGGCCTGCCCGACACGATCTTCGCCTGCATCGGCGGCGGCAGCAACGCGATCGGCATCTTCCACCGCTTCATCGAGGACGAGGGAGTGCACCTGGTCGGCGTCGAGGCCGGCGGGCGCGGGCCCGCGCTCGGCGATCACGCCGCGCGATTCTCCGGCGGCGCGCCCGGCGTGCTGCAGGGCGCTTACAGTTATCTGTTGCAGGACGCCGAGGGCCAGGTCGCCTTGACGCACTCGGTTTCGGCGGGTCTCGATTACGCGCTGGTCGGCCCCGAGCACGCCTGGCTGCACGACCGGGGCCGCGCCGAGTACGTCTCGGCGAGCGACGCCGAGGCGCTCGCCGCGGCCAGGCTGCTCTCGCGCACCGAAGGCATTATCCCCGCGCTCGAATCGGCGCATGCCGTGGCGGAAGCCCTCCGCCGCGCGCCGAAAGCGAAGGGGCTGGTATTCATCGTCAATCTGTCAGGACGTGGGGACAAGGACATTGATATCTACCGCGAAAACTTCCCCGAGCTCGATGCCCGCTAAGCCGGCGACACGCATCGGCCGCCTCTTCGCGCGCCTGCGCGGGGAGGGCCGCAAGGGTTTCATCGGCTACATCACCGCGGGCGATCCATCGCTCGAGCGCACACCGGCGCTCGTGGACTCGCTCGTCAAAGGCGGCGTCGATCTGATCGAGCTCGGCGTGCCGTTCTCCGATCCGATCGCCGATGGGCCGGTCATCCAGCGCGCTTCCGAGCGGGCGCTCGGAGCGGGCGCGAGCCTGCGCAAAGTGCTCGGGATCGCGGCCGAGATCCGCCGCCGCCAGCCGGAGACGCCGCTGCTGCTGTTCACGTATCTGAACCCGGTGCTGCGCTACGGCCTCGAGCCGCTCGCGCGCGATGCGGCCGCCGCCGGCATCGACGGCCTGCTGCTCACGGATCTGAGCGTCGAGGAAGCCGCGCCCGTCGTGGATGTCATGTGGCGGCACAACATCGACACCGTGTTCCTGGCCGCGCCCACCAGCACCGAACAGCGCCTGCACAAGATCGCGAAGTATTCGAGCGGCTTCGTGTACCTGATCTCGCGCACCGGCGTAACGGGCGAGCGCGATTCGCTCTCGTCCCAGGCCGGCGCGCTCGCCCAGGCGATGCGCCGCGTCACCGATATGCCGCTCGCGGTCGGCTTCGGCATCTCGCGGCCCGAGCACGTGGCCGCCGTCGCGGGCTTCGCCGACGCCGTGGTAGTCGGCAGCGCGTTCGTGCGCACCATCGAAAAGGGCGGCGCGCTCGAAGCGGAGCTGGAATCGCTCGCGCGCGAGCTCAGTGGAGGCCTCAGCGCATGATGGACCGCGAAACGGCTTTCCAGGCGCTTGCAGGATTGCGCGACCGGATCGACGAGATCGACCGGCAGCTCATCGAGCTGCTGAACCGCCGCACCAGCATCGTCGAGGAAATCGGCCGCATCAAGCACGATGCCGGCCTGCCCGTCTACGAGCCGCGCCGCGAGGACCAGGTGTTCGAAAACGTCACCAGGCATAACGCCGGTCCGCTCACGCACGATGGCGTGCGGCGCGTTTTCGAGCGCATCATCGACGAATCGCGGCAAGTGCAGCGGCTACGCATCATCGAGCGCGACAACGGATCGAAAAGCTAGGGAGAATCGAATGCTTGTAGTAATGCAGGAGGGCGCCACCGAAAAGCAGATCCAGGCGGTCATCGACCGCATGGTGACGGCGGGCTTCACCGTCCACCGCTCCTCGGGCGTGCTCCATACGGTTTTGGGCGGCGTCGGGCCGGCCGACGACATCGACCCCGCGGAATTCGAGTTATTGGACGGTGTGAAGGAGGCGCGGCGGATCACCTCCGCCTACAAGCTGGCGTCGCGCTCGTTCCGGCCCGGAGGTACCGTCGTCAAAATGGACGGCGTGGAGATCGGCGGCGAAAGGGTCGTCGTCATGGCGGGGCCGTGCAGCGTCGAGAGCCGCGACCAGGTGATGCGCACCGCCGAGATCGTCGCCCGCGCCGGCGCCGCCGTGATTCGCGGCGGCGCGTTCAAGCCGCGCTCGTCGCCCTACAGCTTCCAGGGCCTCGGCGAAGAAGGCCTTCGTCTGCTGCGCGCGGCGGCGGACGCGAACGGCCTCAAGGTGGTGAGCGAAGTGATGGACCTCACGCAGATCCCGCTCATCTCGAGCTACGCCGACATGCTGCAGGTCGGCGCGCGCAACATGCAGAACTACAACCTGCTGCGCGCGCTCGGCTGCCAGAAGAAGCCGGTGCTGCTCAAGCGCGGCATCTCCGCCACCATCGAGGAGATGCTGCTCTCGGCCGAATACATCCTCTCAGAGGGCAACTACGACGTGGTGCTCTGCGAACGCGGCATACGCACGTTCGAGAATTACACGCGCAACACGATGGACATCTCGGCGATCCCGGTGGTGAAGAAGCTCTCGCACCTGCCGATCATCGCCGACCCTTCGCACGGCACCGGCCGCCGCGACAAGGTCTCGCCGATGGCGCGCGCCGCCGTGGCCGCGGGCGCCGACGGGCTCATCATCGAGGTGCATCCCGATCCCGATCACGCGCTGAGCGACGGCGCGCAATCGCTGCTGCCCGAACAATTCTCCGCGCTCATGCCGCAATTGCGCATGATCGCCCACGCCGTCGGGCGAACCATCTGACCGTGGACACGTGTGCGATTGCCGGCGTCGGCCTGATTGGCGGCTCGTTCGCGCTCGCCTTGAAGAAGGCGGGGTTCCGCGGCGCCGTTCTCGGCGTCGATCACCCGGAAGCCGCGGCTGCGGCCCTCGCGCGCGGGGCGATCGACGAGGCCGTGCCGCTCGAAGCCGCCGTGGAGCGCGCCGATCTCATCTACCTGGCGCAGCCGATCGGCGCGATCCTGGAGACGCTCCCGAAACTCGATGCGCCCACCTTCATCACCGACGCCGGCAGCACCAAAACCGCCATCGTGAACCGAGCGCGCGAAACGGTTCGCCGCGCACAATTTCTCGGCGGCCACCCCATGGCGGGCAAGGCCGTGAGCGGCGTGGCGAACGCCGACGCCGATCTCTTCGCCGGCCGCACCTACGTCCTGACCCCGCGCGATCCCGCCGAGCTCGAAACTCCCGCCGCGCGCGAATTCCGCAACTGGCTCGAAGCCATCGGCGCCCGGCCGGTCGTCGTCGCGCCGGAAGAGCACGACCGCGTCGTCGCCGCCACCTCGCATCTGCCGCAGTTACTCTCCACCGCTCTGGCCGGCTTTCTGGCCGAACGCCTGGGCGGCCCCAGCCCGATTGCCGGCCCCGGGCTGGATGACATGCTGCGCCTCGCCGGCAGTCCTTACGAGCTCTGGCGCGACATCCTGGAAACCAACGCCGCGCAGATCGACGAAGCCCTGCGCGACTTCGCCGCCGCCCTCGATCGCTTGCGCGGCGAGCTCCTCTCCGTCGAGATGCGCGCCGCCTTCCAGGCGGCTAACCGCTTCAGGAACTCCACCAGATAGCATGCCCACCAGGCAGTGATATATAATTTTTCCCACGGGCCGGATCATCGAGGATCAGGTTTTTCAGGGTCAGTAACTCGCTGAATTCGAATCCACCTTGCTTCAGGACAGGAGTCTATGCTGCGAAAACTGTTTCTTGTTTTGTCATCAGTTACTTTTGCTACCGCGCTCGCTCACGCGCAATCTGCTAATACGGCGGATCTTATCGGCACCGTGCGGGATTCCTCCGGCGCTGCCGTCCCGCAAGCGGAAATCGTCGTCGTCAACCAGGCCACCGGCGCCATCCGCGCCTCCGCCACCCAGGAGACCGGCTTCTACCGCATTCCCTCGCTGCCCGCGGGCGATTACCGGGTCAAGGCGTCGGCGAAAGGGTTTGCCGATGCCACACAGCCGGTCGCTCTGCACATCGGCCAGGTCGTCACGGTCGATCTCACGCTGAGCGTGGCCGCACAGGCGGCCGAGGTCTCGGTTTCCGCTTCGACCGGGTTGGTGGAGCCGGAGCGCGCCACCGTCGGCGCGCTCGTCAACACGCGCGAAATCGATAATCTCCCGATCAACGGCCGCAACTTTCTGAATTTCGCCTTGACCGTCCCGGGCGTCACCGCCCAGCAGACCTCCGGCCAGGGCAGCGGCATCAGCATCAACGGCCAGCGCGGCCGCTCGAACAGCATCGTCATCGACGGCGCCGACAACAACGGACAGCTCAACGGAAACGTGCGCCTCACCATCAGCCAGGAGGCCGTGCAGGAATTTCAGGTCGTCACAAACCAGTACTCGCCCGAATTCGGCAACGCCGCGGGCGGGCTGATCAACATCGTGTCCAAGAGCGGCACCAACGAGTGGCACGGCGACGGTTTTCTGTTCGTGCGCAACGAGGCCATGGACGGCCGCAACGCGTTCACGGATACACCCTACAATCCGCCCTTCCGCCGCCAGGATTACGGCGCCACGCTCGGCGGGCCGGTCCAGAAGAACAAGACGTTCTTCTTCGCTTCGGGCGAGTACATCGATCGTAACGAAACCGACGTCACCACCATCTCGCAAGCCAACGTCGATGCGATCAACGCGCAGCTTGCGGCTCATCCGATTCCCGGCAGCAAAGTGAAATCCATCTCCACCGGCGTCTTCCCGGTGACAAACCTGACGACGCTGTCCTCCCTCAAGGTCGATCACGTCTTCGGCCCGAAGGACCAGATCTTCGTGCGCTATATCTACGATCAGTCCAACGAATCGAACGCGGGCGGCGTCGCCATCGGCGGCCTGACCGATGTCTCCGGCGGCGGCGGGCAGCACGACCGCGACCAGTCCGCCGTGGTCAACTGGACTCACGTCGCCTCGCCCACGCTGGTCAACGAAACGCGCTTCCAGTATGCGCCGCGCGCTCTCTCGCAGTACGACAACGATCCCGTCGGGCCCCGCATCAGCATCTCCGGCGTCGCCACCTGGGGCCGCAACGTCAATTTCCCCGTGCTCCTCAACGAAACGCGCACGCAGATCACGCATAGCACGAGCTGGACGCACGGGCGCCACTTCGTGAAATTCGGCGCGGACATCCAGCACGTCGGCGCCGACACGTCTTTCCCGGTGACCTTCGGCGGCTCATTCAGCTTTGCCAGCCTGAGCACCTTTATCGCCGGCACGCCCAGCACGTTTTCGCAGGGCTTCGGCGATCCGCAAATCCAGTTGCCCGACACCCTCTATGGAGTATTCGCGCAGGATACGTTCCGCGCCACGCCGCGCCTCACTCTCGTTTACGGCATGCGCTACGAATACGATGCCCAGCCGCAGGGCTTCCACCGCGACCCCAACAACCCGATCGAGGCCAACCTGCAGACCGGCATTCACCGCGATCCGCACAACTTCGGACCGCGGCTCGGCATCACCTATGCGCTCGATCAATCGAATCACACGGTCCTTCGCACCGGCTACGGAATTTTCTACGACCGCATGTTCCTGCTCGTCGCCCGCAATGCGCTGCTGGCCCGCACCAGCATCTCCATGAGCGGCGCCGCGGCCGCCCAGCAGTTTGCCATCGGCGCGTTTCCCGAGAGCAATGTCCTGCCGTCCGGGGTCACGCTGCCGAAGGGATCGCTCAATATAACCGACTCCAACATGCGCACGCCCTACTCGCAGCAGGCCAATTTCGGAATCGATCGTCAGGTGGGCCGGAACTGGCTTGTCAGCGCCGGCTACGTCTACGTGCGCGGCGTCGCTTTGCTGCAATCGCAGAATATTAACCTGGCCCCGCCCGTGATCCTGACGGCCGCCAACGCCAAGTCGCTGGGCGTCTCCTCGCCGAGCCCGCAGCAGATCGGCCGGCCCTACTACACCAGCGCGCGCCTGAACCCGAACTTCAACGCCATTCAGGAGGTCGCGGCCGCCGGCGGCTCCACCTACAATGCCTTTGAATTTTCCCTGCAGCGCCGCGTAAGCCGCGGCCTGCAGTTCCGCCTCAACTACACCTTTTCGAAAGCCATTGACAACGCCAGTGACTTCACACAGGCGATGCAGCCGAATGATCCGTATACGCCCGGGGCGGAGCGCTCGCTGTCGGATGAGGACCAGCGGCATCGCATCACCGCCGCCGGCGTCTGGGACGTGCCGTACACCGGCAGCAACGCGCAGAACCGCGTATCGCGCGCGCTGTTCGCCGATTGGCGCGTCTCCCTGCTGGCCACCATCCATTCCGGCATCCCGAACAATGTCACCGTGGGCTCGGACGTGAACGGCGATCAGAACAGCTCCACCGACAGGCCGCTCATCGGCGGCGTGCCGCTCGGCCGCAACACCTATATCGGGCCGTCCTACCACGACTTCGACGTGCGGCTGTCCAGGATCATCCCCATTCGGGAGAACGTCCGGGCGGAACTCCTCGGCGAGGCGTTCAATGTGGCCAACCACGTGAACTTCGCGGGCGTGAACACCACGTGGGGAACGGCCCTGGCGCCGCGGTCCACCTTCGGCCAGTACACCTCCGCGTCTGACCCGCGGCAGGTCCAGCTCGGATTCAAGCTGATGTTCTGATATGGGGCGGTAGGAACGCCGGTGGCTGGCGCCTCTCTCCCAAGCGCGGGCAGAGGCGCCTCTCACCGGTCTTCTAGGCCACCGAAAACGGTGGCTGGCGCCTCTGTCCCAAGCGTCTTTTGCGCGTGGACAGAGGCGCCTGTCACCGGTTTTCCAAAAGCGGACAGCCTGATCTGCTCCGCCTCCCTACTTCCTCCGCGAAAGCACGATCGCCGTTACATCCGCCGGCTTCACCCCTTTCGCCAGCCCGTAGGGGCCGATGTACGGCCGCTGGATCTTGATCCACATCTTTGAGGACACCAGATCGTTCGCCTCGTCGAGCAGGAAAAACGCATCGCGCAGTTCCTGGCCGTCGGGCAGTTTGCGGGTTCGCTTGCCGGCCATTTCGTATTCGTGCGCGTGCTGCTTGTAATACGAGTACACCTTGTCGAACGGATCGTTGCTGAAGTAGACCGTCATCTCCAGGCCGGGCTCGCCGGCGGCATACCTGGCGGCTTCCTCCGTCGCGGCCTTATCGACCTTCGATCCGGCATAGGGCCTGAAATTCTGCGCGAGCGCTGAAATCCCCAAAATCAGGCCCAACGCGATGGCGGCGGCCAACATGCGGTGGCTCATGTGTATCCGTGCTCCTTGTCCCCTGAGAATACGCTGCCTTGTGGTTCCAGGCAATACCCTCATCACCAAAGAACGGCGCACAGTGTGAATCTTTAGCACATGTGCGGGCCGGCAATCCCGTGCGAATCAGAGCCTTTGGTTTGGAATGTGAATTGCCTCGCCAATCGGCATGAAATTCGTCTGGATCGCTGTCATGGTCTGGGCGGCGGGCGCGAGCGCGCAGCAGCCGGACGCCAATATCAACGAACGGTATAAGGTAGAAAGCGTCGAGTTGACGGGGATCGACCACGCCAAGCTCAGCCGCGGCCTGCGGAACGAGATCAACGGCCTCATCGGCGAGCAGTTCAGCCAGCAGAAGCTCGACCGGCTCATCAGCCGCCTGGCTGCCGATTTCCCCGACTATTCCGTGTCGCGCCGGATTTCGCGCGGCGACAAGCCGAATTTCATCCGCATCGTGCTCGAACTCCAACGCTCCGCCCAGACGGACCACTTCGGGCTCTCCCTGCCGCTCGGCGTTTACAACTCGAAGCTCGGCTGGAGCGGGGAAGTGGATGGCACGGTCCGCTTCTCGCACAGCAGTTTCACCGCCGGCGTCCTGAGCGACAACGAAACGCTGGCGGACCGCTTCGCGGGCGTGCGCGCCGTCTATGCGAACAGCCGGCTCGGCACGCGCCTGGCGAGCTTTGCGTTCGAGCTCGACAGTTTCCACGATATCTGGAGCCCCGCTTCGCTGGCGGCCGCCGAAACTCCGCTCCCCTCCGGCGAGCCCGGCATCAATCAGATTTACCGCTGGCACCGGAACATCCAGCCCGCCCTCACCCTGGCCGCCGCGGGACCGCTGAAGTTCTCCTTCGGCGCCAGCTTCCAGCCGTTTCAGCTTCAGTATCCGGCCGCGCGCACCGAGGCCGCCAATGCCGTCATTACATCTCTGCGCTATGATCGGCAGTTGGAGACCTCGGGCTCCAGTAAGCAGCGCCTGGAGGCAGGATATCGCCTGCGCGCGGCCACCAAAGTTCTTGGCAGTGATTTTGTCTATGCCCGGCACGCCTGGGATTTTCGCTACGTCTACGCCAGCGGCCGTCAGGGCTTTTCGGAACGCTTCGGCGCGGGCGCGATCGCCGGGCAGGCGCCCATCTTCGAACGATTCGTGCTGGGTACCGCCGAAACCCTGCGCGGCTGGACGAAATACGACCTCGCGCCGCTCGGCGCGAGCCGCGCCTTCTACAACTCCGTCGAATACAAATATCGCGACCTTGTGGCGTTCTACGACATGGGCGCGGCGTGGTCGCGCGGCCAGGACGTTTCTCCGAAGCACTCGGCCGGCGTGGGCGTCCGCGCCGGCGATTTCGCTTTGCTCGTGGCCTTTCCTTTTCGGGCCGGGCATTTCGAGCCGATGTTCATCATGGGCCTGAATATCTGATGCCACCGCGGACCGGGATGACGCGACGTTACCTGCTGTGCCGGCTGCTGCCCGCCTCGGGGATGTGCCTCTCGACGCCGCTGTTTGCCGACGAAGAGCTCGACGTGTATCTGCGGGGCGATCGCATCAGGATTTCGGCTCCGCGGCTGCGGTTTGTGGCCGGTCCCCCGCTCGAGCGTTTGCAGAACGGAGCGCCCGTGCCCTTTGCCATTCAGCTTTCCATCTCCACCGACCGCTGGCGCACCACCCTTGCGCGCGACATCGAGCGCTTCGTCTTGAGTTACGACCTGTGGGAGGAGAAGTTTTCCGTCACCCGGCTGGGCAACCCCCGCCGCGCCGTTTCGAACCTGAGCGCGCGCGCCGCTGAGGCGTGGTGCGTGGACGAGATGTCGCTGGCGGCCGCCGGGCTCGGCGACCAGCGGTTCTGGGTGCGGCTGGAGGTCCGCAACGAAGACCGCGACCAGTCCGCGGGCGATGCCGAAGGCCCCACGCTCGCGCATTTGATCGAGCTGTTCAGCCGCCGCGCGCGCGCCGATCAGCAGTCCCGCTGGCAATTCGATGCAGGGCCGCTCCGCCTTTCCGACCTGAGGAAAATGGCTGCGCGGTGAAGAGCGTGCGCACCCGGCTGATCCTCGTATTTCTCGCCGCCACCGCCCTCCCGCTTGCGGCCACCTGGTGGATCGCCGCTTCGCTCTTCGAGCACAGCCTGTCCTACTCCTCCACCGACCAGCTCGACGAGCTTTCAAAAACGCTCGAAATCGCCGGGCGCGAGCTGTACCAGCGCGCCCGCGAATCGCTCAAGGCCGACGCCGCGGCCGGGCGCGTCCTTCCCGAGCGCGCTTCGCCGCAGTCGCCCGAAGTCGCCGAATTCATCGAGAGCGGCGAGCCCGAGCGCTTCGTGCTTTCCCCCGGAGGCGAGCGGCTGGCCTACTACGTGCGCCGTGGCGGCGAGGTCGATCTCTATTCCGCAAAGCTCGGCTCGGCCACTCTGGCGCGCATCTCGGACCAGTACCGCCGCGCGCGCGAGGCCGTCGATCAGGCGCGCACGCGCGACCTGCGCCGCGGCTTCCTCTACACCTTCCTGCTGCTCGCGGCCGCCGTTTGGGGCGTCGCGCTCGCGGCGCTCGTCTTCATGGCGCATCAGGTGAGCCGGCCCATCCTGCGGCTCACCGCCGGCCTCGAGCGCCTCGCTGCGGGCGACCTCGACGCGCGCGTCGATCTCCAGCGGCCCGACGAGGTCGGCCGCGCTGTCACCGCCTTCAATCACATGGCCGCTGAACTGCGCCAGAGCCGCGATCGCCTGGTCTATCTGACGCAGCTTGCAAGCTGGCAGGGCCTCGCGCGCAAGATGGCGCACGAGCTCAAGAATTCGCTCACGCCCATCCGCCTGATGATGGAAGAGGTGCTCGCGCGCGACGGCGAAGACGATCGCGCCTTCGTGCAGCAGGCCGCGCGCATCGTCGTCGACGAGGCCGAGACTCTGGAGCGCCGCGTCCGCGCGTTCTCCGAGTTCGCCGCCGAACCGCCCGTGCGGCCCGCGCCGATGGACGTCAACGCCGTCGTCGAGGACCGCCTTGCGCTCCTGCGCGCCGGTCATCCGGAGCTCTCCTGCAGCGCCGAGCTGGCGCAGGCGCTGCCCCCGGCCCAGGCCGACGAGGACCTCGTCAAGGGCATCCTCACCAACCTGCTCGAAAACGGCGCCGATGCGGCCGGCGCGGGCGGCAGGATGCTCGTCCGGACCTTCGCGGGCGACGGCGTCATTGCGATCGAAGTGCACGACTCCGGGCCCGGCCTGAGCGAGCAGGCCCGCAAATCGTTATTCGAGCCGACCATCACCTTCAAGAAGCGCGGCATGGGCCTCGGCCTCTCGATCGCCCGCAAAAACGCGCTCCTGCTGGGAGGCGACATCGTCCTGGCCACCGGCGCCCTCGGCGGCGCGGCCTTCCGCGTCACCCTCCCGAAAAACCGGTGACAGTATACTCATTTCCTTGCCCGGACATTCCGGCGATCATTTCGCACGAAGACACCAAGACCACAAAGACACAAAGAAAACCATTTCTTTGTTTTTCTTTGTGGCTTGGTGTTCTTTGTGTCTTTGTGTTTCATCCGACGAACTGCCGGCGCGAGGGCACACTGCCCAACCTGCGGTATCAAGCCTCGGCCGCGCATTCCGGCCATCAACCTCGCAAAGACGCCAAGAACGCAAAGGCGCAAAGAAATTCAAAGGTTTTCCTTTGCGCGGGATTCAACGAACCGCCTGCCCGAAGCCGCTCGCCCCAAACCCACGCCGGCCTGCATGCCTTTGCTAGCCTATAACGTGATGCCCAAGATCACGATCGTCGATGACGAGGAGAACGTCGGGCGATCGCTGCGGTTGATCCTGGAACGCGAGGGATACGCGGTTTGCCTGTGCAGCTCGGCGGCGGAGTTTCGCGCGCACTCCGAAGCGCGCCGCGCCGACGCCTTCCTGCTCGACGTGCTGCTTCCGGACGGCAACGGCATCGACCTGCTGCGCGGCCTCCGCCAGGGCGACAGCCGCGCGCCCGTCATCATGATCTCCGGCCACGGCACCATCGCCGATGCCGTCGAGGCCACCCGCGCCGGCGCTTTCGACTTCCTCGAAAAGCCGCTCACGCGCGACCGCCTGCTGCTCGCGCTCAAGCACGCGCTCGAGCAATCCGCGCTGCGCCAGGAGAACGAGCGCCTGCGCGAGATGGTCGGCGAAGGACCGAAGATGATCGGCTCGAGCCCGGCCTTCCAGCGCGTTCTCGAACAGGCTTCCATGGTCGCGCGATCCGACGCGCGCGTGCTCCTCACCGGCGAATCCGGCACCGGCAAGGAACTGCTCGCGGCGTTCATCCACCGCGAGAGCCCGTTCTCAGCCGGGCCGTTCGTGAAGATGAACTGCGCCGCGATCCCCACCGAGCTGCTCGAAAGCGAGCTCTTCGGCCACGAAAAGGGCTCTTTCACCGGCGCTTCCGCCGCGCGCCGCGGCAAATTCGAGTTGGCCGACGGCGGCACCCTGTTCCTCGACGAGGTCGGCGACCTGCACGAGACCGCGCAAGCCAAGCTGCTCCGTGTTTTGCAGGAGGGCGAGTTCCACCGCGTCGGCGGTGAGCAGACCATCCGCGTTTCGGTGCGCGTCATCTCGGCGACGAACCGCGACCTCGCGGCGCTCGTCGCGCAAAAACAATTCCGTGAAGATTTGTATTATCGGCTTTGCGTCGTTCCCATCCGTGTGCCGCCGCTGCGCGAGCGCCCGCAGGATGTGCGCCCGCTGGCCGAGTACTTCCTCGACGAGTTCTGCCGCCGCAACAACTTCAAGCCGAAGTCGATCGAGGCGGCAGTCTTTCCGGTCCTCGAAAAGTTCCCCTGGCCCGGCAACGCGCGCGAGCTGCGGAACGTGGTCGAGCGCATGGCCATCCTGACCGCGGGCGAACGCCTGGGCCTGGACTCGGTGCCGCTCGAGCTGCGCCTGCCGCGCGACTCCGGCGCGCGCTCCACCGTGCAGGACGCGCGCGAGGCCGCCGAGCGCGAAATTCTCCTCCGCGCTCTCGAGGAAAGTAACTGGAACGTCTCCTCGGCCGCCCGCTCGCTGGGCATGGAGCGCACCAACCTGCACAAGCGCATCCGCGCCCTGGGCCTGAGCCGGTCGCAATAGCGCCGCTTATCCCACGCTGTCCTACACTGTACTTTATGGCAAAAACAGGCTTCTTTCTGCTGGCCTTTGCCGCGCTCGCCGCGGCCCAGAATCCGGACTTTTCCGCCGAGCGCCTCCGCGCGCACGTGAAATTCCTCGCCAGCGATCTGATGGAAGGGCGGGGCATCGACTCGCGCGGCGGCCGGCTTGCCACCGAGTACCTCGCCACCGCGTTCGCCATTGCGGGCGCCCGGCCCGCCGGCGACAACGGCACATACTTCCAAAAAGTGCCGCTGGTCGGCGTCGAGACGCAGCCGGATTCGACCCAGTTCACCATCGCCGGCAAGGGCAAATCCCTCACGCTGAAGTGGTACAGCGAATACGTCGGCTGCGACGCCAAACAGAAACCGTCCGAGCAGATCGACGCCGAGGCCGTCTTCGTCGGCCACGGCATCGTCGCGCCGGAGTTCAAGTGGGACGATTTCAAGGGCGTGGATGTGCGCGGCAAGATGCTCGTCCTGTTCACCAACGAGCCCGATTCCAACGACCCGAAATTCTTCGGCGGCCGCGCGCTCACCTACTACGGCCGCTGGACGTACAAGTACGAGGAAGCCGCCCGCCACGGCGCTGCCGGCGTCGTCATCTTACACACCACGCCGACGGCCGGCTACGGCTGGGACGTCGTTTCGAGCTCCTGGGGCCGCGAGCAGTCGTTCAACAAGCTCGAGCCCAACCAGCCGGCGCTCGCCTTCGAGGGCTGGGTGAGCAGCGAGGCCGGCGCGAAGCTGCTCGCCATGAGCGGCCACACGATGGATGAGCTGCTGAAGGCCGCGAACTCGCGCGACTTCAAGCCCATCCCGCTCGGCCTGCGCGTGCGCATGAAGCTGGTCTCGAAGGTTCGCGACCAGGACACGCGCAACGTGGTCGCCGTGGTTCCGGGCAGCGATCCGCGCCTCAAGAACGAGGCCGTCGTCTACACCGCGCATTGGGATCATTTCGGCATCGGCAAACCCGTGAACGGCGACAGCATCTACAACGGCGCGGTCGATAACGCCACCGGCTGTGGCGCCATCGTCGAGCTGGCGCGCGCGTTCGCCTCCCTGCCGCAAAAACCGCGGCGCTCGATCGTATTCGTCGCCGTGACTGCGGAAGAAGCGGGCCTGCTCGGCTCGGCATACTACGCCGCGCACCCGTTCATTCCCGACGGCAAGACCGCCCTCGACCTGAACTTCGACGCGCTCAGGCCCTACGGGCGCACGAAGGATGTCGAGGTGAGCGGCGCCGAGCGCACCACGTTCTGGCCGCAGGTCGAGCAGATCGCGAAGCGCTATAACCTGACCATCTCGCCCGACCCGCATCCCGAGCAGGGCTCCTACTACCGCTCAGACCATTTCTCGATGGCCAAGGCCGGCGTCCCCTCCTTCACCGTCGACATGGGCAACGATTACATCGGCAAGCCAGCCGGCTTCGGCGACAAAATGTTCGCCGAGTTCAACGCGAAGCACTATCACCAGCCCTCGGATGAGTATCACGACGACTGGGACTTCTCCGGCATGGTGCAGATGATGCAGTTCGGCTTCACGCTGGGCCTGGAAGCCGCGAACCTGGACAAGCTGCCGACCTGGCGTGCGGGCGACGAGTTCCTGGCCGCGCGCCAGAAGAGCGGCGTGAAGTAAGAGACAGGCGAAAGCGCCTGTCCCACCTCACTGCATCACAGGTTTGGTGGGGCAGGCTTCAGCCTGCCGTCTACCTACCTCGCCAGCGTCACAATCGCCTGGGCCTCGGCCGAGCGTCCTTCGCCCACGGGGCCCAGCTTCTCCGCGGTCTTGAACTTCACCGAAACGCAGTCCACGTCCAGCCCCATCGCAGCCGCCAGCGATTCCCGAATCGCCTGCCGGAAATCCTTCAGCTTGGGCCGTTCCAGGATCACCGTCGCATCCACGTTCACGACGCGGTAGCCCTGCTCCGCCGCCAGCGCCTGCGCATGGTGCAGGAACATCAGGCTGCCCGCGCCGGCCCAGCGCGGATCCGTGTCGGGGAAGTGCATGCCGATGTCGCCGAGCGCGGCCGCGCCCAGCAGCGCGTCCGTGATGGCGTGGCTCAGAACGTCGGCGTCCGAGTGGCCTTCGAGGCCCAGGGGCGAGGGAATCCTGACGCCGCCCAGAATCAGCGCGCGGTCCGGCACGAGCCGGTGCGTGTCCCAGCCGGTTCCGCAGCGGTATTCGCTCACGACGCCTTGCGGGCCGCGGATTCCTCGGCCAGGAACAGCCGCGCCAGATCCATATCCGACGGCTTCGTGATCTTGATGTTGCGGTCGCTGCCCAGCACCACGCTGACCTCGACCTGCTCGAGCCGCTCCACCAGGCTCGATTCGTCCGTGCCCGTGAAGCCGTCCTCGCGGGCGCGATCGAAAGCCTGCTTCAGCAGTTCATAGCGAAACACCTGCGGCGTCTGCGCCAGCGTCAGCCGCTCGCGCGGCAGCGTCGCGTGGATCTTGTTCTTGCGGACCTGCTTCACCGTGTCCACGGGCACGATGCCGACGATCGCCGCGCCGGTCTCGGCGGCTTCCCCGATCACTTTCTCGATCGTCGGGCGGTCGATGAAAGGCCGCACCGCGTCGTGCACCAGCACCAGGTCGGTGTCGGGCGCCAGCGCCGCCAGCGCGTTCTCTACCGATTGCTGGCGCGTGTCGCCACCCTCCACCAGCCGCACCGGAGTGGGGAGCCGCTCCTTGCGCAGCAGTTCGCCGAACCACTCCATGTCCTCGCGGCGCAGCGCGACCACAATCTCCCCGATCGGAGGGCACGCCACGAATTTCCGGATCGTGTGCAGAAGGATGGGGGAACCGTCGAGCAGCATGAATTGCTTGCGGCTCGTGCCGGTTTTCTCGGCCGAAGAGTGACCCATGCGGGTGCCGAGGCCCGCAGCGGGCAGAATCGCGGCTACTTTCATCAGGATACGATTGTATCCCACTCAGCGATCAGCCATCAGCCGCCGGCCAGGGCAAGCGGCGGCGGGCCGTATCTCTGGCCGAGGGCTGATGGCTTGCAGCTTCCGGCGGCTCAGCTCGCAGGCGGCGTCGCCCCGGCCGTCGCGGTCTGCTCGCGGTGAGGACGCTCGTGCTTCTCCGGATGCTGGGCCTTGTCGTAAACCGTGTGCACCCGCTCGTCGAAGCGGCCGAAGATCATCTTTCCCGCAGTGGTCTGCAGCACGCTCGTTACGGTGATGTCGATGGTCTTCGAGATCAGCCGCTTGGCGTTGTCCACCACGACCATCGTGCCGTCGTCCAGGTAGGCCACGCCCTGGTTGTATTCTTTCCCTTCTTTGAGAATGAATACGCGCATGGCCTCGCCCGGCAGCACGATCGGCTTCAACGCGTTCGCCAGCTCGTTGATGTTCAGCACCTCGACCCCGTGCAGTTGCGCCATCTTGTTGAGGTTGAAATCGTTGGTGACGATCTTGCAGTCGTAGACCTTGCCCAGCTCGATCAGCTTCATGTCCACATCCCGGACGTGCGGAAAATCGTCTTCCAGAATCTGCACGTTCAAGTGGGCCATTTTCTGGATCCGCTGGAGAATATCCAGGCCCCGCCGGCCTCGGTTGCGTTTCATCGAATCCGCCGAGTCCGCCACGAGCTGCAACTCGCGCAACACGAATTGCGGAATCACGATCGTTCCGTCCAGAAAGCCCGTCTCGGCGATATCGGCGATGCGGCCGTCGATAATCACGCTCGTATCCAGAATTTTGAATGCCTGCTTGCCGGCTTTTTCGCCGCCGAAGATGCCCCCCAGCGCGGCCAGGTTCAGCATGTCGCCCTTGTTGGCGCCGATGACCAGCCCGATGTAGGTCATCCACAGCAGAATCATCACTTGCAGGAAGGGCAGCACCGGATGCCCCGCGCTGAGCGCCCAATTCAGGACGACCGCCATGAGCACGGCGCCGATGATGCCCAGAATCGATCCGACCGCGGAACCGATCAGCCGTTTCAGGCTGACGTCCCGCACCCGGATTTCGAAATATATAATTCCCAGCCCGACCGCCAGTCCGGCCAGGCCTCCAGCGATGGCCGCGGTTTGCGCGTGCGCGGCGTCTTTGAACGGCGAGAGGAAATAGCCCGTAACGCCGAGCAGCAAAACGAAAAAGGCACGAATGATCAATATGTTAGTCATTCATTCCACCTGCCTTACCCTTTACGATGCCGGGCGAGATTAAAAAAACGTAATATAATCCCGCCCGTTGAGTATAACATTATTCGATGCAGGATACCATGGTTTCGAAGCGCCACACCCAGCGATTCGCGGCTTTTTCCCGGGCTTGTTAGGAATGAAAAACATTGCAATTCGCTCATTCCGCGTGTGGCTGGGCGCCGTTCCATTTGAATGATGCACGGCAGGACGTGGGCCGTCCCTGCCGCGCGGTTCCGCATGGGCTCGGGCGAGCCCCGCAACTGCAGGCGGCGATTAGAGGGCTTTAGCGAGTTCGGCGGCGAAGGCGCTCTTGGGTTCCGAGCCGCCCTTAGCGGCACGTTTGTGCCGGCGGGCGTGCGGTCCCGCCGCTGCCGCCTTGTCCTCGGGCCTGGGCTGGCCCTTGGCCTTCGGCGGTTGAGCGGGATTGGCCCGAAGCAGCCGGCCTTCCAGAGGCGCCCGGTCGAACCGCCGGATGATGGCCTGCATCTCCTCCTGGTTAGGTGCTTCGATGAATGCGAACCCCTTCGACTCCTGGGTTTCGGGGTTGCGGATTACCTTGATCGCGTCAGCGACCAGGCTTTCTGAGTTGAGCCACGATTGAATGTCATCCGCGGTCACCCAGACGGGAAGATTGCCTAGAAAAACTGTGAAACTCATGCTTTTAGTGTTGTTCACTCCGTTGGTTGGGTATTTGGGGGAGCAAAACGTAGGAGTCCGTCCTTTTCAATCGTAACAGAGAGAGGCATCGCGCGCAATGCGAATTGCAGGTTTTTCTTTGGGGACCGGCGCGCACACGCGGCGGAAATCGACCGGCTGGGGGAACTCGCCGGCCGGCCTTGCTTCGCGGTCACGCCCGGGGTGGGCGGCCCGCGCCGGATCAGAAACCGCTCTCGTATCCGGCGTGCCGTTCGCGTCAAATATTCTTGAAACACGCGACGAGAGGTGCGCGTAAACTGGCTGAAGCCATGCGTCTCTGCATCGCTGTTGCACTGGCCGTGTTGGCTGCCTGGGGACAGGATTTCCGGAGGCTGGTTTTTCAGGCCGTGGATGGGAAGACCGGCGCCGTCGCCGGCGGGCTTCAGGCGGAAGACCTCGAAGTGGTGGAAGGCGAAACGGTCCGGCCGCTCTCCTCGCTGCGCTTCGGCGCGAGCCCAATGGACATCGTCCTGGTGCTCGATACGGGTCCTCACGGCATCGAAATCGCACGCGCAGTGGTCCAAGGGGCGCGGCTTGCGTGTTCGGAGTTCGATCCGGGCGACCGGCTGGCATTCATCACCTTCGCCTCCGGCGTCAAGCTCCGGTTCTCCTTTGCCGCCAGGGACGGTGACCTTGCGCGCCGCATGGAGCGCGCCGTGGACGCCGCCGCCTGGTCCCGGGCGCTCAAGGTGTACGATGCGGTTCAGGCTGCCGTCGAACTGTTTCCCGAGACGCCCGATCTTTCCCGCTCCCGCGCAGTCCTGCTGATCACGAACAGCCTGGACCAGGGGTCGCGCGCCGAGCCGGCTCTCATCCGGCAAGCGGCCAGGAGCAAGAACGTCGCGCTGTTCACGGTATCGGTCAGGAGTTGGAGGGGCGTCTACCGGGAACGCCTTCCCTCGGACCCGGCCAAACTGACCGCCGAACGGATGCGTCCTCTGGCTGAAGCCACCGGCGGCGAGGCGCGGGTTTGCGAGCTGAGCGGCTACATTCTGCGCGAGTCCTTCGAGCGCATGCGCAGCCGCTATGTGGCCGCCTACATCGCTACGCCCGGCAGCGCTCTCCCGCTTGTCCTCCGGTTGAGTCCGCGAGGGGCCGTCGCGTTCTCGAATATCGTTTTCCGAGGTGCGTGGTGAAGTTTCCGCTCATCTTCCTGTTGTTCGCGCAACTGCCTCCCGTATTTCGCTCCGATGTGCAACTGGTGACCGTGGATGTCGAGGTTCTGGAAAAAAGCACCGGCCGCGTCATCGACTCGCTGGGGCCTCAGGACTTCGTCATTTTCGACGAGGACTCGCCGCGTGAAATCAAGGTCTTCGAGGTCGAGCCGCTTCCGCTGGACGTCGTGTTCCTGCACTACACCAAGGGGCTCATCAGGGTGCAAAGCGACATCGAACAAATCTTCGCAGGCCTGGAGGCGGCGGTGCGGGAGTTGCGCCCGGGAGACCGCGCCGCCGTTCTTCGCAGCGATTCCAGCGCGAACGCCGACCTCGCCATGACCGGCGATCTCGCTGCCGTGGAACGCGTGCTGCTGATGCCGCGCTTCCGCCGCCAGGCGCTCGGCCGCGGCGACCGCCTGTTTGACGCCGTGCGCGCCGCTACTGAACTTTTTCCGAAACCTCGCGATCCGGTGCGCCGCCGCGCCATTGTTCTCACCAGCGACGATGTGGAGCGCAAATCCCGGACCAGGCTGGCCACGCTCATCACGGAACTGCTGGAGACCAGCGCTACGCTGGACGCTGCTGTTCTCATTACCGAGCAGCCGTCGGGAAGGTTCGAGGGAGCAACGCTTCCGATCCCCGGCATTCCCGGCACACGCCAGAGCATCCGGATTGGGGGCGGCATGCCTTCGGGGGAATCCGTGCTCCCGGCGGTCGAGGCCACCGGCGGCGAGGTCGTTCCCGGCGACAAGTTCCGCGATGAATTCCCTCGGATGTTTCGCCGGTTGCGCGCCCGCTATCGGCTTGGTTTCTACGTGCCGCCTTCCAAGGTGCGCGCGTTCCGTACGATCAAGGTGATGTTGACGGAACAGGCCCGCGCGCGCTTCCCGGATACTCTCATTCGAGCGCGCAGCGGCTATTACACTCAGCCGCTCGCATTCACAAAGTGACCGCCTGCGCCACCTTCACCGCCCGGTTCCGCTTCAGTTCGGCCAGCACGCTTTCCGGGGCTGTGCCGTCGATCTCCACGACGGCTACGGCTTCGAGGGCTCCGCCCGGCTCGAGCGGCGCATCCCGCCTGCCGAGCGAAAAGTTCGCGATGTTGATGCCGCTTCCGCCGAGCACGGTCCCGACGTGGCCGATGACGCCCGGCACGTCGTCGTTCTTCATGTAAATCAGGTGGCCCCCGAGCGGCGCCTCGCAGCGGATGCCATCAACCCGCATCAGCCGCGGCCGGCCCAGCACCACCGCGCCCTCCACCGCCGTCGCGCCCGTATCCGTCTCCAGTTCCACCATCACCGAATCCGGCCGCGCCGGCTTCGGCTCGCGGCTCTCGGAAATCGAGAGCCCGCGCTGCGCGGCGATCTGCATGGCGTTCACCAGCGTCGTGCGATGCGAAAGCCAGCGGTTCAGCAGGCCGACGAGCGCTCCGTTGCGAACCAGGTGCGTCGTCGTGTCGGCAATCGCTCCGAAGTAGGCCAGGTGCACGCTCCTGGGCTTGCCCGAGGCGATCTGGGCGGCGAAGCTGCCCAGCCGCTCGGCCAGGTCAATGTAAGGAGCCAGCGTGCGGTACTCTTCCGGCGTGAGCGCGGGCATGTTCACCGCGTTCATCGCGATGCCGCTCTTGAGGTAATCCACCATCTGCCGCGCGATCCGCACGCCGACGATCTCCTGCGCCTCCTCGGTCGAGCCGGCGATATGGGGCGTAGCCAGCACCTGTTCCATCTCCAGCAGCGGCGATCCCGCCGGCGGCTCCTTCTCGAATACGTCGAGCGCGGCGCCGGCCACCTTGCCGGAGCGGATGGCTTCGGCCAGCGCCGCCTCGTCGATCATCTCGCCGCGCGCGCAGTTGACGATGCGCACGCCCGGCTTCATGCGCGCGAAGGCGTCGCGAGAGAGCAGGTGGCGCGTCTCGGGCGTGAGCGCCATGTGGAGCGTGATGTAATCGCTCTCGGCGAGCAGCGTGGGCATGTCCACCAGTTCGACGTCGCCGTCGGTAATGGACTGGGGGTTGACGTACGGGTCCGACGCCAGCACGCGCATCTCGAACGCCCGCGCGCGCCGCACCACCTCGCGGCCGATGTTGCCCAGCCCCAGGATGCCCAGCGTCTTCCCGCGGATCTCGTTGCCCAGGAACTTCTTCTTCTCCCACTTGCCGGCGCGGGTCGAGGCGCTCGCCTGCGGGATCGAGCGCGCCATCGCGAGCATGAGCGCGAAAGCGTGCTCGGCCACCGAGACCGCGTTCCCTCCCGGCGTGTTCATCACGACCACACCCGCGGCCGTGGCGGCGGCCAGATCCACGTTGTCCACTCCGACGCCCGCCCGGCCCACCACGCGCAGCTTGGGTGCTTTCTCCAGCACCTCGCGGGTCACCTTCACCGCGCTGCGCACCACCAGCGCGTCGGCCTCGCCCAGGCAGCCCTGGTAATCCTTCGGATTCGAGACGATCACGTTCCAGCCCGGCTGCGAGCGGAACAGCTCGATGCCGGCCTCGGACATCGGTTCGGCAATCAGTACGTTCATGCGGCGCTCACTCCCTTGCCCGCCGCGGCGGCGGCGTACACCCGCTCGACGGCGGCGACGCCTTTGCCGAACTCCACCGGCCTGCCGTTGGCGGCCAGGATGAGCTCCAGGCCCGCGATGACGGCGAACAGGTCCGGAAAATCGAAGTAACCCAGGTGCGCGATGCGGAAGATCTTGCCCTTCATCGAGCCCTGGCCGTTGGCGATGACCGCGCCGAAGCGGTTGCGGAACTCCTTCACGATCACGCCGGAGTCCATGCCTTCGGGCGGTTTGATCGCGGTGACCGCGGCGCCCGGCGAGGCGGGTGCGAACAGACCGAGGCCGAGCGCGGCGGCTGCTTCCCGCGTGGCGCGCGCCAGCAGTTGCGCGTTCTCGACCAGCCGCGGCATCCCGATCTGCCTGATGTACTCGAGCGAGGCCGCCAGCGCCAACAGCAGGCTGGTCGAAGGCGTCCAGCTCGATTCGCCCGCGTCCGCGCTCTTCTTTTCCTTCTTCAGGTTGAAGTAGTAGTGCGGCAGGGTTGCCGTTTCAGCCATCCGCCAGGCTTTCTGGCTCACGGAGAGGAACGCGAGGCCGGGCGGGATCATGAAGGCCTTTTGCGAGCCCCCCACGACCACGTCGAGACCCCAGCCGTCGATGTCGAGCGGCATGGTGCCCAGGCCCGTAATCGCATCGACTACGAAGATGGCGTCCGTCTTCCGGACGGCCCGCGCCATGCCTTCGACGTCGTGCGCGGCGCCGGTCGAGGTCTCAGACGCCTGCACGAACACGCCGCGAACGCCCGGGTTCTCCCGGAGCGCCGATTCCACCCGCGCGGGCGTGACCACGTCGCCGTACTCGGCCTTGAGCACGATGGTTTCCAGGCCGAACGCCGAAGCGATCTCCGCCCAGCGCTCGCCGAATTTGCCGGCCGAGCAGACGATCACTTTGTCCCCGCGCGAGAACAGGTTCGAAATGGCGGCTTCCATCGCGCCGGTGCCCGAGGAGCTGAAAACCAGCACGTCGTTGGCTGTGCCGAAAACCTCCTTGAGGTCCTTCAGCACCGAGCGGTAGACCGCGCGGAAGTCTTCCGTGCGGTGGTGAATGTCGGAGGCCGCCATCGCCTGGAGCGCCCGCGGATAGAGAGGCGTGGGGCCCGGAGTCAATAAGCGCTGTTTACGTATATGCATGCCTGGAACTTCACGGAAGAATTGCTTTGCATCTAGAATAGCAGAGTCATGTCTCTACTAGACCGAGTGCAGAAGGATATGACCGAGGCCATGAAGGCTCGGGATGAGGCGCGCCTGGGCGCGCTCCGGATGATCAAGACCGCGCTGAAGAAACACGAGGTGGATTCCATGAAGCCGCTGGACGAGAAGAGCGAGCTTCAGGTTTTGAACACGCTGATCAAGCAGCGCAGGGAAGCGGCGGAGATGTTCCGCAAGGGGAGCCGGCCGGAACTCGCTGAAAAGGAAGAGGGCGAGCTGAAAATTGTGGAGAGCTACATGCCGGCGTCGGCGACCGACGAAGAAATCGAGAAAGCTATTAATGAAGCGCTGGCGCAAACAGGGGTAACGGAACTAAAGCAGATGGGGGTAGTCATGAAGGCGGCCCAGGCTCTGCTGGCCGGTAGGAGGGTAGATGGTAAAGCGCTGAGCGATAAGGTGCGTGCCCGGCTTTCATAAGGCATTTTTCCCGGCGCGAGGGGCCCAACTCCAGTACTGGACACAATAGTACGGTAGGTACCCTCGTATTCCCTTTTTATTCGCCAAAACGTTAAAATCGTCAGTAAATACGGCCCTCCCGTGGTATACTCCCGAGATGTAACTCTGTTTATCTCGTTTTCCGGGTTGCGCCAGAAGCTGTCAGTAGTTAGATCGATTCTGCGGTTCAAGTTCATTCGGGAGGATAATCGGGTTGCAACGTTGGATCCTATGCGTGGGGCTGCTGGTCGCCGGCGGTTGCGCCATTGCGGAGCGGGCGCCGGTTGCTTCAGTCCGCCATCATGATCCCCGCCTTGCCAAGCTGAGGAAGCTTTTCGAGAGCTACAACAGTCCCGGCGCGGCCCTTGCGGAGTATTTCCTGAGGGCCGCCGACCGCTATGGCCTGGACTGGCGCCTTCTGCCCAGCATCTCGATTGTTGAGACCGGGGGAGGCAAGACCGCCGTTAATAACAACCTGCTTGGATGGGATTCCTCGCGCAAGAGCTTCGCCAGCGCGCGCGCGAGTATCGATTACGTCGCTGCGCGCCTGGCCGGTTCGAAGCTGTACCGGGGCAGAACGCTCGATGCGCTCCTCGCACGCTATAACGGCCGCCACGCGTGGGCGGAACTGGTGAAGGCGGTTATGCGGCGAGCCGATCCCGGGGAGCCGCTGCGGGCTCGCCGGGTCGTTCTCCTGGATGCTAGTCCAGAAGCCTCACTGCGAAGTACAGCCCGCCCAGAACTACCACCGTTGCGATAAGCGCGACCGCGTACCTCACGAGTCGCTGGGTCTTCGTCGACTCCTGATCTCTGTCGTGCTTCATTTTTTCGTCGAGGGTTTCAAACATGGTCTCTACCTCCCTGTCTCGCAGGTGCCCGCTTATGAGACCGTAATAATGGTCAATCTATTCTAGTCCCGAAACCGCAAAAACGAAGAAGAAATTTACTGTTTGTTTACAACCGGTTAGAAGGCGAGGCCACCGCCGGCCCAGGCATGGCGAAGAAAACAATCGCCGGGCTACGCGGGCCGGAAGCGGAATCTCTCGGCGCCGCGCCTAACGAACTTGGGCCAGGCGAGCAGGCTGGTTCACTGGGTCGAACCCAGGCGCTCGATCTTGCGATACAGGGTCTTCCGCTCGATGCCCAGGATCTTCGCGGCGCGGCTCTTGTTGCCGCCGGTGGCGGTGAGGACGCGCCGGATCTGCTCGGCTTCGGTGTCGGCCAGGCTTTCGGTGGGCCGCTCGCGGGGCTGCGTGGCCGACATGGCCTGGGCAACGGCGTCTTCGTCGATGCGGCCGCCGGGCGCCAGGATCACCAGACGCTCGACCATGTGCTGCAACTGGCGGACATTGCCGGGCCAGGTGTAATCCATCAGCGCCTTCAGGCCCGAGTTTGCCAGCCGGGTATCGAGCGAATACCGGTCGTTGTATTTCTTCAGGAAGTGCTGGACGAGGAAGGGGATGTCCGTCCGGCGCTCGCGCAGCGGCGGCACCTTGATCCGGACGACGTTCAGCCGGAACCAGAGGTCCTCGCGAAACTTATCGTCCTGGACCATCTTCTGCAGGTCGCGGTTGGTGGCCGCGATCACGCGCACGTCCACCGTATGCCCGCGCGGCGCGCCGATGGGCCGGATTTCCCGGTCCTGGAGGAAGCGCAGCAGCTTCAACTGAAAGCTCAGCTCGATGTCGCCGATTTCGTCCAGGAAAACCGTGCCGCGGTTGGCGGCTTCGAAGATGCCGACGCGGTCGCGGTCGGCGCCGGTGTAGGAGCCGCGGAGCGCGCCGAACAGCTCGCTTTCGAGCAGGCTGGGGGCGATGGAGCCGCAATCGACGGCGACGAAGGGCTGCGCGGCGCGGCCGCTGTTGGTGTGGATCATGCGGGCAATCAGCTCCTTGCCCGTTCCGGTTTCGCCCTCGAGCAGCACCGTGGCATCGGTCGGGGCCACTCGCGACACCACCTTATAGATCTCGATCATCGGCGCCGAGCTGCCGATCATCTCGGTTTCGAGCGGCTCCTCGGCGGCCGGTTCGTCTTCTCCGGAGGCCGCGGCCAGCGAGGCTTCGGCGCGCTTCAGCTTTTCGAGCATCACGTCCAACTCGAACGGCTTGGCGACGTAATCGAAAGCGCCGCCGCGCGTCGCCGCCATCACGGTCTCCATGGATCCGCGGGCCGTCATGAGGATAACGGCGCAGCAGGGGTTTTTCGCCCGGGCGGCCTGGAGCACGTCGAGCCCGGTGCGCTCATCGAGGTAAATATCCGAAATTACGATGGGATAAGAGTGGGAATTCAACCTCTCGATGGCTTCGCGGGTCGAGGACACGGCTTCGACCTTGTAGCCTTCCAGCTCGAGGAAGGTCACCAGCGTGGTGCGCACACCCGCGTCGTCTTCGACTACCAATATTCGTTCTATGGGCAAACAACCATCTTATGCGTTCTGCGGCCCGGCGGCACGCTCGGCCAGGCGGGCCGGTATTACCAGGGTGAAGCACGATCCCCGGCCCGGCTCGCTGGTCACTTCGATGCGGCCGCCGTGCAGCGCGACGATCTGCTGGACGATCGAGAGCCCGATACCGGTGCCCTTCTCGCCCGAGGCCACCGCGCGGCTGGTCCGGTAGAACTTCTGAAAAATCCGCTTCAATTCGTGCGGCTCCATGCCGATTCCCTGATCGGCGACCGAAAGCCGCAACCAACCGTTTTCCGCGGCCGATTCCACCCGAACCCGGGTTTCCCCCGGGGAATATTTCACCGCGTTATTGAGCAGGTTGTAAAGGGCATACTCCATTAACTCGCGGTCGCCGGTGAGGTCGGCCTCAGCGGCGGCGCCCGCCTCGATGCGGATCTGCTTGCGGTCGGCGAGCGGGCGCGCCCGTTCGAGGCAGGCGTCGAGCACCTCGGAGACGGGAAAACCCTCGCGCTTCAGCTCGATCTGCCCGGCGGTGAGGCGTTCCACGTTCAGAAACGTCTCGATCATGCGGGCCAGCCGTTTCGATTCCGAATTGATGAGATCGGCGATCTGCTTGCGCTTTTCGTCGGTCAGCTTGTAGCGGCTGATCAGCTCGCTCGAACCCTGGATGGCGGTGAGCGGCGTTTTCATCTCGTGGGTGACGAAATGCATGGCCTGCTGATAGCGGGTGCGCTCGTCCTCGGCGAAGCGCAACTGGCGGCGCACGATGAAGAACTGGAACGTGCCCGAGCCCACCGCGGCCAGCCAGGCGGCCGAAAGCGGCGCCACGTAAGGAAAGACGACGTTGCGCGCGAAGAGCTCATACGGCAGCATGTGCGCGCACAGGAGCACCAGCGCCGCCAGCGCGTACGACTGCCAGCCGCCGCGGAACGCGAACGCCGCCACCGCGGCCAGCGCCAACAGGAAACACAGCGCCGCCACCGACAGATTCGACGCGCCGGTCAGAAACCGGCCGTGCGCCAGCGTCTCGAAGATGTGGGCGTGAATCTCGACGCCGGGCATCTGTTCGCCGTCGGAGTTCGGGGTAATGAAACGGTCGGTGGCGGCGGCGGAGACGGCGGTCACGCCCACGAACACCACCTTGCCGCGGAACCTTTCCGCCAGCCGCGGGTTGCGGCGCAGTTCGGCGATCGAGATGGAGGGAATGGCCGAGCGGCCGTCCGGGCCGGGCGGCAGAAAGCGGATGCGCAGGAGGCGGGAATCGCTCCAGCGCGCCGGGACGACAGTGCCGCCGATTTCGAGATCGTCCGGCGATTCGGTGATCTGCGCGGCGCCGCGGCTGAGCCGGTAGGCTTCCAGAGCCAGAGCCCAGCGCCGCACGCGCCCGGCGGCCTTTTCAAGCGGCACCTGGCGGCTGACGCCGTCGAAGGCGAGGTCGGCATGGACGTGGCCGATGGCGGCAGCCGAACGGGCAAAGAGCGGCAGCGGATCCTCCCAGCGGGCATCGCGCATCAGGTCGGAGGCGAGCACGAGGTTCGGCGTGCGGCGAAAAGCGGCTTCGAGCGCGGCGTCCTCGGCGGGGTCTCCGGCATCGGCCAGGATCAGGTCGACCGCGACCACCTTCGGGCGCGCGGGGGCCAGCAGGTCGAGCCCTTCGGCGAGGATCCGGCGCATGCGCGGCACGCCGCCGCGATTGAGCGTCTGCTCATCAATGGCGAGGACGATGGATTCGGGCGGCCACGAGGTCTGGTGGCTGCGGAACATCCAGTCGTAGGCGTGATTGTCGATGGGCGCGCCCAGCCAGCCTGCCACCATCGCCAGGACAAAGCTCCCCAGCAGGACCGCGAGATAGCCGGCGGTTTTGACGCCCGGTCGGCGCATATTGCCTTACTTCTTCGCCATGATCTTTTCGATGTCGGCGATCTCTTTCGGAATGGCGCCGGTGAGCACCTTCGCGCCATCCTCCGTGATGAGCACGGTGTCCTCGACGCGGATGCCGATGCCCTCCTCGGGCAGGTAAACGCCGGGCTCGACGGTGACGACCATGCCGGGCTCGACGGCCATCGGTCCGGGGGTTTGCGGATCGTGCACGTCGAGGCCGACGCTGTGGCCGACGCCGTGGGTCAGGTATTTGCCGAGCGGCTCGCCCTTGAGGTCCTTGCCGTGCGTGTTGATGTAGTCGAAGGCGATCTTATCGATGCTGTTCGGGGTGTTGCGCCCGCCGGCGACGATCATGCCGGGCTTGAGCGCGGCGATGACGGCCTTGTTGGCGCCGAGCACCACTTCGTACAGCTCGCGCTGCCGCGGCGTGAATTTGCCGCTGACGGGGGCGGTGCGCGTGATGTCGGTGGCATAGCCGCCGCACTGCGCGCCGACGTCCATCACCACCAGTTCGCCCGCCTGCATCTGGCGCGAGTTCTTCGAGTAGTGCAGTATGGTGGCGTTGATGCCCGAGCCGACGATGGGCGAGAAGGCGTGGCCGTCGCAGCCGTTATCGAGGATGTCGAAGGTGAGCGTGGCCGCCGCCTGGTATTCGTAGAGGCCCGGCTTGAAGCGCCGCCACATGTCCTTTATGCCCTGGACGGTCACGGCGGTGCTGCGCTCGATCATGGCGATCTCGGCCGGCGATTTCTTCAGGCGCAGCCGCGTGAGCATCAGGCGCGCGTCCTGCAGCTCGCGCATCGGCACCAGCGCCCTGAGCCGCGCCGCGTAGGGGGCGTTCGTCATGGTGAACAGGCGCGGGTATTTTTCGAGTTCCTTGAGCAGTTGCGCTTCGAATTGCGTGGTGGGGAGCACCTGGTCGAAGCCGGTGACGCGCGCGGCGTTCTCGTCCGTCGCCGCCGCCATCCGCCCGGTGAAGTTTTCCTGCGCGGCGGGGCGCCGCGGCGGCAGGAACATGGTCTCGCCGGCGGGCGTGAGCAGGATGATGGAGCCGGGCTGATCCCAGCCGGTGAGGTATTGGAAATTCGTGTCCCGCGGCGCGCCCTCGCCGCCGCCCGGGCCGTACATCACGAAAACGCCATCCGTGAGCTGCTTGCGGAGGGCCTCGCGGCGCTGGTGATACTCCTGCCTGGCGATCTCCTGCGCAGAGGCAGCGGCGGCGCACAGGCATAAGAGAGCGGCAACTCTGGATGAACGCATAGGAAACAGTATACGCGCGTTTGTGGCGAATGCACCCGACGCGCCGCGTCGCGACGCGGGCGCCCGCAAGAGTGCGGAAACGGCACGTGAGAACTGCGCCGCAATTACGGCACGGGCACCACCTGCGGGCGGACGTTCCAGCCGTCGAGGGCGAGTTCGAGGCGGCCTTTCGAGGCGCCGGCGGGGAATTCGATCTCGATGCGGCGCTTCTCGCCCGCCAGCAGCGAGACGTAATTATCCGAAGCGTAGGCGGGCAGGACGCGCGCGCCGCCGCCGGCCTGGCGCAGCGTCAGCTTGATCATCAGCGCGGGCGCATCGTTTTCGTTCGCGAGATCGATCGTCACCACCGAACGCCTGCGGCCGGCGCGGGCGGTCACGTTTGCCGGCGGAAGCTCGTTCAGCTTGCGGTACGCCGCGGGGTCGGCCGCCTGCCAGTAGAAATTCTCCGAGAGCAGCCGGCCGCGCGCGTCGCGCAGTTCGAGCCTGACGAAAACCAGATCGGCCGGCGGATCGAGGCGGAAGCTCTGCCTTACGTCATCGGAGGGCACGGCGATCTTTTCCTCGCGCTCGGAGAGCAGCTTGCCGTTCGGCGCGTAGACGCGGGCGCGCAGCGTGGCGTTTTCGAGAGCGCGCGTCGTGGTGTTCACGACGGCGGTTTCGAGGCCCGGCAGGTTCAGTTGCACGTGCACCGGCTCGCAGGCCTTCTTCGCTCCGTAGTAGGAGCCGTGCGTGTCGTAGTCGTGGCTGAAAAGCTGCCATACCGTGCTGGGCCAGGCGGGCTGGCTCATCCACAGCAGGCGGCCGGTGTTCGGCGCCCACAAGCGGGCGTTGAAGCCTTCAAACAGCGCGCGGTGCGCGACGTAGTTGATCATCTGCGCCTTGCGCTCGAAATCCTCGAGGCCCGATGGCGCGCCCAACTGCTGCTCCATGGCGGCGAGCAGCGGGCCGCCGCCGTTCTGCCCGGTGTGCCAGTCGTGATAAGCCCAGGCGTCGTTCGGCGGCCACTCGTCGGCCTTCGGCAGCATGGCGCGGAGCGCCTCGATGGTCGGCGGCGAGGGCAGACCGAGCTCCGTGGAGAAGCCGAGTCCCCGTGTGGTGAAAAATTCCAGGGGCTCGCCGTAGCGCCAGGGGCCGCTTTCCTGCAAATTGACGAGCCGCGAATTCGGCAGGTAAATGCGCGTGCCGTCGAGCTCGCGGATCATGCGGTCGAGACCCTCGTTGATGGGCGGCGAGGGCACGCCTTCGTTGCGGCCGCACCAGACGGCGATCGACGGGTGATTCCGGAAGCGCAGCAGGGTGTCGCGCGCGTTTGCGAGGAACAGCGCCGTGTCGGCGGGATCGAGGTTCGAGTCCTGCGTGGTGATCCAGAAATCGTTCCAGACCAGCAGGCCGTACTCGTCGGCCAGGTCGTAGAGCGCCTCTTCGGTGCTCTGGCCGCACCAGTTGCGGATCATGTTCAGGTTGGCGTCGCGGTGCAGGCGGATGTAGGGCTCGAGCCGCTCGCGCGAGACGCGCTTGCGCGAATCGTCCAGGCCCCAGTTGCCGCCGCGGATGGCGATGCGCACGCCGTTGACGCGGATCGCCAGGAACGGCGAGGCGCGGCGGTCCTCGAGAGCGCGGAGGGCGGGCGAGCGCTCCGCGCCGGGATGAAGCGACATCACGAAGCCTTCGACGGTCTTGACGATGCGTTCGTCGGCGACGTCGACGACCGGAAGGCCCGCGGACGCGGTGGGATCGTACTCGACGCGGCGCAGGCGGCCCGAGGCGTCCAGAAGAGTCAGCTCATACGTGATCTCGCGGATGCCGAAGCGGAGGTTCTTCGCGTCGGACTCGCCCTGCGCGCCCGCGAAAGCAAGGCGCAGGTTATAGAGCTCGGGTTTGCCGTACCCGTTCGGCCACCACAGCCGCGGCTTTTCGATGGAAAGCTGCGGAAACTCCGCCGGCGCGAGCGTCACCTCCGTGTCGCCGGGCGCCAGTGTGACCTTCCTGGCGACGCGCACGCCTTCAAACGAAGCTTCCAGAGTGCCCGCAATGCGGACGCCGGAATCGTTGTGCAGCGGCGCTGTGATGACGACCTCGGCGCGGCCGCTGGGCTGGAGCGCCGTGGTGACGCGCGGGTCGCCGATCTTCACCCGGCCGGTGGACGTGAGCGTGACGTCCTGCCAGATCCCGGTGTTGCGGTCGCGTATGCCGGGCAGCCAGTCCCAGCCCTCGGTGCAAAAGAAAGTGGGGCCGTCGATACACTGGATGCCGCCGTTCAATCCGGCGCCCGCTTTCACGGACTGCTCGTGCGGGATGCCCGGGTGCGGGGGCGGGGAAACGCGCACGGCCAGCGCGTTGGGAGCGCCGGGCGCGATGAGGCGCGACACGTCGAAAACGCCGCGGATGAACGCGCCCTTGATGTCGCCCAGGTGCGCGCCGTTGAGCCAGACGGCGGCCGCGTAATTGACGCCATTGAAAGTGAGAGTGAAGCGGCGGCCCTTGCGCGATGCGGGCGGGGTGAATTCGGTGCGATACCAGTAGTCCTGCTTGTTCAGCGTCTCCGGGATGGCGAAGTTATCGAGGCCGAAATCGGGATCGGGATAGACGCCGCGATCGATGTAGGTGGAGAGCACGGTGCCGGGCACGGTGGCGTCGAGCCATCGCGCGGCGCGAAACCCGGGCCGCGAGATCGCGGGGCCGTCGGCTTCCACCTCGGGAGCCGCGGCGAGTTTCCATCCGCCGGCCAGGGTCCAGGCGGCGGGGCCTCTGGCGGCGAGGGCGGGCGTGTGCGAGGGGTGCGCGGCGGGCTTCGAGAGCGGCGCGAAGGATTGCGGCAGCGTGGCCGGATCCTGGGGCGCGCGCAGCCCGGCATAGCCGTGGGTGCTGATCGGCCAGGTGGGCGAGCCGGCTTCGAACGGCAGCAGGTCGAGCGCCGCAGCTTCTTCAGGCAGCGGGCGAAGCTCGTCGCGCGCCAGCAGACGTGAGGTCACAGTGAACCGCGCGATGCGGCCGCCGAAGTGCTCCGCGTCGGGCCACGGCAGGCGGTGCGGCGCCAGATGCATTACGGGCAGGGCGGCGGTGAGCGCCGCGCTCTTGCGCGCGACCTCTTCGCCGTCCAGGTACAGGCGGACGGTGGCGCCGTCGTAGGTCGCGGCGACGAACTGCCAGACGCGCGGGCGCAGCGCGGCGCCGGAGACGGCGTTTTCCACGCCCGCCCAGAATGCGAGGCGGCCGTCGAGCACGGCCAGGTAGCGTTGCCCGGTGGCCAGCGGATCGGGCTCGCCGAAGCCCGCCAGGAGCGTGCGCGCGGGCGGCGGTTCCTCGCTGCGGACCCAGCAGTACATCGACCAGGCCGATGAGGGCGCCAGCGGCGCGTCGTCGCCCGGCATCGGCTTCGTCAGCCCGAGGCCGGCGGGAAGGAAGCCGCCGTGATAGGGGCCGTAAACCTTCACCCTGGTTTGAGAAAGCGCGGGCGTGGCGGCCGCGAGCGCCAGGAACAGAGCCAGAACATTGCGCATCGTAAAAACAGGTGACAGTATACTCATTTCCCGATTCCGGCGCGTGCGAGACGAGTCCGCGCCTCCGGCCGCGCGGCTTCCGGCGGCCGCGCGCTGCGCAGAAGACCGCCGGTCCGGCCGATTTCGCGGGCCGTGCCGCGGAGATTGCGATGGGGCCTTGGCCATTCCGGGTGTGGACGCGAAAAATACCGGAAATGAGTATACTGTCACCGGTTTTCGCGACAATGGGAGCGTGGCGAATCTTGCTCTGGCTATACGCGCCCTGCGCTCGCGCAACTACCGATTGTTTTTCGGCGGGCAGAGCGTCTCGCTGATCGGGACGTGGATGACCCGCGTTGCGACGAGCTGGCTGGTTTACCGTCTTACCGGTTCGGCCACGCTGCTCGGCATCGTGGGTTTCGCCGGCCAGATTCCGGCGTTCTTTCTGGGGCCGATCGCCGGCGTGTGGGTGGACCGCTGGGACCGGCAGCGGACGCTGGTCTGGACGCAGGTGCTTTCGATGCTGCAGTCGTTTGCGCTGGCCGGCCTGGCGCTGCCCCACATCATCACTACGGGCGAGATCATCTGGCTGTCGCTCGCGCAGGGCCTCATCAACGCGTTCGACATGCCGGCGCGGCAGGCCTTCGTGGTGCAGATGGTGGAAGACCGCGCGGACCTGGGCAACGCGATCGCGCTGAACTCGTCGATGGTGAACGGCGCGCGGCTGATCGGGCCGGCGCTGGCCGGCGTCGTGATCGCCGCGGTGGGCGAGGGGTACTGCTTCCTGATCGACGGCATCAGCTACGTGGCCGTGATCGTTTCCCTCCTGCTGATGCGCATCACGGTGCCTCAGGCGCGCGCCGGAGCGCGGCACGTGCTTCAGGAGCTGGCCGAGGGCTGGCGCTACGTGATGGAATCGGTTCCGATCCGTTCGATTCTGGTGCTGCTGGCGCTGATCAGCCTGATGGGGATGCCGTACACGGTGCTGATGCCGATTTTCGCCGCGCAGATTTACCACGGCGGCCCGCACACGCTGGGCTTCCTGATGGCGGCCTCCGGCATCGGCGCGATCGTGGGCGCCGTGGGGCTTGCGATGCGGAAATCGGTGATCGGGCTGGGGCGCCGCGTCGCGGTGGCGTCGGCGCTGTTCGGCGGCTCGCTCGTCGCTTTCGCTTTCTCCCGTAATCTCGCGCTCGGCATGTGCCTGCTGGCGCTCACGGGCTTCGGCATGATGCAGCAGCTCGCTTCGAGCAACACGATTCTGCAGACGCTCGTCGAGGATCAGAAGCGCGGGCGCGTGATGGCGTATTATTCGGTGGCGTTCATGGGCATGGCTCCGTTCGGCAGCCTGCTCGCGGGCGGCATCGCGTCCTCGATCGGCGCCCCGATGACGGTCGTGATTTGCGGCGGTCTGTGTATCGCGGGCAGTCTGTGGTTCGCTTCTCAGCTACCCAGCATCCGTGCTCATGCCCGGCCGATCTACGTGCGGATGGGCATTCTGCCCGAAATGGCGTTGGGAATCCAGCAGGCGTCGTCATTGCAGACTCCGCCCGAAGATTGATCGGCTAGTCGGCCCCGCTCGGAGTGAGCATGTCCTCGAATTCCTCCGCATAACGGAGGCGGGCGACGCTCTCCAGTTCCCACTGCGAGATGTTCGGCCCGATGGCGGCCCGAATCACGGCGCGCGAGGCGCAGCGCGCCTCTCCGATATCCGACGCGATCACCATGTGCTCGAAGCTGTCGCGTTCTCCGATTCGCCGCCACGTAACGCAATATTGTGCGAGAGGCATTATGTCCTCAATGGGGAGATATTGTACTCCGAAAATCCCATCGAGTACAGAGGATGAAGTACCGCTTTCTGACGGCCGGCGCGGGTTGCCTAGGGTTTGGGGCGCTCTGTTCTGAAATCGACTTCGTAGACGCCGGCGCCCATGCGAGTGAAAAAGAGCCGCCGGCCGTCGGGGGAGACGACGGGGCAGCACTCCGTGGCGGGCGTGTTGATTTTCGGGCCGAGATTGCGGGGTTCGGTCCATGCGCCGTTCTTTCGCTCGCTGATGTACAGGTCCCGCCCGCCCCGGCCGCCTGCGCGATCGCTCGTGAACACGATGTGGCTCTCGTCCGGCGCGATGTAGACGTCGTGCTCGCCGGCGGGCGAATTGACCGGCGCTTCGATCTTTTCCGGTTTGCCGTAACCTTCGCGCGTGCGCCCGGCGCGGAAAATGTTCCCCGCCGCAGTGAAGTAGAGGGCGCCGTTCGCGGCTTGCGAGGGCGAGCCCGCGCCGGCGAGGCCGTTGATGGAGGGGCCGAGCGGCGCCGGCGCGCTCCAGCCCGCAGCGGTCTTTTCCGTGGCCCAGATCGACAGGTATCCGTTCTTGCCCGAGTGCGGCCGGTTCGAGAGGAACAGCAGCCGCTTGCCGTCCGGCGAGAGCGAGGGCGCGGTGTCGAGATAGCGGCCGCAGAACGGCAGCGGCTCGGGCTTCGTCCACGCGCCGTGTTCGAACCGCGAGGTCACGATGGAGGCGGCCAACTCGGCGAAATAGACCTCGCGGCCTTCGGGCGTGAAGGCGATGCTGAATGCGCCGGGAGTCGAGATAAGCCTTCTTCGAAAAGCTGCGCGTCCGCGTAGGGCCGCGCGGGGCCGAGGCCCAGGGCGGCGATGTCGATCCGAAAAATCCCGTTGCGGCGGCCCTGGCTCGTGAAGAAGAAATATTTGCCGTCCGGCGAAACGGCGGGGCAGCATTCGGAATCCCCGGAGTTGATTTTCGGGCCGAGGTTGCGGGGCGCGGTCCAGGCGCCGTTCTTGCGCTCGCTGATATAGAGATCGGCCTGGCCGAATCCGCCGGGCCGGTCGCTTGCGAACACGAGATAGCTTTCATCGGGCGCGATGTAGCCGTCGAACTCGTTGGCCTCGGAGTTGACCGGGGGGCCGAGATTTTCGGGCTGCGCATAGCCATCGGCAGTGCGTTTGGCGCGATAGATGTCGCGGTTCGCAAAAAAGTAGAGCGTGCCGTCGTTGGTCACCGATGCGAACGCGGCGCCCCCGTCGGGACCGTTCACCGCAACGCCGATATCGCGGGGCTCGCTCCAACCCGAGGGCGTCCGATCGGAGACCCAGATCGCATTGCCCGTGCGCTGCCGCCCGTCCAGCGGCCGCGCGGACCAGAAGAACAGATGCCTGCCGTCGGGTGAAATCGAGGGGTCGCCGTCGCGCCACGGCCCGGAGAACGGCATGGGCCGCGGCGCGGTCCAATGGCCGTTCTCCAGATGCGAGGACATGATGTTCTGCCGGAGCTGGACGAAATAGACCGTGTTTCCGTCCGGGGAAAACGCGACGCCGGTGGGCCCGGAGACCGGGACCATGCCGCCGGCGAAAAGCCTGGGTTCTTGCGGGCAGGCGAGACTCGCGGCTGTGAGCAGGAGCAGCAGCAGGCGGGGCATAGGTGCGCCTCTGAATTGGACACCGGCGGGACCGCCGCGGTTCCGCCGCAGGTGGGAGTTGGGCGCTGCCCATGCAACAATAAAGTGTGAGCACTCCCATTTTGACAACCGCGGGCCAGGTGTCCCCGGGCAACCCGCAGCGCATCGGGAACATCCGGAACATCGCGATCATCGCCCACGTCGATCACGGCAAGACCACGCTTGTCGACGCGATGCTGCGGCAGAGCGGCATCTTCCGCGACAACGAGCAGGTGGCCGAGCGCGTGATGGATTCGAACGATCTGGAGCGCGAGCGCGGCATCACGATTCTCGCCAAGACCACCGGCGTGCGCTATCGCGGCACGAAGATCAACATCGTCGACACGCCGGGCCACAGCGACTTCGGCGGCGAGGTGGAGCGCGCGCTGAAGCTGGTGGACGGCGTGATGCTGCTGGTGGACGCCAGCGAAGGGCCGCTGCCGCAGACGCGCTACGTGCTGATGAAGGCGCTCGAGGCCGGGCTGCCGCCCATTGTCGTCATCAACAAGATCGACCGGCCGGACGCGCGCATTCAGGAAGTGCTGAACGAGATTTACGACCTGTTCATCGACCTCGACGCCGGCGAGGAGCAGCTCGAATTTCCGATCATCTACACGAATGCGAAGGCGGGCGTGGCGAAGCTGGCGCCCGATGATTCCTCCGAAGACCTGCGGCCGCTGTTCGAAGCGATTCTGGCGCACTGCCCGGCGCCGGCGGGCGATCCGGAGGCCGTGCTGCAACTGCTGGTGGCCAATCTCGATTACAGCGAGTATCTCGGGCGGCTGGCGATCGGCCGCGTCTTTTCGGGCACGCTGCGGCTCGGCGACGAGGTAGGCATTGCCAAACTGGACGGCTCGCTTCAACGCACGCGCATCACGAAGCTGTACTCGTTTGAAGGCTTAAAGCGCGTCGAGGAGACGGTCGGGACCCCGGGCGCCGTGCTGGCCATCGCGGGAGTGGAAGGCATCACGATCGGCGAGACCGTCACGCATCCGGAGACTCCGGCGCCGCTGCCGCGCATCCAGATCGACGAGCCGACGATCGCGATGACCTTCACCGTGAACACGTCGCCGTTCGCCGGCCGCGAGGGCCAGTTCGTCACGTCGCGGCATCTGCGCGAGCGGCTCGACAAAGAGTTGCTGACGAACGTCTCCATCCGTGTCGAAGAGGCGGGCGGGCCGGACGCGTTCAAGGTGATGGGCCGCGGCGAACTGCAGCTCGCCATCCTGATCGAAATGATGCGGCGCGAAGGCTATGAGCTGATGGTCGGCAAGCCGGAGATCCTCACGCGCGAGATCGATGGCGTGCTGCACGAACCCATCGAACTTCTGGTGGTGGACTGCCCGGAGCCGTTCATCGGGGCGGTGATGGAAAAGCTCGGCACGCGCAAGGGCAAACTCGAACGCATGGTGAACCACAATTCCGGGCGCGTGCGCCTGGAGTTCCTGGTTCCGACGCGCGGCCTGATCGGGCTGCGCAGCGAACTGCTCACCGACACGCGCGGCACCGCCATAATGAACTCGCTGTTCCACGGCTACGCCGAGTGGGGCGGCGACATTCCCATGCGGCTCACCGGCGCGATGACCGCCGACCGGCCGGGCCGGGCGACCGGCTACGCGATCTACAACCTCCAGGAGCGCGGCGAGATTTTCGTGGCCCCCGGCACCGAAGTCTACGAGGGCATGATCGTCGGCGAAAATGCGCGCGAGAGGGACATGAACGTCAACATCGTCAAGGAGAAGAAACTCACCAACATGCGCTCGTCGACGGCCGACGAAGCGATCCGCCTGGTGCCGCCGCGCATCCTGAATCTCGAGCAGGCCATCGAGTTCATCCGCGAGGACGAGTACGTCGAAGTGACTCCCCAATCGATCCGGCTGCGCAAGAAGATCCTGAGGGCTAACGAGCGCTGAACCTTTGCTAAGCTCGAATTAGCTCTGCCAGGGGGGCGATTTATGCGCGAAGAGGTCAGGCGGATTCTCCTCGACGTTCTCGAGTTGGACACCATCTCGGAAACCGACACAATCGATACGGTGGAGAAGTGGGACTCCGTTCGCCACCTGAAGCTGGTCATGGCGGTCGAGGAGCATTTCGGCGTCGCCTTCGAGGCCAATGAAATCTTCGAGCTCAGTTCGCTCGATGCGATTGTCGGCGCGGTGAGCCGCCGCGGCGCGGCGACCGCATAATCCCTCTCGCAGTGGACAGCCCGGAAGGGAACCAGCTATCGTGAGCGGGAATGGTTTTCGAAGATTCCGTCGCGGTGCCCGGGCGAGTCAACCTGATCGGCGAGCACATCGACTATCACGGCCTGCCGGTGCTGCCGATGGCGATCGGGCGGCGGATCCGGATCGCGTTCCGCGCCCGCGCCGACCGGCGAATCTGCGCTGCGAGCGCGGGCGGGTACGGCGAGCGCGATTTCGAATGGACGCCGCACCTGGAATGCGGAGCCGCGGGCGACTGGGCGAATTACCTGAAGGCCGCGGCGCAGGCTGTGGGCGAGCGCTGGCATCCCGCGCGCGGCATCGATGCGCAGATCGAATCGGACCTGCCGCCGGCCGCGGGTCTTTCTTCTTCCTCCGCGCTGCTGACCGGCTTCACGCTGGCGCTGCTGCGCGCGAACCATATTCACGCGGCCTTTGAAGAGCTCATGGAGGTGCTGCCGGAGGCGGAGCATTTCGTCGGCACGCGGGGCGGGGGGATGGACCATGCCGTGGTGCTGGCGGCGAAGCGTGGCTGCGCGCTGCTGGTGCGGTTCGCGCCGGTCTCGGTCTGCCCGGTGCCGGTTCCGCGCGGCTGGGCGTTCCTGGTCGCGCACAGCCTGGAGATGGCGGAAAAATCCGGCGCGGTGCGCGCGGAATACAACGCTCGGCGAACGGCGGGCGCGCGGGCGATCGAACTGCAAGCGCGCGGCGCGCGGCTCGAAGGCGAGGAGCGCCGCGCGTTCGAGCACATCGCGGGGGAAGCGAAACGGGTCGAGGACGCAGTGGACGCCCTGCGAAGCGGGGATGCGGAGGCGTTCGGGCGGCTGCTCGACGAGTCGCACGCGAGCCTGCGCGACAATCTCGGCGTGAGCACGCCGGCGCTCGACGCGCTTGTGGAGGCGGCGCGGGCGGCGGGAGCTTTGGGCGCGCGTCTTACCGGAGCGGGCTTCGGCGGCTGCGCCATCGTGTTTTGCCGCGCAGCGGAGCGCGGGCGGGTGCGCGCCGCGCTAATCGAGAAATATTATTCGCGGCGAAGCGGCTTCGATCCGGCCGTTCACCTCATCGATGCCGAGCCCTCGGCGGGAGCGCTCGGTGATTGAGCGCGCCGTCGTGCTGGCGGCCGGACGCGGCACGCGGATGGGCGGGATGACGGCGGAGGCGCCGAAGCCGATGCTGCCGGTGCGCGGACGCCCGATGCTCGAGCACGTTCTGGAGCGGCTGGCCGCGGCGGGCGTGGGCGAATTCCTGCTCGTGGTCGGCTATCGCCGCGAGCTCATCGAATCGCACTTCGCGAAATGGCCGCTGCCGGTCGCCTTCCGCGTGCAGGAACCGGTGGACGGCACCGGCTCGGCGGCCCGCCTCGCGCGCGAATTCGCGGGCGATGCGCCGTTCCTGCTGACGTTCGGCGATATCCTGTGCGAGCCGGAGGCATACGCGCGCTGCGCGGAAACGCTCGAGCGCAACCCGGCCTGCCAGGCCGTGCTCGGCGTCAAGGACGTGGACGACCCGTGGCAGGGCGCGGCCGTCTACGAACAGGCCGGCCGAATTTACAAGGTGATTGAGAAGCCGCCGCGCGGCGCGTCCGCAACGCGCTGGAACAGCGCCGGCCTGTATGCGATGCGGCCGTCAGTGTTCGCGTATCTCGAGCGGCTGGAGCCCTCGGCGCGCGGCGAGTATGAGTTGACGTCGATCTTCGACGCGATGCTTCAGGACGGCCTCGAACTCCGCATCTCGCCGGTCGAAGGCGCCTGGCGCGACGTCGGCCGCCCGGAAGATCTCGCGGCGCTCGGTTGAGCAGGGTCTGGCGCCTACACCCACAGCCGGCGCACAACGCGGATCAGCACCGTGCCGCTGAGGACGAAGACCGCAATGAGCGCGAGCGCGTAGCCCGTGCGGCCGTAGAGCACGTTGCCGACGGTGAACAGCCCGGACCACACCACCGCCACGCCGGACACCCAGCCGAGCATCGCGAGCGGAACGTTGTCCTTCCTGGTGTACAACGCGGCTTCCGCGTCCGAGATGCCGGCTTCCCGGCGAATCGTTTTCCATCCCGGCCCGAACGGGCGCACCTTCTTGTAGAACTCGACCAGGACGCCGCGGTCGGTCTGCGGGGCGATATACGCCGTCGTAATCCAGCAGGCGGTGGTGAAGGCCACCGACAGAACCAGCTCCGGGTGCGTGCCCAGGTTGATGCCGGCCCTGTGCAGCAACACCCACGCCACCGAGATGCTGAACGAGCTGATCATGGCGACGATCTCGCACCATGCGTTGATGCGCCACCAGAACCAGCGCAGCAGGTACAGCAGCCCGGTCCCGGCGCCCACCTGCACGATGATGTTGAAGCTGTCCTGCGCCGTTTGCAGCACGAACACCATCGCGGAGGAAAGCACGAAGAGGATGATGGTGGCGACGCGGCCCGCGCGCACATAATGGCGCTCGGTCTCATTTTTGCGGATGAAACGGCGATAGAAATCGTGCACCAGGTAGGACGCTCCCCAGTTCAGGTGCGTGAGGATGGTCGAAGAGTTCGCCGCGACCAGCCCGCCCACCATCAGGCCGATCCATCCGGCGGGCAGGAAGCGCAGCATCGCGGGAAACGCGATGTCGTGGCCGATGAGCGACGGGTCCACGTTCGGCAGCGCTTTTCGTAGATCCGACAGCTCCGGATAAACCACGAGGGACGCCAGTCCGACGAAGATCCACGGCCAGGGCCGCAGCACGTAGTGCGCGAGGTTGAAGAACAGCGTGCCGCCCAGCGCATCCTTTTCCGATTTCGAGGCCAGCATGCGCTGCGCGATGTAGCTGCCGCCGCCCGGTTCCGCGCCCGGATACCATGCCGCCCACCACTGCACCGTCAGCGGCACGATGAACACCCCGACCGCCAGTTCCCAGTTGCTCGAGAAGTTCGGCAGCATGTTCAGATAATGGATGCCGTCCGGCCCCACGCGGTTCGAGAGTTTCTCCACCAGGCCGCTCAGCCCGCCCACCTGCGGCAGTTCCACCGCGAAATACGCGGCTGCGATCACCGCCGACATCTTGATGAAGAACTGCACCATGTCGATGACCAGCACGCCCCAGAGGCCGGAGTGCGCGGCGAAAACGACGTTCAGCAGCCCGACCGCGAGCAGCGTCTGCCAGCGGTTCATGCCGAACAGCACGGCCGCGATCTTGCACGCGGCCAGGTTCACCGTCGCCATAATGATGCAGTTGAACAGCAGGCCGAGGTAGACGGAACGGAAGCCGCGCACGGCGCTCGCCGCTTTTCCGGAATAGCGCACTTCATAAAATTCCAGGTCCGTGAGGACGCCCGAACGCCGCCACAGCCGCGCGTAAAAGAACACGGTGGCGATGCCGGTCAGCGTGAAGGCCCACCACTGCCAGTTGCCGGCCACGCCCTGCGTGCGAACGAAGTTGGCCACCAGGTTCGGCGTGTCGCTCGAAAAGGTCGTGGCGACCATCGAGATGCCCGCCAGCCACCACGGCACCGAGCGGCCCGAGGCGAAAAACTCGGCTGTGCTTTTGCCCGAACGCTTCCCGAAAAAGAGCGCGGGGAGGAAGCAGATGAGGATCGAGGCGAGGGCGATAATCCAGTCAATTGTATGGAGCGTCATGCAACATGCCTAAGGGGTGAGCATAACGCGGATGGCCGCGGGGCCGCCAGTCTGCCATAATTTCTGACTTATGGCCGCAAACAGATTCGCCATCTTTTCGTTCGTGCTGATCCAGGGCGCCGCAGCCGCGCTCGCCGCCGGCCCGGCGTACGTTCGCGAGGCCGGCGCATCGCTCGTGCTCGGCAACGATTACCTCGAGCGCACCATTTCGATCGCGCCGGGAGCGGTCGGCGCCACGCAATTCCTGAACAGGATCACGGGCCGCTCATACGCGCTCGGCGGCCCGGAATTCGAGCTGAAGCTGATCTATGAGCGCGTCGGCTACAGCTTCGGCGGCGAGAATCCGATGGTGGTGACCGCGGCCGGCATGCGGGTGGCGGAGCATCGCGTCGAGGACGTCGCGGGCGGCGGCAAGCGCATCGTGCTCGCGCTCGCGCCGGCGCGGGGCAGGGGACGCGGCCCGGACATTCAGCTCATCTACGAGCTGAAAGATAGCGATTTCTACACGCGCCAGTGGCTCAAGATCGCCAAGCCGCAGCAGGGCACGTACTTCATCGACCAGGCGGCGCCCGCCAAGAACCGGTGGGGCCTCCCGCGTTTCACGCTCGGCGGTTTCGGCCAGCCGCTGTTTGCCGAAGACCTGTTCCTCGGGCTCGAATACCCGACCGGCATCAACACGGCCGAAGGCGACGAGGTCACGCTGGGAGGCTATGTCGGCATGAATATTCCCGAGGACGGCTATACGAGCGAGCCCGCGGTGATCGGCGTCGCGCCCGCGGGCCTGGTGCACCGGCGATTCCTCCAGTACGTGGACCGCATGCGCGTCGCGCCCGTGCGGCCGTTCCTGCTGTACAACTCCTGGTACGACCTGCAGCGCCTCGCGATGAATCACGACAACACGCTCGAGCGCGTGCCCATGTTCGACAGGCTGCTGCTCAGGAAGTACGGCCTGCACCTGGATTCGTTCGTGCTCGACGACGGCTGGGACGACATGCAGAAGCTGTGGGCGATCGACGAGAAGCGCTTCCCGGGCGGCTTCGCGGACCTGGCGGCGGCGCTCAAGGGGATCGACAGCCGGCTCGGCATCTGGTTCGGCCCCATCGGCGGTTACGACCAGCGCCCGGTGCGCATTTCGACGGGCCGCCGCGAGGGCATGGAGATCAGCTCGAACGGCCAGGACCTCTGCGTGGCGGGCAAGAACTACGGCAAGCTGCTCTCCGACACCATGGCGCGGTATCAGAAAGAGTACGGCATCAACTACTACAAGCTGGACGGCATCGTGTTCGGCTGCAACGAGCCGGACCACGGCCACCCGGTCGGCATTTATTCGCGCGAGGCGACCACGCGCGCCTTCATCGCGATGCTGGAGAGGCTGCGGGCGCAGGACCGCTCGGTGTTCCTGAACATCACCACCAGCATCTGGCTGAGCCCGTGGTGGCTGCGCTACGCCGACACGGTGTGGATGGGCGGCGCGGATTCCGGCTACCTGCCCTCGGTGCCCACGCTGGCCGAGCGGCAGAGCGCCGTCAGCTACCGCGACTCGGTGCTCTACAGCGATTTCGTGACCCACCAGGCGCAGTTCCCCATCTCCTCGCTGATGACCCACGGCATCATCAAGGGCAAGTACAACATGCTCGGCGGCAACAAGGAATTTCTCGACGACTGGAAGGACGAGGTGGTGCATTACTACAGCGTCGGGAACATGATGTACGAGCTGTATATCTCGCCGGACATCCTCTCGGCGGACGAGATGGACGTGCTCGGGAACACGACGAAGTGGGCCGAGGCGAACGCGCACCCGCTGCTCGACAACTCGACCATGGTGCTGGGCGATCCGGCGAGGCGCGAACCCTATGGGTACGTGCATTCGACGGCGGCGAAATCGATCGTCATGCTGCGGAATCCGTTCGTGCGGCCCCGGACCGTGCAACTCAAGCTCACAGAGGAGCAGGGATTCCAGAAGACCGAAGCCGCCATGATTGCGGAAATCGATTACCCGTATCGAAAAATCATTTCCGCCTCGGTACGTTTCGGCGATACGCTGGCGTTCGACCTGGGCGCGTACGAGCAGATCGTCTTCGAGCTGCGGCCGGCCTCGGGCGCGCTCATCGAGGGCGCGCGCTACGCCGTGGTGAACAACGCGGTTCGCGTCTACGCGCCGGAAGGCTCGACGCGGACGGTGCGGTTTGACGGAAAGCCGGTAACAATGAAGTTCGGCGGCGCGCCGCAGGGCGAGCTGATGTTCTCGTCGCCGGTGCTCGAGCCGGCCTCGAATGCGGAGGAGCGCACCGTGCGCGTCGCCACCACGGTTCAGGTGCCGGCCGATTATCGCGAGGCGAAGCTGGCGTTCCTCATCGAGCCGGAACAGGAACTGAAGGGAGTGAAAGCCGAGGGCCTGGACAACGGCAAGCCGTTCGAACTGGCGCTCGAGAACGGCGGGCGGGCCGCCTGGCACTGGTTCTACGCGAATCTCGCTCCGGGCAGGCACAACCTGGAGTTGACGTTCCACTTGCCGGCTGCCCCGGCCGGCGCGCGCCTCTCGGGCTGGCTCTTAACCAAGCGCGCGCTCGCGATGAAGGAGGCGCCGGTGAACGCGCAGGCCCTGCCGGAGGCGAGCCTGCTGCCGGCGGCGTCGGACATCGAGCGGAGCACCTACGCTCTGGTGGAAACCTCGATACGGTGAGAGCGCGGCATACGTCTGCGCGCGGGCAGTCCGCCGTTTGTTCCTCGCAAAGACGCAAAGGACGCTAAGACGCAAAGAGAACATTCTGATTTGGTTTTCTTTGCGTTCTTTGCGCCTTTGCGAGAAAATTACGAAATCCGCGGGCGAAGACGGCCGGCGTGTGTTTGTGGGATGCAGGCCGCCTGGCCGGCCGCGCTTTCCTACGCCGCCCAGGCCGCCTCCAGCGCCCGCCGGAAGTTCCCGCCCAGGATGAGCCGGATATTGTCGTCGCTGTAACCGCGGCGGATCAGTCCCTCGGTGAGGTCGAATATCCGCTGCGGATGCGCGAGGCCGTCGATATCCATGCGGTAGGTGACTCCGGGTCTGTGGTCGCGCCCGTCGAGGTCGGTGTCGCTTCCCACGCCGACGTGCTCGATGCCCGCGATCTTCACCACGTGGTCGAAATGATTGAGCGCGTCCTCGATCGTCGTCGGGTCGTGAGGCTTCACGAATCCGCGCACGCCGGTGATGCCGATGACGCCTCCGCCCGCAGCCATGCGGACGATAGCGTCGTCGGTCTTGCAGCGGGGGTGCCGCGGGTTGAGCGCGCGGCAATTGGAGTGCGTGATGAGTACGGGACGCCTGGAAACCTCGAGCGTGTCGAGCGTGGTCTTGTCGCCGCAATGCGACACATCCACGGCCATGCCGAGCCGGTTCATCTCGTGAACCGCGGCGACGCCGAAATCGGTCAGGCCGGTGTCGTTCAAGGCGGTGCAGCCGCAGCCCAACTGGTTGCGTTCGTTATAGGTGACCTGCGAAACGCGCTGGCCCATGCCGTAGAACGTGGAGATGTCCTGAACGGTGCGGAAATGCGAAGAATTCTGGAATCCGAGCACGACGCCGATTCTGCCGTCCTTCTTTGCGTTCGCCAGGTCGTCCGTGGTCAGCACGCGCAGGAGCTCGCGCGGGTAGCTGTCCAGGAATTTGTTCCAGTCGCGCATCCAGTCTCTGTTCGCGGTGAAGGCCTCCTGCGGGTTGGCGGCATTCAAATCGACCGCGGGGTGGAAGACGCTGATGCCGGAGGAGCGCAGCTTCTGGAAATCGGCGCGATGGAAACCGTTGGGATCGTCCTCCCAGTGCTCGAACTTAGCCCAGTCGAGCGTGAGCAGGCCGAGCATGTCGATGACGAGGGATTCCGAGACGAGGTCGATGGCGCGGCGGGAGTAGTCGGTTTGGGAACGCGCGAAGAGCTGGAAGCGGCCGCGGGCGACGAAGGGAGCGGCGAGGGTGGAGCCGGCGAGCGCGGCGCCTTTAAGGAAGTCACGGCGGTTCAACAACATAAAGCCCAGAAATTCTCGATTGAAAGAATTTATTATGGAGATCCTGCATTAAGACAGCATGGGATTGCAGTTAAAAATCGGTCATGGCAAGGCGCGATCCGTCCGGCGCGGCCGCTCGGCTATCATCGAATCAGAAACGTAGGGGGGCGCCATGGGGGAGAACACATCGAAAGATCCGAAGCCGCCGCGCGAGGAAAACGATTTACAGCCGGGCGACACGGGCACGCCGTTGATCCGGCGCGACATTACCGGGGAGGTCCACCTGGAAGCGGAACCGGAAGGGGAAGGCGAAGGCGTGCGGATCCATATCGTCGAGGAAGGGGAAACGCTGGAGGACCTGAGCCGGAGATACTACGGCGATGCGGGCCACGCCCGGCGGATTCTGGATGCGAACCGGGACCAGATCGAGGATGACGGCAGCCTGACGCCGGGCTCCGCGCTGAGAATTCCGCCGGGTTAATGCGGCGCGCGTCTTCTGCCGATATTCGCCCCGTAGGGCCTCACGGTCCTGCGATAATGGAATCAGGTTCCATTAATCGGCCCTTTGTCTTAGATGGCGCTAGACTTCGCAGCGTGGCTGCCCAAAATTACGGTGACGGCGGCGATCGATGTCCTGATCGTTGCGTTTCTCGTGTATCAACTGATCATGGTGGTGCGCGGGACGCGGGCGGCGCACGTGCTGGCGGGCATCGGCGTGCTGCTGCTGATCTACCTGCTCTCGATCTGGGCCGGCCTGGAACTGCTGCGGTCGATCCTGGCGACGCTGGTGCCGTACACGGCCATTGCGCTGATCGTGCTGTTCCAGTCCGAAATCCGGCGCACGCTGGCGCGTCTCGGGCGGAGGCGCTGGCTGGGTTTCGGAGGCACGTTGCAGCGGCGCGAATCCTCGGACGAGATTCTGCTGGCGCTGAGCCGGCTGGCGCAGCAAAAGACAGGCGCGCTGATCGTGATCGAGCGCGATTCGGGCCTGCGCACGTTCATCGAAAGCGGGGTGGCGATGAACGCATACGTGTCGCGCGACCTGCTGCTGTCGATCTTCCAGCCGGGCGGCGCGCTGCACGACGGGGCGGTGATCATTCAGGGAGACCGGATCGCGGCGGCCGCCTGCTTCTTGCCGCTCACGATGAACCCGCTGGTCGCCCGCAAGCTCGGCACGCGGCACCGCGCGGCCATCGGCATCACGGAGGAGGCCGACTGCCTGGGGCTGATCGTTTCCGAGGAAACGGGCCGGATCTCCGTGACGGCATTCGGTGAAATCGAATCGGACGTGAGCCTGAGCCGGGTCGAGGAGCGGATGGCGAAGCATTTCGGCCGGAAGCGGCGCCCCGAGCAGGGCACGCGGCCGGAACTGGCCGCGGAAATCGAACGCGAGCGCCGGGCGGACTCGGTGGAAAGAGCCAGCCAGCTATGAAGAGCCTGTTCCACAATCTCGGCTGGAAACTCTTTTCGCTCGCGATTGCGATCGCCTTGTGGGTGACCTTCGCGGGGAGCCGGGGCGTGGTGATGTCGATTGCGGCTCCGGTCGCCTACCAGAACATGCCGCCCCACCTCGAGATCAGTTCGGGCCTGCCGGAAAAGGTTTACCTGGAGGTTCAGGGCGTCTCGCCGCGGCTGCGCAGCCTGGATACTTCGGCGATCTCGGTCGTGTTGGACCTGCAGGATGTGCGGCAGCCGGGCATTCGGACCTTTACAATCGATCGCAGCGACACGAGCCTGCCGCCCGGCCTGAAGCTGGTGCGGGCCATGCCGGCAGAGTTGCAGCTTCACTTCGAGCAGCGGCGCTACGCCGACGTTCCGGTCAGCATCCGGTTCGCCGGCGCCCCGCCGCCGGGCTACAGCATCGAGTGGCAGGCCGCCGTGCCCGAGAAGCTGCGGATTGTCGGCCCGGCGAGCCGCGTCGAGCGCGTCAAGTATGCCGAGACCGATCCTATCGATCTTTCGAACGTGGTCGGCAAGGCGGAGTTCCGCGTCCATGTCTTTATCGGGGATCCGCAAGTAAGGCTGGTATCCTCTCCGGAAGTGACGGTGAAAGTGAATCTGGGCAGAGCTGTGGTTCAGGAAGGAGCGAAACCGGGTGGGACGGCAACTGTTCGGGACTGACGGCATTCGCGGAATCGCCGGAGAATATCCGCTGGACGCGAAGACGGTGCAGGCGCTGGGGACCGCGCTGGGCGAGGCGGCCCGAAAGCTCTCGCCGGATCCGGAAGTCGTCATCGGCATGGATACGCGCGAGTCGGGGCCGTGCCTGGCCGAACAGGTCGCCGGAGGGCTGGCCGCGCGGGGCGTTCGCGTGAGGTTCGCCGGCGTCGTCACCACGCCCGGCATCGCTTATCTGACGCGCACGAACGCCTTCGTTGCGGGCGTGATGATCTCGGCCTCCCACAACCCTTATCGCGATAACGGCATCAAGGTGTTCGGCCACTCGGGGTACAAGCTGCCCGACGAGAGGGAGCACGAAATCGAGCGGCGCCTGTTCGAGCTGCTGGCGGAGGGCTTCGAGCCGGCGGCGCTGCCGCTCACGCAAGACGCGGCGCTCGGGCGGAATTATCTGGACTACCTCGCTTCGATCGTGAAGCGACGCTTCGACGGCGTGCGCATGGTCGTCGATTGCGGCAACGGCGCGGCTTCGGCGCTGGCGCCCGCCCTGTTCGAACGGCTCGGCGCGCGCGTCCAGGCGATTCACTGCGCGCCGGACGGCCGCAACATCAACCTGAACTGCGGCGCGCTGCACGTCGAGAGCCTCAGGCAGACGGTGATCGCGGAGAACGCCGACGCCGGCGTGGCCTTCGACGGCGATGCGGACCGGGCCATTTTCGTGGCCTGCGGCGGGAAGATCGTGGATGGCGACGCGGTGCTGCTGATCGCGGCGAGGCGGCTGGCGGCCGAAGGCCGGTTGGGCGGGCCGGAGGGCAAGCCCGCCGTCGTAGCGACGGTGATGTCGAATCTGGGGCTCGAACGGGCGCTTACGGCCTCGGGCATCGCGCTGCTGCGCACGCCTGTGGGCGACAAGTACGTGCTGGAGGAAATGCTGCGGACCGGGGCGATGCTGGGCGGGGAACAATCCGGCCACGTGATTTTCCTCGAACATGCCACCACGGGCGACGGCCTGCTCACGGCGCTGCGCGTCATCGAGATGATGCTCGAAGCGGGCACGGGCCTCGAGGAGTTGACGCGCGATCTGGAAATCTACCCCCAAATCCTGGTCAACGTGCGCGTCGCGCGCAAGAAGCCGCTGGAAGAAATGCCCGAGGTGGTCCGCGAAATTCGCGAGGCCGAGCACGGTTTCGGCGCATCCGGGCGGGTGCTGGTGCGTTTTTCCGGAACCGAGCCGCTGGCCCGCATCATGGTCGAAGGTCCCGAACAGGCGCGAGTCGAAGCCGCCGCGCGCCGCATCGCCGCGGCCATCGAGCGGGAACTCGGAACCGGGCAGCCCTCCTAAAGCCGGAAAATTTCGGAAGAAATATTTTTTCGCCACGGCCGAATTTTGCGGGTATCATGCTGTCGTAGCTTGTAACGCCGCAGATGAGGTGCATGGGTGTGTCCAGGGATGCTGGGAAAGAGGGGGCGAGCCGTGGCGACCGGCAGACTGACAGCGCGGGAAATGGAGATCCTTCAGTTGATTGGCGAGGGCAAGAGCAGCCGCGACATGGCTCATGCGCTCTCGATCAGCCTGTGGACCGTGGCCAACCACCGCAAGCACATCTGTTCGAAGCTGAATCTGCATTCCACCGCGGAGCTGGTCGCCTACGCCGCGAGCCGCGTGGTCTCCAGCGCGCCTGATGGAATTTCGGGAACCGCCTGCGCGCTCCGGATGGATTTCTGCACTCCAGGAGGGCGGATCCGCGTAAGGTACTGCGGGCATATTCAGGAAAAGCCGGCAGCCGTTACGCTGCGAATCGGAAAAACAATTCTCCATTTCTAGCGCTTACGCGGCGCAAGCGCTAACCCTTCCGGGCTGAAGTAAAGCGTTCTTGCGGTTTTGACCCGTTTGCGGCTGTGATCCCGCGAAGCCATTTCGCTCATCAGGCAATTTCCGTTACATTGAGTGCACATGGGGAAAGGGGAGGAAGCGGCGGCGGTGCTGGGGGAGCCCGGCGCCGCCCGCGCTCTTCTCGACGGGGCCGCCGAAGCCATCGTTGCCGTGGATTATAACGGCGTCATCGTGCTGGTGAACCACAGGACGGAGCGAATGTTCGGCTACTCCCGCCGGGAGCTGCTCGGGCAGCCTTTCGGCATGCTGATCGCCGAGCGCTTGCGGGCCGATTACATGGCGAACTGGGCCGCCTGTTTCCTGAAGTTGGGAAAGCACGCGCCGCTGGATTTTTACGAAGCAGTCGCTGTTCGAAGGGATGGCGTCGAGTTTCCGGTCGAGATCCGCATCAGCCGCGTGCGAACCGAGCGCCCGGCGCTCGTCATCGCTCTGCTTACCGATATCACCGCCCGGAAGCGGATCGAGGCGGAACTGAACGAGAGCCGGCAGGAACTGCGCGCTCTCGCCGGCCAGCTTATAACGGTCGGGGAAGAGATGCGGAAGCAGCTTGCGCGGGATCTGCATGACGTCATCGGTCAAAAGCTGGCGGTGGTGAGTATGGAAATCGATCGCTTGCGGCAGGAAGCGGCGGAACCGGAGGTGCATGAGCGGCTCGGGACGATCCTGCGCCAGGTCGGCGAAGCCGCGGCCGACGTGCAGCGGATGTCGCGGCAGCTCCACCCCGCGACGCTCTCCGACCTCGGCCTGCCCGCGGCGCTGGAGAGCGAATGCGCGATCGTTTCGCGCCTGCACGGCATCCGCGCGGTGTGCCATTGCGGCGCGCTGCCGCCGCTGCCGGAGAGCCTTTCCCTGGCGCTGTACCGCATCGCGCAGGAAGCCATCCGCAACGCGGCGCGGCATTCCGGCGCCAGGCGCGTGGACGTTTACGTCGGTTCCGATGGCCGCTTCGTCAAGCTGAAGATCAAGGATCGCGGGCGCGGCTTCGACCCCGAAGCCGTGCGGGGCAGGGCCGGGCTGGGGCTGGTCAGCATGCGCGAGCGCGCGCTGCTGGTGAACGGCACGGCGAAGATCGAATCGAAGCCGGGGCGCGGCGCCGTGGTCGAGGTTCGGGTTCCCGTGCGCGGGGAGAGCAATGAAGCGGGCGCCTGAGCCGCGGGCGAGGCCTACGGTGCTTCTGGCCGACGACCACGCCATCATCATTGAAGGGCTTACCAAGGTCCTCGAGCCCGAGTTCGAGGTAGTCGCGGCCGTCAGCGACGGGCGCCGGCTCGTCGAGGCGGCCAGGACGGTTCAGGCCGACGCCATCGTCGCCGACATCTCCATGCCCGGGCTGACCGGGATCGAGGCCGCGCGCGAGATCCGCAAGACGAATCCGGACGCGAAAATCATCGTGTTGACGATGCATCCCGAGGCGAGCTATGCGCGCGCGGCTTTCGAGGCCGGCTGCTCGGGGTTCGTCCTCAAGCAGGCGTCGGCAAGCGAACTGCGCCTGGCGCTGCGCGAAGCGCTGGCGGGCCGCCGGTACCTGACGCCCGCGCTGGCCGAGGAGATGGCCGAGGCCGTCTCCGGGCGGCGGCCTGAGAGCGCCGCGCAGCCCCTCACGCCGCGGCAGATGGAGGTGCTGCGGCTGATCGCCGAGGGACGGTCTTCCCGCGAAATCGCGGCGGCGCTCGGCGTGAGCGTCAAGGCCGTGCAGTTCCACAAGGCGGAAGTCAAGAGGCGTCTGGGCGTGCACAGCACTGCGGAACTGACGCGCTACGCCATCCAACATGGGCTTGCGCCGCTCTAGCTAGGGTTTTGCCCAGTTTTTCCCGCTCGGCTCGAACGCGACAATGGATTTGAATGGAGTGGAACAAGAGGGGCTTGTCCGCGTCCTACGCGGTTGAAATCGATGAGAGGACAGAATTCCGTTCTGCCCGCCAGGGCGGACGCTGAGATGTTAGGGGCGCTTTTTTATGCCGCCCCGGTAGGGTTCGCGCTGCTCGACCGCGGCCTGCGGATCCTGAAGCTCAATGGGCCGATGCTGAGTCTGCTTGAGGAACACGGCGGCACGGACGACTTGTTGAGCTCTTCGCGATTGGGCGTTGCGCTCGAGCCCATCTGCCGCGGGGTGATGAAAACCGGGAATGCCGCTTCGCAGGCGCTGTTTACGGAACGGCGAAGGTATCATGCCCTGGTCTACCCGGTAACCGCGCCCGAGGTTGACGGGCTGGGCGTGATCATCGCGGACGTCAAATCGACCGGAAGCTGCCCGATGGAGGCGCAAAAGAGCGAGAGCCTCGCGCGTCTGTCGGCAGGCATCGCACATCATTTCAACAATCTGCTGACCGGCATTATGGGCGGTGCGAGTCTGGCGCTTGAGCGCCTCCAGCCCGGCCATCCGGCGCGGCCGGCCGTGGAGATCATTGTCGATTCCAGCAAACGCGCCGCGGAACTGACCCATTATCTGCTGGCGTATTCCGGAGGACTGCCCTGCCGCTGCGCGCCGATCGATGTGGAACGGGCGATCCGCGAAGAGTGCGAGCGGATCCGCGGGGCTCTTCCGGGCCGGGTGAAGCTGCAGGTCGAGTTGAGCGGCAATCTGCCGGAGATGAAGATGGAAAAGGCCGGCGTTCAGGAAGCGCTCAGGGCGCTGTTGCTGAACGCCGCCGAAGCGATCGGCGACTCCGAGGGCGCGATCCGCGTGGTGGCCGGCCCGGCCGAGGCGAGCGGGGCCGGCGGGGCATTTGATTGCACCATCGGCGAACTCACTCCCGGCCGGTATCTGAAGCTGGAGATTTCCGACACGGGATGCGGCATGGACGCGGAGACGAAAGCCAAAATGTTCGAGCCGTTCTTCAGCACCAAGTTGTTCGGCAGGGGCATTGGCCTGGCGCCGGTGCAGCGCCTCGTGCGGCTCCATCATGGATGCGTGCGGGTGGAAAGCGAGCCCGGACGCGGCACGAGGATCTCGATATTCCTCAGGCCGGCTTTCGAGGGCGGGTATTCCGACGGCGCTTCGGGATGAGCAGGATCATGCGGTCCGCGACAGATCGAGGACCTCCCGAACCTTGCGCGCCAGCCCATCCGGCGTGAACGGCTTCTGCAGGAACGGCGCGCCGTGCCCGGCGCCCTCATCGAGCAGAGCCTGGTCCGTGTAGCCGGAGAGAAAGAGCACTTTCATTTCGGGCCGCAACAGGCCGAGCGCGCGGGCCAGATCGCGCCCGTTCATTTTCGGCATCACGATGTCCGTGACGAGCAGGTCGATATGGCCCTGGAAAGCGGCGGCGGTTTGGAGCGCTTTGTGGCCGGATTCGGCCTGCAGGACACGATAGCCGCGGCTGTCGAGGATGTCGCTGACAAGCCTGCGGACGGGTTCCTCGTCCTCGACGACGAGAACGGTCTCCGTACCGCCGCGAGGCGGCATGGCGGCCTCGGCCTCGGGCGCCTCGGTCGGCTCTTCCGCCGCAATCCGCGGCAGAAACGCCTTGAACGTAGTGCCGCGGCCGGGTTCGCTCGATACCCAGATATCCCCACCGTGGCGTTTGATGATGCCGTAGACGGTCGAGAGGCCGAGGCCGGTGCCCTTGCCGCGTTCCTTGGTGGTGAAGAACGGTTCGAAGATGTGGCTGCGGACTTCCGGATCCATGCCGGTTCCCGTGTCGCTGACGGCGAGCATCACGTATTGCCCGGGCTCTATCCCGCGCCCGCGGACAAAATTCTCGTCGAGCTCCACGTTGCGGGTCTCGATGGTGATTCGGCCTCCACCCGGCATCGCGTCGCGCGCGTTCACCACCAGATTCATGATGACCTGCTCGATTTGCCCCGGGTCGGCGCGAACGGCCCAGAGGTGAGGGCTGAGGCTCGCCTTCAGTTCGATGTCCTCACCGATCACGCGGCTCAGCATGCGCTCGAAGTCGGCGACGAGCTGGTTCAGATCGAGCACCTTGGGCTGGATCGCCTGGCGCCGGCTGAAGACCAGCAACTGGCTGGCGAGCGAGGCGGCGCGGTCCGAAGCTCGCAAGACCTCCTCGGCGGATTCGCGCAGCACGGGGTCGTCGCGGACGCCCTCCAGCAGCATCTGTCCGTATCCGGAGATGATCGTGATGACGTTGTTGAAGTCGTGGGCGACGCCGCCGGCCAGCCGCCCGATGGCTTCCATCTTCTGCGCCTGCGCGAACTGCTGCTCCAGGCGGCGCTGCTCGGTGACATCGGCCGCGATCAGGATTTTTCCGTGGACCTCGCCACTGTCGTTGCGAAGAGGAGTGGTCCAGAGGCGCACCTCGACCGGCTGCCCGTCCTTGCGCCGATGCTCGGTTTCGAAACCCGAGAGCTGGGCGCCGTCATGGGACAGGGGGCTCCCGGATGTCGCCTGGCTGCCGTCGACCGCAAACGGGAGGGGGCGATCGAGCGTTTCGGCCGCGCGCCAGCCGTAGATCTGCTCGGCTCCGCGGTTCCAGCTTCGGACGCGGCCCTCGGAGTCCACTGCGACGATGGCCAGCGGGCCGGCGTCGAGCACGGCGCGCAGAGTCTGCGTCGCCGCGGCCAGGCGCATTTCGGCGCGCTTGCGCTCGCCGACTTCGGCGTGGAGCGCTTCATTGGCCGCGGCCAGTTCCGTGGTGCGCTGCTCGACGCGGGATTCCAGCTCGCCGGCGGCCTCCCTCAATTGCCGCTCGCGCGTGGCAAGCAGCGTGGCGGCTTCTCCCAGGGACTGCTCGAGACGCCCGATCTCGTCGCCGCCGGAGCGCATCGGCGCCACCGGCCGGCCCTCGGCGAGCGCCCGCGCATTCGCCTCGGCCAACTGGATCCTTTGCGCAATGCCCTGGAAGAAGAAGAGCACGGCAAGCACGGCGCCCGCCGGCGTGATCACCGCCGCGGCGCCGATGATCGCGTAACCGCGGTTCCACACCTGATCGGCGTGGGCGCGGCGCGCGGCCAGCAGCTCGCTTTCCTCATCCTGCATCTGGTCGAGCTGATTGTGAATGGCGTCCAGACCGTAAGCGCGCTCGAGCAGCGCGGGGCCCGGCCGGGCTTCCAGCCGCAGCTTCTCGAGCTCGACAAGCTGTTTCTGCACCAGCGCGTGCACATTGCGGGCGTGAGCTTCCTGCGAAGGATTGTCGGCCACCATGGCCTCAAGGCGGCTCGTGACGGTCGGCAAAACGTCCCGTGCAACGCGGAAACGCTCCAGCCACAACGGGTCCCCGCTGATCACATACCCGAGCACGCTGCTTTGCGCCTGTTCGATTCGGGTACGTACGAGCTGAATCTCCGACTTCACCTCCAGCGTGTGGCCAACCAGACTTTCGGCGCTCTGATTCTCCCGCTGAACCAGGTAGAACGCGGCGACCACGAGGAAAAGAGCGAGAAGGGGAATTAAGATGATAACTAAGCCCTTCACGCGCAGGGGGATGTCGCGAACGCGCCGGAATACGGAAAAATCCCATTTCCCCATCTTTTTTCGCAACCGCTCTTGTAATTTCATTTTCTGGCATTTCAGCCTTCAAGGCAAAGCTGGCTCTGAAATAACCCGGTCGAGTCAGGGCAGGTCAAGGCGCGGGTGTGGTATCCGGTTTAGGCCCGGCGCGGGGCGCGAGTCGCGCGCGCCCCTGGTCATGCGGCCCGCGCCGGTGTGCGGCGGCGGGAGCGCGGTTGCGGTGGAGGAAGCCGAGCGCCCCGGTCGAGTCAGGGCAGGTCAAGGCGCGGGTGTGGTATCCGGTTTAGGCCCGGCGCGGTGGCGCGATTCGCGCGCGCCGCGTGTTATGCGGCCCGCGCCGGTGTGCGGCGGCGGGAGCGCGGCTGCGGCGGAGGAAGCCGAGCGCCCCGGTCGAGTCAGGGCAGGTCAAGGCGCAGGTGTGGTATCCGGTTTACGCTTGGCGCGGGCGCGAGTCGCGTGCGCCGCTGGTTATGCGGCCCGCGCCGGTGCGGCGGCGGGAGCGCGGTTGCGGCGGAGGAAGCCGAGCGCCCCGGTCGAGTCAGGCCAAGTCAAAGCGCGGGTGTGGTATCCGGTTTAGGCCCGGCGCGGGGCGCGAGTCGCGCGCGCCCCTGGTTATGCGGCCCGCGCCGGTGTGCGGCGGCGGCGGGCGGCGGCGGGAGCGCGGCTGCGGCGGAGGAAGCCGAGCGCGACCGCGCCGCAACCCAGCAGCGCGAACGCGAACGGCTCCGGGAGACCGAGCAGCGTGCCGTGACGTGCGCGCGGCGGGGCCGGGTTGAACGGGCCGCCGTGCCGCAGGATCAACCCGCGGAGAACGCTTGCCTCCGACACCGCGAACCGGCAGTTCGGCGGCGGAATGTAGGGATCCGAGCCGGCCGCGGCGCAGACGCTGAGGTCGGCGGCAGGAGCTTGAAGCCCGTTCAACGCCGCGGGCGGCGGAGGCGGCGTGAACAACATGGTCGAGAACAGGAACGGCAGAAATGTGCGCAGCACTCCCAACCCCTCTCCCCTTCAAGCAGCTTCTGGCGCAGGCCGGCGAAGCGGCCGTTTGCGCCGCAACCCGGCTATCCTGCGTGCATGGCCGGCCCGGGCGCTTTCTCGCCCGCCAGCAGCCGGTCGGCTTCCGCCGGCCCCCAGGTTCCTGCCGGATACGGATAAGCCGGCGGGCGATTTCTGAGCAGCGGCGTGTAGAGCGCCCAGGACGCTTCCACCCACTGCGAGCTGACGAACAGCGTCGGGTCCCCGGTCATCACATCGAGCAGCAAAGTCTCATAGGCCGGCGCCAGCGGCGCGAACGCCTCCGAGTACCGGAAATGCAGCCGCTGCCTGGCTACCCGGATCTCCGTTCCCGGCGCTTTGACGCCGAAATCCAGGTCGAAGCCCTCGTCGGGCTGCAGCGTGATGGTGAGCACGTTCGGGTGGACGCCGCCATCGGGGCCCGGCTTGAAGATCGCGAGCGGCGGCGTGTTGAACGTCACCACCACCTGGCTGAGCCGCCGCGCCATGCGCTTGCCGGTCCGCAGATAAAACGGAACGCCTTGCCAGCGCCAGTTGTCGATCCACAGCCGGATCGCGGCGAAGGTTTCGGTTTGGGAATCGGGCGCCACGCCCGGCTCCTCGCGATAGCCCGGCACTTTGACGCCGTCGATCACGCCCTGCGTGTACTGCCCGAGGACGACGTCCTCGCGCCGGATCGGCTGCACGGCCGACAGCACCTTCGCCTTTTCGTAGCGAATCGCGTCGGGATCGAACGCCGCGGGCAGCTCCATCGCCGTGATGGTCAGCAACTGCGTGAGATGATTCTGGATCATGTCGCGCACCGCGCCCGCCTTCTCGTAATATGCGGCGCGGCGCTCGACCCCGAGGGTCTCGGCGACCGTGATCTCGACCTGCTCGACGCGGTCGCGGTTCCACAGCGTCTCGAACACGGCGTTCGAGAAGCGGAACACCATCAGGTTCTGCACGGTCTCTTTGCCGAGGTAATGATCGATGCGGTAGATCTGGTTTTCGCGGTACCAGGTGTGCAGCACGCGATTGAGCTCGCAGGCGGAATCGAGGTCGTGGCCGAACGGCTTCTCCACCACCACCCGCGTCCAGCCCGGGCTGATGTTCAGGCCGGCCTCGCCGAGCTTCATGATCGCGTCGGGAACCACGTTGGGCGGCAGCGCCAGATAGAAGATGCGGTTCGCCGGCGGTGCGCAATCCGTCTTCAGATTCTCGAGGCGCAAGGCCAGCGCATGATAGTCGCTGGAATCGCCGCGGCCCATCGCCTGGTAGGCCAGGCAGCGCTCGCACCATCCGGCGACCGCAGCCTGATCGGTTTCCCCCGATTCGGCCAGCGCCCGGGCGGCAAGCTCGCGGTAGCTGCGGTCGTCGAGATCGGTTTCGACGCCGCAGCCGACGATCAGCGCGCACTCGATCCGATTTTCGCGAAAGGCGCGGTAGAGCGCCGGCAGCAGCTTGCGGCGCATCAGGTCGCCGGTGCCGCCGAGCACGACAAACAGATGCGGTTCCACTTTCATGCGAGGCTGACCTCCACGCCGTGGTTCCTCAACTCGCTCCGTAGATGCGGAACGGACCGGTACTCGATGGTGCGCATGCCGAGCGCCCGCGCGCCGGCCGTGTTCTCCGCGCGGTCGTCGATGAACACGCATTCCTCGGCGCTGCGTTGGGTAATCTCGAGCGCGAGCTGGAAGAGGCCGGAGGCGGGCTTTCGAAGTCCCAGGAAGCAGGAACTGAAGAACGCGCTGAAATAGTTCCTGAGGTTGAATTTGCGGATGCGGTACAGGTTCAGCTCGAGCGACTCGTTGTTGATCGCGGCCATCAGGTAACGAGTGGTGCGCGCCACTTCCTCGGCCACCCGGAGCGCGCGCAGGCAAGGCTGCGATTGAGCGAGCATAAATGCGACAAAGTCCGGAACCGTGAACGGGCGCGGGGCGTGAAACACGCTCTGCTCCAGGTATTCGTGCAGCGTGAGTTGCCGCGTTTCGAAGGCCGCGACGAGGCGCTCGTGCCGGATTTCGAAATCGCGCCAGTCGAGGCCGAAATGCTCCACCGCGCGGCGCCTTGCCGTCTCGTCCCACCCGTTCGTGAGCAACACGCCTCCAATATCCCAGAACAGCGTAGTGACTTCAGCCATCCGCGTGACGCGCTTCGAGCGCCTTTACCATTTCGAGACGGAGCCGGCAGTTGCCGCTGCCGCAGATGAGCACGCCGCGCCCCGCGCGCCGCCGGGCAATCGCGGCGTAATCGGTGTGATCGGAGCCGGGTGCGGCCAGCATCTATCCTGATTATCTCTCGCATGCGGATTTCGGGCGCGCCTTTGTTGCTGGGCTATGATGGAAACAAGCAGAGGGGAAAATACCCGCCCGGTTTTTCGGACATGCAGGGGAGGCTTCGTAATGCAACTGATCTCGCGTGCTGTCGTGTTCGGCCTGCCGCTTGCCGCGGCCGGCTGCCTGTTCGTTCCCATGGCTGGCTGCAGCCACAACCCGGAACTGGTGCCCGCGGCCAGCATCAAGACGGACCATACGGGTGTCGTGCGCTCCGCCGGGGTCACGGTGGAAGCCAGCGGCAAGTGGTCCGGCGTGCCTTCGGATCTTCCGAAGTTCCTAACGCCCGCCAGGCTCACCATCACGAACCACAGCGGCGTGCCGATTCTGGTGCGCTACCGCGATTTCGATCTGCGCAGCTCCACCGGCGTGACTTTCAAAGCGCTGCCGCCATTCCAGATCCGCGGAACGGCGACGCAGACCGTGCCGGTCACCGCGCCGGGCTTCGCTTACTCGGGATTCGCCATCGCGCCGTATTATTCGCCGTGGTATCCGGGCTTCGGCGTCTGGGGCGGGCCGTTCTGGTACGACTGGCCGTATTATTCGACCTACTACGCGCAATGGCCGGTCAGCCTGCCGACCCA
>Ga0078972_1002347_pt1 | contig 63226 bp, 72 predicted proteins | sample YelNatPaOPGAMG01_FD_67568 | JGI IMG/M metagenome (GOLD analysis project Ga0078972, IMG submission 67568) | Hot spring thermophilic microbial communities from Obsidian Pool, Yellowstone National Park, USA - OP-RAMG-01 (SPADES assembly) (version 2) | ecosystem: Environmental > Aquatic > Thermal... | reverse complement strand
TTTGCCTTTTTGTAATATATTGAATCAAGCAATACTTGAAAAACTGTTGATGGGTTTTCATAAAAATATGTATAGAATATATTTATTGGTATTTCCTTTTCATTTTTACTTATAAGTGTAGCTGCAAAAAATTCTGCTGTTCCTTCTTCCATAGAGTTTATCCTTATAGATGATTGTGGAAGGTCTTTTATGAGCAAAAGTCTTAAAGGTACTGCAAAGTTATACCCATGTTCTATGTAAAAGTTAATAAAGAACTTACCTTCAAAGTTGCTTTTCAAACCTGATTTCCGAATAGCCCAGTGGTAGAATTCGTGAGCTACAGTTCCTTCAAAGATTTTTTTACCATAGTTTTCCAATTCCTTTTCTACAAATATTTTGTCACCTGATTGAAGACCTCCTACTGCGAATCCTATTTGTAAATTGTCTATAATATGTATTTTAGGAAGTTCTTCACCTAAATCTATATTGGTAATTTTCTTATAAAACTCTGGAATATATTTAGGATAATCACGAATTTCAAAAGACCCTTCTTTATATTTTTGGATTTGCATAAAAGTTTAAGAATTAATTTGGTTTATAAACTATATTTTTAACTGAAGAAAAAAAAGGTATTTGCAATAATAAATTCAAAATTTATTTTAACTTCTAACTCTTTTTTTGAATTCTTCTGCTTTTGTTACTAATTTTTGAATAAATGAAGGTTGTTTATCTTCATCTCTTAAGTGTTCTTTAAATCCTTCTTCAAAATCTGAAAGGGTATTTTTAAGAAGTTCTCCATTTTTATCGTTTTTTATCTCCCTTACTACCTTTTCTACTGTTTCCCAAGTAGAAAAGATAAGGTCCTTGAGCAAATCTTCTGAATTTTTATTTTCTTTCTTATAAATTTCGTAAGCAAATAGTACTGTTACTCTTCCTATATCGTGAAGTGCTTCCCATTTTATAGAAGTTGGAAATAAATTGTAGCATTTGTCTATCAATTCATTTATTTGAAATTCTGCTTTTTTTAAGGATTCATCTATTGTTGCTATTGTTTGCAAACCATTGAATTTTTGGTAAGTAGTATAAACTTCCTTTATTGCTTCCTTTGCCCTTTTGTAAGATGTTGAATTAAACACTACTTGAAAAACTGTTGATGGGTTTTCATAAAAATATGGATAAAACATATTTTTTGGTATTTCACTTTCATTTTTACTAATAAGCTTAGCTGCGAAAAACTCTGCAGCTCCTTCTTCCATAGAGTTTATTTTTGCAGAATATTGTGGAAGGTCTTTTATGAGCAAAAGTCTTAAAGGTACTGCAAAGTTATATCCATGGTCCATGTAAAACTGAATATAAAACCTACCTTCAAAACTGTTTTCCAAACCTGATTTCCAAAGAGCCCAGTGGAAGAATTCGTGATATGTAACTCCTTCAAAGACTTTTTTACCATAGTTTTCCCAGTCCTTTTCTACAAATATTTTGTTACCTGATTGAAAACCTCCTGCTGCTAATCCTATTTGTGAAAAGTCTACAACATGTATTTTAGGAAGTTTTTCACCTAAATCTATATTAGTAATTTTTTTATAAAAGTCTGAAATATCCTTAGGATAATCACGGATTTCAAAAGACCCTTCTTTATATTTTTGGATTTGCATAAAAGTTTAAGAATTAATTTGGTTTATAAACCCTGTTTTTAACTTTTGTTAAAAAACAAAAAGAAAAAAGAGAAGTTATATCTTCATTTTCTTTATTGCTTCTCCTCTTATAGAAGGCAAATCTTTTTGTTTTGCCTCTTTAATCATTTTTGCTATTTCATTTTTAGAATATTTGTATGCATAATCCAAAACACTCCAATTCCTATCATCTTTTGCGTTTAGGTCTGCACCTGCTTCTATTAAGAGTTGAACGATCTCTTTGTTACCACTAACAATTGCCTTCATTATTACACTTCTTTGGAATATGTCTTTTGCATTTACATCTGCTCCTGCTTTTATTAAAATTTGTGCAATCTCTTTTGAATCTAGCCTTGATGCTTTCATTAATGCTGTTTCCCCAAAGCAATCTTTTGCATTAACATCTGCTCCTGCTTCTACAAGTTTTTCAACAATCTCTTTGTGATTCCAAAAAACTGCTTTCATCAATGGAGTTTGCTTTCTTTCGTCTTTTATGTTTGGATCTGCACCAGCTTTTATTAATACTTCTAGGAATTGCTGTTTGTTCTGTTGAGCTGCAGCTATTAGAAGAGGCCATCCACTTTCATCTTTTGCGTTTGGGTTAGCACCGTTTTCAAGTGCCTGTTTTGCAAGGTTTAGATCGTTTGTTTTGTATGCAAAAACTAGTATCTCTTCCCAACTTAATTCATCGTTTTCATCTAGACTCACTTCAACCACCTTTAGCAAAAAAAGTTTTAATTGAAAATATTTAAAAGATTGTTTTCACTCAAAGTTATTAAAGCTTTATAAACTTTAACTTCACTCGAAGATTTTTTGGTTTTTCGTCGTAAACCCCTGCACCATTTATACCCTTCTCACCTTTTACTATTTAATTTTTCTCTCGTAATTTTTTGAAAATTTTTGGTTTAGATGATAGTTAGATGATATATTTTCTAAAATATTTTTAGAATTTTGGAAAAGGCTTCCGAGAGAAACTATCATCTAAATTGTTTTTCTATCATCTAACTTATTGCCCAAAATTAATTAGATGATAGTTAATGTAAACCCTATTCAAAAGCCTTTAAAACAAGGATTTTGTAAGCAGTACCAGTGATTTTTTGAATATCCTCCTTTACCTTCTTGCTATTTGTTACAAAAATTAATTCATATTTGCCTTCTCTTTGCCTTTGTAGACATTGTTCTATTTCTGAAGCTCTTGCTGTTGTTTGAATTTCATAAGCTCTTACTACGTTTTTACTCCACAAACCTTTTTTCTTTTCAGGAACTAAAACTCCAACATCAAAACTTTCCCTTTCTTTTGGAACAAAAACAAAATTTCCTTTTTCTTGTTCCATTTTTATAACTTTTTTCATTAATGCTTTGTGAACTTCTCCGCCTGCTCTTGCACCTTGATTTAAGATCATTAAATTTGGATCTACAATCATTAAAGCTTTGTCTGTTAGCTCTCCTTTTTCATTTACATAACCTTCTTCTTTTGCCCTTTCAAACAATGATGGAATTTTTGAACCACCATAGAGGACTGTATAACTTACTACTAATCCTTTTTCTTTCAAAAACTTCAAAGCTTCAGAAACATTTTTTGTTTTATGCAAAGCAATAAGAAAACGATAAAGAGCAACTTCTGGAACCCTAAAGCCAACTTCTTTGACTTTTACTTTTTCAATTTTCTTTTCGACTTTTTCTTCTTTTTCTATAGGGTAACCAGAAATTGTAACTCTTTTTACAACTTCAGAAAGCCTTTTTATTTCATAATCACTTAGTTTATCAATCTCCACAAAAGCAGGATAAGTTTTTCCATATCTAACTGCATTCTCATCAATGACAAAGGCATAACCAGGTTTCATTTGACTAAATATCCTTTCTTCAAGATCTGTGAAATTAAACATTCTCTTTAATTCTTCCGCTTCTCTTGTTTTGCAATAATGCAAAATCTTTACAGAAGAATTTGCAGTAATTGGTTTTGGAATATCCTCAAGCATTTGTGTTGAAACAATAACGCCGAATCCGTATTTCCTTCCTTCTCTTACAACTTTTGTTATATTTGTTTCCCTTTCTCTTATTAAAACTTGGTAAGCATCATCTATTGCAATGTAAAGTTTAATCTTATCTTCACTTTTCTTTTCAAACTTTTCAATTATTCTTTGGAATATTAAGTAAGTAACAAGTTTCTTATTCCCTTCACTAAGATGACTTATATCAACAACATTACAAGTTTCTTCAACATTATCCCAAAACTCTTTTGGTTCTTTTCCAAAAACATTTTCACCTTCTCTTATCTTTTCAATTGTAAACTTAATACTATTTCTCATTTCTTCAGATGTTTCAAATCTAAGCATAGAAAGAAGTTTCTCTTCTATTTGCTTAGGAGTTGGTTCAATTCCTTGTTCATAGAATTCTTCCAAAACTCTTCTTAAACGAGATGCTTGCAAATCGGTTAAATCAAAAGAATCTTGGAAAAGCTCTGCAACAATTGAAGCTCTTTCTTCTTTACTTTTTTCATTTAATTTAAATGGATTAAGCTTAAGATTTATTGGAACTCTCCAAACATTAACATGAAGATTATCCTCATAAGATCTTGAAGGGTCTATAAGCAAAAATGGAATAAAGTTTTGCAGATAAGCTCTTGCAAGAAATGCATGCAAAGTTGTTGTTTTTCCATAACCACTTTCTCCAACGATTATTGCATGGGGATTAGGTTCACTTTTTATTTGCAGATCATAGATTCCTTTACTTCCTGCGTAAACAACTTGTTTTAATGGAAAGTCTGGAGCAACTTGAAAATTAATAATAGGAATTGTGAAAGTTGCAGGATGTGGGTATTCATAACCAAGAGCAACTCCTTTCATTCTATGCTTTTTTGAGTTATCACACCAAAGACAATAAAGATAAAACAAAACAAAAGAAAAAGGAAAATAACCTTTCCAAAAAGGAATCGTGATTCTAAAAAATAAGAAACCTAAGATATATACTAGAATATAAAGAAGTTGAAAACCAGCAAAAGCAAAAACATGCTGAGTAAACCTAGCAACTCTTCTTCTTCCTTTCTTTACATAAGAAAAGAAATCGTTTACAATTTGTTGTTCACTTTTTATAGATTCTAAAGAAGAAGCTATTATAGCAATAAAGAGACAAAAACCCACCCAAAGGGAATAGCGGAGCACAGGGTCCATGAAAAAATAAGAAAAGCAAAAAATAAAATATTTTTCGTTTTAATTTGTTTATATATCTTTTAATTATTTTTAGAATAATTATCGTTTGCGAATAGCTTCTTTTATTTTTTTTGTAATGTAACTTATATCATCTTCTTCAAGTTTTATGCTAGAAGGAAGGTTAAGCCCTTTTCTTGAAAGGTCTGAAGAAACAGGACAAGATGACTTTGCATATTTGTTGTACAAAGGCATTTCATGCAACGGGTAAAAAAAGTTTCTTGTTTCAATTCCATAATTTTGGAGTCTTTTTGTGAGCTTATCTCTATTTACTCCTGTTTCTTTTTCATTTACTAATATAGAGTAAAGCCAATAAACACATTTAGCCCAAGGCATCTCTGGGTGTAATGTAATACCATTTATTGATGACAATTCTTCGGCATATAATTTAGCTATTTTTCTTTTTCTTTTGATAAACTTCTCTATTTTCTTAAGTTGAGCTATACCCAAGGCAGCTTGAAGGTTCGTCATGCGGTAATTAAAACCCACAGTATCATGCCAGTATTTTTTCTTTGGGTTCATTCCATGATCCCTTAGAATTTTTATCTTCTCTGCTAACTCCTTATTATTCGTTAAACACATGCCCCCCTCTCCAGTAGTTATTATTTTGTTTCCATAAAAGCTAAAACAGGCGATATCCCCAAAGCTACCAACTTTTCTACCTTTATACTCAGCACCATGAGCTTCAGCAGCATCTTCAATAACATAAAGTCCATAATGATCTGCAATTTCCATAATCGCTCCCATATCACAAGGGTGGCCATAAATGTGCACTGGTATTATTGCCTTTGTACGCGAAGTTATAGCTTTTTTAAGTTTATCTGGGTCAAGACACCAATAGTTTGGATCTACATCTACTATAACTGGTCTGGCGCCGACATACAATGCTACATTTATAGTTGCTGCAAAAGTTAGATCAGGAACTATAACCTCATCATGCGGTCCAATACCTAAAGCAACCAAAGCCAAATGCAACGCAGTGGTACCATTTGAAGTTGCTACACCATATCTAACGTTGATATATTTTGCGAATAAATTTTCAAAATCTTCTATGAACTTTCCTTTGCTACTCACCCATCCGCTTTTAACAGATTCTGTAACATTCTTAAGTTCTTCTTTACCTATTTCGGGCTGTGCTACAGGATATTTATACATATTTCTCACATCCTTGAAGTTCTAGTAAGTATCCTATTTTCACTTGGATAATTTGGAGCGTCCCATGGAAATCTTTCACCCTTCAACCATCTTGACCATCGGTCTATTTCCTCTTTAACCATTATCTCTACTAATTTATCAAACTTAACCTTAGGACTCCAGCCAAGCTTATGTTTAGCTTTTGAATAATCCCCAATAAGGAATGGTACATCCAAAGGTCTTAAAAATCTTTTATCAACTTTAACATAATCTTCCCAATTCAATCCAGCGATATTAAATCCTTTCTCAGCAAATTCTTTCACACTATGAGCTTCGCCAGTAGCGATTACATAATCATCTGGCTCATCCTGTTGTAGCATAAGCCACATACCTTCAATGTATTCTGGTGCGTAACCCCAATCACGTTTAGCATTTAAATTACCAAGCCCCAACTCTTTACTTAAGCCTAGTTTTATTTTTGCAATTTCGTTTGCAATTTTTCTGGTTACGAATTCTAATCCACGCAAAGGGGATTCATGATTGAAAAGAATTCCATTTACTGCAAATATTTTATAACCTTCTCTGTAGATTTTTGTTATCCAATAACCATAAAGCTTAGCAGCAGCATAAGGACTCATCGGCATAAAAATATCGTTTTCATTGAGAGGTTTTTTACCATTGAACTGAATAATTTTCCCAAACATTTCGCTTGTAGCTGCATTATAAAACTTAGCATCTGGACAAATTTGCCGAATTGCTTCAAGGAGTCTTGTTGTAGCTAAACCGGTAATATCTCCAGTGGCTACAGGAGCTTCAAAGCTAGCTTCGACAAAACTTTGTGCAGCGAGATGATAAACTTCATCAGGTTTTGAAATCTTTAAAGCTTCAACTATTGATCCTGTATCACTTAGCTCAACTGGAATAAGGTTAATTTTATCAAAAATTCCAAGGTATTCCAAACGCCAGAAATTTGGTGTGCTAAGTCTGCGATAGGTTCCATAAACTTCGTAACCTTTTTCTAGCAAAAATTTAGCTAAATAAGCGCCATCTTGCCCAGTAATACCGGTTATCAGCGCTTTCTTATTCAAGTTATTACCTTAAAGCAATATTTTCTATACTACTTTTCTAGTACTCCATTCTCTTTTTTAATTTTTTCATTTATCTCCCATACTGCTTTCAGAAGTTTTGGTTCATAACCGAGTTCTTCACTAAAGCTTATAAATGCTTCGAGATCCTTTGGTAAACATATTCCACCGAAAGCTTTACCAGAGAGCGTTCCATATTTACCAATACGTTTATCCATAGCTGCTGCACTTCCCACAAGGTTTTGGTCTATTCCCAAATGTTGACATAAATAATAGATCTCATTCCAGTATGAAATACGGGATGCTAAAGCACAATTACAAGCGTATTTTATCATCTCAGCTGTTTTTAAATCCGTTCTTATAATCGGTTTCTTAAGCCGCTCGTAAAGTGCTTGGAGGGTATCACCTGATCTTTTATCAAATTCACCTATTACAATTCTTTCTTCGCTAAAAAAATCTCCAGTAAGTAACTGCTTTTCTGTCAAAAATTCCGGGTTTACACAGATGCCAATCTCTTGCCCTACCTTTTTACCAGAGATTTTAGATAATATTGGAATTAAAACCTTTTCAGTTGTCAATGGCACTACAGTACTCTTAACAACCACAAGATGATAAGCTTGTTTTGTTTTTAAACTTAAAGCTAGATTTTCCGTAGCAGATTTGATGTAACTAAGGTCAATTTTACCATCTTTTGTTGGAGTTGCGACACATATAAATGAAATTTCAGAATTGTTTACAGCATATTTTAAATCGTCAGTCGCATCAAGTCCGAGTTGTTGAAGTTGTTTAACCTTTTTCTTATCAATGTCGAAGAAAATCACTTCATTTCCAAGTTTTCTAAATCCATTTCCCATAGCACTTCCAACGATCCCACTTCCAATAATACTTATTTTTGTCATCCTTCCATCCTAAAAACTAATCACTTGTTTTAAGTAACATTTGAAATTTTTAAATTTATCATTCTATTAATTCTTCATATTTACCAATAGCCTTCTTTGCAATAATATTCCAATCATAATTTTTGGCTATCTCTTTTGATTTTTTACCCATCCTTCTAAAAAGATTCTTATCATAAATCTCTAAAACAGCATTGGCTATTGCTTTGGGATCTCTGGGTGGAACAAGAAAACCATTCTCACCATGCTTTACTACCTGGGGAACTTCTGAAACGTTACTAGCAATTATAGGTTTGCCACAAGCCATAGCTTCTAAAATAACAAGGGGTAACCCTTCGTATAATGTTGGGGTAATGGAGATGTCAGCTAAAGTATAAAGCTGAAACATTTTTTCATCCGGGATGTTTTTAAAATGCACAACTTTATCTTCAAGTTGGAGTTTTCTTATTTGCTCATTTATCTTTTGTTCTTCAGGTCCGGTTCCAATAAGAATAAGTTTCACATTCAATTTATTTTGCTTATTCAAAAGGTATAAAGCATCAATTAGGTAATTAACACCCTTATTTGGAGCTAACCTATTTACATTTATCAGTACAAGATCAGCATCATTTATACCTAATTCTTTTCTTGAGAATTTAGAGTTTGAGATACATTTTTGGATAAACTCAAACTCAACTCCATCTGGGAGAATAAAAATCTTCTCTTTCGGGATATCAAATATTTCCATAATTTCTTGAGACTGTAAATCTCCTTCAGAAGCAATAGCATCAGAATGCTGTAGGCAGTATATTTTAGGTTTTCGAATGAAAAAGTCTAAGTAAATTCTTTTTATAAGATTTTCTTTTTCTTTTGCCTTAAATTCCTCATTTCCAAATGGTTGGACAACAGTTGGTTTTCTATTTTCTATCTCTTTTAAGTAGTGATATGCGGTTATACCATAAGCGTGTAGCACATCAAAATCTTTATTTTTAAGATATCTACTAATGCTTTTTGTAAAGAGCCAGTACCTTATTGGATTTGTATATAGTTTATTAACATATGGAGATAAGAAAGTAATTTTTTCCGCACCTATTTTTTTACTTCTAAAGGGTATTTTACGGGTTAAAGAAGTAATGATTTCTACTTCGCAGCCATTTTTTACCAAGTATTTAGACAAAAAATAGACATATCTTTCCATACCTCCAAAGCTATGAAATCCCCAAATAGCTCTAGACGCCATAATTATTTTCATACTTTCACCCACTTTTCAAATAAACTTAGTACTTTCCAAATTTCTTTGTGTTTTTTAATATCAAGTATAGTATTAATATCTAAATCTTTGCTCCCTATCCATAATCCCCCCGAATCTTTGTGATGATCGGTAAAAAAAACTTGATACTTATAAAGTTTACAAGGAGTTAAATAATACTTTCTATTGGCGTCATGTAAAATTACGATACCATCCCTATTCAAAAGATTAAGTGCTTCAATTAAACAGTATTTCCTTGCTCTCCCATCAATAAGGATTAGATCGAACTTTATACCTAAGCTTCTGGGAAATTTTATATAATCTCTTAAATCTCTATATGAGCCATCACAATGTTTATCAGTCCAAGGGTAATTGTTTGGGGGGACATAATAAACTTTTGTGTTAGCCCCAACCATATGCCTAATTTTATCAGCCCAATATCTATCATGCTCTACTGAGACCCATAATGTATTTTTATTTATATATTTCCTAAAAAAGCAAGTACTATATCCACTTCCATACTCTAAACAATATTTTGGTTTTTTCTTTTCTAATAATTCTATAATAATATCCATTTCTTTTTGTTTCATATATGGCTTTACAGGGTGGCCAACTAGAATTTTTTTGAGAAGATCTCTAAATTCTTTATAATAAATTAGTAGAACGTTTGCAGTAAGTAATACTTTATTTCTAAAAAGCATTCCAATCTTTCCCTTTCTCAACTTGTTCACTTCTTTATTTAGTGTCATAAGGCATTACCTTTTTAGCAATAATTCTTGTGGAGCCTTTAAATCCGAGTAGAATACTTGTTTCTTTTTTAATAATTTTAAAATTTTGTTGTTCTAAAAAAGTGATTATTTCAAAAGGATTAGCCCAGTAAACAGCATCAGCATCCCCACCAACATTCTTAGCTTTTTTAAGGTCTGGCAATCTATATCTAAAATCTACTTTTCCAAGACAATAGAGCACTACTTTGTGGCACAAGAAAAGGGAAAATTTAAAGATATTACTAACACATGTTCTTAAATTTTCCCCCCAGACTGGTATGCCTTTTTCTCCTTTTAGTATTCTAACAAAACTAACAAAAGGTCTAAATGGTGTAATAAGGCAAGGTGATAAAATAATAAGAACCCCATTAGGCCTTAAAACTCTTTTAGCATTTAATAAACACCTTTCAACATTTGTAATATGCTCTATAACATCGTTAAAGATTACAGCATCGAATGAATTTTCTTTAAATGGTAAATGTAAAGCATCCCCCCTTCTATATTGTAATCTTTTTGATTGTTTTGATTTCAACTTCTTAGGAAAAGGATTTAGATCGAGACCAACTACATAATATCCTTCCTTTGAAAGTAAATAAGAAGAGTAACCGCTTCCACAACCAACATCAAGAATCCTTGAATTTACTGGTAAATTTTCTTTTACTATTAAGATTAATTGTGTAAAATATCCTTTATCATGTTGTGCTAGCAAGTGAGTATATGACCCATTATAGTAGAATTTTTTTGAGTTTGCTTTTATTTTATCTTTAATTTCATATAATTTATAATAATTCATCTGCTTACGAATTTTACTAGTTAAAAATAAATAAATGAAGTTTCTCATGTACCTCCCTTTTTTTTGTAATAGCAATATTTAATAGCCTTCTTAAAGCCTTCAGCCATGTGCTCATATGTATACCCCTTACTAATTATTTCTTTTGATTTCTGCCCCATTCTTTTAGCTAGTTCTTCATTTGAAATTATTTTATTTATAGCTTCAGCCAAAGCTTGAATATCGTTTTCTGGAACAATAAAACCATTTACTCCTTGTCTGATTAAATCATATGCCGCAGCTACTCTTGGAGTAGCGATTACTGGTTTGCCAAATTGCATTGCTTCATTTATCGCTAGTCCCCAAGGCTCACGAGATGTTGGGTATACAAAAACATCACATAAAGTGTAGTATAACCAACGTTGGTTTCCTTTGATTCTTCCTAAGAAGTAAACATTTTTTAATCTTAGCTGTTTACAAAGTTTCTTAAGCTTAGAACGTAATTCACCATCCCCTACAATAAGTAAGCATACATCATTTCTATGGAGTTTTGCAAAAGCCTTTATTATCATATCTACATTTTTTCTTTTTTCCAGCCGTCCAAGATAAAGTACTACTTTTTTCCCAATAAGCTTAAGCCTTTTTCTGATAAGATCGACCTGTTCTTTAGATTTAACGTTCTCTTCAGAAATTATACTGCTGTTCGGAGCGATGAATATCTTATTGGAGTTTATACTAAGTACAGAAGTATAAATATATTTGTGGAAATTTCCGTAGGTAACAATTGCATCAGCTTTATTTAACAACCAAGGAAGAAAAAAGGTCGCCCCTTTTCTTTTAATGGTATTTATTACACCACTTCCCCAATGGTCCTTCTCGATGAATTCCCATCCTCCGAACCACAAGATGAAAGGCCTCCTTTTAATTTTACTAATAAGAAGAGATAGAATTCCATCTATCAGGTTGAGAGTAAAATTTCTTGAACCAGCATCCCCCCATATTATAATATCCCATTTTTCTCTTAAAAGAGTTAAAATCAACCCAATTTTAGAAGTGATAACTCTGCAATTCAAACCAGTTGGGGTGTTGGTTTCTTTCCAGTTGGTAAGAAGAAATTCTATGTTAGCAAATCGATTTAGTTTTTGGTAAAGGGGTAGCCTATAGTCCCAGATATAATCTATAACCAAAAAGATTTTCATGGTTGACACTTATTTCTTTTTTAATTTTTAAAATCTTATCCCATTGATTTCTTATACTCTCTTTTCCTTTTTGTATTTTTCTAAAATTTTTAGCAAATTTCTTTTGTAAATATTAAAGGTATAAAGTTTTGCAAGCTTGTTTGCTTGCTCGCTATAATAATCATAATCTTTTACTATTTCTTCAATCAAACTAGGGATTTCTTCTAAATCTTTAAATAAAAATCCTGGCTTAATTCCTTTATGCTTGAAGAAGTCATCTGGTGCAGTTCCTTTTCTAATAAGCAAAGGTAATCCTTGACTTGCAGCTTCAATCGCAGGCATAAGAAATCCTTCATGCTTGCTGTTGCTTATGAAAATATCGTGTTGTTGAACAAAAGGTAGAAATTCTTTTTGTTTTGGTAGAATATGTACTTTATCGCTTTCGTATTTCTTTGCTTCTTTGTAGTTTTCTACTAGCTCTTTTGATCTTGCGTTATCTCCGAAAGCAGTAAAGTTTATGTTGTGTTCATAGCAAAACTTTGCAAGCTGTGGAACTTGCTTGTTTAAAGCATAGCGACCCCAAGTTAAAAGCTTTGGATTATTTTCATTGCTAAGCTTATGCCTTTGAATTTTAAGTTTATGGAATAAAGGTAAAACATAAATGTTCCTTCCTTTGAAACCTAAGTCTATTAAGCTTTTCTTTACAAAATCGCTGTCTGCAATTACAAAAGGATCCATATCAAAAGTAGCTTGAAGCATATTTTTTGAATAAATGTTATAATCGCTTAGATATGATAAGTAAGGATAAGTAATTCCATGGTAAGAAATTATATCATGCTCATGAAAATACTTAAATAAGTTGTAAAACCAACCATAATGCCAAATTCTTACATCAGCTTTTTCTATAATCTCTTTTGCTTTTCCTGGTTTATAATTTATTGAAGCTTCAAAATACTTTTTAAGGTAGTAAATCTTGTTTTGAGTTTTGATAAACTGTGAAAATAAATTTGAAATTTTTAAAAGCATTGGTTCCTTTGCATAATCTTTTGAAGCTTTAACATAAACATCTTTTTGATCACTAAATAGATCTGCAATCAAATAGCTTTCCCAATTTTTTTCTTTAAATATTTCATCATTTGCTCTCATTACGTTGCTTATTGAGTCCCCATAAAATACAATTGCATGCATTTGGGCTATCTTCATTTTTTCACTTTTTCAAATAATTTTAAAATTTCAATTTTATAAATTGTAATTATTTTTAATAGCAAATGCAAAAATTTTATAATGGAAAAAAAATTAGAAAAAACTCTAACCACAGACATAAACAAAGGGTTAACCGAAGAAGAAGCAGAAAGAAGACTAGAAATTTATGGCTACAATGAAATAAGAAAAAAAAGTATTACTCCTTTACAAAAACTCCTTCAACAAATTTTAAACCCTATGATATTGCTTTTATTAGCTGCTTCAATAGTTTCCTATTTCTCAGGAGAAAGAATTGATGCAATAATTATTGATGTAATAATTGCTATAAGTATAACTTTGGATTTGATCCAAGAACATAAAGCAAGCAAGGCTGCTGAGCTTCTAAGGAAAAAAGTGTGTGTTACAGCAACAGTAATAAGAAATGGTGAGAAAAAAGAGATAGAAGTTAAAAAAATAGTTCCTGGAGATGTTGTATTACTTTCTGCTGGAGATGTTGTTCCTGCTGACTGCAAAGTAATTTCAGCAAAAGATTTGTTCGTTGATGAATCCTCTTTAACAGGAGAAAGCTACCCAGTTGAAAAGGATACTACCAAAAACAATCTACTAATGATGGGAAGCTCAATAATAAGCGGAAGTGGTGTTGCTATCGTAGAAGCAACAGGAGAAAAAACAGAGTATTGGAAGATTGTTAAAGGCGTAGAAAGGACAACTGAAACAGAATTTGAAAGAGGTCTTAGAAGCTTTGGAAATATGCTTCTAAGGGTTAACTTTATTCTTGTATTTTTTGTTTTTACTATAAATGCATTCTTTAAGAGAAGTTTTATTGAATCTTTACTCTTTTCAATAGCACTTGTTGTTGGTTTAACTCCTGAGCTACTTCCATTAATAGTAACACTCAACTTATCCTTTGGAGCAATAAAAATGAGTAAAAAGGGAACAATTGTAAAGAAGCTTTCATCGATTCAAAATTTTGGAAGTATGGATGTTTTATGCACTGATAAAACAGGGACTTTAACACAAAACAAAATTACTTTGGTTAAGTACGTTGACCCAAATGGAAAAACAAATGATGAGGTTTTTCTTTTCTCTTATGTTCACAGTTCCTTCCAAACAGGATTAAAGAATCCATTTGATCAAGCTGTTCTAGAGTATAAAAAGATAGAAATTCCCGATTTTAAGAAAGTTGATGAAATTCCTTTTGATAACATTAGAAGAAGAACTTCTATAGTTGTTGAAAAAGATGGGAAAAAATTTATGGTAACAAAAGGTGCTCCAGAAGATGTTTTGGCTGTTTGTAATAAGATAAAAAAAGATAACGAAATCCTTGAATTTGATCAAAATATAAAAGAAGGAGTATTGCAAGTATTTAGAAGCATTTCTTATGAAGGCTTTAGGGTTTTGGGTTTAGCAATTAAGGAAGTGGAAACCAAAGAGGTTTATAAAAAAGAAGATGAAAAAGAAATGACTTTTATAGGATTTATAGCTTTCTACGATCCTCCAAAAGAAAGTGCTAAGATAACTTTAAAACTCCTAAGAAGAGCAGGGATAAAAGTTAAAATTCTTACAGGAGATGATGAATTTGTAACAAGAAAGGTTTGCGAAACAGTAGGATATAAGATTAAAGGCAGAATAGTTTATGGAAATGAAATCCCACAAATGAGTGATGAAGCCCTTGAGAGGATCGTTGAGAAATGCAATGTATTTGTTAGAGTAACTCCAGTTCAGAAAGCTAGAATTGTTAATGCTTTAAAGAAAAGACATGTAGTTGGATTTCTTGGTGATGGTGTAAATGATGCTTCTTCAATAAAACAAGCCGATATTGGAATTTCTGTAGAAAACGCTGTTGATGTTGCAAAAGAATCTGCTGATATAATTTTAACAACAAATGACTTAAGAATTCTATACGATGGTGTTATTGAAGGAAGGAAAACAATTGAAAACACAAACAAGTATATAAAAATGGCTATAAGCTCAAACTTTGGAAATATGCTAAGTGTTGCAATTGGTTCATTGTTCTTACCATTCTTACCAATGCTTCCAACACAAGTTTTGCTAAATAACTTACTTTATGATGTTTCACAGCTTGCTTTACCATTAGATAATGTTGATGAAAGCTCAATTAAAAAACCAAGAAAACTTGATGTTGAAGTTCTTAAAAAATTCATGATCTCTTTTGGTCCAATAAGTTCAATTTTTGACCTTCTTGTTTTTGCTATACTTCTTAGTGTTATAAAAGTTCCTGAACATATATTCCAAACTGTTTGGTTTATTGAATCAATAGCAACTCAAACCTTGGTAATATTTGTAATAAGAACAAAAGCTGTGCCTTTCATAAAATCAAAACCAAACAAAGTACTTGTGTTTAACATCCTTTTGATCGTAGCAATTGCAGTTCTAATTCCTTATACTGGCTTAGCTCAATTGTTCAAATTTGAAAGCTTAGAACCAAGTCTGCTATTGCTAATCCTTGGAATAGTAATTACTTATCTAGCTGTTACTGAATATGCAAAAACAAAATTTTATAAAAAAGTAAAAGAATAATTAGCAATATTCTTTTATTTGAAGCAGTATTCCTTTATCGACATCTATCTTTGCTTTAAAGCCTAGCTTCTCTTCAGATTTTTTGGTATCTGCAAGAGTTTCCATAACATAATTCTTAATTGGCATTGGAATATATTTTGGTTTAATACTCTTTCCCATCGCGGTATTTATTTTTTGTATAATTTCATTTAATGAATAGTTTTTTCCTGTTCCTACATTGAAAACATCAAAACCTTTTATTTTTGTTGCAAGGATTAATGCTTCAACAACATCAGTAACATAAATGAAATCTCTTTTCTGGCTTCCATCTCCATAGATAACAGGCTGCTTATTTTCTTTCATTGTAATTACAAATTGAGTTATTAGATTTGCATAACCTTTTTTAGCTGCTTCATGCTTACCATAAACTGAAAAGAAGCGCATTGCAGCAACATTTACAGAATAAAGTTTTGAATACAATTCTGAAAGCCTTTCCATTTCTATTCTTGCCTCTGTATAAAAATCTGTAACTAATGGTATCATATCTTCTCTATGAGGTGCTTTCAAGCCATTATAAATTGAAGAAGTAGAAGCAAAAACAACAGTAGAATTGTTCTCCTTTGCATATTCCAAAACATTTATCATACCTGCAATAGCTTCGCTTACAAGCAATGGGTTTTCTTTGTACATTGGTGAAGAGGAGTAGATTCCTAAGTGAAATACGATATCAGCCTTAATGTTGTGCTTCCTTATGTTTTTTGAATCATCTTTTATGAAAGTAACATTACCTGTTTTCATAGCTTCCTTGAGATTTTCTTCGCTACCTGTGTGTAGATTATCTATAACATATACTTTATTCTCTTTGCAAAGTTCTTCAACCAAATTGCTTCCAATAAATCCAGCACCACCAGTTACTATAATCTCCTTGTTTTTTATCTTCATAAATTCACCACACATTATATTTTAATTTTGGTTTAAAATAAATCTTTACTCAAATACAAAAACAGCTGCTGCAACAGCACATGTCCATCTGCCATCTTTTCCAACAACTGCTGCCTGTGTAGTATTTGTAGTTTTTGCAATTTTTTTAGTTACATTAAGGATTTTTTCAAAGCTAAGGTTTTGATTGAACTTCATTCCAAGTGCAGTTATAAGCATTCTAGCAGCTATTTCCTCTGCTTTCCTTCCAGAAATTTCTGAGTTTTCACCATATGCTTCATATTCACTTAAATAGCCATATTTACTTTTATCTTTTGGTATTGCTGCACCCACACTTGCTGTTATTAACCTATTTGGTTCGTTTGATTCTATCCTGCTTAAAACAACAAAAACTATGCTTCCACTACTCAAATACTTTAATCCTTCTTCTTTGCTTACAATCTTACAGTTTGGTGGAATTATACTTGAAACTTTAACCAAATTGAACTTTTCTATTCCTGCACTTCTTAGAGCTTGCTCAAAAGCCCCTAGTTCAGTGGTGTCCCTTCCAACCCCTTTCGTGAAAAAGATTTTATTTGCAACTAAATTCATGTTATCTACCTAGTCTTTTAGCATAAATTTCTCAATTTCATTTTTAGCTTTTTCTCTTTTTTGCTGGTGCTCTTTCAAGAATTTCTTTATTCTTTCAGCTAGAATTTGCTTACATTCTCCGCAAAGTCGTTTTCCAGATCTACAATCTTCATGTATTTGCTTAAGCTCTTTGTCATCTCTTCCAAACAAGAAAGAGTAATAAGAATAAATAGGACAAATCTCTGGATTGCCGCCTTTCTCCTTTTGCTCCTTTATTGTTGTTGCTCCACCAGTAAATGCATTCCTTATTTTTCTATCAACATCCTCTTCGGTATCGGTAGTAAATATAGCGCTGCTTGGATCGCTTGCAGACATCTTTGCATTTTTTCCAAGAAGGCTTGGGAAGAACTTGCTGTGAATTATCGCTGGTTTATAAAACCCAAGCTTTGGAAGAACATCCCTAGCTAATCTGAAGTGTGGATCTTGATCAACTCCAAGTGGAATTAAGCAAGGAACATTCTTTCCTTCTTTTATAGATTCAAGAAAAGCTGGAACCGCTTGAATACTTGTAAAGAAAATTTCTCCAACGTTTGTTTCATTTGTAAATCCAAAAGTTGCTTTTACTGTTGAAAAAGTAAGATGCTTTGCTACTTTTATTGCCTGCTCATACAATGTTTTTGAATACTCTGTGTCAAGAAAAATAAATGTTTTCTTTTTATCAAAACCTAGGGCAATTATATCAAGAGCATTACTGTATGCAAACTGCTTTGACTGTTCTAAGCTTATGTTTTTGAATAAAAATTTTTCATCGTCAGTTATTTGTATATACACCTTTGCATCAAACTTATCTTGTAACCATTTTGTAAACATAAAAGGAAGTAAATGGCCAATATGCATTTCTCCAGAAGGACCTCTACCAGTATACAAGTAAAATTTTTCCCCTTTTTCATATTTATCAAGAAGCCAATCAAGGTCACGATGAGCAAAAAATATTCCTCTTTCAAGAAATGGGTGAAGCTCTTTTGTATGTTTTTTTATTCTTTCAAGTAGCTCTTGTGTTAAAGGGCTTATTCCAAATTCTTTTATAAGCTTTTCATAATCAACTTCCCCTTTTACTTCCCAAGGAGTTACAACAAAATCTTTCACAAGACCACTATTCTATTTTTCAATTTTAATTTTAAATTTTCGCTTGCTCGCTTCCATCTCCTATCTTTTGAAAGGGGACTTCTCGCAAGCGGGTTAAATAAAAAATATAAGCTATAAGTGAAAATCAAAAAATAATAAAAAGCTAAAATTCAAAAACAAAAATGGTGAGTTCTTGAAGCTTGAGATTATAAAAGATGAAAAATATTATTTGGAATTCAAAATTTCTGGAATAGATGTAGCAACAGCAAATGCGATAAGAAGAATTGCAATGAATAGAATAAAGACTCTTGCGATAGATGAAGTTACCTTCTACGAAAATACAAGCACAATGTTTGATGAGTTTATTGCACATAGAATTGGGCTAATCCCAATAATAACCCCAGAAGATTATGATGAAAAAGATGAAGTAGCTTTTTATTTAGAAGCAGAAGGACCAAAAACAGTTTATTCTGGTGAATTAAAAAGTTCAGATAAAAAGGTAAAAGTAGCTAATGAAAAGATACCAATAGCAAAGCTATTTGAAGGACAAAGGCTAAAACTCGAAGGAAAAGCAAGAATGGGAAATGCATTAAAGCATGCAAAGTTTCAACCATGCTTAGCAAGCTATGAATATAGCGAAGAAGACCCAACAACTTTTAAGTTCTTTATTGAATCTTTCCAGCAGATGCCTTCAAGAACAATTCTAAAGAAAACACTGCAAGAAATAAAAAATGATATAAAGGAATTCAAAAAGAATGTTTTAAAGTAGCAGGGGTGGCGGAGCCTGGTCTAACGCGCAGGACTGAGGCTCCTGTGGCTTAGAGCCTTCGTGGGTTCAAATCCCACCCCCTGCATTTTAAATTTTAGAACTTATCTTTTTTGGGGAATGTAATTATAATAAAAAACCACAGGTAGTATACCACCAGCAGAACCAATTAATGAAATTACTGGAAGCTCTATGAAAATTGCAAAAATAGTGCCAAATAGATCAGTAGCTAAAAATTTGTCGAATAAACTAATTGGAAATGCAAGGAGTATTAAAACAAATAAGATACCAAAAGTTAGTATTACAAAAAAGAAATAAGTTGCAATAAGTGAAAGCAACCTTTTGCTTGTTATCTCGTAGCTTCTTTTTACAGCATCAATTGCTTTTTTGTTTTCTGTAAGAACAACAGTTTCTGCTTCAAAAAGCCAAAGAGTTAGAAGGATCCCAATTACAAAAAAGAATAATCCTCCAAATAAAACAATTGCAAGAGAAAGAATAGAAGCTTTATTAATTGCTGAAGCTAGAAGAAGTATATAAGTAATTCCAATAATACCAAAAGCTCCTGCTCTAATTGAATAAGCTCCAAGAAGTGAAAGATATTTCTTTTTTGCTTCATCAAACGCATTTTTTATGCTAACTCCTTTTTTGTTTTTTGCTTGTTTACCTAAGCTTATTAGCATACCATTGAAAATAGGATAGCTCAAAAGAATAACTACAAAAAATAAAATCATATATGGCAAAAGTGTTGGAAGCATTGATGATAATAAAGCTTCAATAATTTCAAACCTTGTAGCTGTTTCAAGATTTATTGGCGGAGAACTTATAAAATCTTCTACTGCTTTTTCTATATATGGCTGCATAACAATACTTACTGCAAACTGAACAGTTAGCAGAAAAGCCAAAAATCCGAAAAATACAATTATTATTTTGGGGTTTTTTAAGATGGTATTAAAACTCTCTATTGCAGTATCGATACTTTTCATACTTTTATTTTACTTTGAGCATTTTTAAATATTATTATCAAAAAATCAATTTAGATTGTTTTTTGCTTTTCTTGTTTTTGATCTTTTTCTCTTATAAGCTGCTTAAACTCATTGTTGGTAGTTGGAATACTTCTTTTTTCATCTATAAACCTTTGTATAAGCTCGAGTATTTGCTTATAGTTTTGTTTGAAAATTTCTTTACTTATATCTTCCTGCTTTATATTATCTTGAATCTCTTTATACAAAATAGGTTGGAATGTAACCTCAGCTTCCTCTTTGCCAAGGTAGTTGATGCTTACTTTTGAAAATCCTCTAAGTTGATTTGAAGTAGGAACAGCTAGTTGCTGTGTAAATGCGTTTTCAAGTGCAAGGGCTCCATTTTGAATTAGTTTCCCATCAGAAGTGAACTCTGCTAAAAACTCATGAAAGTGTGCAGAAAAAACATTAAGTGATGGAAACCTTGTTAAGCTTGAACTTTTAATTTTGTGAATAAACCAAACATTTGAAACTTGCTCTTCTGCATTTTTTATTGGAAGTTCTATACCACCGTAGTTTTTACCTGGTGCTTTCACAACTTTTGCAATTTCTACTTTATTGTTATTTATTATATAATCATAAATCATATCAGCTTCTGTAATCTGTTTTCCTTCTGAAAATGAAAGTTGATGATTTCCAGAAACTACTATTATTTTGTTAAACATTGGCAAAATTTGTGAGAAAGGTTCTACAATATTCCCAACAGGTCCATACTTTAATTTTTCTGCTCTTTTTTGAACAATATAGCTGAAAAGAAGAATTGCACCGTTCTTTACACTTTCTTCAACTTTTTGGGTTTCAAGCCATTTTTTAAATTCTTGTGGAAGTTCTGTAATCTGGCTTTCTACTATTCCAAAATCTTTTGCTTCAATCATATCTCCTAAAATAACCAAAATGTTTGCTGAATCTTTTGAATTTTTTATATCTTTGCTTATTATACTTGCAACACCTCCAAGAAGCTCTTCTGGTGAAGGCTTTGTTAGATCTATGAAAGACGCAGCACCAATATGGGTATCACTTACTATGTAGAAATTTATTTTGTTAAAGTTTCCATTTATTTTTGAGGAGTATTTTGCAAGAATACTTTCATCTATAAGCTTCAACTCACCATTTGAGAGTTCTGTCGGGAGCTTATTGCGAATATGCAAACTTTCTATTCTATCGATATTTTCTTGAGTAGTTTCAATTTTTTTAGCTTTTAAGAATTGTATTTCTTTTTGGATTCTTTCATTTGAAAGCTTATGAAGGAAAGCCTCTTTCAAAACAGTTATACCAATACTTCCATTTTCATAAAATCTTAGCACTTCTACTGAAGGTAAAAGAAGCCTTTTTGATAAAGGTTGTTGATACTTGCTTTCTATATTCAGTTTTAATTCTTTTTCTAAGGCTTCGGAATCAACAAGTGGAGGAACACCAACAACAAATGTGTAACCTTTCTTGTTTTGAGAAGCTACAAGCTTTAAGCGTGGTGCACTACTTGGAAAAACAACAAAATCTTCATCTTTTATATTTGCAATTGCAAGCTGAAGAGAGTTTTGGAGGTATTTTCCATTTTTGCTTAAGTTTGTTATAACCTTAACCTGTTTTTCTCCAACTTGAATTTTATTTTGAAACAAAACATCAAAAGTTGCATTGTTTTCTTCTTGGTTCAAAATTATTTTTACATTCTCTCTCCTTCCAAAAGCATTCTTTAAATAGAATAAATATTCAGCCGATGAAAGTTTCCAAAGAAGCTTTGCAACATCACTTTTTCCTCTTATGTTACCAGTAAACTCTTCAAAAGTTGTTGAAGTCCTAGGATACTTCTGCCTCTCTGAGTAAAGAATTTTTTTTATCTCTTCTGCAATTTTCTTTAGCTGAAGCTGAATTGCTTCTGATTGCTCCTTTAATTTTTCTATTTCTTTTTGAATTCTTTCCTTTTCTTCTGCGTTTGTTTTTTTCATTCCTACTGCTTCTTTTCTTTTTATCTCTTCTTCAATTTCTCTTCTTTTTTTATCAAGGTCATCACGTTGTCTTTCAAGTTCGTTTAGGTTTTGAGAATTCATTTTTTTGATTCTTTCCTCTTCGAGTTTTGTAATTGTGTTTGAAACTATTTGTTCAAGTTTTTGTATTACCCCATCTTTATAAGCTATTGTTCTTGCTCTTTGATTTTCAAAAATTTCAAGAAGCTCTCCTCTAATATCATAAAGCCCTTTTGGAGATTCTATATAATGCCTTAACAAAATTTCTTCAAGTAAACTTTGTATAATTTTGCAATCTTCAAGTTCAGATTTGTTTATCTCTATCTTCTTTGAAACGTTTGAAAGTTCTGCTTTATACTTCTCTTTTTTCTTTTCAAGATTCTCAATTTTCGTTTCTATTTCTTTTTTCTCATTCTCAGAAGCTTGGTTTAGTTTTGCTTTGTTTTCTTCAATTTCTTTTAATGTTTTGTCAAGCCTTTCTTTATTTGTTTTTCCAGAGAATTCAGTTTGCTGAATTATCTTTTCAGTTTCAACTTCGTGAATTAAGATGTTAACTAAATTTTCCCAAAGAGGTCTTGGATCTTTGCTAAAATAATAAAGGAAAGCTGCATAAAGTTCTGAAATGTTCTTTTTATCTTCTATTCCAGCAAAATAATAAACTTCATCAACATTATCAACTATTCTCATTAAATGTGGTTTTGTTGCAACAACAATATCATTTGGAGTTAGTATATCCTTTTGCAAAGCCTTTATTGCATCTGTTGCGCCTTTTGTTATGTACCCAGGAAGGAAACCAAGAGCACCTCCTGCAATTATTACTCTTGTTTTTATGTTTGGGTTCTCCTCCTTTTCTTTTTTAATATGCTCGCTCAATCCAAGAAGACTTCTAAATGGAAATCTGTTATAGCCACCATCAATGGAAGAAATCAGAAACCATTCTTCAACAATTTTTTCTTCCCCCATTTTATCACCACTTATTTAGATTTTTTTATTTATTATCTTTTCTTTTTCTATCGTAAATTTCACCTCTTTCTAAGACTTCTTTTAAATTCTCTAAGTTTGTCATCACTACCTTCTGCTTCTAAGATCTCTTTTAACCCTTGAGATTTGTAAGGTTCGGAAAGTTTATTCAGTGTATTCCTAGCTGCTTCAAACCTTCCTTGCTCAAGATATTTCTCCAAAATTTTTTTCAATTCTTTTGACCTTTCAGGCTCAGGAAATATTACAGCTATTCTCCGAGCAGAATCAATCCATCCTTTTTCAAGATATAATTTTTCAATTTTTTTCAATTCTTCGTTTTTGATTTGCCCATGAAGGAAACCAGCAATATAAACAGCATCACTTAGCCTATCTTCGTTTATGAGTCCTTCAACAATTTTTTGTAGGTTGTAGCTTCTGTATGGTTCAGAAAGAGAAAGGATTTTTTTAAGAGCGGGACCAAAATTTTTTTCTAAATCTTTTTCCAATTTGCCACCTGATTTATATAAAAAAAGAAAAAGATTTAAATTATCTTTTTCACTTTCAGTGATAAAAACTTCTAACAAATTATTCTCTAATTTTTATTCCAAATTCTTCTCTTCTTTCTTTTCTTCTTTTTTCTAATTCCTCAATCTTCTTAAGTTCTTCAACTCTCAAATTTTCTGGAAGCAATTCTACGGTTTCTTTTGCAAATTCTAACCATCCTTTTTTTATATACTTAGATTCAATTCTTTTAAGTTCTTCAACAGCATCAGCTTCAGGTAATAGCGATGCAGCTTTCTTTGCTTCTTTTAACCAACCTTTGTTTATGCAATACTCTGCAATTATTTTAAGTTCTATTTTCTTTTCAAAATTTGGGAGAAGTTGCGCAAATTCTATTGCATGATTTATCTTATCTTTTTGAATAGAGATTGCAGCTATTTCTTTTAGATTCAAACTTTTTTGCTGCTTTTCTTTTTCCATTCTTCCACGATTATATTTTTTAGAAACCATTTAAAAATTTTATTTTTAACTCAAAGAATTAATCTCTTTACCTTGTTCTAAGTTTCCATTCCTCTTTTTCAAACTCTTCAATTCTTTTAAGTTCTTTTGAAATATAAGGTTCTGGAAGTTCATACGCTATTTCCCTAGCAAATCTAAACAATCCTTTTTTCAGGTAAGCATTTTCAATTTCAAATAAAGCTATGGCTCTAAAGCTTTCAGGAATATTTGGAAGTACAAGCGCTGTATACTTTGCTTCATCAAGAATTTCTCTTTCAATGTATTTGTCAACAATTTTTAACAACTTTTGGTTTTTTTGCTGCTCTGGAAGGAGAAGTGCAGCTCTTCTTGCTAAGTCTAGAGCTTTTTCATTTTTTATTCCTTCTAAAATGTATCCATCAACCAAATTTCCAATTGCTTTTTCAAGCTCTTCTTTAGGTAGAAATTCGTATGCTATAATTCTTGCTGTTTGTGGCATTCCTTTTTCTATGCACTCTTTAACGATCTTCTCTATTTCTTTGAATTTTATACTTTGTGGCAAGGAGATATAAGAAAAAGTAGCAACTCTATAAAGATATTTCCCAGTTTCATGTACTTCTTTAACCTTTTTCATTAATTGCACTCCTTTTTCTTCAGGAAGTAATTTTATAATATCTTTTGCATGCTCAAGCCATTCAGCTTCGATATATTTTTCTGCTATTCTTTCCATTTTTGGTATTCGTATATTTTGAGGGAGCTTACGCACCATTTGTTCTGCAAGGCCAAGGAAAGAAGGATCAAGCTCTCCTCTTTTTATAAATTCTTCTGCAAAGTTTTTTAATATCCTAATTTTTTCTTCATTTACTTTTTCCATTTTATCTACAACTATCCTTATAAGTTTGGGTTAAAAAACTTACTCCCTATTCTGGAAAGTTGGCTTCTTTTGCTCGTAATATTTGATTTTCTCAATATTTTCAGTTCTTTGGGGTTCTTGTAGATAATCTGCTACATCCATTGCTGATATAAACATTCCTCTTTCTATGTATTTGTTTACAATGTTTACAAGCTCTTTTGTTCTTGTTGGTTCAGACATGTGCAGTGCTGCTTCTACAGCCCCTGAGAGTAAGCCTTCATTTATTAACTTATCTTCTACTTTCTTGAGTTCTTGTGTTTTATAAGGTTCTACTAAAAACTCTGCTCCTTTAAGCGCATCAAAAAGTTTGTTCTCTTCCAAATACTTTTCAACTTCATCAACTTTTTTCTTTATTTCTTTTGATAAATCAAATCTTTCGAATTCCATGATACCACTTGCTTAAATCATTAAAATAAGTATTAAAAAATCTTATTTTAACTTGGAGTGAAAAATTTTAGCTAAAAATTTTTTTAAAAGTATCTCTTATTTGGAGTATAATTTTCTTTTTTTCATATATTTTAATTTTCTCAAGTTCTTGATTTTTATCTGTTTCAGGAAGATAATCTACTATTTTGCGTGCAAAGTTAATCCATTCTGGGGTTGTTGCACATTCTTCTATAATTTTTTTCAGCTCTTGTGTTTTATAAGGCTCTGAGAGCAGTAAAGCCGTATCAACAGCTACAACATACCACTTAGCTTTTCTATAAATTTCTTCGATCTTTTTTAATTCTTCACTCCTATCTGGCTCAGGAATGTAGCCTGCTATTTTGCGTGCAGAATCAAATAAACCTATTTGTATGTAACCTTCGAAAATTTTTTTAAGCTCCTCTTTCCTTTCTGCTTCTGGAAGATTTATTGCTTTTTTAAAAGCCTCTTCAAATTGCTTTTGGTTTATATACCTTTCAATTTCTTCTACTTCTTTTTTAATGTTTTGAACCTGTTTTTCTTTTTCCATAGCAATCAGCCTTAATTTATAACATAAAAATAAGTTTAAAACTTTTACTCTCTTTGTTTTTCTTGGAATGCTTCTTTTTCTTTTTTTTCAAGCTCTTTAATTTTTTTACTTTTTTCTTCAATTTGTTCTATCATCTCAATAGCCTGAGTTTTAAGTAGTTCTGGAAGAAGTTTTGCTGTTTCTTTGGCATTATCAAAATCTGGCTTTTCTAGGTATTTCTCTATAATCCTTTCTAATGCATGAATTTTTTGTGGCTCTGAAAGACTTAAAGCCATCTCTTGAGCAATTTGGAGCTTTCCTTCTTCTATATATCGGAATACAATCTTTTGCTGCTTTCCAAAATTTGAATTTTCTTTTTCCATAAAAAAACACAATAAAATCATTAAAATTAATATTAAAAATCTTATCTTCACTTAGAGTGAAACTTTTTTAGTAGATTTTTCTAACCAAATCTTCTATAATCCCTTTTATTTGGTGTGCAGTTTCAAAATCACCTGCATTTAAAGATTCAAATAAAATTTCTTTTAAGATCTTGACTGATTCATCAGCAGGAATCCCAGATACCATTACTACGTGCTTTGCTTCGATAAACTTTCCTTCGTTAATATACTTATCTGTTATTCTTTTAACAACTGAAACCAGCACATTTTCTTTTGAAAAAGCTTTTATGAAATAGTCTTCAAACCCATCCAACCTGTTTTCGTCCAAAAGCTTTGTTGTAACTTTTTCAAGAATTTCATTCTTTTTTTCTTCGTTTGGAATCAACTGTAAAATTTTCGCTGCTTTTTCTATAGACTTTTCATCACTTCTCTCTAAAAGCTTTTCAACAGTTTCAATTAGATCTCCTGTTTCAAAGTCTATACCTTTGATATCTCTTACATAGGCTTTTACATCTATTTTCTGTTGATGAAGCTTGACAAAATCATTTTTTTCTTTTTCCATTAAAACACCTAACGGTTAATTTTTTAGCTACTCTGTTTTAAAAACTTTTGTATTACCTTTTTTGAGTTAATACTTTACTTTTTGAAAAATAATAAAAATAAAAAAAGTAAGAATCAGTTTACCTTATGTGCCATTGTACTTCTCTTCTAAGTTGGTTTTTTAGTACTTCTAAATTTTTACTTAGCTTTGGTTGCTCAATTTCATTCTTTTTTTCAGTGTTACTCTCGCTATCTTTTTTAGAATCCACTTTATTCTTCATTTTTTCTTGCATCTAATCACCTCAAGGTTATTATTTTCGTAAATAGTTGATTTAATACTTTTGTTCTTTACTCCTTTTATATAGTTAGTATTGAGATTAGACTTTTGCTCTCTGTATAAGAAACCTAAAATACAGCAAAGCTTGGATTGTTTTGCCATCACTTATTTTTTTCTTTTTTATCATCTGAACAGCTTCTTCAATGCTTACTTCTTTAATTTTTATAACTTCATGTTGCTCAGGCTTTCTATTTGTTTTTTCAAGATTTGTTGCTAGGAAAAAATGTTGTAACTCATTGGAGTAACCAACACATGGATAAGAAGAATAGATTTCTTTAATGCTTTTTGGAAAATAACCTACTTCTTCAACAAGCTCCCTTATAGCACATTTTACTGGTGCTTCACCTTTTTCTATAGTTCCTGCTGGAAGCTCGTAAACCCATTTTTTAATAACTGGTCTAAATTGTTTTTCCAATATTATTTTATCCCCTTTAACAGGAATTATTATCACACTTCCATTATGCTCTACTTTATGTATTCTTACTACTTTTCCATTTGGCAGTTTCACATTTTCTGCATTTTCTATAAATTTTCTTTTTGGTTTTATAACTTTCATAAAAAGGTTAAAAAATTAAGGAATATATTCTTTTCCCATATATTCAACAAGAACATCTGGAACTTTTACTCTTTTTCCATCAAAATTGTTTTCAAGTATCGCTGCAATCGCTCTTTGAACTGCAATTAAAGTACCATTTAAAGTATGTAAGTATTCTCTTTCACCTTTTTCTTCATATCTTATATCAAGCCTTAAGCTCTGCCAATCTGTGCAGTTTGAAATAGAACAAACTTCTCTATACTTTTGTTGTGCTGGGAAATATGCTTCTATATCATATTTTTTGTAAGCGACAATTCCAATATCCCCTGTGCATATGTTTACAACTCTATATGGAAGCTCGAGCTTTTTATAAACTTCCTCAGCATTCTTCAAAAGTTCCTCATGGATTTCTTCACTTTGGTTTGGTTTGCAGAATACAAATTGCTCAACTTTTTCAAATTGGTGTATCCTAAATATACCTTTTGTATCCTTTCCATGAGCTCCTGCTTCTCTTCTAAAGCAAGGACTTATCCCAGCATACTTTAAAGGAAGAATTTTTGAATCCAGAATTTCACCAGAGTACATTGCTGCAATTGGATGCTCTGCTGTTGCAATCATATACCGCTCTTCTTCCCCAGTTTCTTCTTTTCCAGCAACTTTATAAAGCATCTCTTCAAAATCTGCAAGAGAAGTTACTCCATTATAAGCTTCTTTTTTTAGCATGTAAGGTGGCTCTATTGGAATAAATCCTTTTTGCTTAAGAAAATCAAGCCCAAATCTTATAAGTGATGCTTCAAGAAGTACCAGATCACCTTTGAGGTAAAAAAATCTTGAACCTGAAACCTTTGCTGCTCTTAGAGTATCAATCCAATCAAATTTTTGTGCAATTTCATCATGAGATTCTCCTTTTAGTTTTTTTATTTCTCCAACTCTTTTTATTTCAACATTTTCTGAATCATCTTTTCCATATGGAACATCATCAGCCAATATATTTGGCAAAGCAAAAAGAAGGTTTTTTATTTTTTCTTCATAATTTTTAGCTTCATCTTCAAGCTTTTTTATTTCTTCGCTAACCTCTTTCAAATTTTTCTCTACTTTTTCGCCTTTTGCTATTTTTAGTGTTACTAAATTTTTTTGATGCTGAAGCTCTTGTAGTTTTTGCTTTTTTTCTTTGTACTCTTTATCTAATTTAAGAATTTCATCAATAGGATAATCCGATTTTCTCTTTTCAAGAGATTTTTTAATTTTTTCAAGATTTTGAATAACGTATTTTGTTGTAAACATATTTGAATTTTCTTTTTGAATTATTTAAAATTTTGTCTTAGTATAAAAAGCAAAACGTGAACTACCCCACCCTTACGGATGGAGCTTCCTGCCTCATAGAAAGCTCATGCCCTGTGATAATTTCTTTTGCAGAGATTTCACAGAGTAGAGGAGCTTCCTCAAACCTACCACCTCTTTGGTGGTCATAGGTATTGACAGGCTCAACGGGCTGTCCCAGCCCTGACTTCAAAATATTCGTTGCAGCATTGTAGTCTCTATCAACTACAAATCTACATCTTTTCGCCTGCTTGCTTTCATCCTCTATCTTACGAAAGAGACTTCCTGCAAGCGGAGTTAAAAAAAGAGAAGGGGGTGGATGAAAGACCTTCTCTCTTTTAATGGAGAGTATTGTAATTTTTATGCTTTTTAAATGTTTCTTCTCCCATTTGGTTAATAATGAAATTGCATCCCTATGTAAAATAACAATACAAATTTATTCTCTGCGCTTTGTCTTGAATTCTTTTTTTGCTTTTTTATATTGTGTGATTTTCTCAAGTTCTTGAATTCTATCTGGTTCTGGAAGTATATCAGCTATATCACGAGCATGTGCAATCATTCTCTTCTTTAAGTATACTGCTTCAAGTTTTTTTAACTCTTGCGTTCTTTGAGGTTCTGGAAGGAGAAGTGCTGTAAATCTTGCGTCATCTAACCATTCTTTTTCTATATACTTTTCAGTGACTTTTACAAGCGCTTCTGTTCTTTGTTCTTCTGGAAGGAGAAGTGCAGCTCTTCTTGCTGAATCAACTTCCATTTTGGTTTTTTCTTCTCCTTCAAGATAAGTTAACACCAATTTTTGTAAATCTTTTGACCTTTCTGACTCTGGAAGTAACATTGCTACCAATTGAACAAGATCAAACCATCCTTTTTCTGCACATTTCTCTTCGATTTTTTTCAATACATTGACTTTATTTGATTCTGGAAGTATAAAAGCAATTTCAATAGCACCGTTAAAATAATCTAATTTTATATAGCGATCTGCAATCTCTTCTAGTGCCTGAATTCTCTTTGATTCAGGAAGAAGCAATGCTGTTTCTTTAGCAGGGTCTAAATAACCCTTTTTAATTTGGAGTTCTAATTTTCTTTCTAAATTTTGGATTTTATCATTCTCATTTTCTATTGTTTTCATTTTATCACTTTTAAGCATTAAAAATCAATCTCGAAGCATTTGCTTTATATTCTCTGAGTGCTGTGTGTTTTCTTGATTTTCTATAGTATCTATAACTTCTTCTACAAATTTTGTTTTTTTCTCAGTTTTTGCAAATACTCCTTTTTTAATATTATTAATAGTTAACTTACAATTATTTAAGTTTTGTAACGTTGTGAACACAACCCTATACTGGCGGTGTGGGTCACCAAAATCAATTGAGTATACAGACTTATTTAAAAACTTATCTGATATAAGTTTTGTTGTCTCACCTATTGTGGCTTCAGCTTTATTCAATTCTTTTTTTAGTTTACTCAATTTTTCTAGGTCCATATCAACTGGTGCTTTCTCAAACTCTCCTTTATTTTTATAAAGTTCTGTTTGTATTCTTTCAATACTTGCTTGGAGCTGATTTAAATTTTGTGTTATCTTTTTTACTACCTTTATAGTATAAGATATTTCATATACCTTCAACGAGTATACTAAAATTGGTTCTTTTAAAAATTCCCTTTCTAAGGTTTCTTTTGTTTCCTTTACGTTTTCTTTTAAATCACTCAATCTTTTTACAAATTTATCTGACGTTTTTGTTTCGTTTCGTGTTTGCTCTTCAACTTCTAAAATTTTTTTTAACATCTCTTTTTCCATAATGTCACTCCAATATAAAAAGGTTTAAATCTTTTATACTTTTAAATTTTCTTTTTTCCATTAAGTTAATAATGAATACTTCACTTCTTTGCCATTGCTGCTTGTGCTTCTTTAATTATCTCCTCAAGCGCGTCAAAGAATAAAGCGTAATCGGTTTGAGAAACGGCGCCCATATGCCCTATCCTAAGAGTTTTGTTTTTAAGGTCTCCAATTCCGTCAGCAATTTCTATACCATACTCTTTATAAAGGAGATTTTTGACAACTTGGGCATTTTCTATAAAGAAGGTTGTAATACCATTTGAAGCATACTCTTCAGGAGCAAAAACTTTTAGGTTTTGATTTTGTAAATTTGATCTTACATATTTTGCAACCATCTTTTGACGAAGGATCCATTCTTCTATACCAACTCTTTTTATATTTTGAAGAGCCACTTCTGCTGCAAAATAAAGATTAACCGCTGGAGTAAAAGGGATTTCCTCTTTTGCAAGATAGCCTAAATGGTTTTTGAGATCATCAAAATACATTGTTTTAGAAACTTTTTGTATTTTGTCCATTGCATCATTACTTAAGCCGATAAAACTTAAACCAGGTGGCATTCCAAGACCATGATGAGATGCACAAACTACTCCATCTACAAGCCATTCCCTCATATCAAACTCTTCGCTTCCGATAGCTGAAATTCCATTTACAATAGTATATAATCCTTTTTCTTTTGCGTATTCTGCAATTTCAAGAATTTGATTTCTCATTCCAGTAGATCCTTCAACATAATTTAAAACAATCCCATTTATTTGTCCTTTTCTTTCATCAATGTAATTTTTTGCAACTGGAAAAGTGATGGGGGTTTCCTTCTCAACTTGTACATTTAAAACATTTGCATTTGAAAGGGCTGCAATGTTTGTTACTCTACCACCATAAAAACCATTTGAGAGAACAAGCAGAGAATCTTTTTCATCAAACATACTTGTCAAAAGCATTTGGAGTGCGTGTTGTTCAGGGGTACTAATTACTAAAACATAATCACAGTCTAAAATGTTTTTCATTTCTGTTTGAATGCTTGTATAAATTTTGAAAAACTCTTTTGAATCCCAATTTTTTACAGAAGTAGCTAGAGCATCCCTAACATTTTCTTCAAGCTCAACTGGCCCAGGAAGAAGTATAATACCCATAAATAAATTTAAAAACGAAATTTTATAAATTTTACTTGTTTCTCGCGAAAGTTATTTATATAATAATTTCAATAAAAAATTGCAAGATGGTTTTATGAAGTTAAGTGAATTTTTAACACAAAGTATAAGAGTTATAAAAATTAGTTATAAACCTTCAAAGGAAGAATTTCTTGAGTTAGCAAAATTTTGTGGAATAGCGATATTAATCCTTGGATTAAGTGGCTATATAATATATGTTTTGGTAGGTGGATAAATGTTTTTTATAGTTAGAGTTACAGCTGGACAAGAAAGAATAGTTGCAGATACCTTAGCTACAAAGGCTGAAAAGTTACAGCTAAACATACTTAGCATAGGGGTTTTTGATGAGCTGAAAGGCTATGTTGTTGTAGAAGCTGAAGATGAACCTTCTGTAAGAATGCTGGTTTCAAAAGAAAGAAATGTAAAAGGCTTTATACAAAAACCTCTTAGTGATGAAGAAATAGATAAAATACTTCAAGAAAAAATAAAGAAAATCGAAATAGAGAAAGATGATATAGTTGAACTTATCTCAGGTCCATTCAAAGGTTACAAAGGAAGAGTAATAAAGGTTGATAAAGAAAAAGGTGAAATCACAGTAGAACTTATGGAGATAGCTGTTCCAATCCCAGTAAATGCTCCATTAGAAATTGTGAGGCTTGAAAGAAAAAAGGAGAGGTGATTGAATGATAATAAGCTTATTGGTAGAAGGTGGAAAAGCAACATCTGGACCACCACTTGGTCCAGCACTTGGACCATTAAAAGTAGATATAAACAAAGTTGTACAAGAAATAAACGAAAAAACGAAAGAATTTGAAGGAATGAAAGTAAATGTAAAAGTAATAGTAGATGAAAATAAGAATGTTAAGATAGAAGTTGGAACACCACCAACAACTGCTTTAATACTAAAAGAAATAGGTGCTCAAAAAGGTGCAAAAGGTAAAGATGAAATTATAGGAAACATAAGTTTAGAACAAGTTATAAAAATTGCAAAAATAAAAAGAGGTTCTTCACTTTCTAAAAATTTAACGAATGTTGTTCTTGAAGTACTTGGAACTTGCCTTAGTATGAATGTAACCTGTGATGGGAAAAACCCGAAAGAAGTAATAAAAAGTATAAAAGAAGGAAAAATTAAAATAGAATAGACAATTGTCTAATCAAAAGAAATCATTAAGAATGCATTCCATTCATATAGTATTGCCTTGGAAGGTCAAAGGCCGTCAAGTTTCTTTGTGAACACAGAAAACTTGGTGGTATGTGCTCCCTTCCAAGGCATGAATTCTTATTTTTATATGAAAAAAACCTTTTTAGGTTTTAATATATCTAAGAATTCATTTATTTGCTTATAGTCAGAATGGTCACTTAAAGGGAACTGAAAATCAGAATTTAAGTCAAATAAAGAAGCCCAACCACTTAAAGAGATTAATAAATTTCTTTGTGGATTTTTTAATTTCTCTTTAATTGCTTCTTTTCTTCCAAAAACTTTTACTTCTGCTTCTTCTTGTGTAAAATTCAATTTTATTCCAAAATTTGAATAAGCTTCTGATATGCTTGCAATTTTTTGAGAAACTTGAGGAGTTATATTAAGGGTGTTTAAAAATTTTATAATCTCTTGTGCTTTTCCAATTTCATAAACCATAAAAATAATTTGATTATTCTCTAACGAGTTTGCCAAAAAAGTTTCAAGAGTAGAATAAATTTCATCTCTACTTGGAAATGTAACCTTATAGTGATAATAAGTAGAATCAACATAAACAATGTCTACATCTTCGGGTATTTGTATTTTTTCTGCAACTGGGTTCTCTTCCATTAGTATTTCGCCAGCGTATAGAATTCTTTCCCCATTTTCTATCAGAAACTGCCTTCCACCTAATATGTGTCCAGAGTAAAAACTTTGAATTTTTGGTTCATAAACTTCTTTTTCAAATTTTTTATAGCTTTTAGCAATTTTTTCTGTTTGCTTACTAGAAAAAATTTGTTTGGCAGTAGAGTAAAAAGCATAAGCATGATCCATATGTGCATGAGAAACTAAATTTATGTCCCCAACTCTTTTATCATCTATACTTATAACAGTTCCATCTACGTTAATCTGCATATGGTCGCAAAATAATTTATTTTTTAAAATTTAAAAACTTATATGGTTGAGGAAGTAGTAGTTATAGGTTCTGGACCTGCTGGATTAACAGCAGCAATTTATTTGGCTAGAGAACTTCTAAATCCATTGGTTATAACTGGAGAATTTGGTGGACAGCCAACTTTAACAGAAATAATAGAAAATTATCCAGGATTTCCAACTGGAATCGGTGGAGCAGAGCTTGTCGAAAGAATGAAAAAACAAGCTGAAAGGTTTGGTGCAAGATTTTTAAATGATAAAGTAACAAAAGTTAATTTTTCAAAAAGGCCTTTCCAAATTTTTGTGGGAAATGATTTAATTGAAGCAAAAACAGTAATAATAGCTACGGGTTCTAAACCAAGAATGCTTGGAGTTGAAGGAGAAAGCAAATTCCTTGGTAGAGGCGTTTCCACATGCGCAACTTGTGATGCTCCTCTTTTTACAAATAAGGTAGTTGCTGTTGTTGGAGGTGGAAACACAGCCGTAGGTGATGCTATAATGTTAACGAAATTTGCAAAAAAAGTTTATTTAATACATAGAAGGAATGAGCTAACAGCTTCTAAAATTGAACAACAAAAGCTAGTTTCTAACCCAAAAGTAGAGCTCATCTTAGAAAGTGTTGTTGAAAAAATAATAGGAGATAAAAAAGTAGAAAAGATTCAAATAAAAAACTTAAAAACAAATGAAACAAAAGAAATTGCTTGCGATGGGCTTTTCTTAGCAATTGGTGAAATACCAAATTCTGATATTTTTACTGAAATAGAAAAAGATGAAGCTGGTTATATTAAAACAACAGAAGAAGTAAAAACAAATATAAAAGGAGTTTTTGCAGCTGGGGATGTAGTAGATAGAAGATATAGGCAAGTAATTGTAGCTTGTGGCTCAGGTGCAAAAGCAGCATTAGAAGCAATTAGCTTCTTAAAAGAAAGCAATTAGATGGGGCTGTGGGGATTTGAACCCCAGTCGTAGGCGCCCGAGGCCTACAGCCTACCAAACTAGCATACAGCCCCAAGTTGTTTTATCAAATCTTTTGTTGAGTAAAAAACTTTATCAGCATAATAGTTGACAAATGGACTTACTTTTTTGCTTGGGAAAACAATAAAAACTTTTTTGTTTATTGAATGTGCATAATTTATTTCAGCATCAACACCACTTGAGTAGACAAGCTCTGGTAGGTAAACAATTACAAAATCAGACTGCTTTATGAATCTAAGATCTCTTTTTACAAGTTGATTATTGAGCAAAGTAGTAATTTTTTTGTTAAGCTTTGATGCTTTTTGTTTTGACTCAGCTGGGATTATTGGTGTTACATACTTGCTTATCTCTTCTAAAAATCTTTCTATTTTTTTCTTAGATTCTTTTGAAACATGAGTCATTGGAAAACTTGTATAAGCAATTTTCTTTTTAGAAAATAAAAGGTCGTAGAAATACTCTGGCTTGATAAAACTGTAAATAACAAAATGCTTTTTTCCTTGAAGTTCTGCTAGTATTTCTGTTGTATAAATCTCAAGTTCTTGCCATATTGCTAGTTCTTCAAGTGAAATAACTCCTTTTCCCCAATGCTTATCATCTTCAATTCTTTTTATTATTTGCAATGGGTCATCGACAACAGTTACATAAACATCTGGCTTGATAATGTTTAAGTAATTAAGCTCAAAAGAATGTAAAGGTCCATTTTTCCACCAAAAAGAAGAATGAGAATTTATCAAAACTACATCTTCTTTTGGCTTAGAATTTATTATCTCTTCAAAAACCGCTGACCTTAAAGACTTAAGTGTACTTTCTGGAATTTCAAGAATCTTTGCAAATTCTATATCCAAGCCAATATTCTTTGCTTTTTCAAACATCATGTCTCCGACATTAAAAACTTTTGTTGTTTTACCTTTTTGGTTGCAAAGTTTCAAAAAACCTTCTTGGAGCTTATCCCTTCCGCTTTTTGCCACACCAGAAAAGAAAATTTTCATAATAACAAATCGTAATAAAATCTTATTAATTTTATTTCATAAAAATATTTATGGCTTCATTAAATGCTTCTCCACAATACTATGCAGCTGAAGAAAAATATAGAAAAGCTAAAACAAAAGAAGAGAAGCTAAAGGCTTTGTATGAAATGCTTAGATACGCTCCAAGACACAAGAAAAGCGAAGACTTGCTTAAACAAATAAAGAAAAGAATAGCTGAACTTAAGAAAGAAATGCAAATAGAAGAAAAAAAGAGAAAAGCAATGTTTCATAGGGAAGGAATTCAAAAACAAGATTCTCCAATGGTTATCCTTCTTGGCTTTGAAAATTCTGGAAAAACATTTATTTTTAACAAACTAACAAACCTTCAAAAAAGCTCAACTCAAATCCCTTTTGAAACTCAAAAATTTGAATATGGGAACTTTTTGCTTGGGAATTTGAAAATAATTGTTATAGATTCTCCAAGTATTTCAAACAAGAACAGAAACTTTTTACTTGGTTCAGCACAGGTTTGTGATCTTGTTGTTTTTTGTAAAAAGAATGAAGAGAGAGAAAAAGAAATTATTGAAGAATTGAAAAGAAGAAAAACAAAGCTTATTGAGGTTTCTTCTTTTGAAATAAAAGATTTTGAAGAATTTAAGCAAAAAATCTTTGAAAATCTTGAAGTTATAAGAATCTTTACAAGAAAGGAAGGTGTTGTTTCTGAAGATGCACTTGCATTAAAGAAAGGAAGCAAAGTAAAAGACCTTGCTGAAAAGATTCATAAAGGGTTAGCTGAAACCATGAAGTATGCAAAAATTTGGAGAAATAACGAAGCAAAAAACGTTGGAAGAGATTTTGAGCTTCAGGACTTTGATATAGTTGAGATTTTTGATTAAAATAAAATAATTTAAATCTTAAAAAAGAATAAAGATACCATGAAAAAACAGGACCATAAAAAAGTCTTTGTATTTGCACTTGCTTCTTTCTTAAACGACATTGGCGGCAATATTTCAGATACAATTCTACCGTTCTTTATTACCGAAACATTACATGCAGATATGAGTATCCTCGGTATAGTAAGTGGAGTAAAAGAGTTCTTTTACTATTTCGTTCAGGCAATCTCTGGTTTCTTTTCTGATAAATTAAAAAAGAGAAAGTTCTTTATTTGGCTTGGTTATGCATTTTCTGGAATTGGAAAGCTTGGGTTTGCAATTTCTTCTGTTTGGCAGGAAGTTTTAGGATTTGTTGCTTTGGATAGATTTGGAAAAATGAGAGACCCACCAAGGGATGCGCTTGTAGCTGAAATATCAAAAAAGAATGAAAGAGGGAAAAACTTTGGAATAATAGAAGCTGCTGATAATCTTGGTGCAGTTGTTGGAGTTGTTCTTTGCATTATTCTATTAAGCTACTTAGATTATAGGAGTTTATTTTTAATTGGTGCAATTCCACCACTACTTGCAAGTATTCTTGTTTATGTTGCCATAAAAGAGATAAAGAGCAATAAGAATAATTCAAAAATAGATGGAAAAATAAAAATAAAACTAAACAAAAATACAAAAACTGTTTTGCTTGCAAGTGCTTTATTCAACCTAGGTTTCTTTAGCTATTCCTTTCTTCTTATATTTGCAAAAGATTTTGGTTTTGGAACAACGATGGCTCCTTTGTTTATGTTAATATTTAGTTTAACAACATCTATTAGCTCAATTCCTTTTGGAAAGCTCTCAGATAGAATAGGTAGAAAAAAAGTTCTTGCAATTGCTTATTCTCTGTGGATATTCTCTTGTATTGGTTTTATTTTTGCAAATCAAAGTTTTGAAATTCCATTGTTATTTGTTGCTTATGGTTTAGTTTTAGGAGCAAAAATGCCAATAGAACCTGCTTTTGTTTCAGAAATTTCTGAACCTAAATTAAAAGCAACGACAATTGGAATATTCAGAATGATAAACGGCTTTTCTGTTTTAATTGCTTCAACAATTGCTGGAATCCTTTGGAGTAATTTTGGAAGGGAAACAGCTTTTGCATTTTCAATTCCTTTAGCAATCGCTTCTTTGATTGTTCTTTCTTTTGCAAAAGAAAAATAGATGTAATTTGTAGAAAAATGAAAAAAGAAATAAATAAGAGAAGAGAAAAATAAAGCTATGGAAAAGATCAAAGAATTTGAACTAATGCGTGAGCTTAGGAATTTGAAGAAAATGCGAGGGAATGGTACAGAGCTTATTAGTCTTTATATTCCTCCTTCTTATCCTATTGCTGAAGTAACAAATAAGCTAAGAGATGAAGTTGGACAAGCTTCAAATATTAAATCAAAAACAACAAGGCTGAATGTTCAAGCAGCAATAGAAAAAATAATTCAGTACCTTAAGCTTTTTAGAGAACCACCAAAGAATGGAATCGCAATATTCTGTGGGAACCTTTCAAAAAAACCAGGAGTTCAGGATATTCAACTTTTTTCATTAGAACCACCAGCACCAATAAATATTCAGCTTTATAGATGTGATTCTGTTTTCTTCTTAGAACCTTTGGAAGATATGCTAAAGATAAAAGAAATGTATCTTTTGCTTGTTATGGATGGAAAAGAAGCAACAATTGGATTACTAAAAGGAAAGCATATAGAAGTAAAAAGAAAGCTTTCATCTTTTGCTCCACCTAAGACACATAAAGGAGGTTCAAGTGCAGCAAGATATCAAAGAATAGTTAGCGAAAGAGTTGAAGATTATTATAAAAGAGTTGCTGAAGCAGTAAATGATGTTTATCTTCAAAACCAAAAAGAAATAAAGGGCTTAATAGTCGGTGGTCCTGGCCCTGTTAAAGAGGATTTTCTAAAACAAAAAGGTCTACATTATCAATTAAAAGTTCTTGGTGTTTATGATATTGGTTATACAGATGAATCTGGTTTAAACGAACTTGTGAACAAAACTTTTGATATACTTAAAGAACAAGAAGCGATAAAAGAAAGAGAGTTAATGCAAAGATTTCTTACAGAACTTTCTGAAGGGAAAGGAAAAGCTATTTATGGAATTAAAGAAGTTGAAAAAGCTTTAAAAGAAAGAAGAGTAGAAGTCCTTTTGATAAGTGAAGAATTTGATATTTACAAAGTTACTTACAAATGCAAAAAATGTGGAGAAGAATTTGAAGATTTTGAAGAAGGTGGAAATAGAAAAGAAGTTCATTCTTGTGGTGGAGAGCTTCAAGTTTTAAAAGAAGAAGACGCAATGGATTTACTAATTGATGAAGCTTTAAAATCTGGTGCTGAAGTTGAAATAATCTCAACAGAAAGTCAAGAAGGAAAGGAACTCCTTTTTGGCTTTGGAAAAGTTGGGGCTTTACTTCGCTACTAGCTATACTCTTCTACCCCTTCTTCCACCTTTTCTCTTTATACTATCGCTTGGAAGTGGAGTTACATCAAGAATTCTCCCTATTTCCAAACCAGTTCTTGCAAGAGCTCTAATTGCAGCTTGTGCTCCTGGACCAGGAGTTTTTGATTTATTACCACCAGGAGCTCTAACATAAATATGAATTCCAGTTAAACCTTTTTCTTTTGCTTTTTCAGCTGCTTTATAAGCTGCTTGCATTGCAGCATAAGGAGAACCTTCTTCTCTATCAGCATCAACAATCATTCCACCGCTTGCAACAGCAATTGTTTCAGCACCTGTGATATCTGTTATAGTTATTATAGTATCGTTTTTTGAAGAAAATATATGAGCAATTCCCCATTTTTTCCTTACTTTTGCTTTTTTCTCTTCCTCAGCCATTTTCTCAACCTTCTGCTACTTCTTTTCCTTTTTCATTCTCAACTTTTTCAACTTTTGCTTCTTCTTTTTTCTCTTTCTCTTCAGGCTTTTTTATTTGAATAGGTTTGTAATAAGAAATTTTGTCTTCTTCTTCAACACTCACCAAATAGCCTGGAGCTGTTTTCTTCCTTCCATTTACTGCAATGAAACCGTGAACTATAAGCTGTCTACTTTGCTTTAGAGAATTCGCTAACCCTTTCTTATAAACAATTGTTTGAAGCCTTCTTTCAAGTAAATCTTTTGCAGTTAGATTAAGAACATCAGAAAGATTAGCTGTTTTTGGAAGAAGCCCATAACGTTTTAGCCTATTTAGCAAATCTTCAGCTTTCTTAGATTTTTCTTCAAAACGAGCGAGAAGCTGCCTAGCATTTCTTCTACTTCTTTTTATTATAGTTTCTGCTTTCCAAAGTTCAGTAGCATTCTTTAAACCATATTGGTTTCTAAGCTCTTTTTCTTCTTCTATTCTTTGATTTGTCCAAGGCTTCTTTGGAGTTTCATATTTTTTCCTAAATCTTCTCGGAGAACCCATGCTTTCACTTCTTTTCTTCTTTCTTCGCTTCTTTCTTTTCTCCAGAAGCGGCTCCAGCACCTCCTGTTGCTGGTTTCATTTTCTCTAAAATTGCTTTCTTCATTACTCCAATTGTCATACCAGTTCTTCCTGTTGTTCTTGTTCTTTGACCACGTACCTTTTGACCATAAGTATGCCTAAATCCGCGCCATGTGTTAAGTTGTTTCTCTCTTTCAATATCCATTCTAACTCTTAATGATAAGTCTTCTCCAGTTAAATGAATATCTTTTCCAGTATTAAGCTCCTTTCTCCTATTAACGAAAAAGGATGGTATTCCAAAAGAAGTAGGATTATCAATTATTTCCTCAACTTTTTTAATTTCTTCTGGTGATAAGCTACCAATTGGTACATTTTTTGAAATTCCAAAATTCTTGTTTAAAACATAACAAATAGCGTAAGCAAAATTTGGTCCTATACCTTTTATTAATGGAAGAGCTCTATAGATAGGTAATTTTCCCTTTATATCTCTACCTTTAATTCTTACGATTTCGGAGACTTCTTTAGATTGTGGATTAGTTTGCATGTTAAGATTTTATAAAAACATAAATATAAATTTTTGTATTTTAAAGTTCTGCTTCTTCAAAAAACGCCGGGGATGGGATTTGAACCCATACTGCCCCGAAGGGCAACCGGTTCTCAAGACCGGCGCATTACCGGATTCTGCCACCCCGGCTTACTGCGTTTATATAAAATTTTAAGAGATTTAGGAAATTATAAATGTTTTCTCCCCTTACTATTAATCTTGCATATTTTTCGCTAAGCTTTACTCTTAAAAGGTTTGAATCCATTATCTTCTCTCCATCACTAACTACCTTTGCTTTCCCTTTTAAAACCCTTACTAAAAACTCATATTCTTGTGTTGCAACAAATGGGAAAGCAATATCGCAAGCTACTGGCTGAACTATTATCCCTTCTTCAAGCAAAAGCGGACCACCAAGCTTTCTATTCCATGCACTACTTCCAAACCTAGAAACAAAAATTATTCCGCCTCCAACTAATGGGTATGGATAAAGTTTTTTGAATTTTTCTTCATTTTGTTTTTTGTAATAAACTTCAAAATGTATCTCTCTTTCAGTAGAAGCAATTCCAATTTCATTACCACCAAGAAACTTTTGATTTTTTACAAAACCTTCAACTAAATAAAAGTTTTCTGTTTTAAAGTTTTTTGATTTTACAAGCTTTATTACCTCATCAATTTCATTTATGCTAAATTGTGCTTTAAACCCTAAACTATCTCCTTCTTTTCCTTTTATTGCAACAATCGGTGAGTTTACTAGTTTCATCGTTTTTAATACTGTTCCATCTCCACCAATTGCAAAAGTAACTTCTTCTCCGTTTTCAACTACTTCAAAATTCTTATAGATCTTTGAAATTTCTGGATAATCTTTTTTTGAAAATATTCTTGCTTTCATTTTTTATTATCCTTTACAATATTTAGTCCCAATTGAGAAATTTTGAAACCTGCCTCAACAAGAACAAACAAGATTATTGCTTTAACAGTTAAGTAGACTCCTAAACCAAGGTAGGTATTCACTTTGTTTAAAAGCTCATTTAGCAGGTAGCTTATATCTTGTGCTTGTGGTAAAGAACCTATACTTGAAGATTTTTCTGTTAGCTCCGAGTAAAATGAGAGAGCCAAAAAGACTGCTCCAAAGATTATTGCTACTCCAATTCCCAAAAGTAAGTAACCAAGAATTTTCATAAGAATAATTAGAATTGTATTTTTATAATTTTTTGCAAACTATGAAACAAGTTGAAAAAGATTTTTTCTTTTTTCTATTACATCCCCTTTTTCTAAAAGAAGTGTCAAAAGAGCTTTTGCTTTTTCTTCTTCAAAATTTAATTTTTGACAAATCTCTTGAAGAGTAGCTTCACCGTTTTTTAAAAGTTCTATAATTTTTTGTGATTCTTTTACAAAAAATGAAGAAAGCACAACATAGTATTTTTTATCGAACCCTCTTGTACCTATAACATTTCCTATTCTTATATCATTTTCAAGAATTTTTGAAATTTCATTTGCTTCTTCTTCTGTTGGAACAACCATATAACCTACTTTTTCTAAATTTGAAATTAGATCTTTTGATTCTGGATTTTTTTCCTCAACCTTTAAGACTTCTCCTTTTTTACCTATTTTTATTCCTTTTTTTCTCAGAAGGAATCTGTTATAAACTGAAAGAACAATAGAATAAACTTCTTTATCTTTGCTTTTTCTAACTTCAACAACTTTCTTTTTTATCAAATTTTCCAACACCTCTTTTTCCCTTTTTGAAAAACTTTTATCTATTTCTTCACTTGTCCTTTCTTCATACTTTATAGAATCAAGCTTTCTCAAAACTTCAAGTTCTTCTGGTGTTGGAACAAAATATTCCTTTTCTTTTACTTCCTCTTTTTCTTTACTTTCACCTTCTTCCATATCTTCCATTCCTTTTTCTATAAGTTTTGCAAGCTCTTCCTTTTTCCCAAAAATAAACCACTTCTTAAATTTTAAAAAGTTTACTTCATCATTTTCATTTATCTTTAATTCTTTAACTAGAAATGGTGGCAGATAAATTGCAAGTCTATTACCTACTCTAAAAACCTTTGGAATATACTCACCAATATTATTTGAATAAAAAGCTTTAAATTTCTTTTTAGAGTGTAAAATAAACTTTCCAACTTTTATGTTAGCAAAAGTAAATAAATTCTAAAGTAAAGTTACATTCTGATCAAAAATAACTTTTTAACCTAAAAAAATTAAATTACTAAGCAACAAAAGTAAAAATTAATATTTGATAAAGAGAAAAAGAAAATGGGCCCGTAGCTCAGCTTGGATAGAGCGGCAGCCTTCTAAGCTGAAGGTCATGGGTTCAAATCCCATCGGGCCCGAGGGGGTAACATGAGAAAAAGCACAAAAGTTGAAGAGAAGATCGCTGAAATAGTAAATTTTGTAGATTTGCTAATAAAAGATACCAGCATCCCAAAAAATGTGAGAAAAGGTCTAGAGGAAGCAAAAGCTAGATTACAAAATACTGAAGAAGACCCTACTGTTAGAATTTCAAATGCAGTGTATACAATACAAGAAGTAAGCAATGATGTTAACCTTCCACTACATGCGAGAACACAGATATGGCAAGTTTTGGGTATGCTTGAAAGAGTGAAAAAGTAATGGAAGATCTTCAAAAAAAATTAGCTGAAAATGAAATTTTAATTACAAAAGAAGCTCTTGATTTTTTAAGCCAACAGCTAAATGCAGAAGAAATTGTAGAGAAAATAATATCTCAACAATCATTCAAAACAAAAATAGTAGAAGTAAATGATGTTGAAGAACTTTTAAAAGAAAAAGCAATTCAAAAGATACCTGAAATTGAAAAAAAAGAAGAAATAAAGGTTGAATCACCAAAAACATCATTTCAAGTAAGAAATGTTGATACTGGATTTTACACTGGAAAAATTGAGGACTTTATTTATCTTTTCCAAGATAGATACAAAAAGCTTAGTAAACTTATAGATAAAAGATTAACAAATGTACTTGATATAGAAAAAATAAAAAGTTCTATTTCTGGTAGAGAAGCATCCTTGATTGGTTTAGTAAAAAGTAAAACAGTTGGAAAAAATGGAATTATAATCGAAGTTGAAGATTTAACTGATAGTATAAAAATTTTCATTCCTGAAAAATCTGAGTATTTTAAGGATGCACAAACAATAGTTAATGATGAAGTTATTGGTGTGAATGGAAAACTTTCAGGAAGTTTATTCATTGCAAATAGAATTGTTTTCCCAGAGGTTGAGGTAAAAGCCCCAAAAAAAGTAGATAAAGATATAGATATAGCTTTTGTAAGCGATCTTCATGTTGGAAGCAAGCTTTTTTATTCAAAAAATTTTGAGGCCTTCTTAAAAGACTTACAAAATTTTGAAAAGTTAAAATATCTTGTAATCTCCGGTGATATAGTAGATGGAATTGGGATCTATCCAAATCAAATAAATGAACTTGTAATAAAGGATATTTACAAACAGTATGAAATGTTTATGAACTTATTAGGTATAATACCAGAAAATATCCATGTGTTTGTTCTGCCTGGCAACCATGATGCTGCAAGAAGGGCTGAACCACAGGAATTTGAAAAAGATATGTTAAAATCTTTTCCAAATGTATCGATTGTTACAAATCCAGCCTATATCAATATTGAAGGTTTAGAAATTTTAGCTTATCATGGAACAAGCCTTGATTCGATGATTGCTGCAATTCCTGGTTTAAGCTATGTAAAACCAGAAGAAGCAATGATTCAGCTTATAAGAAAAAGACATCTAAGCCCAATTTATGGTACAAATCCAATAGCACCAATAGCAAAAGATAATTTAGTTATAGACACAGAACCAGATATTGTGGTTATGGGTCATATCCACAGAAATGCATTTGCAAATTATAAAGGAGTGATTGTAATAAATGCTGGAACTTGGCAAGGTAGAACAGAATTCCAAATAAAACAGGGGCACGTACCTACACCTTGTTTAGCAACTTTTTACAACATCAAAACATCAAAAGTAAATATAAAAAATTATTTAGATATAGAATAATAACTTTTTTTTAAAAACTTTTAAAAACAAAGAAAAAGTAAAAATTTAAAAAATAAATTTGAAATGCTTATATGTTAACTTCTATAATTGTTGCTTCATTTATAGCTTTTGTAGCAACTTTTGTTTTGACTGCTTTTATGCAGAGATACCTTTTTGATTCAGGATTAATTGCTACTGATATAAATAAAAAAGGAAAACCAAAACTCCCAACAAGTGGCGGAGTTGGTGTTATTTTTGGATTTTTAATTGGTGTTATGAGTTATGTGTTTGCTGCAACGTATATCCTCCCAGCACATCTTAATTTGATTGAAATTTTTGGAGCCACTACATCTATTATATTAGGTGGTTTAATAGGATTCTTAGATGATATACACATAAAAGCTAAAAAAGAAGTAACAACTGGGATAAAAGATACAAAAGTTGGACTTAAGCAATTCCAAAAACTTCTTCTAACTTTTATCATTCCAATACCATTTATGGTTGCTCAAATAAGGAATTTCTCGATTTGGCTTCCTTTTGTTGGAGTAGTAAATATAGGCATTCTTTATCCTTTGATAGTTTTGCCTTTAGCGATTATCTTTATGACAAATGCTGTGAATATGCTTGCAGGATTAAATGGCTTAGAAGCTGGACTTGGATGTGTTGCAAGTCTTGGTATAGGAATCTTTTCACTTTTTTATGGAAGGGCCGAAGGAACTTTAATAGCATTCACTCTGTTTGCTTCACTTATTGCATTTTTATTTTTCAATAAGTATCCGGCAAAAATTTTACCAGGAGACAGCTTAACTTATATGGAAGGAGTAGCATTAGCAAGTGCTGTTATTCTAGGAAACATTGAAAAATTTGGATTTGTTGTATTTATCCCATGGTTAATTGAATTTATTTTAAAAGCAAGATCAAAGATGAAAGCCTCTTCTCTTGGAAAAATAAGAAACGATGGAACTCTTGCTGCTCCATATGGAAATAAAATTTATAGCTTAACTCATGTAGTAATGAATATTAAAAGAGTTAAAGAATGGGAAGCAACATTATATCTCATTTTGTTGGAAGTATTCTTCGTTTTGCTAGGCTTTGCTTTGGAAATTCTTGGTTTTTTTTATTAAGTATAAATAAAGCTTTATAAATACAAGGAAATAAAATAGAAAGAAATTTAAACTTTTCTTCTCTTATTATTATCGGTGAAAAGAATGGGAGAGAGAGTTGGTAACGAAAAGATAGAAAGAGAAGAAGGATACATCTACTATGTAGGAACCGACGGATACGTTTATAAAGTACCTACAAGGAACAACCCACATGGAAAGAAAGCAAAAGTATCAAAAACCCCCGTAAAAAGGGAACCAGGATATCTATATTACCTAGATAAAAATGGTTATGTTGCAAGAGCAAAGATGAAGAACTACAAGAAAAGATAAATTTTTTTCTCTTTTTTTATTTTATTTTAATTTTTTAAATTTTTTTAGAATACCAAAAAGCAAAAATATTTAAATTCTATTGAATAAAATAATTTAGCAATTTTTCCCGTTTACTGCAGACGTGCAGGAGGGAAAACATGGAAGATGAAAAAATTAGAAAAGGAATAGAAAAAGCTTTGGAAGATAAAGGAAAAAGAAATTTTGTCCAAACAGTAGAGATGATTATAAATTTTAGAAATGTTAATTTTTCAAAACAAGAAAATAGATTAAACCTAAGTGTGTTTCTTCCAAATGGTTTGGGAAAAGAAAGAGAAGTTGTTATTTTTTCGAATTCTCCAGATGCAAAAAAGTATGGAAGAGTAATAACATCAAAAGAAATAGAAGCTTTAGCAAAAAATAAAAAAGAACTTAAAAAATTAAAAGATGCGGTTTTGCTTGCTGATCCAAGTTTAATTTCTACTGTTGTTAGATATCTTGGTCAATACCTAGGTCCAAGAGGAAAAATACCTAAGGTTATAACAAGAAGCTTAGAAGATGAAGTAAAAGAAGCAAAGTCAAGTATAAAACTCCAATCAAAAGGAAAGTATTTACCAACTATTCAATGTCCAATTGGTTCTGAACTAATGAGTGTTGACCAATTAACAGAAAATGCTAAAAAAGTACTTGAAGAAATTTCAACAAAACTTCAAAAAGGAAGCATTAAAAATATCTATTTTAAGCTCACAATGGGAAAAGCTGTAAAGGTTGAGTAAAATGGAACTCACAAAACAAAAAAAGATAGAATTTGTTGAAAATCTTGCTAAAGAAATTGAGGAAATGAAAAGTGTAGGAGTTGCAGATATATCTTCTATTCCTGCAAAATTCCTTTTAAAAACAAAAAAAGAACTCGATGGCAAGGTTAAATTTGTTTATGGAAGGAAAAAATTACTTATGAAAGCTTTAGAAAAAACAAAAGCAAAAGAGCTCATAAACTTTTTAGGAAACCAACCAATAATTTTACTAAGCAATTTAAATGCTCTTGAAATGAATTCTTTAATAAAAAGTAATTTTCTAAAACTTCCAGCAAAGCCAGGTAGCATTGCAAAAGAAGATTTAGTTGTTAATGAAGGGCCAACAACACTTCCAGCTGGACCGGCATTGAGCGAACTAAAGCAAGCTGGAATAGATGCAAAAATAGTTGAAGGAAAAATTTATATAGCTTCAACAAAGGTAATAGTTAAAAGTGGCGAAGTAATAAAATCAAATGTAGCAAATGCTTTACAAAAACTTGAAATATTTCCTTTTGAAGTAAGAATTTCACCAGTTGCAATTTTAAGTGAAGGAATTCTATTTAGTGGAGAAGCATTAGAGATAACAAAAGAAAAGGTAAGCAAAGAAATCTCTGAAAAGTTCGGAAAAGCTTATGCTGTTTCAATTGCAATAAACTACGAAACAAAATACAATGCAAAAGAATTAGTTGTAAAAGCTGTTAGAAATGCAGTTTATATTGGTATAGAAAAGAATTTATATGAAAAAGGAGTAATTGACAAAGTAATAGCTAAAGCTTATGCTCAGGCTTTAGCTCTTGCAAATGCTTCAAAGGTTGATGCTTAGGTGGAAAAATGGAATATATATACGCTGCGTTGCTATTAAATGAAGCAAAAAAGGAAATAAACGAAGAAAACTTAAACAAAATAGTAGAAGCAGCCGGATTCAAAGTAGATGAAGCAAAAGCAAAAGCAATCGTAGAAGCTCTAAAAGGAGTAAATATAGATGAACTATTGAAGAATGCTACAGTAGTTGCACAGCCACAAGCAGAAGCAAAACCAAAAGAAGAAAAGAAGGAAGAAAAGAAAGAGGAGAAAAAGAGCGAAGAAGAAGCTGCTGGTGGACTTGCAAGCTTATTCGGATAAAGGGTGAATATTTGGGAGCAATACCAAGGAAATGGAAGAAAAAAGGAAGGATGCGTTGGAAGTGGAAAAAGAAAAGAAGAAAAAGATTAAAGAGAATGATGAAGCGTAGAGTTGGAGAGCTTACATAATTTTCTCTATTTTTATTTCTACTTTTTTCTACAAAAAAACAAAGAAGTTTTAAATATTTTTATTGTTTAAATAAAATTGGTGGAGCATGGAGAAAGAAATAGAAATTTTAAAGGAACTTGGTTTTACTGAGTACGAAGCCAAAATTTATCTTGTACTTCTTTCTTATAAAAAAGCTGATGCAAAAACACTATCAAAAGAGACAGGAATTCAAGAAACTAAGGTTTACCAGATTGCAAAAAACCTAATACAAAATGGAATGGCTAAAATGATTTCTGGACACCCAGTAATGTTTGAGATTATAGATCCTTCATTAAGCTTTTCCAAAATTTTAGAGGAATTCGAAAAGAAAAAAGAAGATGTAAAGAAGCTTATAGAAGATTTAAAACAAGCATATGAAACAAACCAAAAACTTGGAGAAGAAGAAATAGCAACTTACATGAATTTTGAGGTTTTAAAGAAAGAACTTAAAAGATTACATGATTCTGCTAAAAATGAAATTTGTATGTATTCAAGATTTGAAAAAGTTGATGAAGAACTTACAGAAAGCTTAGAAAAAGCAGTAAAAAGAAAAGTTGACGTAAAAGTTGTTGGAGCAGTAAAGGATCAAACAAGCGAATTAAATGCATATACCTACAAAAAAATAGGATGCTTAGTAAAAACTTTACCTTCTAATGAGTATGCCCCAGTTTCTTTTTCCTTAATTGACGAAGAAACTGGCCATTTTTTAATCAGAAGTGAGAGCAATCCTAGCAATTACGTAGATATAATAATAAAAAACAAAAATCTAGTTAAAATGTTTAGGAACCTTTTTGATTATTATTGGAAAAAAGGAAAGTTATTACAATAACTAATTTCTAATATTTTTACCAAAATTATTTTCCATTTTATAATAGTGTGTAAAAGTGATTTCTCCAAAATCTTTAAATTGTTGAAGAAGAAAATCCAAATCCTCTTCTTTATACGTTGTTATTTCTATAAAACTTCCTAAATGGGTTGCTTGACCATTTTCTTTTTTTATCACATCTAAATCTATAGTAACACTCATCTCTCCTCCTTTATTAAATGAAATTCTTCTCTTTTCTATTTTTGTAATTACAAAATCAGTAGATTTTTCTCTTTCCAAAGTTTCCCATAACTTCTTTATGATCCATTCAAATACGCTTTCTTCTTTTTCTTCTTCTGGAACTAAGATAATAGTAGTATATTTGGCTTTCTCATTGATGCTCTTTGAGAATACTTCCAAAATACGTGATCTATTATTTTTGGCTTCTTTTAGTTTAAAAGTATAATACTCATCTTTTGGAGATGAAACTATGATATCTCTTTCTAATCTTTCTTCTTCTTTTTGAAAACCGAGCTGTTTCAATTTTTCTTCTATTTTTTCAATATCCTGCTTAGAAATTTTTATTTTCGCTTCATAAGAAATCATTACTTTTGTCTCTGTCGGCTCTTTGAATATCCATAAATCTTTGCTAAGTTTTTCCATAAACTCACTTTAAAAGTTTTTTAAAACTGTTGTTTAAAAATATAATTTTTAACTAAGGTTAAAAAACCACAATTTGGAAAAAAGATTATGAAGGTTAAGCAAATAGGCTTTGGAGCTGAAGCTGTTGTTTACTCATTTAAAGCTTTTGGAAAAAAGTTGGTAATAAAATATAGAAAGAAAAAAGGCTATAGAGAAAAAACATTAGATGACGAGCTTAGAACAAAAAGAACAAGCTTAGAAGCAAATATCCTTAGAAAATTAGAAAATGTAATAGAAGTGCCAAAAGTTTACATTCAAAGTAAACATGCAATAGTAATGAGTTTTGAAGAAGGAAAAACTCTTTCAGAAATTAAAGAAAGTAAAAAAAGAAAGTTCTACATCAAAAAAGCTGGTGAAGCTCTTTCAAAAATGCATGAGCTTGGAATAGTCCATGGTGATTTTACCCCAGCAAACATTTTAGTAGAAGGCGATAAAATAAAAATAATAGATTTTGGACTTTCGCAATTTTCAAAAGATATAGAAGAAAAAGCAATGGATGTTTTACTTATGAAAAGAGCTGTGAGCAAAGAAGAATTCGAGGATTTTATTAAAGGTTATGCCTTAAATAAATCTGAAAAAGAAAAGATTCTTAGAAAGGTAAAAGAAATAGAAAGTAGAGCAAGATATGTTGAAAAAAGATGGTTGAAATAGCTACCATCTAACTTCTGCTTCTTCTATTCTATATCTTTGTTTTACTCCAATTTTTGTTTTTATTCCTGCTTTAAACATTTTCTCAGCTGTTAGTGCAATCATTACTCCATTGTCTCCATTGTATCTTTTTGTTGTAAAAAATTTTGCATTGTGCTCTTTTGCTACTCCTTTTAAAATTTGTTGAATCCTTTTATTTTGAGCAACACCACCGCAGGCGATTAAATACTTTTTTCTTGTTAAAGCAAGTGCTCTTTCTGCTGCTTCTGCAACCATCGCAAAAGAAGTTTCTATTAAAGAATAAGCAATATCTTCGACTTTTTCTTTCCCTATTAATTTCTTTGAAGATGTTAAAAGCCCAGAAAAAGTAAAGTCCATTCCTTTAACAGTGTAAGGCATTTTTATGTATTTCCCATTTTCTGCAATCTTTTCTAGTTCTGAGCCCCAAGCTTTTTCTAGTTTAAGCTCTCTTGCAAAAGAATCCAAAAGATTTCCTAAACCTATATCAAGAGTTTCACCTATAACTTTGTAATGGTTTTTTTCTCTTACAAGTATTTGTGAATTGCCACCACTTATGTAAACAACTAATGGATCAGTTGCTTTTGCAAAAAACCTAGTTATTTCTATATGCGCAAGAGCATGGTTAACTCCAATTATTGGCTTTTGAAGTTCTGTTGCAAGAGTTAAAGCCAAAATTGCTCCAACATGAAGACAACTTCCTATTCCAGGACCTTTTGTATAAGCAAAAAGGTCAACATCTTTTATACTTATTCCAGCTTCATCAAGTGCCTGTTTTAAAGCCGGGATTGCATTTTCTTCATGCTTTTTTGCAACTTCTTTTGGAATTATTCCTTTTCCAATTTGAGAAACTCTAACATCAGCAAGTACTTTTGAATTTTTTACTATTCCTATTCCTAAGGTATGCGCACTGCTTTCTACGGCAAGAGTTATCATAAAAAAATTAGAAATTTAATATTAATAAAATGATACTTAAAAAGTTGTATAAGAAATGACCAAATATTGGAGCTATAATTGTTTTTGATTTTTTATAAGTAAAAGCGAATACAACTCCTGCAACAAAAGCACCAAGAATTTCAAGTACTGAACCGTAGCCAAAGTGAAAAATTGAAAATACAAATGAGGAAAGTATTATCGAAATATTTTCATTTTTTATGTTTTTTTCAAGAAAATCAAGAAGTGTTGCTCTAAAAAATATTTCTTCGCATATAGGAGAAATAAAAATTGCAGAAAGGATCAGAATTAAGTTTCCAGATAAAACTTCTTCTACTCCCGTAGAAGCGTTTATACCAAAAAAATCTACAACCAATTCAACAAATATTGTGAAAAGAAAAATTGAAAAAAATGCAATAAAACCAAAAAAAATTCCTTTACTTAAATTCTGTTTGCTTAAACCGAGTTTTTTGCAAGAATTTTTGAAATAGAGTAAAGAAACACTAAAAAGAAGTAATAAAAAGTAAATGTTTAAGAAAGTTGATTTAATCTCTTCATCTTTAACAAGCATAAAAAGAAAGAAGAAAAATAGATTTGCAAGAATAAGAATTTTTAGCTTTTGCTCAATTGCTTTTTTATTTTTTGTTCTCATTTTACTTTTTCTTCATTTCAGTATATCCGCATTTCCCACAAGAATAGCGGTCTTCATGTTCAGCGAGCCAAACACCTGGACCACATTTTGGGCAAAATCTATGTTTTTTATAAATTTTAATTTTCTTCTCTTTTTTCTCTTCAGCCATTCACCTCACCTTCTTCTTCACTTTTTTCTGCTGCATTTGCTTCACTTGCTTCTTCCTTGCTCTCTTCTGGTGGTTGTGGAGTAGCTTCCTTAGCCTGCTCTCCTTTTTTCTTCTTTCTTTCAAGCAAATGTTTAGCTTCTATTTGGAGCATTGCTTCTTTTGAGTTGTATATATTTAAAGAGCAAATTGCTCTTTTTGTTCCTTTTTCTTGAAAGATTTTTCTGATAATTGTTGTTTCTTCTGGCCAATTAAATTTTTGGCAAGCTTCTTTTTTTATTTCTTCTCTTGAAGGAGTTGCTCCATCAGAAACTATAACAATTTTTATTTCTTTTCTTTGTAAAAGAGGATTTTCAAATTGAGAAAGAAGTTTGAGGTCCATCTTATCTACCTAAAACTCTAAAGATTGCTCTCTTTCCTAATGCTTCTATAAGTTCAACATTTGCACCAGGCTTAACATTTTCCTTTTGGTCTTCAGGTATTAAAACTTCATAAACCTGGTAGTTTGAAAGGTCCATAACTTGCGCTGTATTCTCTTGAACAGAAACTACTTGAGCATTTATTTTATTTAAAACTGGGATTTCAACTTCTGCATCAGAAGATTTTAAAAGTGTTCTTTTTTGGTTATCAAAGATCCCAATAGCAACTATTCTCATTTTTGCTGCTCCGTGCTTCCCTGGTGCTGATGTTTCTATTTCGACTATCTTGCATGGTTCTCCGTCTATTATTACATACCTTCCAACTTTCAGTTCGCGCATTTGAGCATAGTTAACTTCCATTTTATCTCCCCTAAAAAATTAATATATAAGATTCAGAAGAAAGATTAAAAAAGTTTTCGAAAATAAAAAAGAAAAAAGAAATGTTACAGCTTTTCTAGTTGAAAGCTCTTCTCTGCTTCCTCTTTTGGCATAAGATTTATTTTCTTTGCTTTAACACCAGTAATTATTACTCTTGCTATTATTTCATCTGGAGCAACATTGCTGCTTAGTCTAGCACCAAATATTACATTACCTTTGTCACTCATCCCATCTGTTACTCTTTCAGCGAGAGTTGTCGCTTCACCAATAGTCATTTTTTCTCCTCCTTCTATGTGAACTAAAGCACCTGTAGCTCCGGTTGTTTCTGCTTCAAGTAATGGGTTATTCAAAACTTCTTTTACTGCATTTTCAATTCTGTTTGGACCTTTTCCAGTACCAATCGCAAGTAAAGCAGTTCCACTTCTTTCCATAACAGTCCTTAGATCTGCATAATCAAGATTTATAAGGCTTGGGTATTTTATTGTTTCAACGATTGCTTTTATAGCGTCTCCAACAACTTTGTCTGCTAAGAAGAACGCTTGCTCAACTGGAAGGTTCCTAGCCCATTCAACTAGCTTATCATTTTCAATTACAACTGTTGCATCAGATTCTGGAACAAGAAGGGAAAGACCCCAATCAGCTTTTTTAATCCTACTTCTTTCAAGGTTAAATGGATAAGTAACAAAACTCAAAACAAGCGCACCTTCTTCTTTTGCAATCTTTGCTACAATGGGTGCTGCACCAGTTCCAGTTCCACCACCCATTCCAGTAGTTAGAATTACTATGTGGCTACCTTCCAAAGCTTTTCTTATATCTTCCCTACTTTCCTCTGCTGCTTTCATACCTATTTCTGGGAATCCTCCTGCTCCTAAACCACGTGTAATACTTTTTCCAATTAATAACTTTGTTGTAGCATTTGTTACGCGCATTTGTGTGGCATCAGTATTCAAAGCGATTGTTTCAACTCCGCTAAGAAGTGGGGTTAATCTTGTTACTGTGTTGCATCCTCCTCCTCCAACTCCAACTATCTTTATATTAACTCCTTCAAAAACTTCTTCCATCCATTTCACCTTTTTTTTAAAATATTAAATTTAATCTTTAAATTTTTAACCTATGAATTCAATTCCTTCTGCTGCTTTTTGTTCTTCTTTCATTCCTCCGAGGATGCTTGCTCCTTTTACTCCAGTAACTATGGCTACTATTTCTATTTGACCATCGAAACCTGGCATAATTCTTGCTCCCCACTTTACGTTTGCCTTTGGATCCATTTGTTCTGTGATTATTTCACCAGCTTTGATTGCATCTCCAAGTGTTAGGTCGCTTCCTCCTGTAATGTGTATTAAAGCACCAGTAGCTCCTTCAAAGTCAACATCAAGAAGCTTGTTTTTGATTGCTGCTTGTGCTGCAATTTCAACTTTGTCATTTCCCTTTCCAGAACCTACTGAGATAAATCCAACATCTCCGTTACCCATTATTGCTCTTACATCAGCAAAGTCTATGTTAATCAAGCTTGGTTGAGTTATTGTCCAAACTAAACCACCAATTGCTTTTGCAAGAACATCGTCTGCGAGAGCAAATGCTTCATTCATTGGTAAGTTTGGAACAAGTTTTACCAATTTGTTGTTATCGAGTATTATAACGCTATCACATACTTTTCTTAGTTCATTTATACCTTGTTCTGCTTTTACTTTTCTTACCCTCTCAAGGTCAAATGGATAAGTTACAAATGCAATTACGATTGCACCCTGTTCCTTTGCAATTTTTGCAACAACAGGTGCTGCACCAGTTCCAGTTCCACCACCCATTCCAGCGCAAACGAAAACTAGATGGGCACCTTGTAATACATTTTCAATTGCTTGCCTATCAACTTCTGCTGCTTTCATACCAATTTCAGGAGTTCCTCCTGCTCCTAGACCATGAGTAATACTTCTTCCAATAAGTATTTTCTTTATCCTGTCATCAATAATCTTAAAATGAGCTTGGTCAGTATTTATAGCTATTAACTCAGTTCCTTTTACACCAGTTTTTAGAAGTCGATTAACAGTGTTGTTTCCAGCACCACCAACACCAACAGTTACTATTTTTATCTGTTCACTACTAAATTCCTCACCTAAATTTTCAGTCGGATTCACCATTTTCTCACCATCTGTCGCCTCTAATTAACTTAATTATTTTGATATATTTAAATTTTTCTATATTTTTCTTCTTTCTATTCGTATTTCTTCTTTTTTATGCTTAGATTTTTCTCTCTATTTTCCGATGTTGTCAAATAATTCCGACTGAAAAACAGATTTACAGTATAATATTCTCTCGTTAATTGAGTAACACTTTGTTTTCAAAAAATATTTAAAACAAGATAAAGAAAACTTTTTATGGAAAAAGAAAGAATAATTTTAATTATTTTAGTTTTAGGAATAATAGCTCTTTTCTTCTATCTTAAACCACAATCTTCTTCTCCAGTAGTTACTACGACTTCTCCAACAACTTCTCCAATATTTAGTGAAGAAATAAAAAAACAAAATTTGCAAAAACTTAATTTAACTTATACCTTTTCAAATGGGTCTACTTTTTCGATAGCAAAATATTTAGATTTTTCTCAGTTTACATCTGGAAATGAAACTTACATTAAAAATTCAAGCTCTGTTGTTTTTTGCTTAAATAAAACTTGCAATGTTCTTTCTGAAGCAACAACACCTTTTGATGAATTTTTAACGAATTTTCAAGATTCTACATTTAAAGGAGTAGGATCAACAAGATTTGGAATTTGTAAAATTTTTTCATTTGTAAATTCAACGAAAAGAGGAAGTGTTTGTATTCTAGAAAATGGATTTCCTTACAATTATTCCTACAATGGCCTTAATTTTACCTTGAAAAAAATTCAAAACTTTTCAAACCCGATTGGTTACATACTTATTCATTTTTACTCTTATTACAACGAGTCAGCAAATAAAACAGTTGGAAAAATTGAGATTTTCTCATTCCATGATTTGAAGAATGAAGGATATGAAATATTAGCTTCCCAAGTAGTAAATGGGAAAATAAATGCTTCAAAAGGTTTAACGAGTATAGATTTTTCTACTCCGGGATACACAAAGGAGATTAAAATAATAATAGAGAATACAAGTTTTTCTGCAAAACCAGAATTTTATTATTCTGGTTGCCCAAGCTACTGCGCGTTTGGTTGCATACTAGGAACTTCAAATTGTTATTTTCCATCGAAACTTCAACTAAAAAATGGTAATTTTTCACAAGGATTCTATGGCTGGAACACAGATGGAACAGGTTTTAAGCTGTGTAACTCAACTTCTTGTCAAGCGCCATTTGGAGGAGCATGGAGTGGTTATTCTGCAGTAAACTTTGCAACAACATGCAATGGAAAAACAACATCTTTTGGTAACCTTACTTCTAATTTCTTTGTAGCCTACCTTCCATTTTTAAACTTCCAAGTAGTTTCTTATCCGTCGGCTGGAATGTACTTCTTAATTGTAGCAAAGAATGGAAGTACACTTGATAAATACGAAATAGACACAACTGCTATTTCAAAAAATGTTACTACTTTTGCTAACGTTTCAATACCAATAGCCAAATATATTTTCAAAGAAATTGCAATTAAGATTGTTCAAACTCAAAGTGGATTCATAGATTATGTGAAATGTTTAGCAGTCGGAAACTTTTATCAAACTTCAAATTATGTGATAACTCCTAATGTAGTAATACGACAAATAAAATAAGCATCATTTCGATATAAAAACAAAACCAACTTTTTTTATAGTATTTTTTTAAATTTTTAGTCTCAAAAGTTTTATCAAAAGTATTATGAAAAATTTAAAAAAAGAAAAATATTTAAAATCGTGATATTAAAGAATAAATAGGTGAGTATGTGGGAGTACTAGATAAATTTGCTTCTGCACTTGGACTTGGTAAGGAACAAAACATTGAGGAGTATTTAACAACAGCAGAAATGGAGAATGTAGACGTTCTAACAGAACCAGCTGATTTCTATATAAAGCCAATAGTTCTGCAAAAAGAAGAAGATGTAAAAGTTGTTGAAGAAGAACTTCAGAAGAGAAATGTAATTTTGCTAAAGATAAGCGAAATAAAAGCAAGATATCCAAACAAAACACAACAAATTATTCAATCACTAAAGGATTACGTAACAAAAATAAATGGAGACATTGCAATGATCGACGAAGCAAGACTCTTACTTACACCAGCAAGAGTAAAAATAGTAAAACCTAAGAAGAAGTAATCTTCTTAAGAAAAGCCAAAAAAGCCTTGAGTTCAAGTAGAGTAGCATCACTTCTGTTTATTATACTAGATATCGCAGAAGCAACCTTTTCTTTTTCTCTTATACTTGTTTGTTTTACTGCTTTATAAACCTCTTTTCTTACTATTTTTTTAAGTTGTTTAGCTTGTTGCTTGCTTTTCATTTTAACTTTTGATTGTTTTTCTTTAGAAATAAACACAAAATAAGCAATTATCGCCAAAGCATGCGAAAGGTTCAAAGTTGGGTAGTTTATATCTGATTCAATGTTCAAAACATAATCACATTTTAAAATCTCTTCTTTTTTTAGACCTATATCATCTCTTCCTATTACTATAGAAATTTCTTTTCCCTGCTTAATCATCTCCGTTAGTTTTTTTAATGTAATTAAGTTAAAGTAGCGGTGCTTAGCCTTTTCTTTTATTGCTGTTGTTGCTATGGAAATACCTTTTATTGCTTTTTCAAAAGAGTCTACTACAACAACCTTATCTTTCAGATCTTTTGCGTGTTTTGCAAATTTTTCAACTCCTTTATCAAATTTTATTCTTGGATTAACAACATAAATTTCATAAAAGCCAAAATTTTTTAAAACTCTTAAGGAATGACCAAAATTTATTTTGTACTTTGGTTCAACAAAAACAAATCTTATATTTTGCATATTACAACTCGAAATATTGCTTAAACTTCTGCGTTGTTTTTAGTTCTTTTGTTCTTCCTTTTTTTGTTGCTTCTACAAATTCTTTTTTAATAAGCTCTTTAACATATTCATAAACGCTATCTCCAAGAAGCTTGACAATTTCACTTTGAAGAACTGGTTGATTTTGATAAATGTAAGCTAGAACTCTTGTTGCACCTTTACTTAATTCACTTTTTGTTATCGTTCTAACTTTGTCTAGATATTGTTGTTTAACACTCATTTGCCAAGAATCTCCAAAATTTAATATTTCTATAGCTGAATCATTAGAAGCAAATTTTTGTTTTAGATTTTCTAAAAGTTCTTTTACATAGCCTATTGAAGCAATTCCAGAAATTTGTGAAATTTCATAAACTGTTAAAGGTTTCGAACTCATAAAAAGAATAGCTTCGATAACATTCCTTTCTTCTATTTTTTTATCGATTTCCATGCTCTCACAAAAGCTTTATGAAAATCTCACCGAAAAATTCTTCTTGAAACAGCTCAACCTTACCATTTTTCTCTAAGAAAAGTAAAGGAATAAAGGTTTTTATTATATCTTCAAGGCTTTTATTTTTAATTAGTTGAGAAAATGTTACCAAACCATAAGAGTCAACATTTTGTTTTACACTTTCGAAAGTATCTTCTATTAGTGCATCTATATCTTTTTCATTCATATTTATTTGAATAAGATTTTGTTGGATTGGTTGGAGTAATTTTTTATTGCTTTGCTGGATCTTCATTATTTCTTCTATTGCACCTATTAACTCTTGAAGTGTAAGCCTCCTAGGGGGTGGAAGTCTAAGTTTTAGTGTAAGTGAAGGTATTTGGGGAACTGTCCTAGCTTCAATTTCTCCATTAGGTTCTTCTTCAGGTTCTTCAAAGAGAAGTGTCTCTGTTTTCATTCTAAGAAGTATTGAAGAAGCGAGAACCACATTTGCTGCAACATGTAAATCAAGCATTTGAAGAGCTCTAACTTTTTCAACGAATTTATCTGCGATTACGGCTATATCTATACTCCATGGGTCGAGCTTTTCTGTTTCAACAAGATCAATAAGCATTTCCTTCCAATTTGTTTCTGCAACTAAGGTCTCTAAATCTAGGGGATACATCAATATTATTTGAACAAATTAAATTAAAATTATTTCGGAAAACAAAAAAGAAATAAATATAATAGAAAAGAAATAAGATATGATGTTATGATTGATGAAATTGAATCAACAAAAGATATTAAAATTCCTAAGGAACCCATAGATAGGGTTATAGGACAAGATTATGCTGTAAAGATTGTAAAAATTGCTGCAAAGCAAAGAAGAAATGTTTTATTAGTTGGACCACCTGGAACTGGAAAAAGTATGATTGCACAAGCAATGGCTTCACTTCTTCCAAAACCAACACAAGAAATAAGTGTAATTGACAACCCAGAAAATCATAATAGACCACTTGTTGAAATAAGAAAACAAGAGGATATAGAAAGAGAAAACAAGCTAAAGAAAAAGCTTTTTAAAATTATACCTGCTATAGATGCGCCAACAGATGTAGCAGAAAAACTTGGGTATAGATGCAGAAAATGTGGTTTTATAAGCAGCTATAAAGAAGATATTTGCCCAAACTGTGGAGCTGAAAAATATGTTCGCTCGCCCTTTGGAGATTTAATTGAAAAAGAAGAGGAAGAATTAAAACAAGGGGACCTTTTATTCCAAAGGTATAATGAAACTTCTATACTTGTTTTCAAATTTGATAAAAAAATAATAAAAAAAAGAAAGGTAATAGTTCCTTTAAATAGAAATACTTTTGTTCAAGCAACTGGTGCGAGTGAAACAGAGCTTTTAGGAGACGTTGAACATGACCCTTATGGTTCACATAAAGAACTTGGAAGCTTGCCATATACAAGAGTAGTAGCTGGAGCAATACATGAAGCACATGAAGGGGTTTTATTTGTTGATGAAGTACCTACTCTTGGAGAATTACAAAGGTACCTTTTAACTGCAATGCAGGAAAAAAAGTATCCGATAGTTGGGAAAAACCCAACAAGCACAGGAGCAGCGGTAAGAGTTGAAAATGTTCCATGTGATTTTATACTTGTTGCAGCAGCAAATATAAAAGACCTTTCATCAATACTTCCTCCTTTGCTTTCAAGAATAACTGGAAATGGTTATCAAATTTTAATGAAAACATACATGGAACCAACAGAAGAAAATAAGCTCAAGCTCTTTCAATTTATAGCTCAAGAAATAGAAAATGCTAGAAATATTCCACATATGAAAAGAAAAGCTATGGAGCTCATCGCTACAATCGCTAGAAAAAAAGCTAAGGCAATAGATAATGCCAACGGCTATACTTTAAGATTAAGAGAGCTCTCTGGAATAATAAGAAGAGCTGGAGACTTAGCTGTAGCTGATGGCTCAGAATTCATAGAAAAGCAGCATGTAGAAGAAGCTTTAAAGAATAGCAAAGATATAAAAGAGCTGTTAAAATCAAACTATGGCTCACTTTGGAAAGCTGGATTTGCTGATGAAGGAGAAGAAAACCAGGCAAACCCAAGCTACGCATAACATAGACAAATATCGAAATAATTAAGTGAATTTTTATATTAAACAAAAATATTTTTATTATGGAAGCACCAAGTTTGATTCTTCAGGATCTCCCAATAACAACAATTCTACTATTCTGGAATCTTTTTGTAATCTTCTTTATATCAAAGTGGGTTTACTCATTTGCTGTAAAAAAAGGAAGAACAGAGCACTCCGCATGCTATTTTGGAAGGAAAGTTATTCATTTTCTTTCAGGAGGTTTGAGTGCATTGCTTCTTCCTTTTTACTTTCATGAACCTTATCTTCCAACAATTTTGGCTTTGGGTCTTGCTCTTTTAACTTATTCAACTCATAAGCTAAACAAGCTTCTTTATTGGTTTCAAGACCCAGAGAATTATTATGAAGTACACTTTTGCATTATCTGGGCTGCAATTGTTTTCTTTACTTGGTTCATAGATAGTAGTTTTTGGTTTGGAGTAATTCCACTTCTCTTCATGGCTTGGGGAGATGGAATAACAGGAGTTGTAAGAAATCTAAAATATGGAAAAAGAATAAAAGCTTGGGAAGGAACTTATGCAATGATGGCCTTGGATTTAGTAATTGGATTAAAGCTTGGAATCGCTGGGATAATCGCTGCAATAATAACTGCTTTTATAGAGAGAATAGAGTTTTTAGATGATAACATTACAGTTCCTTTAACAGCTCTTGTGATTCTATTGATTGCAAAATTTTACTTCCCTTGGCTCCTAGCTCCTATTAATATCTTTGGATAAAAAGTAAAATAGATAAAAGTTATACAAAAATATAACTATTGTAAATTTAAATAAAACTTTATAAAAGAAATTTTCCAAAATATCTTGTGGGCCCGTAGTCGAATGGTTAAGACGCCAGTCTTACAAGCTGGAGAGTCAGGGTTCGATTCCCTGCGGGCCCAAAGGTGGTAGGCTGTATTTAATAATTGGAGTTGACCCAGGAACAAACTTCGCAATCGCTTTTTTAGATTTAAGAGGAAATTTGGTTGGAATTATATTTAAAAAAAATGCTGAAAAGGAATGGGTAGTAAAAACAATAAAAAGCTTTGGTACTCCAATAGTTGTTGCTACAGATAAAAGAAAAGTCCCAAAAGTTGTTAGAAAAGTTGCTTCAATTTTCAACGCTAAGCTATTCTTCCCAAAAAATGATATGAAGGAAGAAGAAAAAGAAAAACTTTGCAAAAATTTAAAGTTTCAAAACCTTCATGAAAGGGATGCTTATTCAGCTGCAAAAAAAGCTTACAACTACTTCGAAAATAAATTTAGACAAGCTGAAAGAATAGCAAAAGAGCATAACACTGATAGTGAAAGATTAAAGTACTTGGTAGTAAGAAGCATAAAAATGGCTGATGGTTACTAAAAAACAGTTACCAATTCTATAAATCAAAGTATTCAAAATCAAATAAAACTGAGTATTTTGCTACTTATCAACGAAAAAGAAATAAAAATTTATCTTGAAAAAGAAGATTATGAGAAAAGCTTTATTTAATGGAAGCTTCTATCCTTATTCAAAAGAAGAAATAGAAAAATTATTACAAAAATTTTTTGAAGGAAAGAAGAAAAAAGGAGATGTTGTAGCTATTGTTGCACCACATGCTGGCTATGAATACTCTGGAAAAGTTGCTGCTTTTTCTTATGCTCAATTAAAAGATTTTGAAGGAACAGCAGTTATAGTTGGTCCAAACCATACTGGCTTTGGTTCTTTAGTAGCGGTTTCAATGCAAGATTGGGAAACTCCTCTTGGAGTTGTTGAAACAAATAAAGAGCTTGCAAAAGCAATAATAAAAAATTCAAAATTTGCAAGAGAAAATGAACTTGCCCATTCACAAGAGCACAGTATAGAAGTTCAGCTTCCTTTTCTTCAATATGTAGCAAAAAGCTTCAAAATAGTTGCAATAGCTATGCTCGACCAAAGCTTAGAAAAGGCTAAGGATTTAGCTCAAGCTATAATAAAAGCTGAGAAAGAAACAAAAGAAAAAATTGTTTTAATAGCTAGCTCGGATTTTAATCATTATGAAAGTGCTGAAGTTGCTAAGAAGAAGGATGAAAAAGTAATAAATGAAATTTTAAAGCTAGACGAAGAAGCTTTTTATGAAAAAATAGAAGAGGAAGAAGATTCTGCTTGTGGCTATGCTCCAATCGCTTGCTCAATTCTTTTTGCAAAAGAGAAAAAAGCTAAGCCAGTATTGTTAAACTACTCAAATTCTGGAGAAGCAACAGGAGATTTGGAAAGTGTTGTTGCTTATTGTAGCATTGGGTTTTTTGTATAGATAAAATAATTCAAAACAAAGCAAAAGTCTTTTAAATTTTTTTCCAAAAGAATATTATGAAAAAGAAATTTAGAATAATAAAAGAAGATAAAGAAGACGACAAATATTCTTTACTTAAAGAAATAAAATTTAAATCTCAAGCAGCGATGGAATACTTAATGACTTATGGCTGGGCCATTCTTATTATTGCTTTAGTTCTTGCTGTTCTTTATAGCTTAGGTGTTTTAAACCCTGAAACTCTTAAACCTCAGGTTTGTAGTTTATCTCAACCTTTTTATTGCTCTGATCAATATCTTGATGCAAATGGATTTCTTACCTTAACAATTGCACAAGGAAGTGGTTCAAATATTAGAATAAATAAAATTGCGTGTGTTGATAAATCTCTTCTTAACCAAAATGGTTTACCTTCAAATCCAAGTTA